>Ga0134128_10004752_pt1 | contig 16564 bp, 13 predicted proteins | sample KB31754_FD_96462 | JGI IMG/M metagenome (GOLD analysis project Ga0134128, IMG submission 96462) | Terrestrial soil microbial communities with excess Nitrogen fertilizer from Kellogg Biological Station, Michigan, USA - KB3-175-4 | ecosystem: Environmental > Terrestrial > Soil > Unclassified ...
GTCCGTGGCTGGCCTGGATCGAGGCCCGCGAGCGAGGCCGGCCCGCGATGCCGTCTCTCGAGCTCGCCGTCTACGATCCCGTCGCGCGCCGCCTGCGGCTGATCCAGGTCCCGGGCGATCTCAAGCTCGAGCCCAAGGGCCGGCGCACGCTGGAGCGCGCGTATCTCGAGGCGCTCAAGCAGACCGAGGACCCCGACACGGCCGCCCGCGCGGCCGAGGATCTCGCGGAAGCGCATCTGCGCGAGCTGTCCCCGGAGCCGGTCCCGGCGGTCTCCGCGCGGCTCGTGATCGAGCTGGCGCCCCTCGAGCCCGAGGACGAGCCGTCTCTCGAGGCCGCGCGCGAGCTCAAGGCGCGCGGGCGCCGCTTCCGGACGTGGCTCGCCCTGACGCGCCGCGCCTTCCGCGGCCTGCTGGACCGGGACCGGTCCGGCCTCGACGCCCTGCTCTTCGCTCTCGAGCTGCGGCGCGTCCCCCTCGAGAAGCTCGAGCCCGCGCGCCTGCCCGCCGACGACCTGGCGCCCGACTTTCTGGGACGGCTGCTCTCCACCGAGCCGCCTCCCGAGAACGCGCGCCCGGCGACCGCCGAGGTGCTCAACGGCGCCGGGGCGCCGGGACTCGCCTCCCGGGCCGCAAAAGTATTAAGATCGAAAGGCGTCGACGTCCTGACGACGGCGAGCGCGCCGCCGCGCGCGCGCACTTTGGTGTACGACCGCATCGGGGACTTCGCGCGCGCCGAGAAAGCCCGCGCCGCGCTGGGCTGTCCGGACGCCCGCACGGCCACGCGCCTGGACCCCTCGCGGGCCGTGGACGTGAGCGTCGAGCTCGGGCTCGACTGCGCCTCGGATTTCGGGACCGGCGAGAGCCGGGAGCCATGACGCAAGGAGAAGCCTGATGGAACTCGTCGAGGTGCTGAAGTCCGCCGTGCAGGCCGGGGCCAGCGACATCCACATCGTCATCGGCAAGCCCCCGCTGATGCGCGTCAGCGGCGAGATCGTGGAGATCCCGGGCTTCTCCAAGATCACGGCCGAGGAGTCCAAGCGCCTCATCTACTCGATCCTCTACGAGGAGCAGCGCGCGAAGTTCGAGGAGAACTGGGAGCTCGACTGCTCGTTCGCCGTCTCCGGCCTCTCTCGCTTCCGCGTCAACGTCCTCCTGCAGAAGAACGGCGTCGAGTCGGTCATGCGCGTGATCTCCTCCAAGATCCCGACGCCCGAGCAGCTGCGCCTCTCCAAGTCCATCACCGACCTCGCCGACCTGCCGCGCGGCCTCGTGCTCGTCACCGGCCCCACGGGCTCGGGCAAGTCCACCACGCTGTCGGCGCTCATGGAGCTGATCAACAACAAGTACTCCGACCACATCCTGACCGTCGAGGACCCCATCGAGTTCGTCTACGAGTCCAAGAAGGCGATCTTCCGCCAGCGCGAGGTCGGCCAGAACACGAAGTCCTTCACCAACGCCCTGCGCTCCGCCTTGCGCCAGGACCCCGACGTCATCCTCGTCGGCGAGATGCGCGACCTCGAGACGATCCAGCTCGCGATCACCGCGGCCGAGACCGGCCACCTGTGCTTCGGCACCCTGCACACGCAGGACTCGCCGTCGACGATCGACCGCATCATCGACGTGTTCCCCCCGCACCAGCAGACGCAGGTGCGCGTGCAGCTGGCCGTCGTCCTGCAGGCCGTCGTCTGCCAGCAGCTCGTCCCGCGCAAGGACGGCGAGGGCCGCATCGCCGCCCGCGAGGTCATGATCATGCAGCCCGCGATCTCGAACCTGATCCGCGAGGGCAAGACGCACATGCTCTACCAGGCCATCGACACCGGCGCCAAGCACGGCATGATCTCGATGGACAAGGCCTTGTCGGAGCTCGTGCGCCAGGGCCTGATCGCCCCCGAGGAGGCTCTGACCCGCGCCAACAACCCGGAGACCTTCAAGCAGCTCGCCGGCATCACCGGCCGGGGCGGCGCGTCGCTGATGTAGGATGGACGGACTCGACCGCGTCAAACTGCTGCGCGCGCTCGCGCTCTTCTCGACCCTGCCGGAGGCGCGCCTGAAGCCGCTGGCGGAGAAGCTCGAGGCGCTGACCGTCGAGGACGGCCGGGCCTTCATCGTCGAGGGCGCCAAGAGCGGCGGCCTCTACTACGTCCTCTCCGGCCGGGTGCGCGTGGCCAAGCGGCTCGGCGAGGGCGGCGAGAAGGACCTCGCTTTCCTCGGCGCCGGCGACTGCCTCGGCGAGATGGACGTCCTCCGCGAGGACGGCGTCAGATCGGCGAGCGCCTACGCCGCGGGCCGGGCCGAACTGCTGCACCTCAAGAGCTCCGACCTCAAGACCTGGCTCGACGCCGATCCCGCCGACGCCGCGCGCTTCTTCGCGAGCCTCTCCGAGATGCAGTCCGGCCGCCTGCGCCGCACGTCCGACGAGGTCGCGCTGCTCTACGACCTGTCCCAGCTGCTGCTCACGCCGCAGGCGACGGCGGCGGGCCTGCTCACGCACGCGCTCGAGCGCGTGACGCCGCACCTGCAGGGCGCCTGGTCGGCCGAGGCGCGCGCCTACAACCAGTTCGAGGACGAGCTGGACCTCGTGGCGCGCCGCGGGACGCCGATCTCCTCCGACGCCTCCGAGCCCGCGCCGCGCGCGCCGGCCGACATGGCGTGGACCGACGACCGCACGTTCGTGCTGATGCTCAGCGCGCCCAAGCGCCGGCTCGCCCAGCTGCGCTTCCGCGCCGACGCGGCGCTCACCGACGCCCAGCGCGCCGAGGCCGCCCGAACGCTGGGCGCGGTCGCTCGCCTGCTGACGTCCGCGCTCGAGAACATCGAATTCCGCACCGACGAAGCGCTCCGAGAGCGCCTGAGGAAAACAAGCCATGGCCCGAGCTTTTAAATCAGTCGCCGTCGCCGCCGCGCGCGTCGCGGACGAGCGCAAAGCCGAGCAGATCCAGGTGCTCGACGTGCGCAAGACGAGCCCGGTCGTCGACTACCTGGTGCTCGTGACGGCGCTGTCGCGGCCGCACATCGAGGCGCTCGAGCAGAAGATCGTCGAGGCGATGGAGCAGGGCGGGCTCAAGGTCCACCACCGCTCGCGCCCGCAGACCGACGCGTGGCGCGTGCTCGACTTCGGCGGCGTGATGATCCACTTGATGAGCCCCGAGGCGCGCGAGCTGTACGCGCTCGAGCGGCTGCACGACGGGGCCAAGGAGGTCGCATGGCGGAGCTGACGGAGTTCCTGAAGGCGACCGTCGCCTCCGGCGCCAGCGACCTGCACCTCGTCGTGGGCAAGCCCCCGCTGGCGCGCATCAACGGGCTCATGCAGCCCATGCCCGGCGCGGCTCCGATCGACGCGGAGGAGTGCGAGAAGCTGATCTACTCGGTCCTCACGGAGGCCCAGCGCGCGAAGTTCGAGGAGCGCTGGGAGCTCGACGGCTCGGTGAGCATCCCCGGAGCCTCGCGCTTCCGCCTCAACGCCTTCCGCCAGAAGAACGGCGCCGGCGCGGTGTTCCGCACGATCCCGACGAAGATCCCGACGCCGGCCGAGATCGGCCTGATGCCGTCGATCGCGAACCTAATCGACCTGCCGCGCGGGCTCGTGCTGGTCACCGGGCCGACGGGGTCGGGCAAATCGACCACGCTGGCCACGCTGATCGAGCAGATCAACCAGAAGAGCCGCAAGAAGATTCTGACGATCGAGGACCCGATCGAGTTCGTCTACGAGGACAAGAGCTCGGTCGTGCTCCAGCGCGAGGTCGGCACCTCGACGCAGTCCTTCGCCGAGGCCCTGCGCCACGCGATGCGCCAGGACCCCGACGTGATCCTGATCGGCGAGATGCGCGACCTGGAGACGATCCAGCTCGCGCTGACCGCGGCCGAGACCGGCCACCTCTGCTTCGGCACGCTCCACACGCAGGACGCGCCGTCGACGATCGACCGCATCATCGACGTGTTCCCGGCGTCGCAGCAGGCGCAGGTGCGCCTGCAGGTCTCGACGGTCCTGCAGGGAGTCGTCTGCCAGCAGCTGCTGCCGCGCAAGGGCGGCGGGCGCGTCTGCGCGCGCGAGTTCCTGCGCGTGACGACGGCCGTCGCGAACCTGATCCGCGAGGGCAAGACGCACCAGATCTACGGCGCGATGGAGGCCGGGGCCAAGCACGGCATGATCGGCATGGACCAGTACCTCGCGTTCCTGATCAAGCAGGGCCTCGTCGAGCCCGACGAGGCGCTCTCCGTCGCGCACGACGCGTTCACGGTGCGCTCGCTCGCCGGACTGCCGGCCGGGGCCGCGCCCGCCGCGTCATGATCGTCGCGCGCCTGCGCCGCACCCTGGCCGCCAAGGCGGCCGATTGGGCCAAGGCCGAGGGCCTGACGCTTCCCGCGGCCTTGCCGCTGGCCCCGGCGCCGTCGCACGTGAAGGCCGACTTCTCTTTGCCTTGGCCGCTGGCCATCGCCAAGAGCGCCAAGCGCAATCCCGTCGAGCTGGCCAAGTCGCTGGCCGCGGCCCTGTCCGCCGATCCCGAGATCGAGTCCGCGACGGCCTCGCCGCCCGGCTTCGTCAACGTCGTGGTGCGCGGCTCGGCCCTCGTCGCCAACCTCAAGGCCATCACGCTGAGCCCGAAAACCTACGGCCAGGAAGAGGGCGGCTCGAGGAAAAAGACGATCATCGAGTTCGTCTCCGCCAACCCGACGGGCCCCCTGCACATGGCCTCCGGCCGCGGCGCGACGCTCGGCGACGCGCTGGTGCGGATCATGCGGCGCCTCGGGCGCGCGGTGGCGGCCGAGTACTACGTCAACGACGGCGGAGACCGGACCATCCTTCTCGGGGAGTCGATCCTCGCCCGCTACAAGCAGTCCAAGGGCGAGGACGCGCAGGTCCCCGACAAGGGCTACCAGGGCGACTACCTGATCGATCTCGCCGCGCTCGCGCCCATGGAAAAGTCGTCATGGAACGCCGAACAGTGGGGCAAGTACGCGATGGCCGCCCTGCTGGCCTCCCACAAGGACGACATGAAGGTCTTCGACGTGACCTTCGACCGCTGGTATCTGGAGAGCGAGCTGTTCGCTTCCGGGAAAGTCCCGGCCACGCTCGATTATCTGAAGAAGCGCGGCATGGTCTTCGAGAAGGACAACGCGGTGTGGCTCGGCACGCTCAACGCCGAGGGCTCCACCGACGACAAGGACCGCGTGCTGGTCAAGTCCACGGGCAAGCCGACGTACTTCCTGCCCGACATCGCCTACCACAAGGACAAGTACGACCGCGGCTTCGACCGCGTCATCGACATCTTCGGCGCCGACCACCACGGCTACGTGCCGCGCATGAAGGCCGCCATCGCGGCGCTGGGCAAGGAGCCCGAGTCCTACCACGCGATCGTGCACCAGCTCATCCACCTGTTCCGCGGCGCGGAGTCGGTGAAGATGTCCAAGCGGGCGGGCACGTTTATTTCGCTTCGCGAAATAATCGACGAAGTCGGCAAGGACGCCTGCCGCTTCTTCTTCGCCCTGCGCACGCCGGACAGCCACCTGAACTTCGACCTCGAGCTCGCCAAGAAGCAGTCGAGCGAGAACCCGGTGTTCTACGTGCAGTACGTCCACGCGCGCATCTGCTCGATCTTCCGCAAGGCCGACGAGACGGGCCTGCTCAAGGCCGGCGCGGACCTGCCGATGCCCAACGCGACCTACCTGACCTCGCCCGACGAGCGCGCGCTGCTGCTTAAGCTCGCCTGGTTCCCGGAGGCCCTGCTCGACGCCGAGAAGGTGCTCTCGCCGCACCCGCTCGCGAACTACCTGATGGAGCTCGCCGGCCTGTTCCACCCCTTCTACGAGCACTGCCCCGTCGTCACCTCCGACGACCCCGAGGTCGCCAAGGCCCGCCTGCTTCTCATCGCCGGCGTGCGCGACGCCATCCGCGAGGGCTTGGACCTGCTCGGAGTGTCGGCTCCCGACTCGATGTAGGGGTCAGGCCTTCACTTATTCAACTTTTTCGCGAATAAGCGGGTCAGGCCCGTTTCTTTCGGACGATGTCGAGCAACTCGATCTCAAAGATGAGAGTCGCGCCACCCGGGATGACGGGCGGGTGGCCCTGGTCGCCATAGGCCGCGTCTGAAGGGCAGACAAGCTTGGCCTTCTCTCCGACCTTCATCATCGATACGCCATTAGTCCAGCACGGGATCACAGCTTTCAACGGAAATGACGCCGGCTGCCCGCGCTTGTAGGAGCTATCGAACTCCGAACCATCAATCAGAGTGCCGCGATAATGAACCTTGACGGTGTCCTCTTGTGTCGGGATTATACCGCTGCCCTCCACCTCAGTCTTTATCCAGCCGCCCATCGGAATCTGTCTCACGCCGTCTTCCAATGCAAAGGCCTGCCCGAACGAATTTCCTTGCTCTTTGATTCCTTTCGCTTTCGCCGCAAGACGCTTCGATGCCATTGCGCCGACCTTCGGGAGATAAACGGCCATATCCACTGATGCCGCCTTGCCTCTGACCGCATCGCGAAGGCCCTGGGATATCATTTTCGCTTCGGATTCGGTCGGAGTGGTCGACGCGAGATTCTGACCGATCCGATAGCCGTACGCGTAAAAGGTATTCTCAATCTCGCGATTATGCGAGATAGCGCCTTTCTGACGGGCCGTTGCCATCTCACTGACCTTCGGAAGATAAGAAGCCATGTCTACAGAAGAGGTCTTGCCCGTAATCGAATCACGAAGTCCCTGCGAGATCGCACTCGCTTCGGCCTCCGACGGTTTTATCTGTGCTAGATTCTGTCCGACTCTGAAGCCATAAGCATAGAACGTGCTCTCGTCTTCCGAAGCGGGAGTTTCTTCAGCATTCGTCGACTTCGTTTCAACGCCCTCTCCGCTCTCGCGGTCAATCGTCGATTTTGTTTCTACATCCACCCCGCCTTCGCGATCGATTTTCGCAAGATTCGGCGAATTCTCGCGGCCCAAGCCGAGGACCGCGCCAGCAGCGCCCGCCGAGAGTTCCGGCGTCTGAGTACGATCGTGCGCCAAACCTAGCGCCTTGTTGGCGAAGGCGATCAACGCCGCGGCCGTCACTTTCCCGTTGGCGTCGGCGGCCCAACCGCGCAGCGCACCGAGAGCCAAGTAGCTGAATGCCGGACGCGAACTCTCCGCCTTCGGTAGAGGTCCTGCAAACTGATCAGACTTCGCCGCCGTGAGAAGAATAGTGCGATGATCAATATCCGTCATCGCGCTGCGCGTCAGGACGAGCGGCTGCAGGCCCGCCACCAAAGCCTCGCCGCTGGATGAGCGCCCACTGAAGCAGGCGTCGACGAGAACGACAGTCCTCGCCTGTTTGCCCTTATTCAGGATATCCAGCAGTTCGCGGCGCGCGAGGCTGCGCGCGTAGAGTCCGTCGGCATCCTGCTGGGCGTCTACGCCGACGAGCAGTCCGTCCTTGCCGTCGCGCGACGGCGCGCCGTGGCCGATGAATACGAACCACAGCGTCCCCCCCGGCTCGACCTGGGACGCGGCCTTGGCGGCGTACTTGCGCATCTTCTCGAGCGTGGCCTCGTTGTCGCGCAGCAGCGTGACTTTCTCGAGCGGCACGTTCCGCGTCTCGGTCAGATACGCCTGCCAATCCTGTGCGTTGCGGCGCGCGCCGGGAACTTTGGCGACCATCAGGTAATTTTCCGAGCCGACGATCACCGCCGCGTCCTTCTCGCCGCCGCCTTGCGCCTTCGCCGGGTTCGACAAGTCCGGCCATAGATCTTCGGCGTGAAGCGGCATGGATGCTGCCGCTAGAGTGAGCGCTAGAAACAGAACGGTTTTCATCGGAGAATCTCCCAAGACTCGATTAATAAGTAAATTAAGTTAAGGCCTGACCCCAACCGTTATGACCCCACCGTTTATTTGAGGATATCGAGGAGCTCGATTTCGAAGACGAGGGTGGCGCCGCCGGGGACCATGGGCGGGAAGCCCTTGTCGCCGTAGGCGGTCGCGGCGGGGCAGACGAGCTTGGCTTTCTCGCCGACCTTCATCATGGGCACGCCGTTGGTCCAGCACGAGACGACGTTGCGCAGGGAGAAAACCGCCGGACGGCCGCGCGAATAGGAGCTGTCGAACTCCTTGCCGTCGGTCAGCGTGCCGCGGTAGTTCACGCTAACGACGCTGTCGGCGGTCGGCGAGGCGCCGGTCCCGGGGGTCTCGGTCTTGATCCAGCCGCCCCACGTGATCGGCCGCACGCCGTCCTCCTTCACGAACGCCTCCTCGAAAGGAGTCTCCGGCTTCTGCGCGTACCGGAGATCGGGCTCGTCGGCCGGTTTCGCGTGCCCGCAGGCGCCGAGGAGGATGCCGCCCAAGAGCAGCCCGCCGATGCGCTTCCAAGTCGTCATTCGAATTTCTCCTCTCCCGTCGGTTCGACGCGCGCAGCGCCGTTCAAACCGTGCCTCAGCGTCGAGATCGCCGCGTAGACGACCCTGCGCACGCGGTTGATCCCGCCGAGCGGCCGGTGCTCGGCGACGGCGTGCCACGGATTCATGGACAGCTCCTCGCAGAACTTCCGCTGGGCGGGGCTGTCGAAAGTCTGGGCTGGGATGTCGATCGTGGCGACCTTGCGGAAGGGAGAGAGCTTCTCCTTCCACTCGATGGTCGGGTCCTCGACGGGCATCTTGTCCGGTTGGGTCTGCAGCTGCGCCATGAACTCAAAGCAGGCCGAGCTGTCCTTGAGCTGCTTGGCCATCGCGGCGCGCAGGAAATCGGGGTTTCGCGTGTCCGACGTGCCGGCCCGCGGCTTCACGCAAGGCCGGGCCGAGAACTTCGCCGGCCCGCTCGCGCCCATCAGGAACGACGCGACGGACCAGTAGCGGGCGTGGAGCGGGTTGGACGTGCGCCGGTGCAGGAGGTTGAGCGCCGCGCGCAGCTCGTGCATCCGCCAGCGGAACGGGTTCGCGCCGCGAAAGAAGAACCGCATCGGCTTGCCCGCGGCGGCGTCCGTCGTGAACTCGACGTAGTCGGCGGCGTTGCGCACGAAGAACACCGGCCCGCTGATCATCAGGAAGTCCTGCGTCGCTTTCTCGTCGGCGAGCTTGTCGCCGGGCACGCCCATGAGCTTGACCGCCATGCCGCGCGCGTCGTCGACGGCGTCGTTCTGAGACTTGCCGGAGCCGTTGGAGAAGCGGATCCAGGCCGGATAAGCGCGGCCGGCCTGGAAGACGCCTTGCTGGAGCTCCGGCGGCAGGGAGGGCTCGACCGTGAATCGGGCTTTCACGCAGCCGTGGGCCTTCATGTGCGCGTCGCGATGGGCGGAGCCGGTCTCCTGCTTGTCCTTCACCACCTGCTCGTCGATCGTCTTGGTGATCGTCGCGGCGGCGTCGGCCTCGTCCGGCGGGATCGATTCGTAGGAATCGGCCGCGAAGGCGCTGGGCGCGGCCAGCAGCAGCAAGAGCAGCGGGACCATGCCGTAGTTTACTCAACTCTTCGCGCGAAGAGTTCTTCATGCCTGGCACCGCATATGTCTTGACGAGAGGGGCCTACGTTCTTACACTGAGAGTATGGATATCAATCAAAGCGCCGTTCTGCCCCGCGCCGAAGCCGGCCTGCGGCATTTCATGCACATGGTGTACGGCTGGATGAGCTTGGGCCTGCTCGTGACCGGCGCCTGCGGCGCCTACATGGCCTCCGACCCGCGCATGATCGTGAATCTCATCCACAACCCGATCCTCTTCTACGGCATCATGATCGGCGAGCTCGGCCTGGTGGTCGTCCTGTCGGCCTGGGTCGCGAAGATGGACGTGTCCACGGCGAAGTTCGCCTTCCTCTTCTACGCGGCGCTGACCGGCGTCTCCCTGTCCACCGTCTACCTCGTCTACACCGCGCAGTCCATCGCCAGCACGTTCTTCTTGACCGGCGGGCTGTTCGGCGTCATGTGCGCCTACGGCTATCTGACCAAGACCGACCTCACCTCGTTCGGGAACATCTTGTTCATGGCCCTGATCGGCCTCATCCTGGCGTCGGTCGTGAACCTCTGGCTGCACAGCGCGGCGATCATGTGGGCCACCACCTACATCGGCATCCTGATCTTCACCGGCCTCACCGCCTACGACGCGCAGAAGATCAAGGCGATGTACGACTCGGCCAGCGACGGCACGGAGATCGAGACCAAGAGCGCCATCCTGGGCGCCCTCGAGCTGTACCTCGACTTCATCAACCTGTTCCTGAGCCTGCTGCGCGCCTTCGGCCGACGCCGGGACTAGAAGCCGCTTGAAGGGCCTTCTCCCGCTCGCCTTCCCGCTGTTTTTCGCGGGGATGTGGGTGGGCATCTCGGCCCTGCTGTCGCGCCTCTCCGGCTGGAACGCGCTGGCCAAGCGCTATCCCGCCGCGGCCGAGCCCGAGGGAGAGCGCGTCGTCTGGACCAGCGCCCAGATCGGGGGAGTCAGCTTCCGCTCCTGCCTCAACGCGACGCTCGCGCCCGCCGGGCTGTACTTGGCGCCGGCGCGGCTGTTCCGGCTGTTCATGCCGCCCGTGCTCGTCCCCTGGAGCGACATCCGCTTCGAGGGCTTCACGAAGGTTCTGTTCTTCGAGCTCGCTTGCTTCCGCCTCGGCGGCGAGACCGGCCCTTCGTTCATCGTCTTCGCGGCGCTCGGCGCGCGCCTGCGCGTGCACCTCATCGAGGAGCACGGGCGGGCCTACGACATGAGCCGGCCGTACGAGGGAAGCCTCGTCGACAGCCGGATCTGGCTGCTGTCCCTCGCGCTGGCCGGGATCGGCTTGATCGCCGCGTACTTCGCCGCGAAGCGCTAGACCGCGCGGAAGGCTTCGCGGGCGGCCTTGACCGCGAGCTCGAGCTCGCGCCCGCCGTGGGCGGTCGAGACGAACGCCGCCTCCCACTGCGCCGGCGGCAGGTAGACTCCGCGCTTGAGCATCGCGTGGAAGAAGCGGCCGTAAGCGGCCTTGTCGGCCTTGAGCGCCGACGCGTAGTCGGTGACCGCGCCTTCGCGGAAGAACAGGGTGAACATCGAGGCGCTCGACTGGATGCGGACGGGCACGCCCGCCGCGTCGGCCGCCTGGCGGAAGCCCTCGCAGAGGAACCCCTTGTACTGCTCCAGGGCGCGGTAAGGGCTCTCCGCGCGCAGGAGGTCGAGCATGGCCGTGCCCGCGGCCACGGCGACGGGATTGCCCGACAAAGTGCCGGCTTGGTACGCCGGGCCCTCGGGAGCGATCATCGACATGACGTCGCGGCGCCCGCCGTACACCGCGAGCGGCAGGCCGCCGCCGACGATCTTGCCGAGGATCGTGAGGTCCGGCTTGATCTTGAGACGGGTCTGCACGCCGCCGTAGCAGACGCGGAAGCCGGTGATGACCTCGTCGAAGATGAGCAGCGACTTCTCGCGCGTCGCGATCCCGCGCAGGCCTTCCAGGAAGCCGGGATTAGGAAACACGACGCCCATGTTGGCGGGGAGCGGCTCGACGATGACGGCGGCGATCCGGCCTTTGTTCTTCTTAAAGGCACTCTCGACGGCGGGCAGGTCGTTGAACGGCACGACGACCGTGGTCGCCGCCATCGCCGACGGGACTCCGGCCGAGTCCGGCACGCCGAGAGTCGTCGCGCCCGAGCCCGCGGCGACGAGCAGGCTGTCCACGTGGCCGTGGTAGCAGCCCGCGAACTTGATCACGAGATCGCGCTTGGTGAAGGCGCGCGCGGCGCGGAGCGCGCTCATGTCCGCCTCCGTGCCCGAGCTCGTCATGCGCAGGAGCTCCATGGACGGGAAGGCGATCTTGATGCGCTCGGCCAAGGACACCTCGGCCATCGTCGCGGCGCCGAACGTGGTGCCGCGCGAGAGGGCGCGCGTGGCGGCCGCGACGAGCTCCCGGCGGGCGTGGCCGAACATCAGCGGGCCCCACGACAGGCAGAAGTCGACGAGCTTGCGGCCGTCGGCGGTGGTGAGATAGGCGCCGGAGCCGGACTCGACGAAGACCGGAGAGCCGCCGACGGACTTGAACGCGCGCACCGGCGAGTTCACGCCGCCGACGAGCGACTTGCGCGCGCGCGCGAACAGCGCCTTCTGATCAACGCGCCGTTTTGTTAATTTGGTGCCTGGCCCCTTTGTTAATTTTCGAGCCACTTGGCGGCCTCCAGGGCGTAGTAGGTCAGGATGAAGTCGGCGCCGGCGCGCTTGATGGCGACGAGGGACTCCAGGGCGACGCGGCGCTCGTCGATCCAGCCCTTCTGGGCGGCGGCCTTGATCATGGCGAACTCGCCGGAGACCTGGTAAGCCGAGGTCGGCAAGCCGAAGCGAGTCTTCACGGCCTTGAGCACGTCGAGATAGGGCAGGGCGGGCTTGACCATGAGCATGTCGGCGCCCTCCTCGACGTCCAGGGCGACCTCGCGCATGGCCTCGGCGAAGTTCGCGGGGTCCATCTGGTAGCCGGAGCGGTCGCCGAAGGAGGGCGGCGACTCGGCGGCCTCGCGGAACGGACCGTAGAAGCCGGAGGCGTACTTGGCGGCGTAGGCCAGGATCGGGGTGTCGGGGAAACCCGCCGCGTCGAGGGCCCGGCGCATCGCGCCGACCTGGCCGTCCATCATGCCTGAGGGCGCCACGATGTCGAAGCCGGCCTTGGCCTGCGAGACGGCGGTCTTGGCCGCGAGCGCGACGGTCGGGTCGTTGAGGACCTTGCCGTCTTTCACGATGCCGCAGTGGCCGTGGTCGGTGTACTCGCAGAAGCACAGGTCGGCGATCAGCAGGAGGTGCGGGTATTTGTTCTTGATGGCCTTGGCCGCGGTCTGCACGATGCCGCTGTTAGCATAGGCGCCGCTGGCCTTGGGGTCCTTCTTGTCCGGGATGCCGAACAGGATCACGGCGGGCACGCCGAGCTTGACGGCCTCGCCTGCGGCCTTGACCGCCTCGTCGACGGAATATTGGAAATGTCCGGGCATCGACGAGATGGGGCGCTTTTCCCCCTTTCCGGGGCGGATGAACAGCGGCAGGACGAAGTCGCCGGCGTTCAGCTCGGTCTCGCGGACCAGGGCGCGCAGTTCGGGGGAGGCGCGCAGGCGGCGCGGACGCGTGGTCGGGAAGGTCATGACCAGCATTTTACTACAATCCCGTGATGGACATGAGAGAAGCCCTGACGTTCCACGACGTCCTGCTGGTCCCCAAGCGCTCGTCGATCGCCTCGCGCAAGCACGTGGACACGACGGGCCGCTTCTCGCGGCGCATCTCTTTGAAGGTCCCGATCGTCTCCGCGAACATGGACACGGTGACCGAGGCGCGCATGGCCATCGCGCTGGCGCGCGTGGGCGGGCTCGGCGTGATCCACCGCTTCCTCACCATCGAGGAGGAGGTGGCGCAAGTCGCCAAGGTCAAGCGCGCGGAGAGCATCGTCATCGACGCGCCGTACACGATCGGGCCGGACGAGACGGTGGGGCAGGCCAAGGGCCTCATGCGCGAGCACGGCGTGGGCGGACTTCTTGTGGTAGACGAGAAGCGTAAGCTTCTCGGCCTGGTCACCGAGCGCGACGTGCAGTTCCGCGACAAGCCCGGCGAATCCCTGCGCAAGGTGATGACGACGAAGCTCATCACCGCGCCGCGCGACGTGGGTCCGGCCAAGGCGAAGGAGATTTTAAGAGACCACAAGATCGAGAAGCTCCCGCTCGTCGACAAGGACGGGACGCTGCGGGGCCTCATCACGGCGAAGGACCTCAAGAACAAGACTTTGCACCCCGACGCCTCGCTCGACGGCAAGGGCCGCCTGCTGGCGGGCGCGGCGGTCGGCGTGGTCGGCGATTATGTCGAGCGCTCGGCGGCGCTGCTGGAAGCCGGGGCGGACTGCCTGGTGGTGGACGTGGCGCACGGGCACTCCGACCACGTGATCAAGGCGGTCGAGAACCTGCGCAAGAGATTCCCCAAGGCCGAGATCGTGGCGGGCAACGTGGCGACGTACGAGGGCGCGCGCGACTTGGCGGACGCGGGCGCCGACGGGGTCAAGGTCGGCGTGGGCCCGGGCTCGATCTGCTCGACGCGCATCGTCTCGGGCGCGGGCGTGCCGCAGCTGACGGCCATCATGGACTGCGCGAGGATCACGCGCGAGAAGGACGTGCCGATCATCGGCGACGGCGGCCTGCGCGAGTCGGGCGACCTGGCCAAGGCGTTCGCGGCGGGCTCGAGCTCGGTCATGCTCGGCTCGCTGCTGGCCGGCGCGGAGGAGAGCCCGGGCTGGACGGTCGTGCGCGGCGGAGCGCGCTGGAAGATCTACCGCGGGATGGCCTCGCTGGGGGCCACGCTCTCGCGCAAGAACAAGGAGCGGCGCACGGCCGAGGAGCTCGACCCGATCGAGGTCGCCGAGGTGGTGCCCGAGGGCGTCGAGTCGATGGCGGCCTACAAGGGCCCCGTCGCCGAGGTCCTGCACCAGCTCATCGGCGGGGTGCGCTCCGGCATGAGCTACAGCGGCGCGAGCACGCTGGCCGACTTCTGGAAAAAGGCGGAGTTCGTGCGCATCACCTCCGCCGCCTGGGCCGAGTCCCGGCCCCACCACCTCGACAAGTAAGATGGGGTCAGGCTTTGACTTTTTGACTTATCGCCCGATAAGTCAAAAAGTCAAAGCCTGACCCCATTTTCAGGAGAGGGATCGAGCGAGGGCGTCGACGAAGGAGGCGGCGCTGGGCCAGCGGGCGGCGGGATCGGGCTCGAGGGCTCGTCCGATGACGGCGTCGGCCGCCGCGGGCAGAGTGGGCGTCACCTCGGACGCGGGCCTGAACTTCTTCTCGGCCTTCATCATCATGGCGCCGCCCGGGAACGGGACGCGGCCGGTCAGGAGCTCGTAGGTGCAGGCTCCCAAGGCGAACACGTCGGCGGCGGGAGTCACGACGCCGCCCATCTCCTGCTCGGGGGCCATATAAGCCGGAGTGCCCGCGACCTCGACGCGCGACAAGGTGGACATGGTCTCCTGGACGCGGCGCGCGATGCCGAAGTCCATGACCTTGGCGCGATCGCCGGCGACCATGATGTTGGCGGGCTTGAGGTCCTGGTGCACGACGCCGGCGGAGTGGGCGTGGTCGAGGGCCATGGCGATCTGGCGCAGGTAGCTGACGGCCTCGGCGGGGCGCAAGGCGCCGTGGTCGAGCTTCTCGTGGAGAGACACGCCGTCGACCTTCTCGAAGACGAGGAACAGGCCCTCGGCGTCCTCGTGGATGGCGTGGATCTCGACGATATTGGGATGCTTGAGCGCGGCGACGGTGCGGGCCTCCTTCAAGAAGCGGGCGCGCTCGCGCGGGCTGTCGGCGATCTCGGAGCGCAGCTTCTTGAGCGCGACGGTGCGCTGCAGGCCGAGGTCCACCGCCTCGTACACGACGCCCATGCCGCCCTGGCCGAGGGTCTTCACGATGCGGAAGCCGGCCGGGGCCGGGTCGGGCCGCGCGCCGCGCGCGAGCAAGGCGTGGTCGTCGGCGCGCATGGCAAGTCTCATGGACGTGTCGCCGCGCTTGCGGAACAGGGCGAACGAGAAGAACAGGAGCGCGGTGCCGACGGCGCCGAGCCAGACCAGGCCCGAGCGCGGGCGGCGGCTGACCGGGGCGGCGCCCGCGAGCACGGCCCGCTCGTACTCCTGGTCGAACTGCGCGTCGAGCGAGGCGGCCTCCTTCAAATCAGCGAGCTGCTTGTCGCGCTCGCCGAGGCTCGCGAACACGTTGGCGCGGGCGGCGTAGAGCTGGGGGTCGTGGGGCATCTCGCGCAGGGCGGCGTCGGCCTCGGAGAGCGCCTCGGCGGAATGGCCCAGGTCCACGTCGTCGTCGATGAGCACGCGCCGGGCGCGGGTGTCCCACGGCGCCAGGGTCAGCGCGGCCTTGGCGTCCTCGGAGGACGGCTGATAGCGCTTCATCTGGCGTCGGGCGAAGGCGCGCAGGCGCAGGGCGGGCTCGTCGCTGGGGACATCGTCGATGCGGCGGTTCAAGAGGGCTTCGGCGCCCGGGAAATCGCGGATGGCGATCTTGCTGGAGGCGTCGCGGACGGGGCCGGAGAAGCGCATGGCGGCCTCGCGGGAGCCGATGCCGGCGGCCGACAGGGCCGCGGCCGGCAGAGGGCGGCCGACTTCGGCGGCGTTCGGCGCGGCGAAGGCCAGCGGCGAAGCGAGGATGGCGGCGCCGGGAGGAGGCGGCTGGGCGCCGGCGTCGCCGCGGAGGCTGGCGAGCAGTTCCTTGGCGCGGTCCTTCACCGTCTTCTCGGTCGACGCGGTCCGCGCGGCGTCCTGGGTCTTGCTCAATTGGACGAAGGCCTGCAGGCGGTAATCGTCGGGGTGCTGGGCCAAGGCCTTCTGGGCGAGGGCCAGGGCTGCGGCTTTGTCTCCGCTCTCCTCGAAGCCGGCCATCTGGTTCCAGTAGACGTCCATGCCGGGAGTCTTGTCGTTCGCGGCGTTGGATCGAATGTTGGACACCGGGTCCGACTCGGCCTCGGCCACCGCCGCTTCACATTGGGCGCCGCAGTCGCTCGGAGGCAGGACTTTCGCGGGGATCGCCGTCCCTGCCGCCTTGGCGGCGTCGAAAGGAGCTTGGGGAGGCATCGCCAACGCCGTTCCCGCATTGGGCGCCGCCGCTCCTGCGGTGACCGCCGCCACCGTGTTCGGCGA
>Ga0134128_10004754_pt1 | contig 16563 bp, 12 predicted proteins | sample KB31754_FD_96462 | JGI IMG/M metagenome (GOLD analysis project Ga0134128, IMG submission 96462) | Terrestrial soil microbial communities with excess Nitrogen fertilizer from Kellogg Biological Station, Michigan, USA - KB3-175-4 | ecosystem: Environmental > Terrestrial > Soil > Unclassified ...
CGAGCACATCCGATCCGGCCACGAAGGCGCGGGGCGGGCTGGTCGCGCTGCCGCCGGCCAGATAGGTGACCAGGTCCATGTGGCCGATCGTCTTGTTCGCCACCGCGGTGGGCGCCAGCCCGACCGCCGATTTGAGGGCGTCGACGACGCCGGGGCCGGTGCCGGGCGCAGACGTCGCCAGCACATGGCAATTCGCCTGGGCCGAACCGACCGAGAGGTCCACCATCCCCCACGTGTTGCGGTCGGCGTTCGCCAGCCAGGACTGCCACCCGGTGAGCACCTGCACCGCCGACGGCGGCGGGAAATCGAGCCGGACCAGATCGCTGTCGCCGGTGGCGAACGTCGCGAAGGTCATCGAGGTCGTCACCCCGAAATTGCCGCCGCCACCCCCGCGCAGCGCCCAGAACAGATCCGGATTGTCATTGGCGGACGCGGTGACCACGTCGCCGCTGGGCAACACCACGGTCGCCGACCGCAACGCGTCGCAGGTGAGCCCAGCGCGCCGAACGTCCGGCCCGACCCCGCCGCCGAGCGCCAATCCCCCCATGCCGACGGTGGGGCAGGTGCCGGTGGGTACCGCGCGGCCGGCGCCGGCCAGCGCCTGGTGCACCGCATACAGATTCGTCGCCGGGGTCACCGTGACGTTGCCGCCGTCGAAGTTCGCCGCACCGGGAAGACCGCGCAGATCCAGCACCATGGTGCCGTTGGCGCTGGACGCCCCGACATACGAATGCCCGCCGCCGCGTGGGGCGACCTTGAGATTGTTGGCCTTGGCGAACGCCATCGCCTTCTGCACATCGACCTGCGACGAAACCTTCACCACCGCAGCGGGATTGGAGCCATTGTAGAACGAGTTGAAAACCTGCTTGCCGGTGGAGAATTGGGCCCCGTTGGCCGGCAGCAGCACGCTGCCGCCGATGGACGAGGCCAAGCCGCCCCAGCCGGCGGCGGGGTCCGCAGCCGCCGGCGCGGCGCCGAACGCCGCTCCCGTCGCCAACATTGAGATGGCTCCGCGAAGAAAGGTCTGGCGCGAGATCTCATGGTCGGACGGACGGTTGCGGTTCGTCGTCATGGGGCGGATTCTGGCCCATGTGCACCCGGAAATCCGCTGGCGCGACCCGTGTTCTGATCACAGTGTGGCGTCGATCCGCCCGCCCGATGAGGCGGCTCAATAATCGACACAGCGAGCACACCGACCTCACGAAACGCTTATTGTGCGAACCTTTACCCCACCGTTTCACAAACGTGACAGTGATAGATCAGAGTTCGTAGGCGTGATTCGAGTGCCGTCGGTGCACTCCATGCGGACGGGGAGGCTGGCGTGAAGGCACTTGCACGAACTCATCGACGGATCTGGGATTTTCGTCACCAGCCCCTCACCATTCGCCTGCTGACCGCGGCCGCCGGCCTGCTCACCCTGGCCTCGGCTTTCGCCGCACCGGCCGGGGCGGAGGGAAACGGCGACGACTTCATCGACGCGCTCAATCACGCCGGCATCGACTTCGGCGAACCCGGAAACGCGATGGCCGTCGGCGAGTCGATCTGCCCGATGCTCTCGCAACCCGGCGGCAGCTTCGCCGCGGCCGCGTCCAGCGTCTCCGGTCGGGGCATGTCACCGCAGATGGCCAGCATGTTCACCACGATCGCGATTCAGACGTACTGCCCCGGGGCGATGGCGAACATCGCCAGCGGCAACCTGTCCGGTGCCATGCCGCAGGTCCCGGGAATGCCCGGGATGGCGGGACAGATACCGGGAATGCCGGGGCAGGTCCCCGGCATGGCGGGCCAAATACCGGGCGTAGCGGGCCAGATACCGGGCATGCCGGGAATGGCCGGTCAGCTGCCGGGACAGGTTCCGTCGCTGCCAGGTATCTGAGCCGACCTGCTACACGGTGCCCAGCGGGTCGATGGTCCACGCGATATAGACCATTGCCGTCCCGACCGCCGCGGTGGTGATGAAGTCGATTCCCTTGCCGCGCACCACCAATAGGCCGGCCCGTTCCTCGGACAGCACCAATCGCAGCAGCGCGGCCACGCCCACCCCGATGCCGATCAGCAGCGAACCGCGACGCCAGAAGTTGGCCCCCACCAGGGCCAGCGCCGCGGCAAAGATCAGGCCCACCAACAGGATCGGCCATTGGGCCCGCAGCATCGTCCGCGCGGTCATTCCCGCTCGGCCAGCTCGACAACGTTGGTCAGCAGGAACGCGCGGGTCAACGGGCCCACGCCGCCGGGGTTGGGTGACACGTGGCCGGCCACATCCCACACATCGGGGTGTACGTCGCCGACGAGTCCGTCGTCCGTCCGGCTGACCCCCACGTCGAGCACCGCGGCGCCGGGACGCACCATGTCGGCGGTCAGCAGGTGCGGGACCCCGACGGCGGCGACGATGATGTCGGCCTGCCTGGTCAACGCCGGCAGGTCGCGAGTTGCGGTGTGGCACAACGTCACCGTGGCGTTCTCGGATCGGCGGGTCAGCAGCAGACCCAGTGGGCGGCCGACCGTGACACCGCGGCCGATGACGACCACGTGTGCCCCGGCGATCTCAACGTCGTAGCGGCGCAACAGGTGCACGATGCCGCGCGGGGTGCACGGCAGCGGCGCCGGGTTGTTTAGCACCAGCCGGCCCAGGTTGGTCGGGTGCAGCCCGTCGGCGTCCTTGTCCGGGTCGACCCGCTCCAGCGCCGCGTTCTCGTCGAGATGCTTGGGCAGCGGCAACTGCACGATGTACCCCGTGCAGTCGGGGTTGGCGTTGAGTTCGTCGATGGTCTCGTTGAGCGTGGCGGTGCTGATGTCGGCGGGCAGGTCACGGCGGATCGAGGTGATGCCCACCTTCGCGCAGTCGGCGTGCTTGCCCCGCACGTAAGCCTGCGAGCCCGGGTCATCGCCCACCAGGATGGTGCCGAGGCCCGGGGTGCGGCCCGATGCCGTCAATGCGGTCACGCGCTGCTTGAGGTCGACGAAGATCTCGTCGCGGGTGGCCTTGCCGTCCAGCGTGATTGCTCCCACGCTGATAGTCTGGCAGATATCGATGATGGCGACCCGCCACGCTCGGCTTCGCCGCGCTTGCGATCGCCATTAGGCTCCCGGTATGTCTACCCCTCCGGACGTGTTCAGCCCCGCGAAGCTCGGTCCGATAACGCTGCGTAACCGGACCATCAAGTCCGCCACGTTCGAGGCGCGCACGCCGGACGCCCTGGTGACCGACGACCTCATCGAATACCACCGGCTGCCGGCGGCCGGCGGGGTCGGCATGACGACCGTCGCCTACTGCGCCGTGTCCCCGGGCGGCCGCACCGAGGGCAACGGGATCTGGATGCGACCAGAAGCGGTGCCCGGGTTCCGCCGGCTCACCGACGCGATCCACGCCGAGGGCGCCGCGGTCAGCGCCCAGATCGGTCACGCCGGACCGGTGGCCAACGCCAAGTCCAATAAGGCCAAGGCCCTGGCCCCGGTCCGGTTCTTCAACCCGATCGGAATGCGGTTCGCCAAGAAGGCAACCCGCGAGGACATCGACGACGTCATCGCCGGACACGCCAACGCCGCGCGGCTGGCCATCGAAGCCGGCTTCGACGCCGTCGAAATCCATCTGGGCCATAACTATCTGGCGAGTTCGTTCCTGTCCCCACTGATCAATCGCCGCGACGACGAGTTCGGCGGATCGCTGCAGAACCGGGCGAAGGTCGCCCGCGGCACGGTGATGGCCGTTCGGCGTGCGGTGGAAAAGGAAGGCACACCGATCGCGGTGACCGCCAAGCTGAACATGGCCGACGGCGTTCGCGGCGGCATCAGCACCGAGGAATCGCTCATCACCGCCAAGTGGCTGGAGGAGGACGGCGGGCTGGACGCGATCGAACTGACCGCGGGCAGCTCGCTGGTCAATCCGATGTACCTGTTTCGCGGCGACGCGCCGCTCAAGGAGTTCGCCGGCGCGTTCAAGCCGCCGCTGAGTTGGGGCATGCGCATGACGGGCAAGAAGTTCCTGCGCGAATACCCCTACCGCGAGGCCTATCTATTGCGCGACGCCAAGCTGTTCCGCGCCGAGTTGACGCTGCCGCTGATCCTGCTCGGCGGCATCACCAACCGGGACACGATGGAGCTGGCAATGGCGGAGGGATTCGAGTTCGTCGCGATGGCCCGGGCGTTGCTGGCCGAGCCGGATCTGATCAACCGGATCGCCGCCGAGGACGCCCAGCACCGGGTGCATTCGGCGTGCACGCACTGCAACCGGTGCATGCCCACGATCTACACCCGAACCCACTGCGTGGTCACGGGGGCGCCCGACGCCGTCGGCGCTCCACGCTGATCCACAGGGCCGCAAGCTACAGTTGTGGCGATGTCAGCACCAGCCCAGCCAGCGCTAACCGTCCATCACGAAGGATCCGAACGTACCTTCGCAGCGGGCCACGATGTGGTCGTCGGACGCGATCTGCGAGCCGACATGCGCATCACGCACCCCCTGATTTCACGCGCCCACCTGTTGCTGCGTTTCGACCAGGGCAAGTGGCTGGCCATCGACAACGGTTCGCTCAACGGAACTTTTGTGAACGGCCGGCGCGTGCCGGTGGTCGAGATCCATGACGGGCAAACCCTCAACATCGGAAACCCGGACGGACCGCTGTTGACGTTCGACGTCGGCCGTCACCAAGGGATGGCCGGGCGGCCCCCCAAGACCGAATCGATGGGCATCCCGATGGCGGCGCCGCCGCCCGCGGCGTGGTCGGCGCAACCGGCTTCGCCCGTCGCCGCTCCACCCGGCCCGCCGCCGCCCCCGGCCGGGCGCGCACCCAACTGGGCGGCGCCGCCGAGGCGGCCGCAGCCCGCGCCGGTGCACCGGCCCGGCCCCCCGGGGCACACCATGTACGGCGGCGGCGGTGGGCGACCCCCGGCCTACCCGTCCGCGCCGCCGCCCCCGCTGCACAACGCCCCGCCGGCCCCCGGCTCGATGGCCCCCGCGGCGCCCCCGCACACCCGAGCGGCGCCCGCCTACGCCAAGCCGCCCGAGGTGGCGAACCTGGCGACGAAGATGTTCCACGCGCTGTTGCCGTCGCGGTCCGGCGCGATCCAGCAGCCGGCCGGCTCGCAAACCATCGGTCGGGCCACCGACAACGACATCGTCATCCAGGACGTGCTGGCCTCACGCCACCACGCGTTTTTGATCCCGACGCCGCTGGGCACCGAGATCCGCGACTCGCACAGCGTGAACGGCACCTTCGTCAACGGCGTCCGGGTCGGCTCGGCGGTGCTGACCGAGGGCGACGTGGTCACCATCGGAAACGTCGACCTGGTGTTCACCGGCGACAGCCTGGTCCGGCGCACCGAGGCGGCCACGCGGACCGGCGGGCTGGAGGTCAACTCCGTCTGCTACACGGTCGACCACGGCAAGCAGTTGCTCGACCACATCTCGCTGACCGCCCGGCCCGGGACGCTGACGGCCATCATCGGCGGTTCGGGCGCCGGGAAGACCACGCTGTCGCGGCTGATCGTCGGCTACACCAGCCCCACGTCGGGCATGGTGACCTTCGAGGGCCACAACATCCACACCGAGTACGCGTCCATGCGCAGCAGGATCGGGATGGTCCCGCAGGACGACGTGGTGCACCGCCAGCTCACGGTCAACCAGGCCCTGAACTACGCCGCCGAACTGCGCCTGCCGCCCGACACCAGCGACGAGGAACGGGCCCGCGTCGTCGCTCAGGTGCTCGAGGAACTCGACATGACCCAGCACGCCGACACCCGGGTGGACAAGCTCTCGGGTGGCCAGCGCAAACGCGCCTCGGTCGCCCTCGAGCTGCTCACCCAGCCGTCGCTGCTGCTCCTCGACGAGCCGACGTCCGGCCTGGACCCGGCGCTGGACCGTCAGGTCATGCTGATGCTGCGCCAGCTCGCCGACGCGGGCCGCGTGGTGCTGGTGGTGACCCACTCGGTGTCCTACCTGGACGTGTGCGATCAGATCCTGCTGATCGCGCCGGGCGGCAAGACCGCGTTCTGCGGTCCGCCCGACCAGGTCGAGGCCGCCATGGGCACCCGCAACTGGGCCGACATTTTCGCCAAGGTGGGTGCCGACCCGGACGAGGCCAACCGGCGCTTCAAGGAGCGCGACCAGCGATCGGAGCGGCCACCGAGTCCGCAGAGTCCGGCGGATCTGGGCGAGCCACCCCAATCCAACCTGTTGCGGCAGCTGTCCACGATCGCCCGCCGCCAGGTCCGCCTGGTCGTGTCCGACCGCGGGTACACGATCTTCCTGGCGGTCCTTCCGTTCCTCATCGGTGCGTTGTCGCTGACGGTGAAGGGCCCGCACCCCGGCCTTGGGCCGGCCGACCCGATGGGCCCCGCACCCACGCAGCCGCAGTACATCATGGTGCTGTTGAACATCGGCGCCGTCTTCATGGGCACCGCGCTGACCATCCGGGATCTCATCGGCGAGCGCGCCATCTTCCGGCGAGAGCAGGCCGTCGGCCTGTCCACCACCGCCTATCTGCTGGCCAAGATCGCGGTGTTCTGCGTGTTCGCGACCGCCCAGGCCGCGGTGGCGACCATCATCGTGCGGCTGGGCAAGGGGGCGCCGACGGCACATCCCCAGTTCTTCGGCAACTCCACGTTCTCGCTGTTCGTCACCGTGGCGGGCACCTGTGTGGCGTCGGCGATGCTCGGCCTGCTGTTGTCGGCGTTGGCGCAGTCCAACGAGCAGATCATGCCGCTGCTCGTGGTGTCGATCATGTCGCAGCTGGTGTTCTCCAGCGGGATGATCCCGGTCTACCAGCGGATCGGTCTCGAACAGCTGGCGTGGCTGACACCCGCGCGTTGGGGGTACGCCGCGGGCGCGTCCTCGATCGACTTCCCGTCGCTGGTGAAGGTCAAGCAGATCCCGCTCAACGACCCGATTTGGCAGCACTCGAAACACATCTTCGTCTTCGACATGGCCATGCTCACGCTGCTGTCGATCGCCTACACCGGCTTCGTCCGCTGGCATATCCGGCTGAAACGCTGAGTGATCAGGCCTCGCCGCCGAAGTTGCCCCAGATCGGCGTCGGTCAATTGGGCGTGAGGCTGGCCAGAGCGTATTCGCTGACCGCGATCAGGGCGTCGGTCGCCGACCGGCGATCCCGGGCGTCGACCGTGATCATCGGAATGTGCGGCGGCAAGGTCAGCGCTTCGCGCACTTCGGCAACCGGGTAGCGCGGCGCGCCGTCGAACTCGTTGACCGCGACCAGAAACGGCAGGTTGCGGTGCTCGAAGAAGTCGACGGCGGCGAAGCTGTCCTGCAGGCGCCGGCAATCGACCAGCACCACCGCACCGATGGCGCCGCGGACCAGGTCGTCCCACATGAACCAGAAGCGGCGCTGCCCCGGGGTGCCGAAGAGGTAGAGCACCAGGTCTTCGGCCAGCGTGATCCGGCCGAAGTCCATCGCGACGGTGGTGGTCCGCTTGTCCGGGGTGGCCTCGAGCGCGTCGACGCCGGTCGAGGCGTCGGTGAGCATCGCCTCGGTGCGCAGTGGCATGATCTCCGACACCGCGCCGACGAACGTGGTCTTGCCGGCCCCGAATCCGCCGGCGATCACGATCTTCGTCGACGCGTGGGCGCCGGAGTCGGGCTGCACCTCAGAGTGCGCGTAAGCCACGCAGGGTCCTTCCTATGAGTTCGTGGCGCTCATCGGAGCTAGAACGCTCGGACAAAGTCCTGTGCACCCGAAGGTAACCGGACAGGACCAAATCCCCGACCAGGACGCGCGCGACGCCGAGCGGCAGGTCCAGACGCGCCGAGATTTCGGCCACCGACGGGCTCGGCGGGCCCTGGCCGCACAGCTGGATGATTCTGCCGCGCGCATCGTTGGGCGGCCACCGGTGGGTCAGGCCGGCCTGCAGGGTCTGAATCGGCGCCTCCAGGGGCAGCTCGACGTTGGTATCGGTCCGTCCCGAGGTCAGGGTGTACGGGCGGACCAGGTTCCCCTTACGGTGTGCAGGCCAGGTCTCGGGGGTGTCCATCGCGCCTCACGCGTGGTGCTGCACGGCCGACCGGCGGGCCGACTGCACCACGCCCCCCACCCGTTCGACGAGGACGGCCATCTCGTAGCCGATCTGACCGATGTCGCACGACGTCACGGCCAGCGTCGCCAGATGCGAGCCATCGCCGACGCGCATCAACAACAGGTAGCCGTTCTGCATCTCGACCACCGACTGCAGCACCTGCCCGCCCTCGAACAGCTGCGCGGCGCCCGTCGCCAGGCTGGCCAGTCCGGAGGCCACGGCGGCCAGCTGGTCGGCGCGTTCCCGGGGCAGGTGCTCGCTGGCGGCGATGGGCAGCCCGTCGACGGACACCAGCAGCGCGTGCGCGACGCCGGGGACCTCGCGGGCGAACCTGGTCACCAGCCAGTCCAGGGATCCCTCGGAGGAGTTGTCGGGTGACGTCATTGTTGGTCGGGTCCTTCACTACTGTCATGATCCGTCTCACGGGCGTGCGAGCGTCCGGTGCGCACGCCACCGAAATGGCTGCTGAACGAGGCGCGAACCGCCTCGGGGTCCCGGGTGACGGCCGCGTGCTGCGGCTCCCGGTGCGACGGCGATCCGCCGTTGAGGCCGTGCTCGGGCTCGTCCCGTTCGGTCAGACCGGTTCCGTTGGCGCCGCCGGGCACCAGCCGGGCGCCGGGGGTGCGGACCGGCAGGCCGTGGTCGGTGGTCTGCGCCTCGACGGGCTTGTCCTCGGCCGCGGCCGCCAGGGTCCAGCCGCGGTCCCAGACCGACTGCCAATCGAGGTCGGGGCTGTTGACCAGGTCATGCGGATCGCCCAGCATCTCCGAGAGCATCCGCCGGTAGATGACGTCATCGTCGGCCGCCGGGCTGGTGGGCGTGTCTTGCCCGGGCTCCCGGGACCGGGCGGCAAAGAATGCCGAGGTGTCCGATGCCGCCCGAACCGGTTGCGCCGGAACCGGTTTGGGCTCGGGCGCCGCCGGTTCGGGTACCGGCTGGGGCTCAGCCGGTCTGGGAGCCGGCGCGGCCTCGGGCGCGTTTTCCCACCACGGGGTCGCCAGCTCACGGCGCTGCCGCGGGGGCTGTTGTTCGGCGGGCGGGGCGGGGACCTCGGTGATGCCGCTGGAACCCGGATTGCGGCGCGGCAGCAGGGTGACCGGCGGCCCGGCCGCGTCCGGGGCGCTGCTGCGGGCCGCCGGTTCGTGCGTGCCGTCGCCTCGCCCGGTGTCGCCGGCCGCCGCGGGCGCGGCGATCGAACTGGCGAGTTTGGCGCTCGGAGACGACACCGCCCGGATGTGCCGGGGCGCGGCCGCTTCCACCGCACCCAGCCCGGTGAGCACCGTCGGCGGCAGGTAGATCTCGGCGGTCGTGCCCGAGCCCGACTCGTTGGCCGCCGGGCCACGCAGCCCCACCCGGATGCCGTGCCGGGCCGCGATCCGGCCGACCACGAAAAGACCCATGTGGCGGGCGTTGTCGGGGCTGACATCGCCGCCGGCCTGCAGCCGCATGTTGGCGATGCGCCGGTCGGCGTCGTTCATTCCCAGCCCGGCGTCGGCGATCCGCACCACGACTCCCCCTTGAGGATCTGAGCCGCCGCGGGACGCCGACACCCGCGCGGACGTCGCCGGCGGCGAGTAGCGCAGGGCGTTGTCGATCAGCTCGGCGAACAGATGGATCGCGCCGCCCGCGGCCGCACCGGCCAGCGCGCACTCGGGCAGCCCGGCGATCTCGACGCGGCGGTAGTCCTCGACCTCGGACACCGCGGCGTTGATCACCGTCGCCAGTGGCACCGGGTCGCGCTGGTCGCGCGCGAGCTGTGCGCCGGCCAGCACCAGGAGGTTGGCGCTGTTACGGCGCAGCCGGGCCGCCAGGTGGTCCAGCCGGAACAGGCCGTCCAAGCGCTCGGGATTCTCTTCGTTGCGCTCCAGCCGGTCGATGACCGCCAGCTGCTGGTCGACCAGCGACCGGCTGCGCCGCGACATGGTCTCGAACATGTCGTTGACCAGCAGCCGCAACCGCGCCTCGTCGCCGGCCAGCAGCAGGGCCTGGGTGTGCAGTTCGTCGACGGCGTGGGCGACCTGGCCGATCTCCTCGGTGGTGTACACCGGCAGCGGGGTCGGAACCGGTTCGGCACCATCGGCTTTCACGCGAGCGATCTCCTCCTCGAGATCGGTGTGGGCGACTTTGAGCGCGCCGTCGCGCAGGATGCGCAGCGGCCGCACCAGCGCGCGCGCCACCAGGAGCACCACGGCCAGCGCGATGACGATCGCGGCCAGCACCAAAATGGTGTCCAGGATCGCGGCGCCGCGCCGATCGGCGGCCTGGGCGTGCACCGACTTGGTCACCGAGGCGGTGATGTTCTTGATGACCTGTTCAGCGATGTCGTCGGTGGTTTGTATGGATCGCAGCAGATCGGCGTTGTCGACGAGCACGCTGGCCGGATCGGACATGATCGCCATCCGGCTCACCATCTGCTGTTGCAGTGTCTTGGCCTCCGGCGACCCGGCCCCGAGTACTTCGCTCATGCCGAACAGTGTTGACGGTTCGGTGCCCGCCAGGGTGGCCATCGAGGTGCGCAGCTGCGGCTCGGGCAGGTCGGCACCACGGGTGACCAGGATCTTCTGCATCGTCATCTGCCCACGCGCGCCGACCGCCCGGCTCAACCCTTGCGCCTGGGCGCGGATCTGCTCGTTGTCGACGCGCACCGATGCGTTGATGACGTCTTCGGCCGTCAACAGGATCGGCGCGTAGAGGGTCACCCGCTCCCGCAAACCGAGGCCGTTGTCAGCCACCTTGTTCACCAGCATCTGACCGCCGTCGAGCAGGGTGGTCACGCCCGAGCGGACATCGTCGGTGACGTCGGTGTCGGCCAGCCTGCCCTGCAGTTCGAGTTTGCGTGCCTCGTAGTTCTTCTTCGCGCCCTCGACGTCGCGTCCGGCGGAGCCGGCCTGCAGCGCAACATCCAAAGCCGACATGTACTTCGTGATCACCGGAACCACGTCGGCGCGGGTGGCGGCCAGCCGCAGACCCGCCGAGCTGGCCATCGCGGTCTGGATGCGAAGCACACCGAAAACCGTCGCCAATACCAGCGGCACCAGCACAATCGCCAGCACCTTCCAGCCGACCGGCCAGTTGCCCAGCGACCAGGCCGGCGGGCGTTTGGCGGCCGCGGTGTCGGTGGCGCGGATCGGTGCGGGCCGGGGGGCGTCCGCCTCGGCCAGCGGGGCCGGGCGGGTGAACATGGTCACGTCATTGCGGCCGCGCGACCGGCCGCTGCGCTGACGCGAAGCGCTGAACAAAACGAGAGGCTCATGAAACTTCCTGCTTTATTTCCACCCGTCCCGCGCCAGATAGGCGCGCGCGTGTCAGTGTGGCAATCCGACGAGTATGACAGCCCGCGGCCCAGCCCACCAGAATCGTTACTGAGCAGACAGGTCCCTCTAAGGTGGAGCCGCGCGCCCGCGGTCACCCCTGGCAAACACCGGGATCGCGAAAAGCCGCGAAAACTCAAGCGGGCCGAAGAACCGCGACCAGGAAGTCGGAATCGTCGGTGAACGGGCGCACATCCCAGGTGGAAAGCAGCACATCGATCGCGAATCCCGCGTCGACCGCGTCGCCCAGGAACACGTCGAAGTCATAGTCGCGGCCGGCCCCGAAGCCGATCGCCGCGCGCCCGTCGGCGGCGACGTGGGCACGGAGCCGGCTCAGCACCTGGGCCCGGGTGCTCGGGGCCACGAATGTCATGACGTTGCCGGCGGAGACGATGACGTCGAACGGTTCGGCGATGCCGCGCGCGGGCAGGTCAAGTTCGGCGAGGTCACCGACCAGCCAGCGCGGGCCGGGATGATCCTGCTCGGCCGCTTCGATGAGCGCCGGGTCGACGTCCACGCCGACCACCTGGTGGCCGGCGGCGGCCAGGAACCCGCCCAGCCGGCCGGGCCCGCACCCGGCATCGAGAATCCGGGCGCCGCGGGGCGCCATGGCGTCCACGAAGCGGGCCTCGCCGGCCAGGTCGTCACCCGCACGGACCATGGCCCGGAATCGCTCGATATACCAATGCGAATGCCCGGGATCGGCGGCGACCTTCTGCATCCAAATGCTCTGTTCGACCATGCGACCATTATCGCGTTGTGTTCAAGCTGATGTTCCACTCCCCACGCATCGCGCCCAATACGGGCAACGCCATCCGGACGGTGGCGGCGACGGGCTGCGAGTTGCATCTGGTCGAGCCGATGGGGTTCGACCTGTCCGAACCCAAGCTGCGACGGGCCGGGCTGGACTACCACGACCTGGCCTCGGTCACGGTGCATGCCTCGCTGGCGGCCGCCTGGGACGCGTTGGCGCCGCAGCGGGTGATCGCGTTCACCTCGCACGCGCCCACCTCGTTTGCCGACGTGCGCTACCGCGCCGGGGACGTGCTGATGTTCGGTCCCGAGCCCACCGGGCTGGACGCGGCGACGCTGGCCGACGCGCACATCACCGCGCAGGTCCGCATCCCGATGCTGGCGGGCCGGCGTTCGCTGAACCTGTCGAACGCCGCGGCGATCGCCGTCTACGAGGCGTGGCGGCAGCAGGGGTACGCCGGGGCGGTGTAGCCGGGGGCGGTTTACCAGGTGTTCCAGTGTGTGACCTGCTCGGCGGGCAGCCGCTTGGCCGGTCGGAAGTCGGTGCCCTTGGTGTAGGCGATCGGGAACAAGCCGCCCTGGCTGTAGCGGTCGTTCGGGATGCCGAGCACCTCGGCGGCCTGCCGGTCACCGTCGTTGATCAGGTGCAGCGTGGTCCAGCAGGTGCCCAGCCCGCGCGAGCGCAACGCCAGGCAGAAGCTCCACGCCGCCGGGAACAGCGACGCCCAGAACGACGCGCTCAGCCCCAGCGGCGCCTTCTCCACCCGCCCCTCAAGGCAGGGGATCATCAGCACCGGCGCCTCGTGCATGTGCTCGGCGAGATAGAGCGCGGAGTCCTTGACCTTGGGCATCCGCTCGCCACGGGTGTCGCCAGCGGGATATTCGGCGGACGGCAGGCTGAGGTAGCCGCGGGCGTTGGCCAGGTAGATGTCGGCGATCGCCTTCTTCTTCTCGGCGTCCTCGACGAAGACCCATTGCCAGCCTTGCGCGTTGGAGCCGGTGGGCGCCTGCAGCGCGAGTTCGAGGCATTCCGTCAGCACGTCACGGCTCACCGGCCTGTCGAAGTCGAGGCGTTTGCGGACCGAGCGGGTGGTGGTGAGGACTTCGTCCACGGACAAGTTGAGGGTCATGTGTGGAGGTTACCGAGGCGCCTGACCAGGTGGCCGGTCGCCGCCGAACGTGCACTCACGGCGAGGACTCGGCGAATTTTTCGCCACCAGTGCACGCTCGGCGCTAACCGTGATCCGTGGAAAGCGACACGCGTCGCCACGTCTCGATGTCGGCCTTCAAGTCTTCGAGCTTGGCTTCGACGGCCGCGATGCAGTCGGTACCCAGCAGCAGGTGCACGGGCGGCTCGGCGACACTCTGCGCACGCTCGCGGACGACGGGGTCGCTACCGGAAGTCGCGCGAGCGGGAGCCGACCGCCAGGGTGATGCGGCCCAACCGCTCGGCGACGACGGTGATCGCGCCGCTGGCGTTTTGGACCTGCCCGCGCACCAGCAGCGCCGGCGCCGAGTTCGCCAGCTTGCGATGCCGCGCCCACACCCCCGGCGCGCAGAGCACGTTGACCATCCCGGTTTCGTCCTCCAGGTTGAGGAACGTCACCCCCTGGGCCGTCCCGGGGCGCTGCCGATGGGTCACCGCACCGGCGATCAGCACGCGGTCGCCGTCGGTCACCGATCCGAGCCTCTCGGCGGGCACCACCCCCATGGCGTCCAGGTCTTCCCGCAGGAACTGCGTCGGGTAACTGTCCGGGGAGACGCCGGTGGCCCACACGTCGGCGGCGGCCAGTTCCAGCTCACTCATCCCGGGCAGCGCCGGGATGTGCGAGGACGAGCCCACCCCGGGCAATCGGCCCGGCCGCTGGGTGGCCGCCGCCCCGGCCGCCCACAGCCCCTCGCGCCGGGACATGTGAAAGCAGCCCAGCGCCCCGGCGGTGGCCAGCGCCTCGGTCTGCGGCACGGAGAGCTGCAGCCGGGTGGTCAGGTCCAGCAGAGAGGTGAACGGGCCGTTGGCTTTTCGTTCTTCGACCAGTTGTTCGGCCAGGTCGTTGCCGATGTGACGGACGGCCCCCAGACCGAGGCGCACCTCGGTTCCTCTGGTTTCCAAGGTGGCGTGCGCCAGGCTGGCGTTGACGTCCGGGCCGTGCACCGTCACGCCGTGCCGGCGCACGTCGGCCACCAACGACTGTGGCGAATAGAAACCCATCGGCTGGGCGCGCAGCAGCGCGGCACAGAACGCCGCCGGGTGGTGCAGCTTGAACCACGACGAGTAGAACACCAGCGACGCGAAGCTCAGCGCGTGGCTTTCCGGGAAACCGAAATTGGCGAACGCCTCCAGCTTTTCGTAGGTGCGGTCGATCACCTCGTCGGGCGCGCCGTGCAGCGCGCGCATGCCGTCGTAGAACCGGCCGCGCAGCCGTCGCATCCGTTCGGTGGAGCGCTTGGAGCCCATCGCGCGGCGCAGCTGGTCGGCCTCGGCGGCGGAGAAGCCGGCGCAGTCGACCGCGAGCTGCATCAGCTGTTCCTGAAAGAGCGGTACCCCCAGCGTCTTTCGCAGCGCCGATTCCATGGACGGGTGGTCGTAGAGCACCGGGTCCAGGCCGTTGCGCCGCCGGATGTAGGGGTGCACCGACCCACCTTGGATGGGGCCGGGGCGGATCAGCGCGACCTCCACCACCAGGTCGTAGAACACCCGCGGCTTCAGCCGCGGCAGGGTGGCCATCTGCGCGCGCGACTCCACCTGAAAGACGCCGACGGAATCGGCGCGGGCCAGCATCTCGTACACCGCCGGCTCGGAGAGGTCGAGGCGGGCCAGGTCCACCTCGATGTCCTTGTGCTCGGCCACCAGGTCGATGGCGTAGTGCAGCGCCGACAGCATGCCCAGCCCGAGCAGATCGAACTTCACCAAACCGATTGCCGCACAGTCGTCTTTGTCCCACTGCAGGACGCTGCGATTTTCCATCCGCGCCCACTCCACCGGGCACACGTCGGCGATCGGGCGGTCGCAGATCACCATGCCGCCGGAGTGAATGCCCATGTGCCGCGGCAGGTTCCGGATCTGGTTCGCCAAGTCGATCACCGGCTCGGGGATGCCCTCGACATCAGGCGAGTCGGCAAGCCCGCTCCAGTGGCTGATCTGCTTGCTCCAGGCGTCCTGCTGCCCCTGCGAGAAGCCCAGGGCGCGGGCCATGTCGCGCACCGCGATCTTTCCGCGATAGGTGATGACGTTGGCGACCTGGGCGGCGTAGTCCCGACCGTATTTGCCATAGACGTACTGGATGACCTTTTCGCGCTGGTCGGACTCGATGTCCATGTCGATGTCGGGCGGCCCGTCGCGGGCCGGCGACAAGAAGCGCTCGAACAGCAGCTCGTTGACCACCGGGTCGACGGCGGTGACGCCGAGGGCGTAGCAGACCGCGGAGTTGGCCGCCGATCCCCTACCTTGACACAGGATGTTGTTGTCCCGGCAGAACCGGGCGATATCGTGCACCACCAGGAAGTAGCCCGGAAACCGCAGCTGGGCAATGACTTTCAGCTCGTGCTCGATCTGGGAGTACGCGCGCGGTGCGCTCGGCCCGTAGCGCTCGCGCGCCCCGGCCATCGTCAACTGCCGCAGCCAGCTGTCCTCGGTGTGCCCGTCGGGCACGTCGAACGGGGGCAATTGGGGCGCGATGAGCGCCAACCCGAACGCGCACTGCTCGCCCAGCTCGGCGGCCGCGGTCACCACATCAGGCCCCCCCAGGGGCACATGCCCGAACAGCCGGGCCATCTCCTCACCGGAGCGCAGGTGCGAACCACCCAGCGGGGCCAGCCACCCGGCGGCGCAGTCCAGGGACTCCCGGGCCCGGATGGCGCCCATCGCCATGGCCAGCCGGCGCCGCGACGGCCCCGCGAAATGCGCCCCGGTGGTGGCGACGACGCCGACCCCGAAACGCGGGGCCAGCGCGGCCAGCGCCGCGTTGCGTTCGTCGTCGAGGGGCTGACCGTGGTGGGTCAGCTCGATGCTGACCCGCGCGGCGCCGAACCGGTCCACCAGGTCGGCCAGCGCCCGCTCCGCCGCGTCCGGCCCATCACTGGAAAGCGCCTGGCGCACATGGCCTTTACGGCATCCGGTCAGGATGTGCCAGTGCCCGCCGGCGGCCTCGGTCAGCGCGTCGAAATCGTAACGCGGCTTGCCCTTCTCGCCGCCGGCCAGGTGCGCCGCGGCCAGTTGCCGCGACAGCCGCCGGTAACCCTCGGGGCCGCGGGCCAGCACCAGCAGGTGCGGCCCGGCCGGATCGGGGCGCTCGGTGCGGGCCTCGCAGCCCAGCGACAGTTCGGCGCCGAACACGGTACGCATGTCGAGTTCGGCGGCGGCCTCGGCGAACCGCACCGCCCCGTACAAGCCGTCGTGGTCGGTGAGCGCCAGGGCGCGCAGGCCCAGCCGGGCCGCCTCCTCGACCAGCTCCTCGGGCGTGCTCGCCCCGTC
>Ga0134128_10004761_pt1 | contig 16554 bp, 12 predicted proteins | sample KB31754_FD_96462 | JGI IMG/M metagenome (GOLD analysis project Ga0134128, IMG submission 96462) | Terrestrial soil microbial communities with excess Nitrogen fertilizer from Kellogg Biological Station, Michigan, USA - KB3-175-4 | ecosystem: Environmental > Terrestrial > Soil > Unclassified ...
CCTCGTGTTCGCGGATCCGCGCCGGTGGGAGTCATGACGGCATGAACGTGAGCGCAGAAGCCAGCGGGAAGCCTCCGGCGCGTCCGGTGGTGCTCGTCGTCGATGACGAGCCGGATCTGCTGGAGCTGGTGAGCCTGACGTTGAGCCGGATGAGCCTGGACACCCGTACCGCGCCCGACGTAGCGACCGCGCGCAAGCTGCTCAAGTCCGCGCACTTCGATCTGTGCCTCACCGACATGCGGCTGCCCGACGGGGACGGGCTCGACCTCGTGGGCTGGATCCAGGAGAACCACGCGGATGTGCCGGTAGCCGTCATCACCGCGCACGGCAACGTGGAGTCCGCGGTGCGCGCACTGAAGCTGGGTGCTTTCGATTTCGTATCGAAGCCTCTGGATCTGAGCGTGCTGCGCAAGCTGGTCGGCAGCGCCATCCGCCTCGGCTCCCGCGGCGACGCCGTAGCCACGGCCCAAGGCCAGACGCAGCGCCTGATCGGCCATTCCACCATCATGCAGCAGCTTCGCGAGATGATTGCACGGGTGGCGCGCAGCCAGGCGCCGGTGCACATCTATGGCGAGTCGGGCACCGGCAAGGAGTTGGTGGCCCGGTTGATCCACGAGAGCGGCCCACGCGGAGAGGGTCCGTTCGTGGCGGTCAACTGCGGAGCCATTCCAACGGAGCTGATGGAAAGCGAGCTGTTCGGGCACAAGCGCGGCAGCTTCACCGGCGCGGTCGCGGACAAAAAGGGGCTGGTACAGAGCGCGGAAGGCGGCACCCTGTTCCTGGACGAGGTGGCTGACCTGCCCCTGCACATGCAGGTGAAGCTGCTGCGTGTCGTGCAGGAGAAGACGGTGCGCCCGATCGGGGAATCGCGCGAAGAGACTGTCGACGTGCGGATCCTGTCCGCCACTCACAAAAATCTCGCCGAATTGGTGGAGACCGGCCGTTTTCGCGAGGACCTGTTCTACCGCATCAATGTCATCGAGATGCGGGTGCCTGCGCTGCGCGAGCGCAGTGAAGACATCCCCGAGATCGCCGACACGGTGCTCGAACGCATGGGGCGGCGGACGAAGGCGCCACCCGCGCAACTGGACGCGGACGCCCTGCGCCTGCTGGAAAACTACCCTTTCCCCGGCAACGTGCGTGAGCTCGAGAATGTCCTCGAGCGGGCGCTCACTTTGTGCACGGCCGGAGTCATCACCAGCGACCACATCAAGCTTCGATCCATAGCGCGCATCAGCCCAGAGGCGCCGGCGGCGGCCTCCCCGGCCGCATCTGTCGCAGCTGCGGCGGCGACCGAGGGCGGCAACGGTCTGGGGGCGCAACTCGAGGACATCGAGCGGGACGCCATCATCAAGGCGCTGGAGAAGACCCGTTACAACAAGACAGCCGCCGCCAAGCTTCTCGGCATGAGCTTCCGGGCCCTGCGGTACCGCATCAAGAAGCTCGGCATAGAGTGACCGTCGTCACGCACGAGCTCACTGTTTTGTGCGAAAGGTGCGTCATGGACAAAACTGCTGAGAGCCGCTACTTCGATGGCGAGTACCTGGCCGCCAATCCGACCTGGGGTGAGGAGGACAGCCTCTGGAAGGCCCGGAGCGTGCATGAGCTGTGGCTGCAGACCGGACTGCCCATTCCAGCGACCGTCGCCGAGATTGGTTGCGGTGCGGGCCTGATACTGGCGAGCCTGCAGGGCAGGTTTCCCGATACGGTCGAGTACTCGGGTTTCGATATCGCCCCGGCGGCGATCAGCATGGCCCAGCAGCGAGCCCGCAAGGGGCTCGCTTACTACTGCGAAGATCTGACGAAAAGTGACCGCAGGTTCGACGCCCTGTTGTGCATCGACGTGTTCGAGCACGTGGAGAACCCGTTCGAGTTCCTGCGCAGCATCAAGCCGCTGGCGCCCCTCGTAGTTTTCAACATCCCGCTGGAAATGCACGTCGCGGGAATCCTCATCAACCATCAGTTGTGGACCCGGCGCCAATTCGGCCACCTGCATTTCTATACTGCCGCCGTCGCGCTGGAGACGCTCAGAGAATGCGGCTACTCGGTCGCAGGCAAGGCCTATGTCAGTCGCCTCATGGACGAGCCGCGAAGCGCGAGCGAATACATCTTCTGGCTGCCGCGCAAGTTACTCGCGCTGATCAACCGGGAATGGTCCGCCCGTATCCTCGGCGGCACATCTCTAATGGTTGTGGCGCGAACCGATGGCGCGTGAGTCGGCCGCGGCGGCGCTGCGGCGCTGACCGACGGCAGCGCACGCATCGATGTTCTCGTTTCTGACCAGCTCGGCGGCACTATTCCTCGGAAAGTCCGCCTTTTTCGGTGTACGCATCATTGCCCTGCTCGTCATGGCACGGCTCGCCGACGAGGTCACCTTCGCGTGCGTGTCGTTTGCGGTAGCTGCAATCGAGCTGGCGCGCATCATGGCCGACTACGGCACCGATGCCTGGTGCCTGCGCGCAATCGCAATCAGCCCCAGCAACGTGGAGAAAGCCCGTATCGTCGCTTCGGCGCTGATCATTCGTGGAGCATTGGGCGGGCTCGCCTGGCTGCTGATCATCGGCGCCTGCACCCTCAAGTTCGGTCGTACCGGCGCGATCGCGGGGGTGTTGACCGGCGCACTGCTGGCTGCAACCCAGATCGCCGGCATTGCCATCGTGTTCCTGCAGGCGGAGAACCAGTTGCGCCGCCTGCGCGTGTTGGCTCTTCCGGCGGCGTTGACGGCCGGCGCCGTCATCGGATGCCTGCTGCTGACCCGGAATGCAATCTGGGCGCTACTCGTGGTTTGCTGCGGGGAGCTCACCGCCGCCTCGCTGTTGATCGGCGTGCTGCGCTCCCATGGCATGCTCTCTGGACCGCTGCCAACGGCCTCCGACCTGAGGAAAATGTTGTCCACATGCGCGCCCGTTGCCGCCATGAGCGTCATGAACGGACTGTATTCGAGGATGGACTCACTGGTGCTGGCGCAGGTGTCGCTCTCGGCCCTGGCCACCTATACGGTGGCAAACCGGCTGTATCAGCCCTTTCAGGTGGGGGTGACGACGTTGGCGGCGACCGTCTACGGCAGGGCGGCGGCGGCGATCGCCAAGGATCGTAACTCCATGCGGCAGTTCATGAGGCACTACCTGCCGCTGATCGGCTTGATGGCCGCCGTGGCGGCGGCAGTTCTGTGGGGGCTGGGCAGCCTGGTCATCCTCTATTTTCTGCCCGGCTATCACTCCTCGATCGGCGCTCTGCGGATCTTTGCGCTCATGCTCGTGTTGATCGCAACCAACTCCACGGCCACCGGTATCCTGTGGGCCTGCAACCAGTTTGCCGTCGTGACCCGCATCGTTACCCTGGAAACGCTGTGCGCGCTCGTGGGGTTATTCCTGCTGGTGCCGACGCTGGGTGCCGTGGGTGCCGCGACCGCGCTGCTGGCGGCGGCCGCGGTGTGTGCTGTAATCCAGTGCCCCTATGCGATCATGGCGTGGCGGCGACAACTCTCACTTCCCCAGCAGTGTCGATGAGAACCGCAATCGTCCACGAATGGCTCGCCGATTGGGCAGGCTCCGAGCGGGTGCTCGCGGAGATCCTCGCGTGCTTCCCCGAGGCGGACCTGTATTCCCTGGTCGACTCGCTGAGTGACAGCGACCGGCGCCATCTGGGCGGCAGACACGCCCGGACCACTTTCATCCAGCGACTGCCGCTGGGTCGCACCCGCCCCTGGGCATACTTCCCGCTGCTGCCTCTGGCCATCGAGCAACTGGATTTGTCCGCCTATGACCTGATCATCTCCAGCTCGCACGCGGTCGCCAAAGGGGTCATCACCGGGCCGGACCAGATACATCTGTCGTACGTCCACTCACCCATGCGCTACGCCTGGGATCAGCAGCAGCAATACCTGCGGGCCGTAGGGCCGGTCCGCCGCCTGGCATTGCGTGGGCTGTTGCACTATCTGCGGATCTGGGACAGCCGCACCTGCAACGGCGTCGATGCGTTCGCGGCCAATTCGGCCTTCGTCGCGCGCCGGATCTGGAAAACCTATCGGCGTGAGGCGTGTGTCATTCACCCGCCGGTGGATATCGGCGGCTTCCAACTGCAGCAGGCGAAGGAGGACTTCTACCTGTGCGCCTCGAGGCTGATGCCCTACAAGCGCGTGGACCTAGTCGCTGCGGCGTTCGCGCAGATGCCGGACCGGCGGCTGCTGGTGATTGGCAGCGGACCGGAATACAACTCCATACGGCGCGCGGCCGCCCCCAACGTCACCGTCATGGGTTATCAACCCGATGAAGTGCTCAAACAGCACCTGCAGAGCGCGCGCGCATTCGTGTTCGCGGCGCAGGAGGACTTCGGAATCCTACCCGTCGAGGCACAGGCGTGCGGAACACCAGTGATCGCCTTCGGTCGCGGCGGCCTGCGTGAGATCGTGCAGGGACCGGAAACGCCAACGCCGACGGGCGTGTTCTTTGACTCCCAAGCGGCCCCCGCCATCGTCGAGGCGGTGCGCAGATTCGAGCGGCTGCCCAACGGGATCTCCCCGGAGCGTTGCCGGCAAAACGCCGAGCGCTTCTCGCCGGAGCGCTTTCGTGCGGAATTCCGCCGTTTCGTGGCAACGAGCGTGGCGGAGTCCAGGATTGCCCGCGAGCGGGCCTGAGCGGGCGGCAGCGGACTGCGGCACCACCGTGTCGCATGGCGGACCGGGCTGTTCCCCGGAGTGGCCGGTCCAGCGCCTCCGTGCCGACGGCGCCCGCCCTGGGTGCCGAGCTCTTGGAGGACCCTGGGGCGCGAGCGCGCCGTTCGGGCCGTGCCATTCGGACCTGTATCACGTTGTCATCCGGGGACCGGGGACATAATGTGTCCTCGCGCCCGAATCCGCTCGTGACACCTTTGTAGGCAGGAGCTTGAACACACTCGCTCACCGCCCGCCATCCATGGCCGAAAGCCCCACCCCCCAGCCGGTCGTGGTGTCCGCCGTCATTCCCTGCCTCAACGAGGAACAGACGCTGGCCTCGTGCATCGAGAAGGCCTTGCGCGGAATCGCCGCTCTGGGCCTCAGAGGTGAGGTCGTCGTTGCAGACAACGGCTCCACCGACCGCTCCGTGGAGATCGCCCTGGCTCTCGGAGCGCGCGTCACGCACGTCAAGTCACGCGGCTACGGCGCAGCGCTCCTGCAAGGGATCTCCGCCGCCACCGGCGAAATCATCGTGATGGCGGATGCGGACGACTCCTACGACTGGACCGCCATCGCGGCTTTTGTGCGCAAGGTTCAGGAAGGGTATGACCTGGTAATGGGTAACCGCTTCAAGGGCGGCATCCTCCCCGGGGCGATGCCCAGGTTGCATCGCTATGTGGGCAATCCGGTGCTGTCCTTTCTGGCGCGGATCGCATTTCGCACCCGCATCGGCGACTTCCACTGCGGGATGCGCGCCTTCACGCGCAGCGCCTTCGTTCGCATGCAGTTGAAGACCTCCGGAATGGAGTTCGCCACGGAGATGGTCGCCAGTGCCTCGCACCAGCGACTGCGCATGGCTGAGATTCCGGTGGTGCTGCATCCCGACGGGCGCAATCGCCCGCCGCATCTGCGCTCCTTCCGGGACGGTTGGCGGCATCTGCGTTTCATCCTCACCTATGCTCCCGACTACCTCTACTTCGCCCCTGGAGCAGCACTGCTGGGGGTGGGTGTGGTCCTGGACGCCGTGCTCGCCCGCGGGCCGCTCATGGTCGGCCGCTTGTATCTGGGAATTCACTTTCTCGCCCTGGGATCGCTGCTGACGCTGGTCGGGTTCAACATCATCAATCTCGGTGTTCTCGCAAAGGCGCTCATGGCACAGCGTTACAGCGGTATTGACAGTCGCACTGTGCGCCTGGTGCGGCGACGCTATGCGTTGGAAACCGGTCTTTTGACAGGAGCGGCTCTCACGCTGCTCGGAGCCGCCACCGATGCGGTGATTGCGGCCAAGTGGGTCCTCGCGTATGGCGTACCCATGGACAGCACGGTCCATCTGGCGTTCGTCGCGACTACCGCCATCGTGCTCGGCCTGAACCTCATCTTTGGCTCATTCCTGGTCAACATGATCGTCGACGACCGCTCCTCCGCGACAGCTGTTGGCGAACCGGGTCCAGCGGGCGAGCCATGATCTCGAAGAGCACTCCAGGGCAATCCACGTGAAGGACGTCGTCGAGAACCGCAAGCGGATCTCTCTCGCGCGCAAGCTCAAGCTGGCCTCTTTGGTCTGGCGGGAGAACGGGCTGCGCTGGTGCGCGACACTCCTCACGTACTACTTCGCCAGCAAGCTGGCCGAGCGCTCGTACGCATCCATGGACCGGCTGCGCCGCACCCGCGGGATACCCGGACTCAACAGCGCGGCGCTGAACAAGGAGATCTGGGAAGCGTGGGACTGGAGCGCCCGCGGTGAGGAATGGACACCTTCCCCCGAATGGAAGGATTCGCTTTTGCGCTGCGTGTTGCAACGGGAAGTGGCTCCCGGCACCGACGTTCTGGAGATTGGCCCAGGAGGGGGCCGCTGGACCGGTCCGTTGCTGCAGCGGGCCCGCCGCTATGTGGGTATCGACATCTCCGCCGCCTGCATCGAGCACTGCCGCCAAATATTCGGCGCCGCGCACCCGCAAGCCACCTTCACTCTCGGTGCCGGTTCAGACCTTCCGGGAGTCGCGAACAGCTCGATCGACACGATCTGGAGCTTTGACGCGTTCGTGCACATCAATCGCTCGGAAGTCGAGCGCTATGCCGATGAGTTCGCTCGAGTGCTCAAGCCGGGCGGTGTTGCAGTTATTCATCACGGCGCAGTGGGAGGGGCCGAGGGAGGCTGGCGCAGCAACCTCACGGCCGGCGCTCTGCAGGAGATCGTGACTGCTCGCGGCCTGCAGATCTCCAGGTCCTTCGACCGATGGGCGGACGGCGGAACGGTCCACACATTGACCTACGGCGACCGCGTGACCGTGATCTGCAAGCCGGTCGAGCTGCAGCCGGCTTAGTGAGCGCTCAATGATGGAGCGTGCACTTTCGCAAGTCGGGCTGCCCGTGGTGCGCTTCGCTGCCTCGCGGGTGTTCTTCCTGGTTTGCGCTGCGGTCAGCATTGCAATCCTCGAGTGGGCCCAGCAGTTGCGCGCCCTGGGTCACGTGCACCTGGTGACGCGCATCTATGTCGATCTGTTCATCTATTACGACTACTACGCCGCGATCGGCACTTTGCTGATCCTGGTGGGGGCCATTTTCGTTCCCTCCCGAGTGTCTTTCAGGGGACTGTTGCGCTGGCTGGGAGAGCACCCCGGTACCGTCGCCTGCCTGAGCGGCATCGTGATGGCCGCGGGAGCGCTCGCTGTGTATCACGATCATCCGTTGTCCATGGATGAGTACGCGGCCTATTTTCAGAGCCGGATCTTTGCTGCCGGGCATCTGACGGGCCACTGGCCTCCGGCGCTCATCGACTGGCTGCTTCCGGAACAGTTTCAGAACTACTTCTTCGATGTCTCCCATTCCTCAGGAGACGTGGTCTCCAGTTATTGGCCCTCTTTCGCGCTGCTGCTGACGCCATTCACGGCGCTGAGGATTCCGTGGGCCTGCAATCCGGTGATCTCCGCCCTGACGCTGCTCGTCATTCACAGGCTGGCGCTGCGCATATTCGCGGATGTCGAGACTGCCGGTCTCGCGGTGCTCCTGACTGCTGCATCACCCGAGCTGTTCATTAACGGCATCTCCTACTACTCGATGCCGGCCCACCTGCTGGCGAACTGCGTCTTCGCGTTGCTGCTGTTGCAGCCCACGCCGCGCCGCGCGCTGTTGGCGGGCGTCGTGGGATCCATCGCGCTGTCGCTGCACAATCCCGTCCCACACATGCTGTTTGCGGCCCCCTGGATCGTGTGGGTGGCAACCCGGCCGCGCGGCCTGCGTGTCCTCGCAGGGTTGCTGGTTGGATATGCCCCCCTGTGTCTGCTGCTGGGACTGGGGTGGTTCTGGTTCGCCACTCACCTCATGCACGACGGCGCCGGCGCGGGTGCCGGTGCGCCAGCGAGCAGTCTGGAGCACATTGGATCGGTGTTTGCGTTTCCAGGCACGCCGATTCTTCTGGCCAGACTGATGGGTGCCGCGAAGATCTGGTTGTGGTCGGTCCCGGGGCTGCTGGCTCTGAGCATCGTCGGAGGCTGGCGCTGGCGTCACAAGGCGAGCGTCCGACTCGTAGCCCTCTCCGCCGTGATCACCTTTGTGGGCTACCTCTTCGTCCCGATGGATCAGGGGCATGGCTGGGGCTATCGCTATTTCCACACTGCGTGGCTCGCACTGCCGTTGCTCGGCGCGGCCGCCTTCGCCAGGTCAAAGCCAGCCGCGCAAGACACCGATGTCGCACAGAGCGGCCTGCGCACCTACGTCGTGGCGTGCGCGCTCCTGAGCCTCACCGCTGGAATGGCGCTGCGGGCGGTACAGGTAGACTCGTTCATAAGCGACGACCTGCGCCAGATGCCCGCCTCTGCCGGCTCCTCGAGCGTCGTCTTCATCAATGCAGCCTCCGGCTACTATGCCGAGGATCTGGTGCGGAACGATCCATTCCTGCGCACCTCGACGCTTCGCCTGCTCAGCCGGAGCGGAAAGGCCAATGCCGAACTGATGGCGAAATTCTTCCCAGGGTATCGGCTCGTCCATGCCGACGCACACGGCGAGGTGTGGTCCGCAGGCGCACCGGCAGACTGAGGCGCTCGCATGGACGCTTCTGCAAATATCGAGAACCTCTTGGCGGCTACCGCCCCTTCGCGCTCCACCGCCGGGCTGGGCAAGCTCGCGAGCCTGGGCCTCATGCTGTGCATCGCTGCATTCTGGATGTTGGAGCATCCGTATGAAGGCATCGTCCACGACTCCGTACTGTACGCCTTCCAGGCCCTGGCCAGGCTGCATCCGCAGTCCCTCGGACATGACATCTATCTGACCCTGGGCACTCAGGACCGCTATACCCTGTTCAGCCCGCTCGCGGCCGCGGCGATGCGGGCAGTTGGCGTGGAGCGCGCGGCTGAGATACTGACCTTCGCGGCACAGATGGGATTCTTCCTGTCTGCATGGCTGCTGGCGCGCCGCCTGATGTCGCCGGCGCTGGCGCTTCTGTCGCTCGGTCTGCTGGTCGTGTTGCCCTCAGTGTATGGGGACCGGCACATCTTCTCGTACGTGGAAACATACATGACCGCCCGCATGCCGGCGGAAGCGCTTGCGCTTGCCGGCCTGTGGGCCGCATTTGGGCGGCGCCATGTCCTCGGCGCCGGCTTGCTCGTTGCATCGATGCTGCTACATCCCCTGATGGGAATGGCTGCCGTGGTCCTGCTGTTCATCCTGCTCGTCGGCCGGCGGCGGCCCGGTCTGGCAACCGGACTGGTGGCAGCCGGCTTCGCCGCCCTCGTCGGGATAGCGTGGGCCGTGCCCCTCGGCCCTGTCACACGTTTCAGCGCCGGCTGGTGGCACCTGATGTATTCGCGGGGCGACTATCTGTTTCCATCGCGTTGGCTGTGGCTCGACTGGGCACACGTCAGCATACCGCTCGCAACGCTCGCCATCAGCTCGTGGACCGCGGTGCAAGCTGAGATTCGTGCGCTCTCCCGGGCGGCGCTCCTGATCGGCGCCGGCGGACTGGCCCTGGCGTGGGTGGGCGGGGACCTGCTCCATATCGTTCTCATCGTACAGGGTCAGCCATGGCGGTGGCTGTGGCTGTCCAATACGCTCGCAGTGCTGCTCCTTCCTGTGATCGCCTCAGAGCGCTGGCGCTCGGGAGACCCTGGTCGGATCGTTCTCGTGTTGCTCGCTGCGGGCTGGGTGTGCATCGACCAGAGTTACGCACCGCTCATCGGAATACTCAGCGTCGTCGCCGCAATAGGGGCACCACGCCTGCAAGACCCGCAGCACGCCCGACTCCTGCTGTACGTGTCCTGCGCAATTCTGGCGATCGGGCTGCTTGCCTTGCTCGGGTCAGTCGTGAACGAGCTCAGGCGGCTTCCGCAGATACCGCCCGATCCGATGCTCTATGACTCCAGCTATCTGCTGGCGCTGCGTCGTTGGCAACCCTGGCTCAGCGAAGGAATCGCGCCGGCTTGCGTCGTACTGCTCATCTGGTGGGTGGCTCAGCGTTACCAGCAGAGCGTCGGGCCCGCGGCCGGGCTTGGATTAGGCATTGCCCTGTGTGCCGCGGGTGCACACTTCTGCTGGAATGCCTGGACACGAGTGGAGTACCCATCGAGGGTGCACGAGGAATTCGCCTCCTGGCGCGCGGCGATCCCGCCGAGATCACAGGTTCTATGGTTCACTGAGCCGTTCGGAGTATGGTACCTGCTGGAGCGTCCGAGCTATTGGTCCGATCAGCAGATGGCGGCGTCGGTCTTCTCCGAGGAGCTGACACGCAGGCTGGCGCTCAGGGAGCTCATTCTCCACACACAACACAGCACGGGCGATCCGCGTGCCGACCTGTCCCTCATCTGCAAGAACAATCCGGCCCTGGGGTTCTTCGTGTCTCCGGTGAACATGGGCCCGACGCCCTTTCCGCCCGTTGCCCTCGATACCGCTGAGACCTTGCGCCTGTACCGTTGTGCGGAGCGATGAACGCGACGATGCCGATTCAGTATCGTTTCGACCCCCTGCCGGCGAGCCCAGGTCCATGCACGCCGTCAAAATTCGGCCGGAGTGCCAACCACTCCCCACTAAGGGCACCCCCGCGTGCATTCCGTCACGTTCGGGCTGCAAGCTCATCGCACATAATGTACCGGTTGGCAGGCATCGCCACGCTGGCCGGATAGCCCTTGACTGTGCCGATCACAAACGCCCAACCGACCTCGGGGCTGGGTAGCCTGAACGCCGCTTCCGCAGAAGTACGGTCCGGTACGCGGGTCGACCGCCGGCTGGCGCTGGCAGCGCTGGCTGTGTGTCTCGTGGCTGGGTGGATGCTCACGCACCCGTTCATGGGTATCTACCACGATTCGGTGCTTTACAGCTTTCAGGCCCTGGCTCGCCTGCATCCTCAGCCCCTGGCTCACGACATCTTCCTGCGTTTCGGCTCACAGGATCAGTACACCGTTTTCAGCCCCCTGTACGCGGCTTGCATTCGCCTCGTTGGCCTCGACACTGCCGCCGCAGGTTTGACCTTCTTAGCCCACGTCCTGTTCTTCTGCAGCGCCTGGCTGCTCGCGCGGCGTTTCATGGAGGCGGAGCTCGCACTGCTGGCCGTCGCGCTGCTGATCGTGCTCCCCAGCGGCTATGGCGCCGACCTCATTTTCAACTACACGGAAGGATTCCTGACGCCGCGGCAGCCGTCGGAGGCGTTCGTCCTCGCAGGGCTCGCTGCGGCGCTGGCCCAGCGCAAGGGTTGGGCCGTCGGGTGCATCGCCGTGGCGATGTCGCTGCACCCGATCATGGGAGTCGCCGGTGCGGCACTGCTTTTCAGCCAGGATGTACTCCTGCCAAGACCGAAGCTCGCCGTCGCCGCCGCGTGTCTCGGCTTGATGCTGCTGGCGGCCATCGCCGCGGTGGCGCCGAACGGTCCCCTGGGCCGGATGGACGACACCTGGCTGCACATCATCCACCAGCGCAGCAGCTTTCTGTTCATTCTCGGGTGGTCCGCCGAGGACTGGGCGAGAACGCTGCTACCCCTTGGCGTGCTCGCAGTGGGTGCGGTCATCGCTTCCGAGCGTGCAATCCGACTGTTCTGCTCGGCCGCGCTGATCACGGCTGCGGCAGGCATGCTATTGAGTCTGATCGGCGGCGACCTGCTGCGCATCATCATCCTGGTTCAGGCACAAACGTGGCGCTGGCTGTGGGTTGTCAACGTCGCCGCGGTGTTGTTGATGCCGGCTATCTTCCGCGATTGCTGGAAATCGAACGCCCTGGCGCGCAGTACCGCGCTGCTGCTCGTCGCCGCTTGGGTCTCCCGCGGCCAGAGTGTCACGCTCTGCTCCCTGCTGATCAGCGGGGCGTTCGTGGCGGCGGTCGCCGCTAGGCGGGGCGTCAGTCTCAAGTACGAGAGCTGGGCGCTGAGAGGCGCCGCCGGAACGGTCGCCGTGCTGCTGCTGGCGTCGTTGGCTGACAAGTTGCAACTCATGTCGTTGAGTCCAAACGCATTCGATGACCCGCTGCCGATCCAGCTGCAACTGGCGCGCTTGTGGAGCGAGGACGGTACGGTCCCCGGCACGATCATTCTCGCCGCGTGGTTGGCGGGCAGGCGCTGGAATACCCCCCTCATGCACCTGTCGACACTCGGGGCGGCCGTTCTCGCCTGTGCCCTGCTCTGGCCGTCCGCGTGGTCCGGATGGAGCGCTCAGAAATACACCGTACTGCGTCAGGTCTACGCGCCGTTCCGCGCAAAGATACCGCTGGACGCGGAGGTTCTTTGGCCCGACGCCTCACCCGTAGGCATCTGGTACCTGCTGGAGCGCCAGAGTTATCTCTCCGGAGCGCAAACCGCGGGTCTGGTCTTTTCCCGGGCGGCAGCGATTGCGATGTACCGGCGCTCGCAGCAGATCGGTCCGATGCTGGGCCGGGCCCAGTTCGAGGACTGGGTGCCCGAGCAGGACACCAAGCTGACACCCGAGCAAAAGCTCAGGAGCGCCTGCCAGGCGACCGATCTTGGCTACGTCGTGAGTGGGGCGAACCTCGGTCCGAAGCCGATCGCCAGCTACGTGCCCAATGCCAACCATCCGAACTCGCAGGAGCGCCTGTATCGGTGCGCCGACCTGCGCGTGAACCCATGAAGGTGCCGGCGCTCATCGGGGAGCTCGTGGGCTACGCGGTTGCCTCGGCAGCCGCGCTCGCCATCGACATGGGACTGCTCGCCGCGTTCACATCGCGGCTGGGCTGGCACTACCTGCCTGCCTCGGCCCTCTCCTTCACCGCTGGAGGGGTGGTGGCCTATGCGCTGTCCGTACGTCTCGCGTTCCGCTTTCACCACTTCTCCAACAAAGGCGTGGAGATGGTCTCGTTCATCGCGCTGGGCACGGTGGGGCTGCTGATCAACTCCCTCGTCATGTGGATCGCCGTTGCGCGCCTCGGCCTGGCGGTGATCGCCTCGAAATCGTGCGCAGCGGTGTGCACATTCACGGTCAATTTCCTGTTGCGCCGGCAAATGCTGTTCGCTGCGCCGCGCGCGCCCAACCTGTCTGCGATGCGAGCCACAGAATGACAAGAACGGCGGTGATAGTCGGTGCAGGTCCGGCCGGACTTACGGCAGCTCTGGAGCTGCTGCGCCGCTCGGATGTGCGACCGATTGTGCTGGAGTTGGACTCCCAGGTGGGCGGCATTGCCAAGACCATCAACTATCGCGGCAACCGGATGGACTTGGGCGGGCACCGGTTCTTCTCCAAGTCCGATTGGGTCATGCAGTGGTGGCAGTCGATCCTGCCCGTCGCTCCGGACTCTCATCCCGACCACGGCGTCAGCCCCGACGGGCGCGTGATGCTCGCCTATCAGGGTCAACGCGCTCCGCTGGACGCTCCCCATCGGGCACCCGCGAGCTCCGATCGCGTCATGCTGGTGCGTCCGCGACTCTCTCGCATCTTCTATCGGCGACGGTTTTTCGATTATCCACTGAAGCTCAGCCTGCGTACCCTGACGAATCTCGGACTCGCCAACAGCGCAGCGATCGGCGCGAGCTACGTGCAGGCACGGCTTGCGCCGCGCAAACCCGAGACCACACTCGAGGACTTCCTCGTAAACCGCTTCGGGGATCGTTTGTACCGCACCTTCTTCAAGGACTACACGGAGAAGGTCTGGGGCGTACCGTGCTCGGAGATTTCGGCCGAGTGGGGAGCACAGCGCATCAAGGGCCTGTCCATCGGCAAAGCGATCGCCCATGCCCTGGCGAAACCTTTCCGCGCCTCCGGCGATACCACGCAGAAGGATGTGCAGACCAGCCTGATCGAGCGTTTTCTGTATCCCCGACTCGGTCCCGGCCAGATGTGGGAGGAAGTGGCGAGTCAGGTGAGCGCAGCGGGTGGTGAAGTGCATTTGCATCACCGCGTCGTCGGCATTCGCCGCGATGGCGTGCGCATCGAGTCGGTCGATGTGCGCGATGAGGCCTCGGGTGCCGTGCGCACAGTGCGCTGCGACTACCTGGTGTCCACGATGCCAGTGAAGGATCTCACGGCACTGCTGCGAGCAGAGGACCCTGAGGTGGCGCGGATCGCCGCAGCCCTCCCGTATCGGGATTTCATGACGGCCGGTCTGCTGGTGCGCCGCATGCTGCCCACCCGCGACGGCGCGGCCGGCAGCCTGCCGCCGGATAACTGGATCTACGTGCAGGAACCTGACGTGAAGCTCGGACGCCTGCAGATATTCAACAACTGGAGTCCTGCGCTCGTAGCCGATCCGGCCACCGTATGGCTCGGGCTGGAGTACTTCTGCGACGAGGGCGACAACCTGTGGTCGATGTCCGACGCCGCCTTCCTGGACTTTGCCGCGGCGGAGCTGGCGAAAATCGGGCTGATTGACCGGGCCGATGTCCTGGACGGGACCGTGGTGCGCGTGCCCAAAGCCTATCCGGCCTACTTCGGCGAGTATCGCGGCATCGGGCGGGTACGCAGTTTTCTGGACCGCTTCCCGACACTCTTCCCGATCGGACGCAACGGCATGCACCGCTACAACAACCAGGACCACTCGATGCTCGCGGCCAAAGCCGCCGTGGACTGCATCATCGCCGGCAGCTCGGATAAGGCCAGCCTGTGGTCCGTCAACGTCGAGGACGAGTACCACGAGCAGACGAGCGGCTCCGCCGGGCAGCAGCGCGCCGCCTGAGGTCCCGCAGCGATGCCAGCGGTTCGCGGGTGACGCATGTCGTCACTTTGTGACAGGGGACGCCTGTACCGTCGTCAGCAGCTGACGCGATTAAGTGAACACGCCGCCGGACCTTATAAAAAAAATTCAAATCAATCAATAAGATAGAAACACAAGAAGCCAGAGGCACAGGCCTTGCAATATCGGCTCAGCGGGCGCGCGGGCATCGGCCGCCTCCGCGGCTGAAAGCTTGGTCCTTCGGTTTGAATTACCGCTCTCTTCAGGAGATTCTCAAAATGAAGTCTGTGCAAAAGGGTTTCACCCTCATCGAGTTGATGATCGTCGTGGCGATCATCGGCATCCTGGCCGCGATCGCGATCCCGGCCTACCAGGACTACACCATCCGCTCGCAGGTCACGGAAGGTCTGAATCTGGCGGCGCCCTCGAAGGCGTCCATCGCCGAGTACTTCGCGAACACCGGCAACTTCCCCGCGGGCAACACGGAAGCCGGCGTCGGCGCGCCGACCGAAATCCAGGGTAAGTATGTGGCGAGCGTGACCGTCGCAGGTGGCGAGATCACGATTGCGTACGGCAACCAGGCCAACACCAAGATCAGTGGCTCGACGCTGTCGCTGTTCGCCGGCACCGACCCGAACAATGACGTCGTGTGGGTCTGCGGTGACCACGCCGTGCCCAGCGCCAGCATCTCCATGGCGGTGACGCCGGCTCCTGGTACGGTCCTGGACAAGTACCTCCCGCAGGTTTGCCGCGCCGGATCGTAAGCAAGCGACTCGAGGCGCACTTGCGCCAAGTGGAAAGGGCCCCTCGCAAGAGGGGCCCTTTTTCTTTGTCGCCGCGGATCGGTTCGTGCGGTCCCCGACTGAGGTTCCCGAGGATCGGTCGCCCCCCCTGGGTGGGCCCTCACGGCACGATTTGGGAGGCGAATCACGCAGGGCCAGGGCACTGCCATGCGAGTATTCGGCAATATTTGACAATTGCCCCAGGCCCCGACTCCGGTAGACTAGGATACGGCTTCGGGTGGGTCGCCTTGCAATAAGTCCATGAATGACAACGCTTCCTTAGCGCTCGGTGGCGCTCGCTCCGGCCTCGGCGGCCTGCCTCAACGTTTGGTGCAGGACGGCGTCGTCGAAGAAGCGGCCATGCTCGAGGCGATGAACGTCGCGCGCGAGCGCAAGACCAGCGTGGTGACACAACTCGTCACCAGCGGCGCGGCAAACGCGCGCGACATTGCGGTGGCCGCCTCCACCGAGTTTGGCGTGCCCCTGTTCGACCTGGATGCCGTCAACCTCGATCTGGAAACAGTCCGCCTGGTCAGCGACAAGCTGCTGGCCAAGCATCGCGTGCTGCCCGTGTTCCGGCGCGGCAAGCGCCTGTTCCTGGCGGTGGCCGACCCCACCAACCTGCACGCGATCGATGAGATCAAATTCCAGACGAGCCTCGGGATCGAGGCGATCGTGGTCGAGGACGACAAGCTGCAGAAGGCCCTCGACAAGGCCATCGAGCAGGTCGACAACCAGATGTCCGCCCTCACCGATGAAGAGGGCATGGATCTGGATTCTCTCGAGACCGTCGGCGGCGAGGACGAGCTCGATGAGAAGGTCACCCGCGATGACGTCGAGGACGCGCCGATCGTCCGCTTCGTCAACAAGGTCATGCTGGATGCCATCCGCCGCGGAGCGTCCGATATCCATTTCGAGCCGTACGAAAAGATCTATCGCGTGCGGCTGCGCATGGATGGCGTGCTGAGGGAAATTGCCCAGCCCCCGCTACAGCTGGCACAGAAGCTGACTGCCCGCCTGAAG
>Ga0134128_10004762_pt1 | contig 16551 bp, 13 predicted proteins | sample KB31754_FD_96462 | JGI IMG/M metagenome (GOLD analysis project Ga0134128, IMG submission 96462) | Terrestrial soil microbial communities with excess Nitrogen fertilizer from Kellogg Biological Station, Michigan, USA - KB3-175-4 | ecosystem: Environmental > Terrestrial > Soil > Unclassified ...
AGCAAAATCCACGTCATAGCGCACCACTCCGGCGCGCCAACTCGCCGCAAGGAACTCTGGGAATGTGCTTTCACCGGCCTGATCCATTCGTAGAGCTCGAATCAGGGCTTCCCGATCAAAGGCGGGTACGTCCACGGTGCCCGATACGCGGGACGCTGCCGCCGGCGCGAACGCTGGTGGTAGGACGGAAGGGGACGAGCGGGCGGCGTTGGAGGCGGTGCGGCACGAGGTGCCGGTTGTGGATCCGCTGATGACGACAACGCTAGTGCAGACAATGGGCGACTTCATGGCACTGCCGCTGTTTCCGGCGCGAGCGACGGGATGGCTGCTGGGAGTATCGGGAATCTTGGCGGTGGTGATGACCGCCATTGGGCTCTTTGGTGTGATTGCTTACCTGGTGTCGCAGCGGACGCACGAGATTGGGGTGCGCATGGCGCTTGGTGCGCGGCGGAGCGACGTGCTGAAGATGGTGATGAGCCAGGGATTGCGACTCACCGGACTCGGGCTGGGAATCGGGCTTGGCGTAGCGTTGGGCGCGGCGCGTCTGCTGGGTCCGCTGCTTTACGGCATTGGGGCAGACGATCCGGTGACAATGACCGGTGTAGCGATGGGACTGGCAGTGATTGCCCTGACGGCGTGCTATCTGCCTGCGCGAAAAGCGATGAGTGTTGATCCGTCAGTGGCGCTGCGGTATGAGTAAGCTGTGGATCAGTCCTGGCCCGTTTCCTGTGCCGGCCTTTGGATAGTGGCCTTGGCCGGTGTTCTCATCGCACGTTGGAGAGATGGGCGCAGCAGCGGTGGAGGTATTCCCGAACGGCGGGGTCGCTTTCGAGACCTATCGCCCGTTGATAGGCGTGTTGCGCCGCCTGGTGCGATCCGGTGCGAGCCAACAGATTGGCGCGCGCGGCCCAGTAGGGCTGATAGGTATCCAAGCGCCGGTCGGCACCTACTGTCTCCAATTCCGCCAAGCCGGCATGCGGGCCTTCTAGCTCCGCGAGCGCTAGTGCGCGGTTGATGCGTGCGACGGGCGAGCCGGTCAACCTGATTAGGGCGTCATAGAGGGCGACGATCGCGGCCCAGGACACGGAGCGAGTCCGCGCGCCCTCGACATGCGCCGACTGGAGGGCGGCTTCCAGTTGATATCGTCCAATGCGCATGGCACGGCTTGCATAGTGCAGGGCAGCTTCGGCTTCTTCGATCATTCGCCAATCCCACAAGGTCGTGTCCTGGCTCCTGAGAGGAATGAACTCTCCCTCTGCCGTGCGGCGTGCCGGTCTGCGCGCCTCGGCGTAGAGCATCAGCGCCAGCAGGCCCCAGGGTTCCGGCTCGTCGGGAAGAAGCTGGGTTAGAGTCCTGCCGAGAAAGTTCGCCTCCCGAGCCAGTTCGCGGCGGGCCGGATCGGTTCCTGTGGCATCCACCCATCCTTGGGAGAAGCCAGCATAGATGGAATCGAGTACCGACTCCAGACGGGCTTGGCAATTCGTCGCGTTCCGGGATGCGGAAGGGGATGCCGGCTTCGCGGATCTTGGTCTTTGCGCGTACCAGCCGCTGCGCCATGGCAGCCGGTGAAACCAGAAACGCCGACGCAACCTGCGCCGCTTCAAGTCCGAGAACCACCTGTAGCATCAGGGGCGCGCGGATCGCGGGATCGATGGCCGGATGCGCGCAGGCAAAAAGCAGCGCCAGACGGCGATCGGGAAATTCATCGTGGGCGTCCGCGATCATGGCGTCGGCTAACTGCTCGGGTTCGTCGTCGCTCGAGGTTTCGCGATTGCGGCGAATCTGGTCGATGAGTTTTCGCCGAGCGGCGGTGAGCAGCCAGCCCTCGGGGTTATCAGGACAGCCCTGTTGCGGCCAGACCAACAACGCCGACGCGAAGGCCTCAGACATGGCATCTTCTGCGGCTGCAACGTCACCGAAGCGCGCCGCCAAATACGCGATCAGCTTGCCCCGGCTGCGAAGAGCCACGGCTTCCGCTGCTGCATAAGCTTCGTTGTCGTGTGCAGGAACCACCATGGCGCTATCTTCCGGCAGGCTCAATTTCCGTTTCTATGCTTGCGCACAGGATTGATTCGTTCGAGCAAAGTGACCGTGACCGTGTCTCCCGGAGCCTTTCCGATAGTCTTGAGCAACTCAGCTTTTACGGGTAGCTTGTGATTGCCGTCTCCCAATGCCATGAAGGAGCTCTGGAATGGATGTCCGTCGATGGTCGCTTTGACCTTTACGAGCCCGCGGGTTCGAAAGAACTCCGCTGATTCAGGCCATATGACGTAGGTCCAACCGCCGGGCCTGGGGCTGAGGACGAGCTTTGCCGTGAAAACTTTCTTCAGCATGCTTACCTCATTTTGCGATTGATATTCGCCTTGTGCCCTGGCAGGTTGTCAGTTTAGCCGAACCTGATATCGCCTGCAGGCGAGGATTGCGCCGGACCGGCCCCTGTATGCGCGGCCCGGCTCGATCGCAGTTACATCGCCCAGACCGCGCGTACTTCGACGATGCCATGCTGCACCGCGGGGCATCGGCCGGCCCACTGCATCGCTACATCCAGATCGGGCGCGTCGATGAGGTAATACCCGGCGAGCTGTTCTTTCGATTCGGCGAAGGGGCCGTCAAGAACCTGCGTTTTTCCATCGGTGGTGCGAAGGGTCGTGGCCGTAGCTGAAGGGCGCAGGCGGTTGGAATTGATCAGCACGCCGGCAGATTTCAGCGCTTCGGTATATGCCATGTAGGCCGCGGTGCCCTGCTGCTGCTGTTCGGGGGTCATATGGCCCCAGCCGGACTCGTCGACGTAAAGCGTCAAGAGATATTGCATGTGCATTCTCCGTTGTGAATTGTAGGCTGTGGACCGCCTCACTCCCATGACGGATGGGCGGTGGGCCAATCGACAGTATGTATGAAGTTATTTCGATTTTCTTCATGAGCCTCTGTACCTAGAGAATGCGAAGGGCGCCCGCTGGGGGCGCCCTTCAGTGTGCGTGGAGATTTTAGAATCCCATTTCCTGTTGTGAAGTGACCGTGAGAGTAGCCAAGACAGAAAACCGAGACCGGAGCTCGCCTATTTTTTGCCGGCCTTGTAACTGGAGCTGACCTTCTGCCCGGCCTGTTCGAGGATGCCCTTGGCGTCCGTGGCGAATTGGCCGTTGGGAGCGAGCTCCAGGTACTTCTGGTAGGCCTCGCCGCAACCTGGGGGCAAGACGATCTTCTGCGTCTTAGGATCGATTGTGGCGTTGGCCACCAGACCTTGTCCCTTGAGGTAATAGACGACCGCGAGGTTGGGGTCGTTGGGGTTCGCATCGGCAGCAATGGCCTTATCGGCGGCGGCGACCTGGGCGGCCGCATTGCCCTGCTGGAAGAAGATGACAGCCTGGTTCTTGAGGTAGAAGGCGGCCTGCGCGGGGTTGGCCTTGGCCGCGGCATCGTAGGCTTCGTTGGCCTCCGGCACCTTGCCCTGGCGGGCGTAGGCTTCGCCGAGGCCACTTTGGGCGAGGCCCTGAACCTCAGGCGAAGGCTTTTTGGAGGCAGCCTCGATCTCGAGGGCCTTCTTGAAGGAGGTCACGGCGTCGTCGTACTTCTTGAGACCGACCTGTGCCTGGCCGAGGCGAGCCCAGAGGATGGACGCGTCCGGCTTGGCCTGCGTGTCCTTGGTCATCAGGGTCTCGACGTCGGTGAATTTCTGGGTCTTGATTTCCTGTTCCTTGGCCTGGATGGCGGCCCTGTCGGTCTTGTTTGCGACTTCCTGCTGGGCCTGAACGGCGGCCTGATCGGCAGCGTGGATGTCGTCGGAGACCGTCTTCAGGTCGGCATTGAGATTCTTGATGACCTGGTTGGCCTTGAGCGCTTCGGAATTATGTTTCTTCATCTCCGCGAGCTGCTTCTGCTGCTCTTCGGGAAGGGTTTTGACGTATGCTTCGCGGGACATATCGATGTCCTGCTCGGTGGTCTGTCCGGCGACGACCTTGACATTCTCGATGTGGTCGACCTGCTTTTCAGGAGGCGTGTCAGGCTGGCGATAGATGAGCGTGTAGGTGCCGACGGGCAGATCGCCGGAGAATTCGCCGCTCTGATTGACTTGGAAGACCGTGCCGGTGGTTTTGCCCTCGGGCGCCGCTGTGACGTTGCCGTTGCTCTGGGGTGCGCCTGTGGGATTGATGACATGGCCGTGGATTTTGCCCGTGGGCGCGGCAGGCGCCTGCGCCATCACTGGGATTGCGGCAAAGGCCACCAGACCAAGCCAAAGTGGAAGAAGCCTCTTCATGTTTTTCTCCTTGTGAGCGGCACGGGCGAGGCGCCCGCGGGCTCGGAAATCAATCTTCAAAAAAAACCCGCGCACTCGCGGTGGAAGGAGCGAGGAGTGCGGGAAGTGGTTCCCGGCAAGCGGTAACCCGAGACATAACTTAGATGCACGGGCACCCCCGGAAACAGATCGTCCAGCACAGGCAAAGTTAAACCCTTGCGCAAGGTCAAGACAAGGGCTGCCGCCGTCGGCCATCCACTGTGCCGTGCCAGGCGGACGGGTCGGCCGAGACGGTCAGCGGATCGAAAAGGCAATGGTAGAACGGCGGCCGAGCCGGCGAATGTGGTGTGGATCACACCCTACAATATGGGGATGGGAACGACGATCCGGGCTGCCACGAAGGCCGATGTTGGAGAGATTCTGAGGCTGGTCCACGCGCTTGCCGCGTATGAGCGCGAGCCGAACGCCGTGAAGGCGACGGAAGATGACCTGCTGCGACACGGGTTTGGGGAGACTCCGTATTTCGAGTGCCTTATCGCCGAGTGGGATGGGCAGCCGGTCGGGTTCGCGCTTTATTTCTATGACTATTCGACCTGGCTGGGACAACCGGGATTGTACCTCGAAGATGTTTTCGTCGATCCGCCGTTCCGCGGCAAAGGCCTTGGCAGGGCCCTGCTGCAGCGGCTGGCGGCGATTGCGCTGGAGAAGGGCTGCGCGCGGCTGAAGTGGGAAGTGCTGGACTGGAACCAGCCGGCGATTGATTTTTACGCGTCGCTTGGGGCGGAGTTCCTGGACACGTGGCGGAATGTGCGAGTGAGCGGGGATGCGCTGCGGAAGCTGGCCACCTGCGGTGGGGCCGACTGCGCTGAGGCACGTTGAGATGAGCATGGATTCGAAGCGGATTCGGGTGATAGGCGGAGGGCTCGCCGGGCCGGAGGCGGCGTTGACGGCGGCGCGACTGGGCTGCGACGTGGACCTCTACGAGATGCGGCGGATGGTCGACGGCAAGCCGCTGCTCACGCCGGCACACCAGACGACGGATTTCGGCGAGCTGGTCTGCTCGAATTCGCTCAAGAGTGAATCGGAGAATACGGCTCCGTGGCTGTTGAAGCAGGAGATGCGGCGCGCCGGCTCGGCGCTGTTGCGGCTGGCGGATGAGACGGCGGTGCCGGCGGGACATGCGCTGGCCGTGGATCGCGTGGAGTTTTCGCGGAGGATTGAGGAAGCAATCGAGGCGGAGCGGCGGATCCGGGTCGTGCGCGAAGAGGTGACGAGCCTGGATGGATATGACGGGATCACGGTTGTGGCTACGGGGCCGCTGACCTCAGACGCGCTGAGCCGGGAGATTCAGCGGATCACGGGATCCGAGCACCTGTCGTTTTACGATTCGATTTCACCGATCGTGGATGCGGAAACCATCGATATGGAGCGCGTGTACTTTGCCGCGCGCTGGGATAAGGGCACGGCGGACTACATTAATTGCCCGATGGATCGCGAGGAATACGACCGGTTTTATGACGCCCTGGTAGAGGCGGAGGCGGCGGAAGAGAAGGAGTGGGAGAAGCTCGACTATTTCGAGAGCTGCCTGCCCATCGAGGTGCTGGCCAGGCGCGGGCGAGATACGCTGCGCTTTGGGCCGATGAAGCCGGTGGGGCTGCGCGATCCGCGGACGGGCAAGACGCCGTGGGCGGTGGTGCAGTTGCGCAAGGAGAATCTGCGGGCAGACAGCTATAACCTGGTTGGTTTCCAGAACCACCTTAAGTATGGTGAGCAGGCGAAGGTGCTGCGGCTGATTCCGGGGCTCGGGAATGCGCGCTTCCTGCGCTATGGCCAGATTCATCGAAACACTTATATATGTGCTCCGGCGCTGCTGGATGAGGCGCTGCGGCTGAAGGCGCGGCCGGAGATTTTTTTTGCGGGGCAGATTTCGGGGGTCGAGGGCTACACGGAATCGATTGCGACGGGGATGCTTGCGGGGATCTACGCGGCAGCGATGGCACGAGGCGAGGAGCCGACGCCGGCGCCGCGCGGGACGGCGATGGGATCGCTCGTGCACTACATCACCCATGCCGGCGCGAAGCACTTTCAGCCGGCGAATATCACCTTCGATTTGCTGGAACCGCTGGAAGAAGAATTGCGTAAGAAGGTGCGGGACAAGAAGGAACGGCACCGCATGCAGTGCGAGCGGGCGCTGGGAAATTTTGACCGATGGCTTGCCGCGTGTGTGCCGGCGCGGTCCGTTGCGGAATAGCCAGCGTGGCCATTGGGATGGCGTTTGTGTTGACGCACGTGGTGCTTCACGATTTCATTCTGCCCCGTGTGGCCCTGGAGAACCGCACGATTCGCGAGGCCTGGCGAGAGGCGAGAAAGCGAAGCCGTGCGGACCGGGAGACGTTCTTCTCCTATTTTGTGCTGCGAGCGCCCAGCATCCAGAACACCGGCCACGGCTGGGGTGTTCGGCGGCCCGATGGCCGTGTTCCTGCGCGCGCACGCCATGTATTTCTACGGCAGCCGGTACAAGCCCCTGGGCGATCCGCTGGAGCCGCGGGTGGTGGAGGCTGTGGAAGTGCATTCAACGTGAGTGACCCGATTGCTTTTCAATTCGCGGCGGCGGGTATGGCGCGGGCGATTTCGGGAACCTTTCGCGCCCGCGCAGTGTCCAACAGAGAGAGGCCGGCTCCAACCGGGAGTGGGAGAAGCTGTACTCTGAAGGGCGGAGTCCTTTTTCATGTACAAGATGTATCGATGTATAGCTGCCGCGGCTCTGGCGGGCGCAATGGCTGCCGGGGCGCAGCAGAAGCCGGCCGCGCCAGCGCAGCCGAAGGCGAGCAATGCTGAGGCAATTCCGGCGGCGGTCAAGGGGCTGCTTCCCGATTCGTTTGCGGGATGGACAGCCAAAGGGCCGGAGAAGGCGCTGGCGAGCGCGGAACAGGCCGATGGCGCGCACGCGGCTGCACTAAAGGAATACGGATTCCAAAGCGGATCGGCGGCAACGTATGAACGAGATGGCGAGACGCTGACGGTTCACGCGTATCGATTCAAGGATGTGAGCGGGTCGTTCGGGGCCTACAGCTTTTACCGCGGATCGGGTTGGGCGAAGGAAGAGATTGGGTCGGGCGCGGCGTCCGATCACAACCGGGTGCTGTTCTGGACCGGACCGGTGATGGTGGACGCGACCTTCTCGCACATTAGCCCGGAATCGGGATCGGAGCTGCGCGAGCTGGCGAAGCTGATGCCGGCGGTGCAGGGGACGAGCGCGCTTGCGCCGCCGATTTTGTCGAATCTGCCCAAGCAATCGCTGGATGGGCAGACGACGCACTATGCCGTTGGACCGGCCAGCTATGTGGGCGAGGGCGGAGTTCTGCCTGCGGAACTGGTGGGCTTCGATCGCGATGCGGAGGCGGTCACTGCGAACTACTCGCTGAATTCGGGACCAGCCACGCTGACGCTGATTGGCTATCCGACGCCGCAGATGGCTGCGGCGCAAGAGCAGAAGATTCGCGCGTACATCCAGGCGGGGAGCAAGGCGCAACCTCCGTTTCCCAAGCCGCTGGCGGACTCGGACCAGGCTTCGCTCGAGGTCCGGCGCAGCGGGCCGGTGGTGGCTCTGGTGAGCGGCGACGCGATACCGGATGAAAGCCATCGACTTATTGGCAGGGTGTATTACCAAAGCGAATACGTTTCGATACCGCAACCGGGCGAGTCAGAGGTGTCGAAGACAAGCAAATTGCTGCTGGGTATTGCGGCCCTGGTTGTTATCGGGGCGACCGCGGCAATTCTGCTGGGCGTTTTTTTCGGGGGCGGGCGGGCGTTGATTCGCGTTGCGAGAGGCAAGCCAGCGTCATCGGTGTACGAGGCGGAGTTCATTCGCCTCGATTTGCGGGAGTAACACCCGGCGGTAAGGTGGCACGGCAGATGCGGCACATCGGATGGGTTACGAAGGCGAATACCCTGTGGAAAAGTGGCGCAAAACTCCAGAAAACCCGGTAAAAAACCCGTAAATAGCGGAAACAAAAAGGCGAACAACTGGCGAAATAATTGCTGAGGCTTGTTGAGGTGCAAATCGCGCAACATTATGAAAACAATATGGTTAAATTCTTCAGAATAATCCTTGACACCCGGGAAGCCGGAACCTACTATGCAGCCAGAAAGTTCTGATGGCTTTGCCTCCGTTGGAACTATTCTCCCTAAGGGAAGAGCTGCCCTGTTGCCGGGCGGCTCTTTCCGTTTTCCACCTGCGGTGGGGCCAACTTTGGCACGAATCGGATCGTCGCTATTTGATCGGTCGCGCCAGGCCCCTGATTGCCTGCTGAAGAACGAGCGTAGCGGAATCAGCGGACGCCGGCGTCTGATTGAGTTCACTGTTTCTTTCCGGCTCGAACCCCTCTATAGTTCTCTCAGTCCAGCTTCCCCCCACATGGACCGCTTCTCCATTCGCACGCTTCAGAGGTGGACGTGTCCGCTATGCCGGGCCCTCATTGGGCCAAGTTCCGCGTTTTGCTGATTCTCGCCGCAATCGCAATTCTCACGCTGCCGGCTCACACCGCGGCCGCGGAGAAGCCTGTGCCTGCGTTCTTTGCCGAGGGCCTGGGCCGCGCTGCGGTGGCGATCGACGGCGAGTGGAAGTTCCAGGCGGGAGACAATCTTGCCTGGGCCGCGCCGTCGTTTGACGATTCGCAGTGGAAGCCTATCCTGACCGGCCAGCCGTGGGAGGGCCAGGGATATCGCGATCACACGGGATTCGGGTGGTATCGCCGGCAGATCGTGCTGCCGTCCAATCTTTCCGCCGGCTGGGATCTTGCCCTCGCCCTGACGAACGTGGAGGATGCGGCCGAGGTGTACTGGAACGGACGCCGCGTGGGCAGCTTCGGCAGAGTGCCCCCCGATCCCATCTGGTACGGCGATGTCGCACAGACGCGCACGGCGTTGGTGGCGCTTGGCGCTGCGGCCGAACAGCCGCGGCAAGACGTGCTGGCCATTCGCGTGTGGAAGGCGCCGTACGCGTACCTCAGCTCGCCGGATATGGGCGGGCTGACCGCGACTCCTTTGCTGGGGAGCGCCGGCGCGTTCGAAGGCATATGCACCACGGCTCGCTTCGATTGGCTGCGCGGCCATCTGTATACATTCGCCATCGCGCTGCTTTCGTGTCTGGCGAGCATACTGGCGCTGGTGGCATGGTTGCGCGATCGGCGTCAGTGGCTGCTGTTCTGGCTAGCGGCGTACACGCTTCGGCCGGTGGCACTGCTCTTTGCCGAGCAACTGCCCGGAACGACCTGGCGGATGTCCTACGGCAGCGTGGGCACGATCTACTCCGCCACCGATGCCGCGCTCTGGTTTCTTCTGCTCTACCTGCTCAACCTCCGCGAAAATTCACGCGTGGTGGAATGGACCCGGGTGTGTGCCTGCATTACGATTGGGTGCCAGATTCTGGAGGGGGCGGAGCAGCTCTTCGACTGGACGCGGGCTCCGCATTTCTTTCTTCTCGCCGATGTAGGGTTGACGATTCCCAGCCTGCTTCTTCAAGCCTGGCCGCTGGTGCTGATCGTGTTGGCGTTGCGCAAACGGCTCGATGCTTCGCGCTGGATGGTTGCAGCGTCAGGCATGCTCGCTGACGGCATTGCGAATGCAAATAGCTGGTTCGATCTCGGCAATCGCTGGACACATTGGACGATTGCGGCGAAGATCGAGGCCCCGCTGTTCACGATCGCGGGAAATTCGTTCGATGGGCAAACCATTGCCGACACGCTGCTGCTTCTCTCGATTGTGTATGCGGTGTGGCGATATGAGCAGGAGCAAAGCCGGCAGCAGATGCGGCTCAATGAGGAATTCCGTAACGCGCAGGAGTTGCAGCAACTGCTCATCCCGGAGCACCTGCCGTCGGTGCCAGGGATGGTCATTACCAGCGCGTATCGGCCAGCGCAGGAGGTGGGAGGCGATTTCTTTCAGCTCATCCCGCTGGAGGGCGATTCCGCGCTGGTGATTCTGGGCGATGTGAGCGGCAAGGGCCTGCATGCAGCCATGACGGTGGCCCTGATTGTGGGGGCGCTGCGCAGCATTGTGGAGACGACTTCAGATCCGCCCCAGGTTCTTGCCGCGCTGAATCGCCGGTTGTATGGGAGGCTGCGGCACGGATTCGCAACCTGCCTGGTGCTTCGCCTCGATGGCGATGGGGAATGCGCGGTGGCCAATGCAGGCCATCTCCCACCCTATGTAAACGGAGATGAACTCCAGGTGCCGAGCGCGCTTCCCCTTGGGCTTTTGGCGGAAGCGGAATACGAACTCCGCAGATTTCGGATGGCGCCGGGCGATCGCCTCACTCTGTATACCGATGGCCTGCTCGAAGCCCGCAATTCGGCGGGCGAGCTGTTCGGGTTTTCGCGAATCGCGGATCTGCTGGGTCAGGCCGCGAATGCCCGTGACATCGCGGACGTCGCCCAGCAATTTGGCCAGGAAGACGACATCACGGTTCTGACTTTGCGCATGGAGCCGGCAACGGTCCCGGCGTAGGCGTGCGCCGGCTTTTCGAAAGGCATCACCGAACGCCGGCGGCGATATCGGCCATCATTGCGCGCACCACCACGAGGACGGTGACGGTGACGGCGGCCCAGATGCAGGTCCAGAAACCAATGCGGCTGAAGGGAATGAAGAGGCTGCCGGAGCGGCTGTTGAGGGTGAAGCCGAGCTGGTCAGGAAGGATGGCGCGGACGGCGACAGCGAGCAGCAGACCCGCGGCCCAGACAAAGGCGACGCGGAAGGCGAGTTGCAAGGTTTGAGCCAGCAAGGTCTGCGGCATGACTGGAGAGTTCCCCCTTACGCGCGGCGGCGCGGCTCGCGCCCTGCGGCGCCATGCGCGATGGAGCACGGAACGCGTGCATCTGCTGCCAAGACATAAACTTTACCGAATTCAGCGGCAACGATACAATCTGAGGAGTACGCGCCCGCCATATCTCGCCCTGGAAGGCCACGCATCACGCCGACGTAGCTCAGTTGGTAGAGCAGCTGATTCGTAATCAGCAGGTCATCGGTTCAAGTCCGATCGTCGGCTCCATCTCTTGTTCTGTCGTGTTGCGGCTTCTGTCGTGTTGCGGCCGATCTTTCCGCCTGTTTTCCACACTGCGTGGCGTTCCCGAAGCAGAATGAACCAAATCAGGCACCGTTTATCCACGTACTTTTTATTGCGTGGTGAATTCCGGTCTGCTTATCCACGTCTATTCTTGGCATAATCGCAGCAAGTCGAGCGGTTCCCCTGTTGCTGTGGCGCAACCTGGTTGTTCACAAGGGAGTCTGTTCGACCGCAAGACATGTCCAGCAATTGGATGCAGTGTCCCGAGGCCGAACTGGAGCACGTGCGGTGCGGCAGATGTTGGTTTTCATGATCGGCGGATGGGTTAAGCCGCGGCCCAACAGGCAGCGGCGAACCACGGGAGCCATAGAGTGAGCAGTTTTAGCCGCCAGGATGTGTTGCGAATCCTGCAGATCAGTTCCCGGCAATTGCAAGGCTGGGAAAGGGCAGGACTGGTTCTTCCCCGCGAGATGTATACATTTCAGGACCTGGGGCAGCTGCGGATTCTGCGCGCGCTGCGGCAGGAGGACGTTCCTGCGGCGTCGATCCGGCACTCGATCCGGGCGATGAAGGCAGTGGCGGGAATGGCCAATCCGCTGCTCGAAGCTACAGTGGTGCGCACGGGCACGACGCGCCTGGCCTTCCGGCACGGGGGCGAGATGGTGGACCCGATCCGGCGGCAGCTTCTTTTCGATTTTGAGCGGGCCGGACAGAAAGAGGCGATGGCCGAGCCTGCGCCACTGCGGCCGCGAGGAGCGGACCCGCAGCAGAACCAGCAGGACCTGTTCCTGGCCGCGGTAGAGGCTGAGGAGGCGGGTGATCGGCAGCGCGCGATCGATCTGTATGAACAGATTGTGGCATCCGATCCATCGTATGCGGCAGCGTCCATCAACCTGGGGACGATTTACTTCCACCTGCGGCAATACGGACGGGCCGAGGAGCTGTATCGACACGCGACGGAGGTCGATCCTGGGTATGTCTTGGCGTTTTTCGACCTGGGCAACGTGCTGGATGAGCTCGACCGCCCGGATGAGTCGATTGCAGCGTATGAGCAGGCGGTGGCGCTGGCGCCAAAATACGGCGACGCGCATTACAACCTGGCACTGGCCTATGAGCGCAAAGGCGAGTTTCGTCGAGCGCTGCGGCACTGGGAATCGTATTTGAAGCTCGACCGGTCAGGCCCGTGGGCGGATCACGCGAGGGGGCAGATCCGCAAGCTTCTGGGTCGTGATCGGCTTTCGATCGCATGGCGAGGCGGCAAGCCGCGCAAGAGCAGCCGCGGGGTTTCTCCGCCGGCACTTCGACTGGCGGGCGATGAGCCGGGCGCCTGAGACACCGCACGGCGGAGCGACCCGAAGGCAGAAATCAGCCCAAACTGTGTGCACAGTAGCGGCATTGCAAATAAAAGCAAAACTGGGTCTTGCGCCTCGACTCCCGCCAAAAAACTTTTTGTTTTCAGCACAACTTTGAGCGAAATCCAGAGTCTATTCTGTTACTTCCCGGGACAGAACCGGGAGCCCCTGCTTTCACCGGGCGGTGAAAGCGTGTATTCTCGTGTTTCAATTTTACGCGGTATACGCTTGGGGCCGAAGTAATCCGCCGCGAATTGGCTTCAACACTGAGTGTCGTGTCACGCTTGTTTTCCAAGGGAATGGTCGTACTAACTTGTTCGGCCGGCCCGGATCTATTACTTTGTTGATTTCCATTGCCAGGCCCACTAAGGATCAACCATGAAAACGATTGATGCACTGTTCCGGCAGCGCGGTCTTCGGATGTGCGGTCTCACAGCTCTGTGCGTGCTGACCGCGAGCGCTCTTGTCGCCCAATCTCCCCTGCCCCGCATTCAGAGCGAGCTCAGTTCTTCGCAAATGACGGTGCTGCGCGGATCTCAGCATCCACTGGCCACTCCGCAAAACGATGCGGGACGCGTGCCGGCGAATACGCGGATGAGCGGGATCACGCTCTATTTCAACCGTAGTGGGGCACAGCAGGCGGATCTCGAAGCGCTGCTGGCGGCGCAGCAGGATCCCAAATCGCCGCAATATCACAAGTGGCTGACTCCGCAGCAGTTTGCCGCTCGCTTCGGCATGGCGCAGTCGGACATTGATCGAGTGAAGGGCTGGCTGCAGCAGAATGGCTTCACCATCGACATGGTGATGCACAGCCGCACCGCGATCCGGTTCTCCGGGTCGGTAGCGCAGGTCGAAAATGCGTTCCGCACAGAGATGCACTACTACAACGTGCGCGGCGAGAAGCACATGGCCCCGGGGACGGCATTGAGCGTTCCGGCGGCCATCGCGGGAGTAGTTGCAGGCGTGCGCAACCTGGACGACTTCCGTCCACGGGCGCAGCATGTGCCGGCGCGACCCGGCTTTACATCGGCGAGCTCTGGCAACGTATTTTTTTCGCCCGCGGACATTGTGACCACATATGACATCGGCCCGCTTTACCAGGCGGGCGTGGACGGGGCGGGGCAGACGATCGCCATCATGGGACAGTCGTTTGTGGAAGTGGGCGACATCGAGGCGTTCCAGAATGCCGCTGGGCTCACGGTCCAGGACCCCACGATGGTGTATGTGCCGGGAAGCGGCGCCGATGGGTCGGCCGCGATCAACCAGGGCGACGAGGCGGAATCAGACCTCGACCTGGAGTGGTCTGGCGCCATGGCCCCTGGGGCGAACATCGTGTTCGTTTACACGGGGAGCGACAAAACGTTTGGCGTATATGACTCTGCGCAGTACGCCGTGGACAACCAGATCGGCAACATCATCAGCCTGAGCTACTCGAGCTGCGAGACGGAGCTAAGTCCCACCAACCTGACCACTCTGGAGGGCATATTCTCGCAGGCGGCGGCGCAGGGCCAGACGGTCATGGCTGCGTCGGGCGACCAGGGCTCGACGGCATGCTCGGGCGACACGCGTCTCTCACCGACTGATCAGCAAGCGATCACGGTGAACTACCCTGCGAGCAGCGCATACGTGACGGGCGTGGGCGGGACCGAGATTGCAGCGGGTGATGGCGCGGGCAATTCAACATACTGGCAGTCGGCTTCGGGAAGCGACGTCATTAGTTCCGCCAAGCAGTACATCCCGGAAGTGGTGTGGAACGATGACGATCCACAATTTGGACTGAGCGCGAGCGGCGGAGGGACAAGCACATTGGTGGCTCGCCCGGCCTGGCAAAAGGGTGTTCCGGGAATTCCCTCGGGGAACTTCCGCCTGGTTCCGGATATCTCGTTCTACTCGTCACCGGGAGCGCCGGGTTATCTCTACTGCACCAGCGACACCAGCAATTGGCAAAGTGGCCAGACGAGCAGTTGCACGAGCGGCTTCCGAGACAATTCATCGCAGTTGCTAACGGTGGCGGGCGGCACCAGCTTTGCCACGCCGATTTTTGCCGGCATGATGGCGCTGCTGAATGAGAACGGGAACTACGTAACCGGGTCGGGCGAGGTGAACGCGAGCCTCTACTCACTGGCCTCTAACGGCACCACGTACAGCACGGTGTTCCACGACGTGACGCAGGGCAATAACAACTGCACGGCGGATACGACCACCTGCGGAAGCAGCCTGAACAAGGGCTTTTCGGCAGGCACGGGTTATGACGAGGTCACCGGTCTGGGCTCGTTCGATGTATCGGCGATGGCGCTTGCGTTTCCGGCGAACGGCGGCTCGTCGGCGACTCTGATTCCCACGAGCACGGTCGTGGTTCCCGCGAACGCCGCTCCGAATGCGGGCGACAGCGATGTGTTTACTATCACGGTCGCTTCGCTTGTTGCCGGCGGCGCGCCTCCCACGGGCTCGGTGACGCTGCAGATCGATGGTGGCACTCAGTTCGGCGGAACGACGCTGAGCAACCAGACGCTGGATGCCACCGGCACGGTTACCTACACCGCGAACTTCTCGGCTTCGGGCACGCACCAGGTCATTGCGCAATACGGGGGTGACGCTGTCTACGCCGCTTCGACCGGCATTGGCGAGGTCAGCATTGCCGCCGGATCGGGCAAGGGCAAGTTCACGATGGCGGCGACAGACCTTACGGTGGCGCAGGGCAGTTCGGGAGCAACCACAATCACGGTGACGCCCAGCGGCGGCTACACCGGGACGGTGAATCTGAATATCGACTTCGGCGCCGACGACAGTTCGCTGGGCAACCTGTGCTTCAACTTTACTACGATGGACAGCAACGGTGTGGGATCGGTCGCGGTGCCGGGCACGGCCGCAGTGACCACGCAGCTTAACCTGGATACCAACGCGTCAGACTGCGTTTCCTCGACGGGCGGCCTGAAGCCGGGCAAGCACCAGTTGCGCGAACTGATGGCGGGCGGCAAATCGGCCGCGGCAAATCACAATCCCAGCCAGCCCGGGAAGAATCGCCTGCCCCTTGGCATTGCGTTTGCGGGCCTGCTGTTCGCGGGGCTGCTGGGACGCCATTCGCACAAAATGCGCGGGCTGGCCTGCGTGATCGCACTGGCAACGCTCGGTATGGCGCTGACGGCGTGCGGCAGCAGTAATGGCGGCGGAGGCGGAGGACCGGCGAACCCGCCGAAGGGCACTTACAACGGCGTGATCACCGGTACGGATTCGGTGACAACGACCATTACAGCCACCGCAAAATTCACGTTCAAGATCGACTAGCGGTTCTATCGGCACAAAGGGCGGACGCACGGTGCGTCCGCCCTTTTTCTTTCTCTGTGCACCATTCCTGTGGCCGGCGCGCCAGGTGCGCCCGCTCGCGCGCGTCAGGGCGTGCGGGCGCTTTGATACACTCCGATTCCGGAGGCCGTGATTGTTGACCCACAGCAGCGCTTTGCCCCTGACGCAGCTTTCAGAAGAAGAGGAACTGTTCTACGCAACGGTGCGCCAGTTCGCGGAGCAGACCATTGCGCCGCTGGTGCGCTCGATGGACGATGAGCAGCAGCTTGCACCTGCGCTAGTGGGAAAGCTCGTGGAACTGGGGCTGCTGGGTATCGAGGTGCCCGAAGAAATGGGCGGCGCGGGCGGCAGCTTCTTTGACGCGGTACTGGCCATCGAAGCGCTGTCGACCGTGGACCCCGGCGTGGCGCTGCTGGTGGACGTGCACAATACGCTGGTGATCAATGCGCTGCGGCGCTGGGCCAACGATGGGCAAAAGCAGGCATGGCTGCCAAAGCTGGCGACGAACACGGTGGGCGCGTACGCCCTGAGCGAAGCGGGATCGGGATCGGATGCATTTGCGCTGCAGGCGCGGGCGGAAAAGACAGCGGATGGCTATC
>Ga0134128_10004763_pt1 | contig 16547 bp, 20 predicted proteins | sample KB31754_FD_96462 | JGI IMG/M metagenome (GOLD analysis project Ga0134128, IMG submission 96462) | Terrestrial soil microbial communities with excess Nitrogen fertilizer from Kellogg Biological Station, Michigan, USA - KB3-175-4 | ecosystem: Environmental > Terrestrial > Soil > Unclassified ...
CTCGGAGAGAGCATGAGGAGCCGCTATGGCAGAGGATGCGGCCGGTTGATGAGGCACCATGAACAATGACCGTTGGAAGCTAGCTCAGGCGCCGGTGCCTGTGCATGACCAGGTTGCGACCGCGTGCTCTGGCAAGAAAGGCTTTGACACATACGACCTAGCGAACCGCATTGCAGAGAAGCAGCGGCACAGTAGGAACCGCGGGCGCGTTGGTTCGTCAGCTACGTTCGGCAAGGGTATTGAGCGCGATAGGCGCGCGAGGAGGCGGAGATGAACACGAATACGGAAGCATTCAAGGCGCATGTTGAGCGAAGAAAGTCGTATGGTCGCAAAGTGTCCGCTGCCAAGCGCTCGAAGAAGTGCAAGCTGTGCGGGCGACGGCATGGGCACATGCTCAACCTGTGCCCCGAGTATGTCCCCACGTTCGCAGACTTCGAGCGGGAGCAGGACAGGAGGGCCGGACGATGAGCGACTATCCCACGGAAGCGGTGCTCCTCCTCAACTCTAACAAGGACGAGCTAGACAAGCACACCGACGCGCTGGCCTCGCGCCAAGACGCCAGTGAGCGCACGCTGTGCGTCATTCAACAGCCCGACGGCTTCGTCAAGTTCAACGAAGTCTATCGAAGCGTGCTGGTTACCGCTGCGCTCGCCCGGCGCGAGCTTGTGTGGGCTGGCCGCTTGGAGCAACGCCCGCTGTCGCATCAGGTGCAGGTGCTGGTCATCCTCAAGGATGGTCGGGCGTGCGTCGTGTACCAGGCGCGGAGGGGCTAGCCATGCCTCCGCGCCAAAGACCCGAAGCGCTGCTAGAGCGCCAGGTGCTTGCGGAGCTCGGCCGCGACCCTCGGCTAGTCGTCTTCAAAAACGAGTGCGGCGAGGGCTATACCAGCAACGTACGCGCGCTCATCCGAGAGGCGCTTGCGGGGTACAGTGCGAGCCCGGCGGTTGTGCAGCACATCTCGCGCATCCTCGATACACACCGGATCCACTACGGCCTGCACAACGGCAGCGCGGACCTGTGCGGCGTGCTAGAGGGAGGGCGCTTCCTATCGCTAGAGCTCAAAAGCGAACGCGGGCAGTTGCGGCCTGAGCAAGCAGTGTGGCAAGCCAGGATGCGCGAGCTAGGGGCGGTCGCCGAAGTCGTGCGCTCGCCAGGTGATGCTGTGCGATTCGTGGAAGACGCGCGAAGGGGGCAGAGATGAAGCGCAGGACAAGGGCGACCTGTGCATCGAGGGAGTCATGAGTGACACGCCGAATGACCGCCCCGTCGTCATCAAGCCGCCCGGCGCGCTCGTCGGCCTGCGCAACCGCCTCTTTGCGCTGGCGCATCCGGGCGAGGCGCTGGAACTACCGCCCGAGGAGCCGCCCGAGGCGCCCGCGCCCTACGTCGAGCCGCCGCCGCTCTCCAGCTTCGTCAAGCTACGACAGTGCCCGCTGTTGTGCCGTGGGGCCTGCCAGAAGGCGAAGCCGAGTAAGGAGGGCAATTGGGGCAACTGGATTAAGTATGCGCTGCCTCGCGCTGGTGAGTGCGCCATGTCTCGCGAGATTGCGGAAGGGGTAGAGCCGTGACCATTGCACGCATCATCTCAGGCGGTCAGACGGGCGTCGACATCGCGGCGCTACGTGCGGCCAAGTCGCGCAACATCCCGACGGGTGGCACGATGCCGAAGGGCTTTCGCACCCTCAACGGCCCCAAGCCCGAGTGGGCGCGCGAGTTCGGTTTGCAGGAGCACGCGTCCGCGAGCTATCCGCCGCGCACTTACCAGAACGTGAGAGATGCGGATGTTACCATTCGCATCGCCTTCGACTTCGACAGCGCGGGAGAGCGCTGTACGGCGAAGGCCATCGCTCAGTATGGCAAGCCCAGCGCGGACATCCGCTTGCGCCGGGGTAGGGGCGGGTTGATTGCGGATGAAGAGGACATCTTTGAAGCGGCTTCATGCATCTGCGAGGCGAGCCACAAGCTATACCGCAATGCGAGAGTCAACATTGCTGGCAATTCGGAGCGTACAGCGCCAGGAATCGAAGCTTTCGCGGAAGGCCTCGTCATGATGCTCATTGACGCGGTAGACGAGTACGACGCTGAACTGCAAGCGGAGTGACCCATGACTTACGACGACTTCATCCGCTCTAAGCTCGCCCCCGTCTCCCCGCAAGGCATGGCGGACCCTCCCAAGCTCTCCGCCCACCTTTTCCCCTTCCAGGCCGAGGCTGTGCGGCGCGCTCTCCTCTGCGGTCGCTTCGGCCTGTATGAAGACTGCGGGCTAGGCAAAACGAGCCAAGGCCTCGAATGGTGCAACCGCGTCGTCGAGCACACCGGCAAGCCGGTCCTTGCGCTCGCGCCGCTAGCCGTCGGGCAACAGACTGCCAGGGAGGGCGCCCGCTTCAACACGCTCGCGCGCTATGCCCGCACCATGGCCGAGGCGGACCTCGCGGGTGTTACAGTGACTAATTACGAGCGCCTGTGTAACTTCGACACAAGCGCCTTCGCCGGAGTGTGGATTGACGAGAGCGGCATCCTACGCGCGTACGAAGGCAGCACGCGCCGTGCGATTACCGACTTCTGCGCGCACCATGAATGGCTGCTAGCCACGAGCGCTACGCCAGCACCCAACACACACATGGAGCTTGGCACGCAAGCTGAGTGCCTGCGCATCCTTAGCAGTCACGAGATGCTAGCTCGCTGGTTCATCAACGACACGCGCACCATGGGCACCTACCGCCTCAAGGGGCACGCTGTAGAGGCATACTGGCAATGGGTCGCAAGCTGGTCCGTCTGCATCGGCCGCCCGTCTGACCTCGGGCCGTACAGCGACGATGGCTACGTCTTGCCCGAGCTCGACGAGTGCCTGCACCTGCTCGACGTGGACGCGACGGCGGACCGAGGCGCCGACAAGCGCGGGCAGGTGTGGCTTTTCCGGGATGCAGCGAAGAGCGCGACGAGCGTTCACCAGGAGAAGCGTTTGACGCTGGACGCGCGGGCCCGGAAGGTGGCAGAGATTGTCAGCGCGGAGCCCGACGAGTCGTGGCTGGTCTGGGTCGACACGGATTACGAGGACGAGGCCATCCGCGAGGTGCTAGGCGTGGTAGGCGCTGCGGCACTCGAGCGCGCGGCGAAGAGCGGAGGCGCCCTCCCCCAGCGTGTCAGCGTGCGAGGTAGCGACAAGCTAGAGCAGAAGGAGCGCGCGCTTATGGCTTTCTGCGATGGTTCCGTGCGCGTGCTTGTGACGAAAGCTCAGATTGCAGGCTACGGCATCAATCTGCAACACGCAGCGCGCATGGTCGACGTGGGAGTCGGGTTTAGCTACGACTCGCTCTATCAGCGCAGGCGCCGCATGTGGCGCTTTGGGCAGCGCCGGCCGGTGCATCATCATATTGTCATGGCGCGGACCGAGGCGGATATCTGGGCGGTGCTGCAACGGAAGGCCGCGGACCACGAAGCGATGCAGGTGGCCATGTTCGCGGCGATGCGAGCGGCGCGTGGGGCTGTAGACGCTTCGGCGCGAGGGTATGAGGCGGAGTATACTGGGCGGTTGCCGGCGTGGTTGCGCGGGGCGGCGTGAGGAGGAGAGTATGAGAAACGTACTTGACCATGGGTTTATCAAGATTGTGTCCGCTTGGGGCTCGGATGAAAGCATCATTGAAGCGGCGCGAATGTCGACCGCTAAGGGCTTCATCGGGTGGGGCACGCCCGAGGCGAAGGCAGGCAAGCCGTGAGCCCCCTCCCCACCATCCAATGCCTTGCCGAGTATCACGGCCCTCACTACGCTCTCTACAACGCGGACGCCGTTCACCTCGCGCGCCAGCTACCTACCGGCTGCGTTGGCCTGCGTATCGCGAGCCTCCCATTCAGCAATCTTTACGCTTACAGCGACTTTGCCGCCGACATGGGCAACTGCCTGGATGACAGGCAGTTCTTTCAGCAATTCTCATACCTAGCGCATGAGCAATACCGCGTCCTACGCCCTGGCGCTATCTGCGTCGAGCACTGCAAGGACCTCGTGGACTACAAGGGCAGGGACGGCCGCGCCGGCTTGCGCGACTTTCCGTCCGACATCGTGCGCTCCTATGAGGCCTGCAACAATCTCTGCGAAGGCTGCCAGCAATACGGCCATACCGGCCCATACTGCCAAGCGTGCGGAGGGCGCGTCTCGCTCCGCGACGGCTTCAAGCTTCATAGTAAGGTCATCATCTGGAAGTGCCCCGTACGCGAGATGATGCGCACCAAGGCGCACGGGCTGCTCTATAAGCAGCTACGCGCCGATGGCTCTTTCAGCCGGCAAGGCCTCATGGAGTATCTGCTAGTATTCCGCCGATGGCCGGAGAACGAAGCGGAGCAAGCCATCGCAGACGCGCACCCGGTCACACACACCGAGGAAGAGATTCAGCTACCCGAGTGGCAGCAAATCGCCAGCCCCGTGTGGGTTGTCGTCGAGCCTGGGCCCGCGGCGGACGCTCACGATCTCGAAGCCCTCGCGCAAGCCCTTGCGCCGTTCGGTGCCGAGGCGCAGCGAGCTGGGCTCGCGGTCCTGCAATCGCGCCCCCGCATGGCCGTACCGCGGCAGGACATCGACGTTACCGACGTGCTTAATGTCGACATGGCGGCCGAGAATCGGCGCGATGAGGGCCATACGTGCCCGCTACAGCTTGATGTAATCGAGCGTGCTGTCCGCCTCTGGTCCAACCCTGGCGATGTCGTGTGGAGTCCGTTTGCGGGCATCGGTAGCGAAGGCGTAGGAGCGCTGCGGGCCAAGCGGCGCGAGGGCGGCCGGCTCGTCGATGCTCCGCGCTACTTCCTCGGCACCGAATTGAAGCCGGAGTATGCGGAGCTTGCTGCGGCGAACCTAGAGCGGGCAGAGCCTGGCGCGGCTGGTAGTCAGACGTCGATGTTTTGAGCCATGCGCTGGCGTGTGTCACATAGATTTGACCCGGTGGCTAAGACGCTTGCGGACCGGCACTATAACCGCAGGAACGCTGATTCTGCTCAGTTCGTTCCGCCCGGCCGTTGCCTTGTGCTGCTTTCGCTCTGCAATCGCGCCTTTTGGGTTACGTCATGGCCTGACCCTCGATTCGTTAAGCATGCATGGCCAGGCGCTTGGGTATGCTCCGCATTCAGGAACGAAGGCGCCGGGCTATCAAGCGAGCTAATCAGCGATGCGGTTGCAGCTACTCGATGGCACAGGCAGCGAGAGAACTCTTGGCAGGCATGGCAAGAGCCATCGCTAGGCATGATTACCTTCGTAGATTCTAGTAAGGTGCGCAGCGTTAATCCAGGATGCTGCTACATCAAAGCGGGGTTCAAGCGCTGCGGATATACGAAGGGCGGTCTAGTCGCATTGCAGTTACTACCGGCGGACATGCCCCCCCCTGAGATGCCAGTTGGCGGACAGTCGCAACTATTCTGCCTGTAGAACCAACCGCAGCACCCATCCCACCCATACGGAGCGCCGCCGTGTCTATCCACGAAACCAATGACATGGCGGTAGACGATGCCGCCGCTACTTACGCCTCCGGCGGCTTCCGCGTGGTCATCGTTCACGGCGTCACGTTCCCGCCCGAACTCGACGGCCGCGCCGCTTGCACCTGCCCCGACCCTCGGCCGGACCGCAGTGCGGGCGGTGCGCGCTGCGACAGCCCCGGCAAGCATCCTCGCTTTGCCGGCTGGCAACGTGACCCGCACGCATCCGACCCGGCTACGGTCGCCGCTTGGTTTCACCGCCATCCCGCTTCCAATATCGGCCTGGCGATGGGTGGCGCGCAACGCCTCGTAGCTATCGACCTCGACGGCGAGCCGGGCGAGGCCTCGTGGCAGACCCTCACGCAAGAGCTCGGCGCGCCGCCCCCGACGCTCACCAGCCAGTCAGGGCGCGAGGGGGGAGGGCGCCACCTCGTCTATAGACTGCCACCCAGCGCCGACCTGGCGAGCGTGCGGAACCGCGCCGGGGGTTGGGTCACACCAGCCGGCGCGCGCCTCCCCTGCCTGGACGTGCGCGCGGAGGGCGGGCAGATTGTGGTAGCGCCCTCGCTTCACGCCACCGGCCGGCGCTACGCCTGGGATGCCCAGGCGCCTAGCGAGCCCGCGGAGTTCCCCGACGCCTGGGCCCGATGGCTCACGGCGGTACGGCCGCCGATGCCTCGCACGACCGCCCCCACGCCGCAGGACCTGCGCCCTCCCTCCGGGCCCAGCCGGCATCCCGCGACCCGCGCGGCCCGGTATGCGCGCGCGGTACTCGATGCGGCTTGCGCGGCGCTCCTAGTGGCCGAGCGTGGCACCCGCAACGACACGGCCGCGCGTGAAGCGTTCGGCGTTGGCGGGCTGCTACACGTCGGCGCGTTCTCCGAGGCCGAGGCTATGGAGGTCCTCCTTGACGCGACACGCCGCGGAGGATGGGACGCCAGCGCCGAGGCGCGCACGGCGGAGACGCTGCGCCATCAGCTAGCGGAGGGCTCTCGAGCGCCACGGGAGATTCCCGAGTCGCCCGCGCCGGTGGCTAGTGCACAGCCCCACCCCGAAACGCCAGCCCACGACCTAGCCAGCGAGCTTGCTCCGGCCGCGACGGCGCTCGATACCCCAACCCCGCAATCCGAGCCGCCCTCCCTCGCGCTCGAAGACATCTCCGCAACCCCTACGCCATCCCGCTCTTTCGAGCGAGGCGACCACGTAGAGCTAGCCGAGTCTATCCTAGAGTACCTAGGTACCTCGCCGCTCACATTCGATGCGGGCGAGTTCTGGCGCTACAGCCCGACGCGCGGCGTGTGGGAACTACTAGAGCAGCACATAATCCGACATACAGTCACCATGTTCGCTGGCTCCCCGGTCGGGCCCAAGCAGAAACCCCTCCGAGTCTCTGCTACCGACGCCAAAGGGGCCGAGGCTATCGCGCGCGACAAGCTACTAGCCGACGCTAACCGCGTGACATTCCGCAGCACGCCGCTAGGCATCGCCTTTAGCAACGGATTCGTTCGCGTGCGAGACGGCGCCATCGAGCTAGCCGAGCACGCACCGGCAAACCTGGCACGCCACGGCTTTACATTCGACTATGAGCCATGGACTGCGGAGCGAACGCCCAAGCTCAACGCCTTCCTGGCCGAGCTATTCGCCGATTGCGACCCACCGGAGCGTGATGCGCGTGTCGCCCTGCTACAGGAGTTCTCCGGTGCGTGCCTCGTGGGCGATGCCATCCGCTTTCAGAAGTGCTTGCTCCTCCACGGCGAAGGGGGCAACGGCAAGAGCGCGTTGCTCGCCCTCTTGCGCGCCATGTTCCCCCGCGACGCCCTTTGCTCCCTCCCACCACAGCGCTGGGCGGAGCGGTTCTCCCTCGAAGTGCTAGAGGGCAAGCGAGCGAACTTCGTTAGCGAGACGCCTAACGGCGACATCCTAGACGGCAGCGCGTTCAAGGCGGTCATTACTGGCGACTATGTTACGGCCGAGCGCAAGCTCAAACCTGTCTTCGAGTTCAAGCCTATCGCGGGGCACATCTTCTCTACTAACTGGCCGTTGCTAACGTCCGACCATTCCACCGGGTTCTGGCGTAGGCCGATAGTGCTACCGTGTACGCGCAAGTTCGATGGCGACGCGGCAAGGGTCATCGACGTGGAGCAGCCCATCATCCGCGAGGAGCTTGCTGGACTCGTGGCGTTTGCCATTGAGGGAGCCGCTAGAGCGCAACGGCAGAGCGCTTTCACTGTGCCTGAGCAAGGCAAGGCGCTGGCTCACCAGTGGCGCACCGATTCTGACGCGGTACGATCATTCCTGGCTACAAGGCCGGACAATGACGAGGTTCTATCATCGACGCTATTCGATGCCTATAAGCAGTGGTCTAAGGACACCAACCACGGCACGCTAAGTAGCACGAAGTTCGGCCTGCGCGTTAAGGCGACGGGTCTATACACGTCGGTACGGCTCGCAAGGGGCGTCGTTTATACACGAATCGTGCCAGGTTCAGTGTAGGGTTAGTGTATGGTTGGACCAGACCCTACACTGCAAAAACCTCAATGATTACGCACGTTCTGTATACTAGTGTAGGGTATGTAGGGTTGTACGCGTATCATGAGAAATTCTCGCCTGGTGGGTATGACATATTGCCCTGTGTGGCATGTGTGTACGGAGCAAAAATATATAAAAGGAGTTCAGACCCTACACACCCTACACACCCTACACTGACTCGTGTAAGCGCTCGAAGTCGCTCGTGATTATGATGGTGTATGGTCAGTGTAGGGTTGCTCAGACCCTACATAACGGATGGTTTGGCTAGGATAACGGACACTCAATGCTTGCCGGCCGTCGAGTTGCGGAATGAGACGTAGCGAATCGTTACACCAGAATACCGCCGTATCGATTCGACGCCTCGGCTGGCTGTGAACCACCGTTCACACCGTAACACGTTACGTCACACTGTGACGCTTAGTGGTACGCTGTTGCGCGCGGCGGAGGGCGCATCGAGTGGGGGCGGCGAGCTCGATTCGCGGGGGAATCGCTCGGGTGGTGTGGCCGAGCGTACACAGACTGGTTTAGGCACTTCGCTTGCTTAACTTCCGTGTACGGAGGATGAACATGCAAAACGCTAAGCTGTTTGCCGATGTTGCAGAGCTCGCGGTTGCGGCACTTGAGCGGTATGCCGCTGCACTCGACGCAGCCCCAGCCCACCCTGGCGAGAGCACTCGCCGCACGCTTACGGCGGACCGCCTCGCCGCAGATAGCGCCCTGGTCCGGCTGGCTGCCCAGGCCGAGGCGAACGGCGCGGAGCGAGCTAAGAGCCGTGCCGCTGTGCAGGCCTTCAATGTGCGCGAGCAGATGATGACCGCGGAGCAATGCCGGCGCGCCGCAGAACAGTGGGACTCTTTCGCACTTTCTATCGACCCTTAGCGCGCAGCGTTAGACGCGAGCGAAAGCCTGGCCGGTTAAGCCTGCCGGGCTTTGCTGTTTTGATGAGGCAAAACGCCTCTTGTAAAGCCGGTCAACCCGCAGCAGCCTCGAAAGTTGTTCGTTAGACACTTGACTGACGAACGGGCAGGGGCTAGGTTGGGGGCATGAATGGCGCGCCGACGATGGCGCGGGAGGATGGACGAGATTACGAACCGCATCAGCGGGCAGAGCCTCGGGACCTACGAAGCGAAGGACGAGGCGGACGCCCTTGAGGTGATGGCGATTGAGGCGGGCTACTCCAGCTACCGCGAGGCCTGCGAGGTGAACGGCGACGACCCGGACGATGGGCAACTCATCGTCAAGGCTGTCTAGCTGCTATTGCCGTTCCCCACGCACGTGGGGGGTGAGCCCAGCCGGAACACGGTGCGGTCGCTGTCCGGCTCGCGGCATTAGAGGAGCCCAGCATGAGGTATCGCGGCTATAGCAAGCGGGTGGGCAGGGCCATCGCTAACGAGGCGGACAAGCCCCAGCCATGGCCCTGGGAGCGCGCCCATGGTCCTGTGCCGGCCGACCTATGGCAGAACGGCAAGCGCATCGCTTCCGGTCGTCCGGACCGCGATGGCGTGTGCATGGCGCACGTGCTCGAGTACCCGGGCGGAGGCCTATATCTCCAAGAGGCTGGTATCCTCGGCTGGCTGTTCTGCCCCGTCGTGCGGGTGGCACCATGACCCGCCGCAATCGCAAGCCTGCCAACCGTACCGCCGTCGCTATCTTGCGCGTCTCCAAAGACGCTAAGACCCAAGAGCTAGGCCTTGACGCGCAACGTGCGGCCATCGCTGCCTGGGCCAAGCGCGAAGGCGTCGAGGTCATCTCGGAGCACGTGGAAGAGGTCAGCGGCGGCGCTCCGCTCGAAAAGCGCCACGTGCTAGCCGCTGCCGTAGCTGAAGTGTCCGCTAGGCGTGCCGATTACCTCGTCGCGCTCAAGGTCGACCGCTTCTCACGCGACCGCATCGAAACGGGCGCGGTAGAACTTCAGCTGCGGCGCGCTGGTGCCGCGCTCGTCTTTGCCGATGGCGTGGGCAACGGTAGCGCGCCGGTGGACGAGTTCATGCGTACCATCATGCTTGGCGCAGCCCAGCTAGAACGCGCGACCATCGGCAAGCGCATCAAGGATGCCCTGGCCGTCAAGCGCGAACGCGGGGAGATGACCGGCGCGCCGCCCTACGGCTACCGTGCCGCTGAGGGGCCCACGCGGCTGCGCAAGGACGGCAGCACGCGCCCCGTGCTCGTCCTAGAGCCGGACCCGTCCGAGCAAGCTACGCTCGCCAGGGCGCTCGAGTTGAGCGCGGCCGGCGAGTCGGTACGGCGCATCATCGCGGCGCTCACGGCGGAGGGCAGGCTGTCACGCAAGGGCACGCCGTTTAGCGTGTCGGCCATGCACAAGATGCTCACGAATGGGAAGGAAGAGGGATAGATGGGCGCGAATGCTAAGAGGTTTCCTGGCGAAGTGTGGCGCGGTAGCGTGCTTGTAGACTCGCGCGAGCGTGATTGCGTAGTGGCCGTGCGCAACGGACATCCGCTTGCGGCAATCCTTGACCGTGGCGAATGGGAAACGCTACACCCGCTTGACCGTGCCCGCGGCGACGTGCTTGCGGCATGGGCTATGTCTCTCTACACGACGCAGCGCTAACCATTGGAGGCGTCGCACGTCTCCGCTGGACTATTGGCCGTGTGCGCAGTAAGATGCGCCGCGGAGGTGGTTTATGGATATCCAGCGCGTCTGCGCCCATCTGGGGTGCTGCAACCTTGCGCTAGCAGGCTCGGGCGTGTGCGACGAGCACTGGTTCAACATGACGCTCGGAGGCATGCCTGTGCCCCTAACGGCCGTCCAGTCCGGCCATCGCGGCGGTAAGACGGCTGCGCTGAACAAGCTCCGCGCCGAGCTTGACGCGCAAGGCGTAGCAGTCCGCACGGTGTCGCCCCTCCTCTCCCTCGCCGCACCCGCGGTGCTTCGATGATGACCGGCTCGCACGGCAATGCTGCTAAGAACGGCACGCCAGGCCCGCGCATCGCGCAAGCGCCAGCCGAGGCGCTACCCCCGCCTGTCGATACGCCACCGGCCAACGGCGAGCGGGGGGGCGCCTCTCACTCGCTCGTCGCGCAAGCGGTCCGCGTGCTCCTCGCGCCAGAGTGTCAGCCATACCGCGACGTTGCAGAGGAACTAACGCATGCCATCGCGGCAGAGCATTGCGCGGCGGCAGGTGGCGAGCTCGGGCCGACGTGCCTTGCGTTTCTCTACAACGCCGCGCTCGAGGAAGCGGCTGGGCGTTACCTGCTAGACGAGGCGCTATCGCTACAGTCCTCGGGCAAGATTGAAGCGCTAGGCGAGGTTGGCACGATTGCGTCCCAGGGCTCGCGCATGTTGCAGGCAGCCAAGCAGCACAGGCTAGCTTCATGGGAGGTAGCCATGCGCCTAGGGGCCGCTCGGCAGAAGGCGGATGGGGGAGGGCGCCCTCTGGATGCCGGGGCGCTGGCGCGGCAGGCCGAGGAGCGCACTGCGCGTCGCAGAGCCGGCAAGCCCATCGAAGCGCCCGCCGAAGAGGGCTAGGCCATGGGTCGCCGACGCGCCGCGGTTGCCGCGGACACTCCGCAAGCGCCCGCTTCTACCGAGGCGCCTACGCTGTCGTTTAGAGCGTTCTTGGAAGACGAGGCGTTCTTAGGCGGCTCGATTGGTACGTTGTCGCCAGCAATGGCCGCGATTGCGGACGCGAGCGACGGCTTCCCTGTAAGCATCGACGACGCATATTGCCTGGCCATCTTCGGTTGCAAGCGCGACAAGCTACCGCGCATAATGCGCCGCACCGTATGCGTAAGCGCTGGACGACGTGGCGGCAAGTCGTGGATTCTCGGAGCGGCCAAGGCGGTTCATCTAGCGTGGACAGTAGCCGTCCCCAAGCTAGCGCCTGGCGAGAAGGCCCGCGTTGTATTGCTCGCGCCTGATAAGGACCTAGCAGAGCAAGATCTCGACTATGTGCGCGGGTTCGTAGACTCGTCGCCGGTGCTACGAGCGCACAAGGTGCCGAACCAACGCGGCAAGGACCCGGCGACGTTCGTGCGGCTACGGCGTCCGGATGGCGTCGTGGTTGACATCCGTATTGCTGCGGCATCGCGCGGAGGCAAGAGCGTACGTGGGCGCAACCTGCTAGGCGTCATCCTAGACGAAGCCTCGTTCTTTTACGCAGATAACGGCTACACGGTAACCGACAAGGAGATTTACCGCGCCGCTCTGCCGGCTATTGTGCCAGGCGGTCAAGTCTGGATTCTATCAACGCCGTGGATTGAGGGCGTAGGCTTGCTCGAGGAGCGCATCCGCGAGGAGACGGCGGCCGACGGTACGCGCAGGCATGAGAAGTCGCTCGTTATTGCCAGGGTGGGAACCAGGATGCTTAATCCTACCTGGGACCCCGACGGTACCATCGAGGCCGACCTGATGAGCGACCCGGAGAACCATGCGCGCGAGATTCTAGCGATTCCAATGTCCGCGGGCACTACGTCGTTCTTTGACCCGGTGGCGGTAGCTCGAGCGTTTGACCTGCCGGCTTGGGGAGGGCGCAAACTCGGGTCGGGGGTCGGTGGGGACCTGGCGCTTGCCGGTGACTGCTCTGCGATGGCAGTGGCAGACCGATACGATGGCGACAACTTCGACGCGCGAGGCTTCCGTGAGCACAGGCCGAAGAAAGGCGAGCCGCTAAAGCTGTCCGAGGTATGCGCCGACTTCTCTAGCGCAATCAAGGCGCACGGCGCAGATGAGATTGCGCTAGACGCTCACGAGCGCGAGGCCGCGCGAGAATACTTCGACGCGGAAGGCATCCGCATCGTTGCGTGCGACGCCGATGTCAAAGTGCCTAGCTACTTGGCAACACGCAAGGTGCTACACGAGGGGCGATTGCGCATCGTGTCTGGCGATGGCGTATCGCCTGCACGCATCCGCGAGCAGCTGCTTAGCATCGTCTCTAAGCCTGTGGAAGGCGGCGGCATTAGGATTAGCTCGCCTCGCAGACGGAGCGGAGCGGCTGCGGTTGGCGCTGGACACGGCGACATCGTTAGCGCGCTGGTGCTCGCGCTATGGCGCGCAGGTGCAGGCAAGCCGGCTAACCGCCGTGAGCGTGGCGGACTGCTAGAGTGTGGGTCTAGTCGGTATGATGGTCGGGGCAGGGGCCGCGTGCGAGTCGACAGAATGAGCGATTCCGAGGTGGGGGCGCTGGAGACGGCGGTGATTCATTGACGAGGCGCCCGCTGGTCATCGGTAGTTTATTCGCCTGCCCTCCGTCTTCTTACTATTGACTGACCGCGCTTGCAGTGCTTCTCTGTGTGGCACGCCGCTCCGCGTCCGGGCGTGCATGGCGGTCGTTTCGGCGGCTGCCCCTCGCGCGAATGTGGGCCCCTCGCTTGAGCGGCGGTTGTCTTCCGCTTTCTTAGCTTCCTTCTCCTCCGAGGCTTGCCACGGTGCAACGCTCGCTCAGAGCCCGCTTCCGCTCCTACCTGCGCACAGCTGCGCGCACGGTCTGGTTTGGAATGCGCATGGCCTCGGCTGGCGTGTTTCGCACTCGAGCGCCCGAACTAGACGCCTATCGCAAGTATGGCACGGGTCCTTACGGCACGCCCGAGCTACCTGCGCTTACCGGCGGTCGTGATGTGCCGGGCTATGAGCAACGCGAGGGTTACTACCGCATCCTCCTAGACTGGTCTCCGGACGACCTACGCGCGGCTGTATACACGTCAAGCACTGGTTGGCTGACGCTAGCCGGCGACCTAATTACGGCGATGGACGGAGACGACCGTATCCCGTCGCTTAAGGCCGCCCGTGTCATGGCCGTGCAAGGTGCGCCGCTATCCTTCGAGGCGGCTGCTAGTGGCAGACTCCGCCGCCGCGCGCTCAAGGCCGCGCAAGCCGAGGAAGATTGGTGGGACATGCTACCTGAAGCGGAGCTAGAAGAGCTTCGCGGCTGGCTGCGCATCCTAGGCGTTGCACTAGGCGAGCTCGTATGGGTTGAGCCTGACCCGGCTGACCCTAGCGGCGAAACGTACGTTGCGCGCATCCGCAATGGGCGCAACGTGCCTCGGCTGAAGGTCTGGAATCCGCGCAACCTGCGCAAGGATATGGACACCGGCCAGTGGTGGGTACGCACTCGGGATGGCACCGAGGAGCTTGTAGAGCCTGGTAAGGGTAAGTGGATTCTGCTTACCACCGGCGGGCAAAGGCCTTGGCTCAAAGCTCCCTGGCGTGGCGTTGCCGAGTTGTGGCTCGCGAAGAAATATGCTCGCGAGGATTGGGCCAGGCAGAGCGAGCGATACGCCGATGGCACCATCTGGATTAGCGCGCCGGCCGAGTCGGATGAGCCCGAGCGTAAGAAGCTAGCCAAGGACATCGACAAGGCTGGCAAGCGCCCGGTTATCGTAGGACTGCCTGGCTACGAAGCCAAGATGCTCGAGCTAAAGGCTGGCGCTTGGGAGACGTACCAGGCGCAGTGGGACATGTGCAACCGCGGCCTGAGCGTCGCCATCCTGCACAATGACCTAGCAACGGAGTCTAAGAAGAGCGCAGGTACCGGCGCACAGTTGCAGGGCGAGGTCAGAGACGACGTAAAGAAAGCGGACGCCGCTCAGGATGAGACCGACTTCAGGTGCCAGGTGCTAATGCCTTGGGCGCTAGTGAACTTCGGCGACCCAGAGCTAGCACCGTGGCCGGTATACGAAGTCGAGCCTGCTGCCGACTTGCAAGCGTTGGCTACGACGTGGAACCTAGTTGCGCAGGCCATCGCAACGGCGAAGCGAGCGGGGTTCACCCTCGACATCGACGAGGTTCGCGAGGAGACCGGATTCCCCGTGACTGGCGAGAAAGAGCCTGAGCCCGTGCAAGCCGCGCCCCTCCCGTTCCAGGGGGGGCAGGAGGGCGCCCCTGGGCAGCCAGCCGGAGCGCCAGGTCCGGCGCCCGCGAAGGCTCCGCAGCCTGGCAAGGCGCCCAAGGATGCGGGCGCTGGCGTCGCTGAGCAGGTGCGGGCGTACGCGCGGGAGATGCCGCTACGCGCGGCGCTCGAGATTGTGGCATCCGTCCACGGCGCGCCCCTCGCGCCCTCCGAGGTGCGCCACCTCGTGGCGATGGGTGCCCCCCGCGCAGGCGCCGAACTCGAGTCACTGTTCTCGGGCATGGCCGAGGCGCGGGAGCGGGCAGTGCGCCGAGCTCTCGTCGCTCGTCGCGAGTCGGCCGCGCGGTTGGTGTCGCGCGAACCTGTGGAGGCATTCTCATGAGCACGCGGAACGACACGTTCGAGGATGCTGTTTCGTTTGCCCGGCAGGCTGCCACGTTTGAGCGCCCCGGCGCGCTAGAGCCTCGCGGCATGGTCACTGCTCCAACAGTTGCGCTACAGCCCGCTGACTTGGCCGCACTGTTTGATGGCGAGCTACTGGCCATTGCTCGGCACAGCGAAGAGCACTTCTTCACCGGCCAGCTAGCGACTCGCCTAGCGAAGCGCGCATCACTCCGCGCTGGTCTATTCGATGACGACGACTCGTCCGAGCAAGAAAAGCCGTATAAGGTTACCGGAGGCGTCGGCGTTCTATGCATCGACGGCCCGCTACTACAACACGGCGGATGGTTGTTCGATGGCCATGAGGCCATCCGCGCCAAAGGTGAGCAGATGGCCGCAGACCCGGCCGTCAAGGTCGGCGCGATGCGCATCGACTCGCCTGGCGGAGTCGTGGCAGGGTGCTTGGACAATGTGCGCGCGACTCGCGACGCCTTTGCGCGCGCTGGCAAGCCGCTGCTTGCATGGTGCGGAGGCAATGGCGCTTTCTCGGCCGCCTACGCTTGGGCGAGCGCCGCTAGTCGCATCTCGGTACCGGAGACCGGCGGCGCTGGTTCCGTTGGCTGCATCTCGAAGATGCAGGACCGTACGAAGATGACTGCGGATGCCGGCTTGCGCATCGACGTCATCAGGTCCGGCGACCGCAAGGCCGAAGGCGACCCGGATATCAAGAACACGGATGCCGCCGTCGCTAGGCAGCAAGCGGTAGTCGACGACGCTGCTCGGGTGTTTGCTACCGTGGTTGACGAGTCGCGCCACATGGGCGTCGACAAGATTCTAGGCCTACAGGGCGAAGCGTTTTACGGCAGCAAGGCAGTTGATGCCGGGCTAGCCGATGCGGTTGAAGACTTCGATACGTTCATGGGGCGCTGCGGCGCTCTTGCGGAGGGAATTGCCATGAAGAGTGTTGCAGCACGACTGGGGCTATCGGCGGATGCTGGTGAGGGCAGCGTGCTCGCCGCAGTGGAGGCCATCATCGCGCGGGAGTCTACGGCGAAGGCGTCCGGCGAGGCGCGCGCGTCTTCGCTAGAGACGAAGCTAGCCGAGATGACCAAGCAGCGGGACGAGCTCGGTGCGTCTTACCTCGACTTCGTTTGCGTCTCGGCGCTTACGGAGGGGAAGAAGACGGCCGCGCAGATTGCGTCAGACAAGGAGATCTTCTCTGCCCTGCCTCCGCACGTCGCTGCCATCAAGGCGCGCGCCGCTTACGAACCGCTGCCCCGCGGAGCGGCGCTGCCGCGCGAGACGCCGCAGCCCACTGACCCGCCGCGCAATCAGGGTCCGTCCGCCGACGCTCGCAAGCTCGACCCTGCGCAG
>Ga0134128_10004768_pt1 | contig 16537 bp, 14 predicted proteins | sample KB31754_FD_96462 | JGI IMG/M metagenome (GOLD analysis project Ga0134128, IMG submission 96462) | Terrestrial soil microbial communities with excess Nitrogen fertilizer from Kellogg Biological Station, Michigan, USA - KB3-175-4 | ecosystem: Environmental > Terrestrial > Soil > Unclassified ...
GGCCAATTCGATCCTGGTGAAGGTCAACCAGATCGGCACCCTCTCGGAGACCCTGGACGCCGTCGATCTGGCGCAGCGGTCTTCCTACACGGTTGTCATGAGCCACCGCTCGGGCGAGACCGAGGACTCCACCATCGCCGACCTGGCCGTGGCCACCAACTGCGGGCAGATCAAGACCGGCTCGCTATCGCGCTCCGACCGCATCGCCAAGTACAACCAGCTGCTGCGCATCGAGGAAGAGCTGGGCGACCAGGCGGTGTACGCCGGGCGGGGCGCGATCCGGCGCGCCGGTTAGGCCGCGTTCATCTCTGACGGCTAAGCTTCCTTATCAGGATCAGCTCCATCGATTCGGATTGCCGCCATGCGCTTCCTGGGCCGTCTCCGCCACGCCGCCGCCGCCCGCTGGGCGGCCTTCGTCATGGACCCCTGGGACCGCCGCAGCGTCACCCGCCCGTTCGACTTCGACTGGCTGGCGGACTGAGAGCTCATAACGCACTCTCGTCCGCGGTCCTTCTCCCCTTGCGGGAGAAGGTGGCCTGCCCCCGGGTCCGGCCAACGGCCGGCCCGAGGATGAACTCCGCAGGTCGGATGAGGGGTTGAGCTGATCCTGACACTGCGTGCGGCATCGATGTCCGTCGAAGCTTAGAGGGCTTTCCACCCCTCATTCGTCGCCTGCGGCGACACCTTCTCCCGCAAGGGGAGAAGGGGGCGTGAAGCGCGGTCGGCATGGTTAGCGGCGCGTTAAGCAGCGTCGCGCAAGGTGCAGGAATCGCCCACGGAATCGCCCGCGTGCTGCCCTACGTCCGTCCGTTCATTCCGACCGTGCTGCTGGTGCTGCTGATCGTGTACTTCGCGATGAGCGCGTTCACCGGCGACCGGGGCCTGTTGTCGTCGAACCAGCGCGACGCGGCGCTGATCGCCAAGAGCCGGGAGCTCGCGCAGCTGCACGCCCAGCGGGCCGACCTGGAGATGCGGGCGCATCTCTTGCGCGACACCTCGCTGTCGCGCGACCTGCTGGAGGAAAGGGCGCGCTCCCTGCTAGGCTTCGCCGACCCAAGGGACTATGTGATCCGCATGAAGCCTTAGGCCCGCCTCGGCGGTTCTAGGCGCATCTTTGCGAGTCCACGGAGAGACGCGATGGCGCGGGAGCAGACCGGCCAGGCCGGTCGGCGCAAGGCCAACGGCGCCGATTCCAAACCGGCGGACGTCAAGAAGGAGGACCTGCTCCGCCACTACCGCGACATGCTCCTGATCCGACGCTTCGAGGAGCGGGCGGGCCAGCTTTACGGCATGGGGCTGATCGGCGGTTTCTGCCACCTCTACATCGGCCAGGAAGCCATCGCGGTCGGCGTCCAGGCGATCAAGCAGCCCGGCGACCAGGTGATCACCGGCTACCGCGACCACGGCCACATGCTGGCCTGCGGCATGGACCCGCGCGAGGTGATGGCCGAGCTGACCGGCCGCTCCGGGGGCTCGTCGAAGGGCAAGGGCGGCTCGATGCACATGTTCTCGCCGGCCTCCGACTTCTATGGCGGCCACGGGATCGTCGGCGCGCAGGTGCCGCTGGGCACCGGCCTGGCCTTCGCCAACCGCTACCGCGAGAACGGCAAGGTGGCCTTCACCTACTTCGGCGACGGGGCGGCCAACCAGGGGCAGGTCTACGAGAGCTTCAACATGGCCGAGCTCTGGGCCCTGCCGGTGGTCTATGTGATCGAGAACAACCAGTACGCCATGGGCACCTCGATCGACCGGTCGAGCGCGGAGACCCACCTCTACAAGCGCGGCGCCTCATTCCGCATCCCGGGCGAACAGGTGGATGGCATGGACGTCCTGGCGGTGAAGGACGCCGCCGCCCGCGCCGCCGCCCACGCCCGGGCCGGCAAGGGCCCCTACATCCTGGAGATGAAGACCTACCGCTATCGCGGCCACTCGATGAGCGACCCGGCCAAGTACCGCACCCGCGAGGAGGTGGACGAGGTCAGGAAGACCCGCGACCCCATCGACCACGTCGAAGAGCTGCTGGAGAACAAGGGCTGGGCCGACGAGGCCGCGCTGAAGGCCATCGACGCCGAGGTGAAGAAGATCGTGGCCGACGCCGCCGAGTTCGCCCGCACCAGCCCCGAGCCGGAGCCTTCCGAGCTCTACACCGACGTCTACGCCGGCGAGGTGGTGAAACCCGCCGAGGTGGCGGCATGACCGACGTCCTGATGCCGGCGCTGTCGCCCACCATGGAGGAGGGCACGCTCGCCAAGTGGCACGTCAAGGTCGGCGACCAGGTGAAGTCCGGCGACGTGATCGCCGAGATCGAGACCGACAAGGCGACCATGGAGGTCGAGGCCGTCGACGAGGGGACGGTCGAGGAACTGCTGGTTCCCGAGGGCGCCGAGGAGGTGAAGGTCAACACGCCGATCGCCCGGCTGTCGGGCGAGGCCGGCGCTGCGCCGCCACCGCCTGCAAAGGCGGCCGAAGCGAAGGCGCCCGAAGCGCAACCTGCCGAGCGTGCGACAGCGTCGCAGTCGCGGGCCGAGGCCTCGGGCGATCCGGAGCGCAAGCCGCCGGAAGCCGACGCCAAGCCGCGCGCGGAAGGCGAAGCGACGGCGCCGGTGAAGCCCGCGGCCGGGCCGCTGAAGGACCCCGACCTGCCGGCCGGCGTGAACCTGGTGAAGGTGACGGTGCGCGACGCGCTGCGCGACGCCATGGCCGAGGAGATGCGGCGCGACCCCGACGTATTCCTCATGGGCGAGGAGGTGGCGCAGTACCAGGGCGCCTACAAGGTCAGCCGCGACCTGCTGCAGGAGTTCGGCGACAAGCGCATCGTCGACACCCCGATCACCGAATACGGCTTCACCGGTCTGGGCGTCGGCGCGGCGATGGCGGGGCTGAAGCCGATCGTCGAGTTCATGACCTTCAACTTCGCCATGCAGGCCATTGACCACATTATCAATTCGGCGGCCAAGACGCGCTACATGTCGGGCGGCAAGGTGAACGCCGCAGTGGTGTTCCGCGGACCCAATGGCGCGGCGGCCCGGGTCGGCGCCCAGCACAGCCAGGACTACGCCGCCTGGTACGCCCACGTGCCCGGCCTGAAGGTCATCGCCCCCTACGACGCAGCCGACGCCAAGGGGTTGCTGAAGGCCGCCATCCGCGACCCGAACCCCGTGGTCTTCCTGGAAAACGAAATGCTCTACGGCCAGGAGTTCGACGTCCCGGAAGGCGTCGACTGGGTGCTGCCGATCGGCAAGGCCAAGGTGCGCCGCGAGGGCGATGGCGTGACCATCGTCACCTACTCGCGGATGGTCGGCTTCTGCCTGGAGGCCGCCGAGAAGCTGGCGGGCGAGGGGATCGAGGCCGAGGTCGTCGACCTGCGCACCCTCCGTCCGCTGGACATCGCGACCGTGGTCGAGAGCGTGAAGAAGACCAACCGCCTGGTCACGGTCGAGGAAGGCTGGGGGCCCATGGGCGTGGGCGCGGAGGTGGCCGCGCACGTGGTGGAGCTGGCCTTCGACTGGCTGGACGCCCCGCCGGCCCGCGTCTGCCAGGAGGACGTGCCGCTGCCCTATGCGGCCAACCTGGAGGCCCTGTCGCTGCCGTCGGTGGACAAGATCGTCAAGGCGGCCAAGCGGGTTAGCTACAAATGATCTTCACCGCTCATCCCGGCGAAGGCCGCGACCTAGGCGGCCTTGCCGCCCAGCCGCCGCGGGCCATTTCAGGCTGGGCTTGGACCCCGGCGTTCGCCGGGGCGAGCGGAGGATCGGTATGAACAACTCCCCCTTCACCTGGCGCGCCGGCGGGTGCCATTGCGGCGGGGTGCGGTTTGAGGTGGCCTTGCCGCAGGTCGTCGAGGCCCAGAGCTGCAACTGCTCGATGTGCGCCAAGACCGGCTTCATCCACGTCATCGTGCCGGAGAGCCGGTTTCGGATCACCCAGGGCGCCGAGCGGCTGAGCGAATACACGTTCAACACCCGGGTGGCGAAGCACCTGTTCTGCGCCGAGTGCGGAGTGAAGGGCTTCTACCGCCCGCGGTCGAACCCGGACGGCTGGAGCGTGAACGCGCGCTGCCTGGATTCCACCGAGGGCCTGGACCTCAGGGTCGAGGCGTTCGACGGCCGGAACTGGGAGGCCCACGCGGCGGATCTGGCGCACCTTTCGAAGGAGCCGGCGTGACCCACCAACTGGCCGGCCACTGCCATTGCGGCGCCGTCCGGGTGATGCTGGAGACGCAGATGGCGGCCGCGGACCTGCCGCTCAGGGCCTGCCAGTGCAGCTTCTGCCGCACGCGGGGCGCGCTGACCACCTCGGACCCGGCCGGCCACCTCTTCGTCGAGGCCGCGCCGGGGGCGGTCAACCGCTACCAGTTCGGCCTGCGGGTCACCGACTTCCTGCTTTGCGCGGAGTGCGGGACCTATGTCGCGGCGGTCAGCGAGATCGGCGGGGCCACCCTGGGGATCGTCAATGTGCTGGGCGCCAGCGTGCCCGGCTTCGAGGGCCGCACGCCCGAACCCATGCTCTACGACGACGAGACCCCGGACCAGCGCGCCGCGCGACGCCGCGACCGCTGGATGAAGGCCCAGGTCGTCGAAGCCCAACCGAGCATCTGAGCGCCATGTCCATCGACGTCCTCATGCCCGCGCTGTCGCCCACCATGGAGGAGGGCACGCTGGCCAAATGGCACGTGAAGCAGGGGGACGCGGTGAAGAGCGGCGACGTGATCGCCGAAATCGAGACCGACAAGGCCACCATGGAGGTGGAAGCCGTCGACGAGGGGGTGGTCGAGGAGCTGCTGGTGCCGGAAGGCACGGAGGGCGTGAAGGTCAACGCGCCGATCGCGCGGTTGTCGGGCGATGACGGCGGGGCGAGCGCGCCGCCGCCGAAGGCTGAAGCGCCGCCGAAGGTGACGGAGGGGGCGAAAGCTCCGACTCCTGCGCCTCCTCAACCCCGTCCGTCGGCTGCGCCGACACCTCCCCCGTCCTCTGCGGGACAGGGGAGGCGCGAAGGCTCCCGCATCTTCGCCTCGCCGCTGGCGCGGCGGATCGCCGAGCAGAAGGGGCTGGACCTTGCGGCGGTGAACGGCTCCGGCCCGCATGGGCGGATCGTCAAGGCCGACGTGGAGGCCGCCAAGCCAGGCGCCGCGCCCGCCCCGGCGCAGGGCAAGGCGCCTGCCCCAGCCGGCCAGCCGCAGGCGGCCCAGGGCGCGGCCGCCGCGCCGCCGCGCCAGGCCCTGTCGCTCGAGCAGCAGGGCATCGCCCCCGGCAGCTACGACCTGATCCCGCTGGACGGGATGCGCAAGACGGTCGCGCGGCGGATGACCGAGAGCTTCCGCGACGTGCCGCACTTCCCGCTGACCATCGACGTGGAGCTGGACGGGCTGCTGGCCGCGCGGGCCAAGATCAACGCCCTGCTCGAGAAGCAGGGCGCCAAGGTCAGCGTCAACGACATGGTGATCAAGGCCGCCGCGGTGGCCCTGAAGCGCGTGCCGGAAGCCAACGCCTCCTACACGCCCGAAGGCATCGCCATGCACCACCATGCCGACGTGGCCATGGCGGTGGCGCTGGAGCACGGGCTGATCACGCCGATCATCCGCAGCGCCGAGCTGAAGGGTGTGGCGGAGATCGCCAAAGAGGCCAAGGACCTGGCCGAGCGGGCGCGGGCGCGCAAACTGAAGCCCGAGGAGTTCAGCGGCGGCACCTTCACGGTCTCCAACCTGGGCATGTTCGGGATCAAGCACTTCGCCTCGATCATCAATGAGCCGCAGGGGGCGATCCTGTCGGTGGGCGCAGGCGAGAAGCGTCCCGTCGTGCGCGGCGATCAGCTGGCCGTGGCGACGGTGATGAGCGTCACCCTGACCTGCGATCACCGGGTGGTGGACGGGGCGATCGGGGCCCGCTGGCTCACCGCCTTCAAGGCGCTGATCGAAGACCCGATCACGATGATCGTTTGAGCTCATTTCCGCTCACCCCGGCGAAGGCCGGGGCCCAGGCGGCGATTCAGAATGGATCCCGGCTTTCGCCGGGACGAGCGGAGCAAGAGATGGCCACCATCTACGACTTCACCGCCGAGACGCTGGACGGCAAGCCGGCGCCGCTCTCGGAGTGGAAGGGCAAGGTGGTGCTGATCGTCAACACCGCGTCCAAGTGCGGGTTCACGCCGCAGTACAAGGGCCTGGAGGAGCTCTACCGCAAGCACCGCGACCGGGGCTTCGTCGTGCTGGGCTTCCCCTGCAACCAGTTCGGCGCTCAGGAACCGGGCGACGCCGCCGAGATCGCCAGCTTCTGCAGCCTGACCTACGACGTCGACTTCCCGATGATGCGCAAGATCGACGTCAATGGCCCCGCCGCGCACCCGCTCTACAAGCACCTGAAGTCGGCCAAGAAGGGAGTCCTGGGCACCGAGGGCATCAAGTGGAACTTCACCAAGTTCCTGGTCGGCCGCGACGGTGAGGTGGTGGGCCGCTTCGCCCCCACCGTCGAGCCGAGCGCGCTGGAGCGCGCGGTCGAGGCGCTGCTCTGATGGCCGATGCGCTCGACCTGGTGGTGATCGGCTCGGGGCCGGGCGGCTATGTGACCGCCATCCGGGCGAGCCAGCTGGGCCTGAAGACGGCGATCGTGGAACGCGCCGAGCTGGGCGGGGTGTGCCTGAACTGGGGTTGCATCCCGACCAAGGCGCTCCTGAAGTCCGGCGAGGTCTACGAGCAGCTGGGCCACCTGAAGGACTATGGCCTCACGGTGGAGAACGCGGCCTTCGATTTCGCCGCGGTGATCCAGCGCTCGCGCAACGTGGCCGCGCAGCTCAACGCCGGCGTCGCCTTCCTGATGAAGAAGCACAAGATCGAGGTGGTGGCGGGAACGGCGAGGCTGGAGAAAGGCGCCGCCGCGCCCAAGGTGGTGGTGGCGCTGAACGCGGGCGGTTCGCGGACCCTGGAGGCCAGGCGCGTGATCCTGGCGACCGGCGCGCGGGCCCGGACCTTCCCGGACATCGGGCTGGAGCCCGACGGCGAGCGCGTCTGGACCTATCGCGAGGCGCTGGTCCCGAAGGCGGCGCCGAAGCGGCTGGTGGTCGTGGGCTCAGGCGCGATCGGGATCGAATTCGCGAGTTTTTTCTGCGCGCTCGGCAGCGAAGTTACAGTGGTCGAGATGCTGCCTCGCATCCTGCCGGTCGAAGACGAGGAGGTCTCCATAGCCGCCCACAAGGCGTTCGAGAAGCGCGGCATCGGGTTTCGCGTGCCCGCCAACGTGAAGAAGCTGACGAAGTCCAAGTCGGGCGTCTCGGTGGAGATCGAAGCCGGCGGCAAGGCCGAGGCGCTGGAGGCCGACGTCGCCATCGTGGCGGTGGGCATCGTCGGCAACGTCGAGGACCTGGGCCTGGAGGCGCTGGGCGTGAAGGTCGACAGGACGCACGTGGTGGTGGGCGCGCATGGCGAGACCAACGTCGCGGGACTCTACGCGATCGGCGACGTCGCCGGGCCGCCCTGGCTGGCGCACAAGGCGAGCCACGAGGGCGTGCACTGCGTGGAGCACATCGCGGGGCTGAAGCCTACGAACCTCGCCTCGCCGATCCCGGGCTGCACCTATTCGACGCCGCAGGTGGCCTCCGTCGGCCTGACCGAGGCGCAGGCCAAGGCCCAGGGGCTGGAGCCGAAGGTGGGGCGCTTCCCGTTCCGGGTGAACGGCAAGGCCATCGCGGCGGGCGAGACCGAGGGCTTCGTCAAGACGGTGTTCGACGGCAAGACCGGCGCATTGGTCGGCGCGCACATGATCGGCGCGGAGGTCACCGAGATGATCCAGGGCTTTGCTCTGGCCATGACGCTGGAGGCCACCGAGGCCGAGCTGCAGGCCACGGTTTTCCCGCACCCGACGATGAGCGAGGCGATGCACGAGGCCAGCCTCGACGCCTACGGCCGCGTGCTGCATATCTGAGCCCGCACATGGCCGCAGTTTCTTATGATGACGTTATGTTGCTAAGACGCAGCAACAAACCCTCCTGGGGCAATCGTGGTGTCACGCTGACGCCGTGTTTGGGATGGAACCAAGCGCCGCCGCGTGGCTTCTCCCACTCAGGCGCGTAAGGCCAACTTCCGGGCCCGCTTTGGGTCGCCCTTTTTCCAGGTCCTGCGGGTGCTGACGCAGCTCAAGCCTTTCCTCCTGCCTGCGTTCGCCCTGCTCATTCCCCTCGCGGCCTGTGGCGGCGGGAGCGGCAGGCGCGCGCCGCCGACCCCCGAAGCGGGCTATGTGACGGTGACCGCCCAGGACGTGCCGCTGGTCGTCGATCTGGCCGGGCGCACGACCGCGTTCGAGACCTCGGAGGTGCGGCCCCAGGTCAACGGGATCGTCAAGGCGCGGCGGTTCACGGAGGGCGCAATGGTGCGCCAGGGCCAGACGCTCTACGAGATCGACCCCAGCCTCTACCGCGCCGCCGTCGCCCAGGCCCAGGCCAACCTCGCCAACGCCGAAGCCGTCCGCACCGCGGCCGAGGCCAAGGCGGCCCGCTACAAGCCGCTGGCCGACATCGAGGCGGTCTCCAAGCAGGACTACACCGACGCCATCGCCGCGGCGAAGCAGGCCGCCGCCCAGGTCGCCCAGACGCGCGCGGCCCTGCAGACCGCCCAGATCAACCTGCGCTACACGACCGTGCCGGCGCCGATCGCCGGCCGGATCGGCCGCTCCCTGGTCACCACCGGCGCCCTGGTGACCAGCGGCCAGACCACCCCGCTCACCACCATCGAGCGGCTGGACCCGATCTATGTGGACATGCAGCAGTCCAGCGCCGACCTGGTCGCGCTGCGGCGCGAGCTGTCGAGCGGCGGAGTGATGCCTTCCGAGGCGCCCGTGCAGCTGACCCTGGAGGACGGCAGCCCCTATGCCTATCCCGGACGGATCGAGTTCGCCGAGGCGATCGTCGACCCCTCGACCGGCTCGGTGACCCTGCGCGCGCGGTTTCCCAATCCGCAGGCCCTGCTGCTGCCCGGCATTTTCGTGCGCGCCCGGCTGAGCCAGGTGACCGCCCGCGGCGCGATCCTGGCGCCGCAGCAGGCGGTCTCGCGCGACCCCAAGGGCGATGCGACGGTCTATGTCGTGGGTCCCGGCGACACGGCGCAGCTGCGCCCGATCACGGCCAACTCGACGTTCGGCGACAAGTGGATCGTCACCGCCGGCCTCGCGCCCGGCGAGAAGGTGATCACCGAGGGTCTGGACCGCATCAAGCCGGGCGAGCGCGTGGTCCCGGTTCCCGCCGGCTCGCGCCCGCGCCCGCTGCCCCCCGGCCAGGGCGGCGAGGGCCGGGGACGACGGCGGTGAGACCATGATCTCCAGGATCTTCATCGACCGTCCGGTCTTCGCCTGGGTGATCGCCATCGTGATCATGCTGGCGGGCGCGTTCGGCATCCGCTCGCTGTCCATCGAGCAGTACCCCGATATCGCCCCGCCGGAGGTCAACATCCGCGCCAACTTCCCCGGCGCCTCCGCCGACGTGCTGGAGAACAGCGTCGCCCAGGTCATCGAGCAGCAGCTCACCGGCCTGGACGGGATGATCTATTTCTCGACCAGCTCGAACTCGGCGGGCCAGGTCAGCATCACCGTCACCTTCCAGAAGGGCGTCAATCCCGACATCGCCCAGGTGCAGGTGCAGAACAAGGTTCAGCAGGCGCTGCCCAGGCTGCCCCAGGAAGTCCAGGCGCAGGGGCTCACGGTCACCAAGTCGAACCCCGACTTCCTGATGGTCGTCGCCCTCTACGACCAGAGCGACCGGACCGACAGCGCCGACATCGGCGACTATCTTGTCACGCACCTGCAGGAGCCGATCGGGCGGATTCCAGGCGTCGGCGACGTCCGGGTGTTCGGGTCGCAGTACGCCATGCGGATCTGGCTCGATCCCTACAAGCTGGCGAGCTTCAAGCTGATGCCGGGCGACGTGATCAACGCGATCAAGGCGCAGAACACCCAGGTCGCCGCCGGCGAGATCGGAGGCCAGCCCTCGCCCGACGCGCAGATGCTGAACGCCACGGTCACGGCCCGCTCGCGGCTGACTTCCGCCGACCAGTTCAAGAACATCGTCATCAAGACCCAGGCGAACGGATCCCAGGTCCTGCTGCAGGACGTGGCGCGGGTGGAGCTGGGCAGCGAGAACTACTCGTCCCTGCCGCGGCTGGACAGCCATCCGGGCTCCGGCATCGCGGTCTCGCTGGCGCCGGGCGCCGACGCCCTGAAGACCGCGGCCCTGGTGCGCGCGGAGATCGACAGCCAGGTGAAGGACCTGCCGCCCGGCTACCGGTTCGCCTTCCCGAACGACAGCACCCAGTACATCAAGCTGTCGGTGCGCGAGGTGGTGCAGACCCTGTTCGAGGCCGTGATCCTCGTGGTCATCGTGATGTTCATCTTCCTGCAGAGCTGGCGCGCGGTGCTGATCCCGGCGATCGCGGTTCCGGTGGTGCTGCTGGGCACCTTCGGCATCCTCGGCGTGGCCGGCTACTCGATCAACGTGCTCACCCTGTTCGGGATGGTCCTGGCGATCGGCCTGCTGGTCGACGACGCCATCGTCGTGGTCGAGAACGTCGAGCGCATCCTGCACGAGGAGCCCGACCTCACCACGCGCGAAGCGACGATGAAATCCATGGACCAGGTGCAGACGGCGCTGATCGCCATCGCCCTGGTGCTGACGGCGGTGTTCCTGCCGATGGCCTTCTTCGGCGGCTCGGTAGGCGTGATCTACCGCCAGTTCTCGATCACCATCGTCTCGTCCATGACGCTGTCGGTGCTGGTCGCGCTCGTGCTGTCGCCCGCCATCGCAGCCAACCTCCTGAAGCGGCCGGGCGAGGAAGAACAAGGGTGGTGGCTCGACCGTCAGCTCGCCCGTTTCGGCAATTGGTTCAACGCCCACTTCTTCGCCCTTGCCGACCGCTATCGGGCCTTCGTCCACGGCGTGATCGACCACGTTCGGCCCGCGCTCGTCGTCTACGCCGTGCTGGTGGGCGCCCTGATCTTCGTCTTCCTGCGGTTGCCGACCAGCTTCATCCCCGTCGAGGACCAGGGCGGCCTGCAGCTGCAGTTCACGCTTCCGCCGGGAGCGACCCAGGCGCGCACGATGGAGATCGCCAAGCAGATCGAGCACTACTTCCTGACCACCGAGAAGAAGAACCTCGGCTCGATGTTCATCGTGCTGGGCGGCAACAATGCCGGGTCCGGACAGAACGCCGGCCGCGGATTCCTGCATTTCGTCCCCTGGGACGAGCGCAAGGGCGAGGCCAACTCCGCCCAGGCGATCGCCGAGCGCGCGACGGAGCACTTCGCGAACCTGCGCGACGCGCGGTTTTTCGCGTTGAACCCGCCGCCTGTGCGCGGCCTGGGGCAGGCGAGCGGCTTTACGATGGAGCTGGAGAACACCGGCGGGCTGCCGCGCAGCGTCTTCACGCAGCAGAAGAACGAGGTGCTGGCGCAGGCCCAGCAGGACCCGATCCTTTCCGGCGTGCGGGAAAACTCCCTGCCGGACAATCCGACCCTCAGCGTCTCGGTGGACACGTCGAAGGCGGGCGCGCTCGGGCTCTCGCAACCGGACGTGGATTCGACCCTCGCGACCGCCTGGGGCGGAAGCTATGTGGGCGACTTCATCGACCGCGGCCGCGTGAAGCGCGTCTTCGTGCAGGGCGACGCCCCGTACCGCAGCAAGCCTGAGGACCTCGGGGCCTGGTATGTCCGCGGCGCGGGCGGCGACATGGCGCCGTTCTCCTCGTTCGCCGATGTGAACTGGGGCCAAGCGCCTACCACGCTCAACCGCTTCAATGGCCTCCCGGCCTACGAAATCCAGGGGGACGCCGCGCCCGGCAAGAGCACGGGCGAGGCGATGAAGCACATGGAGCAGATCGTCGCCAAGTTTCCCCGGCTCTCCGCCGACTGGAGCGGGCTGTCCTACCAGGAGCGGGCCTCCGGCGGACAGGCGCCGCTGCTCTACGCCGTCTCCCTGATCGTGATCTTCCTCTGCCTCGCCGCCCTGTACGAAAGCTGGTCGGTGCCGTTCTCGGTCATGCTGGTGGTGCCGCTGGGCCTCCTGGGCGCGGCGCTGGCGGTCTGGCTCAGAGGCCTTTCGAACGACGTCTTCTTCCAGGTCGGCCTGCTGACCACCATGGGGCTTTCGGCGAAGAACGCGATCCTGATCGTGGAATTCGCCGAGGCGGCGCAAAAGCGCGGCGCGGGCGCCATCGAGGCGGCGCTGGAAGGGGCGCGCCTGAGGATCCGGCCGATCATCATGACCAGCCTGTCGTTCATGAGCGGCGTCTTTCCGCTGGTCATCGCCTCAGGGGCTGGCGCCAAGAGCCGGATCGCCATCGGAACCGCCGTGGTCGGCGGCATGCTGACCGCCACCCTGCTGTCGGTGATCTTCGTGCCGATGTTCTTCGTGCTGGTCCGCAAGCTCTTCCACAAGCGCGGGCAGGAGAGCGAGGAGCGTCCGGACGCCGGGGAGCAGGAGGCGCCGGCGTGAGGACCCCGATCGCGCTGGGGCTGGCCGCCTGCCTGCTCGCGGGTTGCACGCTGGAGCCGCACTATGTGCGCCCCGCGCCGGCCATCCCCGGGGCGTGGCCCGTGGGAGCGGCCTATGCGCCTGCCCAGCCGTCGGCTGTCCCTTCGCTGAGCTATCGGGACGTGTTCAAGGACCCGCGGCTGCTCGCGATCCTCGACCGGGCGCTGGCCGACAACCAGGATCTGCGCGCGGCCCTGGCCAATGTGCAGATCGCCCGCGCCCAGTACCGCATCCAGCGCGCCGACCTGCTGCCCCGCATCGAGGCGACCGGGAGCTTCACCGAGAGCCACGGGCGTGCGACCTCGCTGGGCCCCGGCGGGGCCCTGCAGCGCACGCCGCTGACCACGCGAAGCTACGCCGCCGACGTCGGCTTCAACGCCTTCGAACTCGATCTCTTCGGCCGCTTGCGCAGCCTGACGCATGCGGCGTTCGACCAGTACCTGGCGACCGAGGCCGGCGCGCGCGCGGCCCGGCTGACCCTGCTGGGCGAGACGGCCAACGCCTACCTGACGCTGGCCGCCGATCGCAGCCTGCTGGCCATCGCCCAGGACACCCAGGCCGCCTCGCAGAAGACCGTCGACCTGACGCGCGCCCGGCTGACCGGAGGGATCGCCCCGCGCACCGACGTGCGCCAGGCCGAGACGCTGCTGGACCAGGCCCGCTCCGACGTGGCGGCGCTCACCACCCAGGTGGCGCAGGACCGCAATGCGCTGGAGCTGCTGGTCGGCGCGCCGGTGGCCGACGCCGAGCTGCCGCCGGCCATCGAAAGCGTCGACGGCCTGCTGGCCGAGGTCCCGGCGGGCCTGGATTCGCAAATCCTGCTGCGCCGCCCCGACGTGCTGGAGGCGGAATATCGGCTGCGGGCCGCCAACGCCCAGATCGGGGCGGCGCGCGCGGCGTTCTTCCCGACCATCAGCCTGACGGCGCTGGCGGGGCAGGCGAGCCCGGCGCTGGGGGCGCTGTTCGCCGGCTCCAACCGCACCTGGCAGTTCGGGGGCAATGTCGCCCAGACCCTGTTCGCCGGCGGCGCCAACGTGGCTGGCCTCGCCCAGACCAAGGCCCAGCGGAGCCTGGCCGTCGCCAACTACCAGAAGTCCGTGCAGACCGCCTTCCGCGAGGTCGCCGACGCTCTGGCGCGGCGCGGCACGATCAAGGATCAGATGGCCGCGCAGGAGGGCCTGCTCACCGCCGCGGCCGACAGCTACGACCTGGAGGTCGCCCGCTATCGCGAGGGCGTGGACCCCTATCTGAACACCCTGGACGCCCAGCGCACGCTCTACGCCGCGCGCCGCAGCCTGACCGAGACGCGGCTCATCCAGGCGACCAACCTGGTCAACCTCTACCAGAGCATCGGCGGCGACCCGACGCTCGACGCCCCGACGCGGCCAGGGAAGGGCTAGAGCCGCCTGCGGATGGCCGCATCGAGGCTCCAGGGGCCGGCGCCGGCGAACACGAGGTAGAAGAAGACGAAGCAGTAGAGGATGGCGCCCTCGCCCATGTTGATGGCCGGATAGAAGCCCTGCGGCGCGTGGACCATGAAATAGGCCACAGCCATCTCGCCCGAGCAGATGAAGGCCGCGGCGCGGGTGAAGAGGCCAAGGGTGACGAGCGCGCCGCCCACCAGCTCGATGACAGCGCCCGCCAGCAGCAGGGGCGGCAGGGGGTTGGGCGCGCCGGGCTGGGGGGCGGGGAAGTGAAACAGCTTCATCAGGCCGTGCTCGATGAACAGCAGGCCGGTGATGATCCGTAGCAGGCTGAGCACGCGCGGCGACCAGGCGTCTAGATTGGGCATTTGGCGTCTCCCGTGTTGGCCCTACACGGACCAAAACGCCTGAGCCGGCGAACGGCTCAGCTCAGGCGGCGCGGCGCAGCTCGTTCTCGACGATGCGGCCGAGCGCGACGTAGTCGGTCTTGCCGGTGCCCAGCACCGGAATCTCCGGTACGCGGATGATCTTGCGCGGGACCGCGATCTCAGGGGCCTGGATGGCCTGGGCGTGGGCCAGCAGCGGGCCCGGGTCGGCGTCGCGGCGGTCGGTGACCAGGATCAGGCGCTCGCCCTTCTTGGGGTCGGGCATGGCCACCACGGCGTGGCGGCTGTCGGGCCAGACGGCGCAGGCGAGGTCCTCGGCCGCGGTCAGCGAGACCATCTCGCCGCCGACTTTGGCGAAGCGCTTCACGCGGCCCTTGATCTTGATCCACTGGTCCTCGGTCAGCGAGACCACGTCGCCGGTGTCGTGCCAGCCGTCATAGGGCGGCTCGATGCCGCCGCCGGGCGCAAGGTAGCCGGCCATCACGTTGGGCCCGCGAACGTAGAGCTTGCCGCCGCCGGGGATGCCCTCCACCGGCTCCAGCCTGACCTCGATGCCCGGCAGCAGGCCGCCCACGGTGCCGCGGCGATTGTCGGTGGGCGTGTTGACGGCGATGACCGGCGCGGCCTCGGTGGCGCCGTACCCCTCCAGCACCGGCACCGGCCCGAACCGCTCAGCGATCAGGTTGTGGGTCTCCTCGCGCACCTTCTCGGCCCCGCAGACGATGAACTGCAGTCCGGAGAGCTCGTCGGGCGCGGCCGAGCGGGCGTACTGGTTCACGAAGGTGTCGGTGGCGAGCAGGATCGAGGCCCGGGAATCCTTGATCAGCGGCGGAATCTGCTTGGTGTGCAGCGGCGAGGGGTATTCGAACGCCTTCATGCCGGTGAGCAGCGGGAGCAGCACCCCGCCGGTCAGGCCGAAGCAGTGGAAGGTGGGCAGCGGATTGAACATCACCCAGGCCGGGTCGAGGTCGATGTGGGCCTCCACCTGGCGCACGTTGGCGATCAGGTTGGCCTGGGAGAGCATAACCCCGCGCGGCGCGCCGAAGCTGCCGGAGGTGAACAGGATGACCCCGGCGTCGTCGGGCTTCGAGGGCGAGCGGAAGGCCTTGGGGAAGGCGCCGGCGGCGGCGGCGTAGAGCCGGTCGCGCAGGGTCACGCTGGCGCGGACGTCCTCGAGGTAGGTGACGGTCCCGATGGTCTCCAGCGCATCGACGATGTCGTGCAGCTTGGCCTGTTCGATGAACCGATGGGCGGTGAGCACGCGCGTGACGCCCGCCAGCTCGCAGGCGGCGCGGATGTTGCGGATGCCGGCCGTGAAGTTGAGCATGGTGGGCGTGCGCCCGATGGCGTGCAGGGCGAAGAAGGTGACCACGGCCGCCGAGCTGGCCGGCAGCATGACGCCCACCCGCTCGCCGGCCCTGGTGAAGCCTGCGATCTTGCCGCCCAGGGCGAAGCTGGCGCGGATCAGGTCCAGGTAGGTGAGGGGATTGCGCTCCTGGTCCTCCAGGATCGGCTTCTTCACGCCATACTTGCGGCTCGCGTCCACCAGGGCGTCGAACAGCGTCGTCTGCGCCTGGCGGGCGTCAAAGGAACGCGACAAGGCGTTGGCCTCCCTGACCCTTTTCGTCGGCGCGACCCTATCGTCCGGATTTCGGGCTGAAAAGCTTGGTAACACGGCGTGAGCCCAGGCCGGCGCGCCACGCGGCTTGATCCTTTGCGCCCGACCGACGATTTAGGGGCCATGGCCGTGGTCATCGACAGCGTGGGGGCCAAGCGCCCGCGACATCCCGAGAAGCAGGCGAACCCGGAGACGCCGCTGCTGCGCAAGCCCGATTGGCTGCGGGTGCGCGCGCCGGGCTCGGCCGGCTACAACGCCACCCGCGAGATCGTGAAGGCGCACGGGCTGGTCACCGTCTGCGAGGAGGCGGCCTGCCCGAACATCGGCGAGTGCTGGTCGAAGAGCCACGCCACCATGATGATCATGGGCGACACCTGCACGCGGGCCTGCGCCTTCTGCAACGTCGCCACTGGCCGGCCCGAACCCCTGGACCCGACGGAACCGGTGCGGGTCGCCCAGGCCGTGGCCAGGATGGGCCTGAAGCACGTGGTGATCACCTCGGTGGACCGCGACGACCTGACCGACGGCGGGGCAGGGCACTTCGCCGCCGTCGTGCGCGCGATCCGCGCGGCGGCGCCCGGGACGACGGTGGAGATCCTGACGCC
>Ga0134128_10004769_pt1 | contig 16534 bp, 12 predicted proteins | sample KB31754_FD_96462 | JGI IMG/M metagenome (GOLD analysis project Ga0134128, IMG submission 96462) | Terrestrial soil microbial communities with excess Nitrogen fertilizer from Kellogg Biological Station, Michigan, USA - KB3-175-4 | ecosystem: Environmental > Terrestrial > Soil > Unclassified ...
CCATTCATTGCGACGACTTACCCGACGTTACCGTCGCGACAAATGCCATATACCCGGCAGAACTCCGCTCTAACGGATGGGAAGTCGCCGCAACGGAGGGGAAGTGGTCGCAGCGGGAGGGGAAGTGGTCGCAGCGGAGGGGAAGCCGGCGGCCTGGCAGGCTGGGAACTGCGGCCCAGGGGAACCAGTCCGGTGTCCGCAGCGCGATGTCCGAGTTGCCTGACAGCCGCTTAGAAGCCTCGGGCCAGTGCGCAGATTTCGGGTACGTGACAAGAGACCCGCAGGTCAGCGGCAGGCGATCCAGGGAACTCCAGGATCGTGATAGAAGTCAGGTTAGACCTTGCGCCACCTCGGGACCCAGGCGCCGTCGGTGACCGTGTAGTCGCCGAACAGGATCGGCGCCTCCGCTCGCATCAGCTCGCCGATCTTCCCGAACAGCAGCCGGATCTCCTCCTCGGCGCCGGGATCGGTCCTGGCCTCGATCGTGTGCCGCAGGGTGCGGACATTTGCCGACCAGAGCAGCCCGGTCGCGACCCCGTCGGGCGCGAACCTGCGCATGAACGACGTCTTGTGCTTCTTCTCCTCGAACTTAAGGCCCTCGGTGTCGAGCCCGAAGTGATCGGCCATCCAGAGCTGGAACTCCTCCATCTGGCCGAGCAGTGCCGTCGCCCGCTTCATCAGCTCGGCGTCGCCCTGGGCCCACTGCGGGAACCAGAACGGGATGTCATTCAGCCGGACGAACCGCAGCGACTCCTGCGAGATCGCGGTCCCAGGCCGGTGCCTGACCAGCTCGTGGGTGACCACGCGGCTGACGTTGTGCAGCACGAACCCGAAGCTCACGTGCTCGAGCACCGAGCCGTGCGCCTGGGCCAGGATGTTCTCCAGGTAGACGCGGTGGTCGTTGCGCACCCGAACGATGTTTGGATTAAGGCCTGGCTCCCAGGCGCGGTAGCAGATCTTGCCGGCGAATTCGGCCAGATTCTGCGCGTCGTCGAGCTGGCCACGATCCAGCCGCTCGAGCCAGTTCTGTCCGCCGACCTCGGCCAGGTAGGCGCCCAGCGCCTCGTAGTCGAGCTGCGGTCTGTTTACCAGGAACACCTCGGGTTGCACGCTCTTCATGGCGGCACCCTACCGTCGGCGACTGACAGTAACGCTATGCCCGGGCACGCAATTCAGCTTGTTTCCATCAGTAACTGTTGGTAGTCAGGCAAGTTCGCATTGTCATGGCGGTGGGGGGTGGCGGCTTTTAAGATCACAGCACCCTATCCAGCCAACCAAGGACGTGATATGTCCAGGAACCGAATAATGGCTACCGTGGCCAGCCTTGCCTCGGCTGCCTGCGTGGTGACCGTGGCCTCGTCTGCGACCCTGGCCGTCGCCGCTCCCCGCCCGCTGCGCCTCCAACCCTCCGCCCTGGCAGGGATTGGCCAGTTCTCCACGTGGCGCGCCGCTCAGAAGGCGGCCGGATTCCACCTGCTGCGGCCGACTAAGACATTCGGCCTGCCGATCAACAGCAAGATTTCCGTCGCGAGGTGCGAGATCAGCAAGAAAACGGCCAAGAAGCGGCTGGTCATCGCTTCTTACGGCCGGACGGTGAAAGCCAACCTGACGATCAGCCAGAACAATTCTGGTGCGCCCTGTACCAAGACGCGCAAGATCACCTTCCTCGGGCATTTCTCGGTGCTCGGCAGCCGGGCCACGCTGATCGGGATCTGCGGCGTCAAGGGCCTGCCGTCGTGCAAGTCGAGGAAGATCTTCCTGTTCCTGACCTGGCGCTCCCGCGGCATCTATTACCAGGCCATGTCCTTCGGCGAATCCCGCAGTGTCGTCGTGAGCTTCGCGAGAAGCCTAGTAAGGGTCTAGCGGATCCGGCCAGCTTGCCGGAGGCGCGGCGGCGTCTGGACTGACGATTAATGTCGCGAAGCGGCGAATGAGGAGGGAAGACGGCGCCTAAAGGCGCCGGAGGCCCTCGCCAAAAGGCCGGAGGCCGGAGGCGAAAAGCAAACACAGCGTGGGGCCCCGCCGAAGGCGGGGCCCCACGGTGGTGGTACTGGATTAACTGCTGGTAACTAGCTCGAGCGGATCCAGGTGTTGCTGAACGCGCCGCCGGAGCTGATCGAGCTGGTGCTGTCCTTGGCGGTGCCGCTGTTGTTGACCATCGTGATCGCGATCGGGCTCTGGGAGCCGAGCGAGGTGCCGTTCGCGCTTGAGGTCGAGTAGTTGATCGTGTTGAAGTCGGCGAGCGGAAGCACGCCGGAGTTCGAGGACGGAGCCTCGGTGATGACCTCAGCCGAGGAGCGGGCAAGGCCGGTCTGGTTCTTCGTGATGGTCTGAGTCCAGCCCTGGGTGGCGTCGTGCAGCACCAGGGTGAAGGTGGAGGTGCCCGAGAAGGTGACGGAGGCGCTCATCGAGTCGCCGGGCCGCACGGTGTTGGAGAAGTTGACCGGGAACGCCGGGAACATCTCGTACCACCCGTAGTACTGCGGGGTCCGGCCGCTGCAGTCGGAGTCGGTCCCGGTCTGCTCGACCGAGTTGCTGTTGTAGCCGTCGAGCCCGACCCAGAAGCTGGCGTACTGGGCGCGCCGGGTTGTGCAGGTCGCGGTCGGCTGGGTCCAGCTCGCCGACACGCTGTGAAAGGCGCCGTTGGCACCGGTCACGGCGTAGCCGGACCAGTTAGTTGAAGTTGCGGTGGCGTTGCGGCCGCCGTGACCGATCACCCGGGCGACTCCGCCCGGCCTGATCATCACGCCACCTGGCTTGTAGGCGCGCACGGTCGTGCTGTGGATGGCGGGATGGTGAGCTGCCGTCGATGCCGAGGCGGTACCAGCCGCCATCAAGAAGGACCCGAAGGCCAGGCCCAGGGTAGCGACAGGTAGTAACCAGCGACGTGCCATGGGGAGGGGCTCCTTTGCCGTGGGAGTGCAATGCGGTTGCTATACAGGCAAGAGTCACTAAGGAGCGAGAAATGGAAGCAGTGCGGCAACGCCGTAACGTAGCCAGTCTCGTCGCGACGAGACCTGTGCATAACCTTGTGAACGACATAACCGAACTGCCCTGAGTGTCCTTCGTGTCCTGGCTGCAACGATGGAGTCGTCTTTGACGGTATAACGAGGTTCAGCGACGAAAAATAACGGGAAGGTAACGATTGGGGGGCCGGCGGAACGAGCCGACCCGCGCTGCGTCCCCACCTGCGTTTACCTGGCCTTTACTTTTCGGCACAGCGTGAGAACGTTCGCAATGACCTGGCGCCCCGCGTCGCCGGAGGCGGTCAGGATCGATTCCGGGTGGAACTGGACGCCCCAGCGCCCGGCTTGGGCGTTCTCGATCGCCATCACGACCTCGACACCGGGGTCGCTGGTGGTCGCCGTCACCGTGAAGCCGGCGCTGACCTGATCGGCGGTCGCGTGCAGTGAGTGATAGCGGCCCGCCGTGAATTCCTCGGACAGGCCGGCCAGCAGGTCCCCGCCTTGAACCCGCACGGTACCCGGCTTGCCGTGAGCGGGCGAAGAGAGCAGGCCGAGCGTTCCGCCCGCGTGCTCGACCATCGCCTGCAGGCCCAGGCACACGCCGAATACCGGGAGGCGCCTGGTGTCGAGTTCGGTGAGCAGGGCATCGCAGCCGAAGTCGGAAGGGCGTCCAGGGCCAGGCGAGAGCACGACCAGGTCGGGGGCGTAGTCGTCGAGGATCTTGGGATCAAACCCGGCCCGGAGAGTCGTGACCTCCGCGCCGTGTTCGGCGAAGTAGGCCGCCAGCGTGTGCACGAACGAGTCCTGGTGGTCGACTAGGAGCACGCGGACGTCCTTGCCCGGCAGGGGTTCGCGGGGCTGGACCAGCGTCTGGCTGGGTGACTCAGCGGGCGCGACGCGTTCTGCCTGTGCTTCATTTGCCTGGTGCAGTACCTCGAGCAGGGCGCGGGCCTTCAGGCGGGTCTCGGCCTCCTCGGCGGCCGGGTCAGAGTCGAAGAGCAGCGTCGCCCCGGTCCGCACGCAGGCAACGCCGTCCTTGATGTGCGCGGTCCGCAGCGTCAGGCCGGTGTTCATGTTCCCGTCGAAGCCGAGCGCGCCGACCGCTCCCCCGTACCAGCGCCGGGGGGTGAGCTCATGGTCCTCGATGAACTGCATCGCCCAGGTTTTCGGCGCGCCGGTGACCGTCACCGCCCACATGTGGGTCAGGAACGCATCGAGCGCGTCGAACTCGGGCCGGAGCCTGCCCTCGACGTGGTCGACGGTGTGGATCAGCCGGCTGTACATCTCGATCTGGCGCCGGCCGATCACCTTGACGCTGCCGGGAACGCAGACTCGCGACTTGTCGTTGCGGTCCACGTCGGTGCACATGGTCAGTTCGGACTCGTCCTTGGTCGAGTCCAGCAGGGTCCTGATGTTCTCCGCATCGCCGAGCGGGTTGTCGCCGCGGGCCACGGTGCCCGAGATCGGGCAGGTTTCTATCCGACTGTGCTGGCCTTCGATGGCCGTCACCCGGACGTACATTTCTGGCGAGGCGCCGACCAGGTACTCCCCCTCGCCGAGGTTGATGAAGAACTCGTACGGGGCCGGGTTGTGCCGCCGCAGCCGCTCGTAGAAGAACGCCGGGGAGCCGCACGGGGCCCAGAACTCATGACCGGGGACGACCTCGAAGAGGTCGCCGGCGGCGAAGCGCTCCCGGGCTAGCTCGACTACCTTGGCGTACTCGCCGGGCTCCGGGTCGGCCGGAATGGCCCTCCGCTCGTAGCTGGACGCCGTTGGCCGGGTCGGACGGGCCAGGCCGGACGTTGACCGGCCGGCCACGGTGAACTCGTATTCATAGCGGAGCGCGGTCTCGCGCTTGCGGTCGATCAGGTAGATCTGGTCAGGCAAGTGCAACACTAGGTCGCGCTGGATTTCGCGGCCCGGTCGCAGCCGGATCGGCTCGAACTGGAACGCGAGGTCGTAACCGAATGCGCCGAACAGGGCGAGCGGGTCATCGGGACCGCGGAACAGCGCGATGATTTCCCTGATGGCGCTGAACACCGTCGGCCTTCGGCTGCGCTGTTCTTCCGGCAGCTGTTCGGTGGGCTCCGGGATCGCCACTTGGACGCTGGTCTGGGCGGCATCGGCTAGCTCGCCCGCCTTGGCCAGCGCTTCGGCGATCGCGGGCAGGACCACGGCGCCCCGGTCATTCAGCGCGGTCGCGGTGAGCAGGCGGCCGCGGCCGGTGAACTCGACGCACGGATCGACGTAGGCGGTGTGCCAGCGGCTGTACCGTCCCGGGTACTCCATGCCGGAGCTGAACACCCCGCCCCGCCGGTCGTCGACCAGCTTGGTGATCTCGGCCATCTGGTCCGGCTCGAACGGGGCGACCGTCCTGGCCACCTCGATGCCGCCGGCCGTGAGGTACCGCGTCGTTCCGGGCTTCGGCACCGCGCCAAAGTCGGCGCTGTAATCCACGCTCTGGATCATTTGTTCTGCCCTGCCTGATCAGGCCCGAAAGTGGCGGTGGATAACAAAAGCGACCGCCGGTCTTCCGGGCGGTCGCTTGGAGTAGTTGCGTCGTACGCGAACCAGGCCGCCTAACGGCGGCGCCACCAGTCACCGGTGCGGTTCGCTGAGGTCATGGCGGAAGCGTAGCAGGCCGTGGCGGCTCGGGTGGCAGGCCCAGTTAGTCGAAGTCGATCCAGGTGCCGAGGCCGCGGTCCCAGGCGATCCGGTAGGCGAGGGCGGCCGCGGCCAGGTCCTCGACGGCAAGGCCAAGTGACTCGAAGATCGTGATCTCGCGATCGGCCGCTCTTCCTGGGTGGCCGCTACCGCCGGCCAGCAGTTCACCCAGTTCTGCCTGGATGTGATCGGGCCCGATGACGCCTTCGGCGGCGGCGAGCACGTAGTCGCCCGCCTCGGTGAGCACCGAGTCCCGGCTGTCACCGAACAGCGCGGCGTCGGCGACCGTGGCGGTATCGAGCTCTCTCATATGCGGCAGGCACGCGCCAACCGCGTTGATGTGCACGCCAGGAGTCAGCCACTCCCGGCGAAGCACCGGCTCGGTCGAATTGGTGGCGGTCACGATGATGTTCGCGCCCTCGACCGCTTGCTGGACGCTGGCGCAGCCGATGAGCTTCGTGCTGGCTGTGATCTCGGGGCCTAGCTCGGCCAGGAACTTGGTGGCCTTCTCCAGCGTGCGTCCCGCCACCCTGATCTGCGCGATCGGCCTGGTGCTCGTGATCGCGCGGAGGTGGGCCCTGGCCTGGACGCCGGTGCCGATGATCGCGAGCACGTCGGCATCGCGGCTCGCCAGTACCTCGGTGGCTACCGCGGACACCGCCGCCGTCCTGATCTCGGTGAGCGCTGAGGCGTTGAGCACGGCGAGCGGTTCTCCGGTCTTGGAGCTGGAGAGCAGCACGATGCCCTGGTGGCTGTCCAGGCCGCGGCTTGGGTTGCCGGGAGTGACGCAGATCGCCTTCAGGCCGTAACCGGCATCGGTGCCGGCTTGGAACGACGGCATCAGCACCATCAGGCCATCGGCCCGGTCGGGCTTGAGAACGGTGCGCAGCGGCTGGAAGACTTCGCCGTTCGCGCGGGCGATCAGGGCGGCGCGCATCGCGTCGGCGCATTCTGTGTAGCCGAGTACCGAGCTGACGGCACTGCCGGAAAGGACGAGCATCTGCATGGGTCAGCCCTCTGCCGGCGGCATCGTGGTTTGCGGCATCGTGGTTTGCGGCAATGCGGTTTGCGGCACTCCGTCTGAGGCGATCGACTGGCCTCCGCCCATGGGAGCGATGGCCATGTCCGGACGGTGGCCGCCAGGCACCGGCCTGCCGACGATCCGGTACACCTCCGAGCCGTCGACGGTCTCGTGCAGCAACAGCAACTCGACCAGTTCGGTGAGCTCGGACCGGTGGGTCTTGATCAGCTCGACCGCGGTCCGCTCGGCGTTCCTGAGCAGCTGGGAGACCTCTGTGTCGATCAGCGCCTGGGTCGACTCGGCGAACGGGCGGCTGGACAGGCCGCCGCCACCGCCGCCGAGGAAGACCGAGCCGCCCTCCGGATAGCCGACCGGCCCGAGCTTGTCCGACAGGCCGAACTCGCGCACCATCTTGGTCGCCAGGTCGGTGGCGGTGGACAGGTCGTTCGCCGCGCCGGTCGAGCCCTGGCCGAGCACCACCAGTTCGGCCGCCCGGCCGCCGAGCCGGCCGGCCAGGGTCTCCCTGAGGTAGTCCTCGCCATAGAGGTGGCGTTCGATCAGCGGCAGCTGCTGGGTGACACCGAGCGCCTGACCGGCCGGCAGGATCGTGACCTTGGCGACCGGGTCGGCGTGATCGGACAGGGCGAGCACGATCGCGTGCCCGCTCTCGTGCACCGCCACCGCGTGCTTCTCCTCCGGCAGCAGGACATTCGACCCCTCGCGCCGGCCGATCAGGATCCGGTCCCTGGCGTCGTCGAAATCGGCGGCGCTGATGATCTCCTCGCTCCGCCGGACCGCGAAGATCGCGGCCTCGTTGGCGAGGTTGGCCAGGTCGGCGCCGGAGAAGCCCGGGGTGCCGCGGGCGACCACGGTCAGGTCGACGTCCGGAGCTAGCCGCTTGCCCCGGCAGTGGACGGCCAGGATCGCGGCCCGCTCCTCCAGGGTCGGCAGCGGGATGGTGACCTGCCGGTCAAACCGTCCCGGGCGCAGCAGGGCCGGGTCGAGTACCTCAGGACGGTTGGTCGCCGCGAGCACCACGATGCCCTGAGTCATGTCGAAGCCATCCATCTCGGACAGCAGCTGGTTCAGCGTCTGCTCGCGCTCGTCGTTGGCGACCACCGAGCCCGAGCCGGCCCGGCGCTGGCCGATCGCGTCGACCTCGTCGATGAAGACGATCGCGGGCGCGCGCTTGCGGGCCTCGGCGAACAGGTCGCGTACCCGAGCCGCGCCGACGCCGACGAACATCTCGACAAAGCTGGAGCCCGTGACCGAGAAGAACGGCACCGACGCCTCGCCGGCCACCGCCCTGGCCAGCAGGGTCTTGCCGGTGCCGGGCGGGCCGACCATCAGCAGGCCGCGCGGCGCCATCGCCCCGGCGGCCTGGTACCGGCCGGGGTTGCGCAGGAAGTCGACGACCTCGGTGATCTCTTCCTTGGCGCCCTCGTACCCGGCCACGTCGGCGAACTTGGTTTCTGGACGCTCGGCGTCGAACACCTTGGCCCGGCTGCGGCCGGCTCCCAGCACGCCCTGGAGCTGGCCGCCGACCCCGCCGCGCGACATCCGCCGGAAGAGCCAGATCACGAAGATTAGCGGGGCGAGGATCACCAGCAGGTAGAGCAGGATGCCGCCGAGCGAGGAACTGGGCATCGAGTACGACACGGTCGCGCCGTCGGCCTTGAGCGCGGTGGCTAGCGCCGAGGTGTCCGCCGGGCCGACGGTCTCGAAGTCGTTGCCGTTCTTGAGGGTGCCGGTGATCGTGGTGTTCGACCCGTTGGAGGAGTTGCTGAACTGCACGGTCTTGATCTGGTGGTTACTCGCCTTGGCCTGGAACGTCGAGTAGTTCAAGGTCACCGGGCTGGTATTGACGATGCCCGGCAGGAAGAGGTACAGGACCAGCATCGCGATCAGCGCGACCGGCCAGAGCCAGTGCCGCCAGGAGGGCGGGGGCGGCGGAGCCGTCGGCGAGGCTTTATCGCCCGGCGGCGGCGAAGTCGGCTGCTTGCTCATAGGTCATTCTTACGCACTTAGGCCGCTGCCAGTTCGGCTGGCTCCGCGATGACGTCGACGAGCGCGCCGTTGCGCAGGACAGTGACCTCCAGGGGCTTGCCGATGGCCTCGGCGAACATCAGCCTCTGGAGATCCTGAGCACTGGTCACTGGCCGTCCTCCGGCGTTGACCAGGATGTCGCCGACCCGCAGGCCGGCTCTCGCCGCCGGCCCGTCCGCGACCAGCTCGGCCACCCTTAGCCCGTCGCGACCGCCGACCCGCTGATGCAGGGAGGCGGGCAGCGGCGTCGGGGCGCTCACGATGCCGAGGAACGCACGCCTGACCCGGCCGTGTTGCATGAGCGCCGCGATGATCTTCCTGGTGGTGGCATTAATCGGGACGGCGAGTCCCAAGCCGATGCCCGCCACGGCGGTGTTGATGCCGACCACCCTGGCGCGAGAGTCGGCCAGTGCGCCGCCAGAGTTGCCTGGGTTGAGCGACGCGTCGGTCTGGATTACGTCCTCGATCAGCCGGACGGCCGCGCCGCTTCTGGTCGGCAGGGACCGGCCAAGGGCACTGACCACCCCGGCGGTCACCGATCCGGCCAGGCCGAGCGGGCTGCCGACGGCGACCACGAGCTGGCCGACCACGAGCTCGTCGGCTTCGCCGAGCTCGGCGGGTGGCGGTGCCCCGGAGCCCGCCCGCACGACGGCGAGGTCGGAGAGCGGATCGGTGCCGACCACGCTGAACGGTGAGCTGGTCCCGTCCGAGAACAACGCCGTGCCGCCGGTAGCCGAGCCGACTACGTGCGCGTTGGTGAGCAGGAATCCGTCGTTGGTATAGGCCACGGCCGAGCCCAGGCTCTCCCCCGGGCGCCGGCTCCGGCCCTGCGTCACCCGCAGGCTGGCGACCTTGGGCGTCAGCTCGGCGGCGACACCACTCACGATCTGCGAGTACGAATCAAGAGGCGAATCCGCTGCCATCTGACCTCCTCGGTTTGATTACAAGATTACCTTGCAATCAAACCGGGAGGCGGGCGGAGCTAGGTGGTTGGCTCGAGCACGAAGACCGGGATCTGGCGGGTCGTCTTGGTCTGGTACTCGGCGTAGGCCGGGAACGCGGCTACGGCCCGCTCCCACCATTCGTCCCGCTCGGTTCCCGAGACTTCGCGGGCGATCATTTTGATGCGCTCCGGTCCGTCCTGCAGCTCCACTCGCGGGTTGGCGACGAAGTTGTAGTACCAGACCGGGTGCTTGGGCGATCCTCCGTACGAGGCGACGGCCGCGTACTTGCCGTCGTGCTCGACCCGCATCAACGGCGTCTTGCGGACCTTGCCGGTCTTCGCCCCGATGTTGGTGATCACGATCACCGGCAGGCCGGTCTCCCGCAGCGTGTTCCCCTCGGCGCCGTCCGACCCCTCAAACTGCTCTACTTGATCACGAACCCACTTGTGCGGGCTCGCTTCGTATTCACCCTCTATGGCCATGCTCGTCAGTTTAGTAACGCTGTAGTTGAGTAACGCCTTAGTCCTCCAAGACGCTGGCCAGGTGCTCGGCCGCCTCGGCGAAGTCCTGCGACATCTCATAGATCACATCGCGCACCGTGGTGGCCTTATTCATGAGCCCCACGCCCTGGCCGACCCAGTAGGTCGCCAGTTCCTGCGCGCCGGGGTTGCCTTGCTCGGCCAGAGAATCGATGCGCCGCATGACCGGCTCGCTGAGCAGCGACTGCAGCGGCATCGGCAGCGCGCCGGGGCTGTCGGTGCCGTCCCAGGCCGCGGTCCAGCCGGACTTGAGCTGCCGGGACGGCTTGCCGGTCCGGCTGCGCGACCTGACCGTGTCGCGTGAGGTCGCGGCGATCATCTTCTGCTTGGTGTAAGGCGCGGTCTCGGCCTCCTCGGTGGTCAGCCAGACCGATCCGGTCCACGCGCCGTCGGCGCCGAGCGCGATCGCGGCGGCCATCTGCCGTCCGGTGACGATGCCGCCGGCCGCGAGCACGGGAACCTTCCTGATCGGCTTGATCGCCTCGATTACCTCCGGCACCAGCACCATCGTGGTTACCTCGCCGCAGTGCCCGCCCGCCTCGGTGCCGGCCGCCACCAGGATGTCGACGCCCGCATTGACCTGCTTGATCGCATGCTCCCGGGCGCCGACGAGAGCCGCGATCGGAACGCCTGCGACTCGCGCCGCGTCGATCATGTAGGCGGGCGGAGTTCCGAGGGCGCTGGCGATCAGCTTGATCGGGTGCTTGAAGGCGACTTCCAGCAGCCGCTCGCCGATCTCGTCGCTGATCGTCGTGCTGGGCAGTTCGCTCGGTTGACCGGCCGCCGCGTCAATTCCATGGGTCTCGAGCAGCCCGGTCACGAAATCGCGCTGCGGCTGGCCGATCATCGCGTTCAGCGCCGCGGCGTCGAGCCGCTCGCCCTTGCCTGCGAACTTCTCTGGCACCAGGATGTCGGCACCGTAGGGCCGGCCGTCGACGTGATCATCGATCCAGGCCAGCTCGTGTTCCAGCTGCTCCGGGGTATGCATGGACGCGCCGAGCACCCCGAAGCCGCCTGCTTTAGTGACCGCCGCAACGACATCCCTGCAGTGGGAGAAAGCCACCAGTGGCAGGTCGATTCCCAGCAGGTCACAGATCGGGGTCTTCATGGCTGGGCTCCTTGCGCACGGGATGCTGGCGAGTTACTGGCACTTCATTCTGCCTTGCGCCTGGCTAAAGACCCCCGCAATTTTTATGCCAGAAAATGGGGTTTGCTCGAGCTGTGCCCGCCGGGCGGGAAGAAATCTCTGAGCGCCTGACCGAGCTGAGCGCGGAGCGGTGCGCCGGAGATGACGACGCCGACCATCGTGATCGAGGTGTGGGTATGCCCGCGAGCCCGGACGTGACGGGCTGGTGTCCCGCTGGCCTTGAGTGCGGCCGCGTAGGCCATGCCTTCGTCGCGGAGCGGGTCGTAGTCCGCGGTGAGGATGCAGGCCGGAGGGAGGTCACGGAGGTCGCCGCGCAGTGGTGCGGCCCGCACGTCAGCACGGTCGGCCTGGTCGGCGTAGTGATCCCAGAACCAGCGCATGAGCGCGGTGGTGAGAAGGTACCCGTCGCCGTTCTCGGCGTAGGACGGCCGGGTCAGGTCCGAGTCGACGACCGGGCTGATCAGGAGCTGTCCAGCGATGAGCGGCGCGCCTGCGTCGCGGGCCAGCTGGCAGGCGACGGCGGCGATGTTGGCGCCGGCGCTCCAGCCGGCGACGGCGAGCTGGCCACCGATACCGCCTAGGGCGCTGGCGTTGGCGTGCACCCATTGCACGGCGGCGAACGCGTCCAGCGCCGCCGCCGGGAAGCGGGCTTCCGGCGCGTGACGGTAATTGACCGACACGACGACCGTGCCCGAGCGGGCGCAGAGGTCGCGGCACAGCGGGTCGTCGGAATCAAGGTCGCCGAGTACCCAGCCGCCGCCGTGGAAGTACACCACCACCGGGTGCGGGCCTTCGGGCTCCGCCGGGCGGTAAAGCCGATATGGAAGGTCCCCGCCAGGGCCGGGCATCACTGCGTCGGTGACCTCGCCGACCTCTGGGGCCGGGGGGCGGGTCTGCGCGCTGGCGACCATCAAGGCCCGGGCGTCGGCGACGGACAAGGTTTCCAGGGCGGGCAGACCCATCTCGGCCATGGCTTCCAGGACCAAGGCAACATCGGGCTGCATGCTGCGGATCACCCCGTCCCGGCACCGTTCGCCGCCCGGGCCGGTCAGCCGGAATCCGAGGTAGCCCTGGGCGACAACGTCGTCGCAGGCCCGCCGGTAGGTATCCACGCCGCCGATGTAGGGCAGGAACACCTGCGGCTTGCCGCGGACATTGGCGCCCATGTACCAGGAGTTAGCGGTGGGGTACAAGGTAATCGCGGCGCAGTCGCGGACGTGCTGGTCCCATCCGGATTCGGCCAGCGCGGTCGGCTCGATTGTCTCCAGGCCCTCGCCAGCCAGGTAGGCGAGGCAGCCAGCGATCCAGTCGACGTGCTGCTCGATCGAGACCGTCATGTTCGACAGGACGGACGGACTCCCCGGGCCGGTGACCATGAAGAAGTTCGGGAATCCAGCGGTCATCAGTCCCAGGTAGGTGGACGGTCCGGCCGCCCACTTCTCCTTCAGGGACAGCTCGTCCCGGCCAGTCACCGCCACTGCTGTCAGCGCTCCGGTCATGGCGTCAAAGCCGGTGGCGTAGACGATCGCGTCGAAATCGAACGACTCACCGACGGTGTCGATGCCGTGCTCGGTGATGCTGGTGATCGGCTGACTGCGCAGGTCGACGAGCTGGACGTGCGGAAGGTTGTAGGTCTCGAAATAATCGGTGTCCAGGCACGGACGCTTGGTACCGAAGTAGTGGTCCTTCGGGCAGAGCGCTTCGGCGGTCTGCGGATCGTTCACGGCCGAACGGATCTTTTCGCGAATCAGGCCGGCCACGATGTCGTTCGAAGCCGGGTTGATCCCCTGGTCGGCGAAGATGCCGAGGATGGCGAACAGCTCGCCCTGCTCCCAGGCGCCCTCGAAGCGCTCCCGGCGGACCGCGTCGCTGGCGGTGACGCCGAGGATGTCGGTTGGCTCTACTGGCATGCCGGCCCGGGACCAGCGGGCGGCGTGGCGGTAGGCGTCGCGATCATCGGCGAGCTGCTTCAGCCGGTCGGCTGAGGCGGCGCCGTTGCGCGCCGGGACGGAGAAGTTTGGCGTGCGCTGGAACACCGTGAGCCGGCTGGCCTGCCGGGCGATCACGGGGATGGCCTGGATCCCCGATGAACCGGTCCCGATGACGGCGACCCGCTGGCCGGTGAAGTCAGCACCCTCGTGCGGCCACCGGCTGGTGGAGTACACCTGGCCCGCGAACCGATCGGCACCGTCGATGTCGGGTGACTTTGGTGCGGACAGACAGCCGCTGGCCATGATGTAGTAACGGCACCTGACCTGCGCACCCCGGTCGGTCTGGATCGTCCATAGCCGATCTTGGGTGTCCCAGCGGGCGGAAAGGACGGCGGTGGAGAAGTCGATGCCGGACCGTAGCCCGTAGCGGTCGGCCACGAACCGGAGGTAGTCCAGGATCTCCGGTTGCGTTGCGTACTTCTCCGACCAGGCCCAGTCCTTCTCCAGTCCCGGGTCGAAGCTGTAGGCGTAGTCCGTGGTGGGGATGTCACAACGCGCCCCCGGGTAGCGGTTCCAGTACCACGTCCCGCCGACATCGTCGGCCGAGTCGAAGATCCGCGCTGACAGGCCGAGCTGGCGCAGCCGGCGGAGCATGTACAGGCCAGAGAAGCCGGCGCCCACGATCACCGCGTCGAACTGCTCTGGGGCCTTATTGGGCTGGTTCATCGCCTCACCTGCCGGGGCGCGGGATGGTTCGTCCTACCACCATAAGGACAGAAGGGCGCATTTGGAATTTCTTGTCGTGCGATCGTCAGCGCACGGCAAGCCCGGTGACGGCCCGGCCGATGATCATGCGCTGGATCTCCGACGTGCCTTCGAAGATCGTGAAGATCTTCGCGTCCCGGTGCCAGCGTTCGACGGGATAGTCCCTGGTGTACCCGTTGCCGCCGAGAATCTGGATCGCCTGCTCGGTCACCTTGACCGCGGTCTCGCCGGCGAACAGCTTCGACATCGAGCCCTCGGCGCGATTGAACTTGCGGCCGTGCCTGGCCATCCAGGCCGCCCGCCAGGTCAGCAGCCTGGCCGCGTCCACGCTGGCAGCCATGTCGGCGAGCATGAAGGCGACACCCTGGTTCTGCCCGATCGGCTTGCCGAACTGCACTCGCTCGGTGGCGTATTCGGTCGCGAATTCCACCGCCGCCCTGGCGACGCCGACCGCCATCGCCGCCACGGTCGGCCGGGAGGCCTCAAAGGTCTTCATCGCGGCCTGCTCCCCCGCCGCGCCGCCCTCGGCCAGCCGGGCCAGCCGCGCGTCCAGCTTCTCCTTGCCGCCCACGAGGCAGCGGCCGGGGACACGGACGTCATCGAGAACGACCTCGGCGGTGTGCGATGCGCGGACGCCGTGCTTGCGGAACTTCTGGCCCTGCGACAGCCCCTTGGTACCGGGCGGCACGATGAAGCTGGCCTGGCCTCGGCTGCCCAGCGCCGGGTCGACCGACGCCACGACGACGTGCACGTCGGCGATGCCGCCGTTGGTCGCCCAGGCCTTGGTACCGTTAAGCACCCACTCGTCGGTCGCCTCGTGGTAGACGGCCCTGGTCTTGATCGAGCCGACGTCACTGCCGGCGTCCGGCTCGGAGGAACAGAACGCGCCGAGCTTGACATCACCAGGCCCGCCGAACATCTGCGGCAGCCACTCGCCCATCTGCTCAGGGGTGCCGTTACTGCTCACGGCCACCGCCGCGAGGCAACTGCCGGTCAGCGAGAGGCCGATCCCGGCGTCACCCCAGTAGATCTCCTCGAACGCGACCGGAGTGCCGAGCCCGGTCGGCTCGAACCATTGCTCGGCAAAAAACTCGATGGAGTACAGGCCGATCTTGGCCGCTTCCTCGAGAATCGGCCAGGGCGTCTCCTCGCGCTCATCCCACTCGGCTGCCGCCGGCCGGATCACGCTGGCGGCGAAGTCGTGGACCCAGTCGCGCATCTCGCGGACATCGTCAGACAGGTCTAGAGTGAAACCGCCGCCGGCTTGCTCGTCGTCGCTCATCTGGGCTCCTTGCCTAAGTTACTCAAGAGTAACATGGCCGGGCCAGGTCATCTAGCTAAGTCAGTCATCCAGTGCGGCGGGCAGAACCAGAACCTGTCGCGCAGCCGCCCCTGGAATATGGCCCGGCCGACCATCAACACGGACAGCATGATCGTCCACACCAGGCCGAGGACGAACACCTCGGTCACGGCCTGCTCAAGTGGCCTATTCGCCCACCAGGACGGACGCTGCCCTTTCAGCCTGATCCCGGCGGCAGTCGTAATGGCGACCGGGCTGAGGTAACAGAGCGCGAGTATCACGTAGGCCCACCGCGGCGGCTCGTTCTTGCTCATCGTCGCGACGCGCTCCGCCGCGACGACCGCACTGATCCCAGCTACGGGCAGCATGATCCAGAACAGCAGGGAGTACAGGTAATAGCCGATGGTCAGGTGCTTCGACATCCCCGACTGGATGATCATGGCAGCGTAGATCCCCCAGTAGAGGACAAAAACCCGGGCCGCGAGCGATCCGGCCTGCCGGGCCTGCCTGGTCGGCCGGGTCGGGCGGGCTGCTCTGCCTCTCGGTGCCGAATGCGCTCCCATCAGCTCTTGCCTTCGACCGGGCGCTGGCCATCGATCATGCGCTGCAGCACGGCTGCTCGGCCTGCGCCGATCAGCCGCCCGGGAGGGTCACCGCCTGTCATGGGATCATTCCATCATCGGTCGAACGGCCAGGCCAGGAGAATGGAGCCAAACCGGGATGGACTACGGCAGCTACCAGCACCTTCTCTTCGAGCGGCGCGCTGATGGCGTCCTGCTGATCACGATGAACCGGCCGGAGGTCTACAACGCGGCCGACGAGGTCATGCACGGCCAGCTAGCCAAGCTCTGGACCGATGTCGCGCGTGACGACGAGACCAGGGTGGCGGTGATCACCGGGGCCGGCAAGGCGTTCTCGGCCGGCGGCGACCTGGCGATGGTGCAGCGGATGGCGGGCAACTACGACCGGGCCGCACACATGCTCAGCGAGATGAGCGACCTCGTCTACAACATGATCAACTGCGAGAAGCCGATTATCTCCGCGATCAACGGGGTCGCCGTGGGGGCGGGGCTGGTCATCGCGCTGCTGGCTGACATCTCGATCTGTGCCGCCGATGCCCGGCTGGGTGATGGGCACGTGAAGCTGGGTGCCGCTGCCGGTGACCACGCCGCGATTATCTGGCCGTTGCTGTGCGGCATGGCGAAGGCTCG
>Ga0134128_10004770_pt1 | contig 16533 bp, 14 predicted proteins | sample KB31754_FD_96462 | JGI IMG/M metagenome (GOLD analysis project Ga0134128, IMG submission 96462) | Terrestrial soil microbial communities with excess Nitrogen fertilizer from Kellogg Biological Station, Michigan, USA - KB3-175-4 | ecosystem: Environmental > Terrestrial > Soil > Unclassified ...
GCGATCAGCGACATCGGGCGCGACATGGAGACGGCCACGCCGATGGATCGCCTGCTCTGCGGCGACGTCGGCTACGGCAAGACCGAAGTCGCCATGCGCGCCGCGTTCAAGGCCGTGATGGACGGCAAACAGGTCGCGTTCCTCGCGCCGACGACCGTGCTCGCGTTCCAGCACCTGCGCACGCTGCAGCAGCGATTCGCGGGCTTCCCCGTGAAGATCGAGATGATCAGCCGCTTTCGATCGCCGGCCGAGCAGAAGCAGGTCGTCGCCGCGCTCGCCTCCGGCCAGGTCGACGTCATCGTCGGCACGCATCGGCTGCTGTCGAAAGACGTCGCGTTCCGCGACCTCGGCCTGCTCGTCGTCGATGAAGAACAGCGCTTCGGCGTCACGCACAAAGAGCGCATCAAACAGCTGCGCAAGAAGGTCGACGTGCTGACGATGACGGCGACGCCGATTCCGAGGACGCTGAACATGTCGCTCGTCGGCATCCGCGACATGTCGGTCATCGAGACGCCGCCGCGCGACCGGCTGTCGATCCAGACGCACGTCGTGCGCTTCGATCAGGACGTCATCCGGCGGGCCGTCGGGACCGAGCTCGAGCGCGGCGGGCAGGTGTACTTCGTCCACAACCGCATCGAGTCCATCTTCTCGATGGCAAACCTCATCCAGCGGCTCGTGCCCGAGGCTAAAATCGCCGTCGGCCACGGCCAGATGTCCGAGGTGGAACTCGAACGCGCGATGGTGGACTTCGTCTCGCGCAAGTTCGACATCCTCGTGTCGACGACGATCGTCGAGAACGGCCTGGACATCCCGAACGCCAACACGATCATCATCAACCGCGCGGATCGGTACGGGCTGGCGCAGCTCTATCAGCTGCGCGGGCGCGTCGGCCGGTCGGACCGCCGCGCCTATGCGTATCTCCTGATCCCGACGGAGCAGGCGCTGTCGCCGATCGCGCGCAAGCGGCTGGCGGCGATTCGAGAGTTCAGCGACCTCGGCAGCGGCTTCCGCATCGCGGCCCTCGACCTCGAGATTCGCGGCGCCGGCAACCTGCTCGGCGGCGAGCAGAGCGGCCATATCGAGGCGGTGGGCTTCGACACGTACATGAAGCTGCTCGACGACACGATCCGCGAGCTGAAGGGCGAGGATCTCGTCGACGACCGGCGCGCTTCGGTCAACCTGGGCCTCGACCTGCGGATCGACGAAACCTACATTCCGGACATGAACCAGCGGCTGGCCGCGTACCGGCGCCTGGCCAGCGCCCGGAATACGGAGGAGATCGACGCGTTCCTCGCCGAGCTGCGAGACCGCTACGGCGCGCCCCCGGCGTCGGTGGCGAACCTGGCCGATTACGCACGCATTCGGGTGGCTGCGGACCGGATTGGGCTCGAAAGCGTAGACCGAGAGGGCTCGACCGCGGTCTTAAAGTTCCGGGGGGACGCGAAACTCGACCCGGCGTGGCTGCTGAAGTTCGTGCAGACGACCCGGGGTCTGACCTTGGTGCCGCCGGCGATCTTGAGGGGGACGGGTCTGTTTTCCACAGAATCGGGGGTCTCGGAGCCAGGCCTCGCAGGGAGGGCGTGGGCGAGGCCTGGCTCCGAGACCCCCGATTCTGTGGAAAACAGACCCGTCCCCCTCGACAGACTGCAGCAACTGCTCTCGCGGTTGAGCGAAGGGCTTGCTCCCAGCTAAAATATTGATTCTAAGAAGGTTGTTGTCATGAGTTTGCATTCCACGGGCGTCGTGTTCGCGGGCCTGTTCAGCCTGTTGCCGCTCGGCATCGCGGCACAGGCTGCGCTGCCGCCGGCCGGTCAGACCACGCAGGTTCAGACCACGCAGACGCCGCCGTCGACGCCGCCCGCCACGCCGCCGTCCGCGCAGGCGCCGCAGACCTTCAAGAGCGAGATCATCCAGCGCGTGCTGGTGAAGGTGAACGGCGAGGCCTTCACGCAGACGGATCTCGAGCGCCTCCAGACCGAGACGCTCGCGCAGCAGAACCAGCAGGCGAACGTCAAGGACGCGCAGACCGACAGCGTGCTGCAGCGGCGGCTCCAACAGATCACGCCCGGCATTCTCGTGAAGGCCGTTGACGACATGCTGCTCGTGCAGAAAGCGCGCGAGCTCGGCTACAAGATGAGCGACGACCAGTACAAGAAGCTCGTCGACAACATCAAGGCCGACAACCACCTGAACGACGAGCAGTTCAAGGCGGCTCTCGTGCAGGAGGGGCTGACGCAGGAGCAGCTCCGCAAGAACCTCGAACAGGGCTACCTCGAGCAGGCCGTGCAGCAGACCGAAGTCATGGGTCACTCGCAGATGACGGAGCAGGAGGCGCGGCAGTACTACAACTCGCATCAGAGCGAGTTCATGACGCCCGCGCGCGTCGTCCTGCGCGAGATTCTCGTCAGCGTGTCGACCAGCCAGTCGGGCGGCCAGACGACGTTCAGCGCCGGCAGCGACGAAGCGGCGCGCGAGAAGGCCAATCAGATTCACGATCGCCTGACGAAGGGCGAGGACTTCGCCAAGGTCGCCGCCGAGGTGTCCGACTCGGCGACCAAGACCAGCGGCGGCGTCATCGGCGCGGTGAACGTCGCCGACATGAGCGACACCCTCCGCCCGATCATCGACGCGCTGAAGCCCGGCGACTTCACGACGCCCATCCGCACGCCGCGCGGCTATCAGATTCTGAAGCTCGACTCGCGGTCCGAGACGCAGCCCAAGCCCTTCGATGACGTCCGCGACCAGATCGCGCAGAAGATCTACGAGGCGCGCGTCGGCGGCGAGACGCAGAAGTATCTGCAGAAGCTCCGCGCGCAGGCCCTCATCGAGTGGAAGGACCAGAATCTCAAAGACATGTACGACAAGCAGATGAGCGAGAAGGCCGCCGGCGGCCGCCCGTGACGGCGTCAGACATCCGCGCATGAAGATCGGCCAGGTGACCCTCGCGCATCCCGTCGCGCTCGCCCCCATGGCGGGCATGACGGATACCGCCTTTCGACGCCTCGTCAAGCGGAAGGGGGGCTGCGGCCTCGTCGTCACCGAGATGGTGAGCTCGGAGGGGATCGTGCGCGGCATCGATCGCACCCTCGAGTACGCCGAGTACACCGAGGAGGAGCGGCCCGTCTCGATTCAGATCTTCGGCGGCGATCCCGCGAAGATGGCGGACGCCGCCCAGATCGTGGAAGGCATGGGCGCCGACATCGTCGACATCAACATGGGCTGCCCGGTGCCGAAGATCGCGAAGCACAACGCCGGGTGCAGCCTGATGCGCGAGCCGGAGCACGCGGCCAGCATCGTCAACGCCATGGCGCGCGCGGTGCGGATTCCGGTGACGGTGAAGATGCGTGCCGGCTGGAACGAGCACGAGGTCAACGCGCCGGAGCTCGCGCGTCGGGTCGCCGACGCCGGCGCGGCCGCCATCGCCGTGCACGGCCGCACGGCGGCGCAGTCGTACACCGGCGAGTCGGACTGGTCGTTGATCGAGCAGGTGGCTTCGAGCGTGACGGTGCCCGTCTTCGGATCGGGCGACTGCATCGAGCCGGGCGACATCACCACCCAGCTGCGGCGCGCCCCGATCGCGGGCGTGCTCGTGGGCCGCGGCGCGCTGCGGAATCCCTGGATTTTCTCGCAAGCCGCCGACGCGGCCCGCGGCGGCGCCGGCGACGGACCATCGCTCGAGGCGCGCGGGCAGTTTCTGCTCGACTACATCGACCTGCTGCTCGCCGAGCGCGTGAACGAAGCCGACGGCTTCCGGCACTCGGCGCCGGGCCAGCCCGACACGCCGCCGCCGGCGCGCGGCCGCGAGCGCTGGGTGATCAACAAGCTTCGCGCGCTCGGCTCCTGGTACACCAAGGGCCTCGACAACGGATCGCACCTGCGCATCGCGATCAACGCCGCCGCGTCGATCCCCGAGCTGCGCCGCCTCATCACGGATTTCTTTTTTGATCCGGGGAGCTTCGCCCCCGCGGACCCCCCGACGCGCTCACTCGCGGGGACCCCCTAGCCCCGCGCCGTTCGCGCGACTCGCTCGCTTCCGCCGCTCGTTAATTCCTCACGCGCTACAACAATCCCGACAGCGGCTCGCGCGCGTCCATCGTCTCCGCGTTGACGATCGTCGTCGCGGCGCAGGTGTGGTGAAACAGGCGCGCGACCGGCACGTGCAGCGGATGCGCCAGGTATTGCTGGAGTCCGCGCTCGTCGTCGAACTCGACGACCGCGACGTACGGGAAGTCGGCGCCGTTGTCGCCGGGCAGCGAGCGTCCGACCACGGCACGGCGAATGGCCGGCACCTGCCGGAACGCGTCCTCCAGCGCCGCAACGAAGGCGCGGCGGTCGTCGGGCGTCGTGTCGCGACGAGGCCGGAACAGGACGATGTGCGAGATCACTTCTTGCGCCGGTTGCGATCGTTCGGCCGGTCCGGCCGATTCGGACGGTTCGGCCGATTGAAGGCGTGCGGCCCTTTCGGGCGATCCGGATGGTTGCGCCGGTTCGATGACTTCGGCCAGTTCGACCGGGTCGGATCGTTCGAGCGGTTTGACGCGGGCGGCCGATCCGGCCGGCTCGAATGATCCGGTCGGTTCGAGTTCGATCGCGCGCGCGGGCCGCCCGGGCCGCCCTGCCACGGTTTGGATGGCGGACGATGGCCGGACCAGGGCTTTTTGGGCCGATTCGGGTTGAACGGCTTCGGCGAGAACCGTTTCGGCGGCGGCGGCGTCGATGGCGTCTTGGACTGTGGGTTCGGGTCCGGAGGCGTCCGGGGCGGGCCGCTCTCGTGCGGTTTGAAGTCCTCGCGCTTCCGATCCGGGCCGTCATGGCCGAACGGCGGCTTCGGACCGTGATGGCGCGCGCGCGCCTTGAAGCGCGCGCGGCGCTCGTCGCGCGAGATCTCGAATCGCGCGCGCGGGTCGCGATGGTTGCCTCCCGGCCGCCAGTCCCCGCCGCGCCGATCGCCCGTCGGTTTCGCGCGAAGGCCGAAGCGCGCCGCTTCGGGCGACTCCCAGAGACGGCCGCGCTCGAACCAGCGGAGCGTCACATCCGGCTGTGTGCGTTGAAGCTGGCGGAGCGTCGGCACGAGCACGTCGCGCGTGGAGGCGCGGAACGCCGTCGGCGTCGCGCCGGCCAGAATCACCCAATAGGCGTGTCGAGCCACGTCAGGAGCGCTCCAGTCGCTTCAGTTTTTCGATGAGCGTCGTCCGCTTGACGCGGAGGAGCTCGGCGGCCTGCCGTTTGTTGCCGGACGTGCGTTCGAGCGCGCGCGTGATGAGCGCGAGCTCGTAGGCCGACACCGCCCGATCGAGCTCGACGCCCTCGTCCGGCACGAACGGTTCGTGGCGCATCGCGAGCGACCGGCTCGTGAGGATTTCCTCCGGCAGGTCGATCGCCCCGATCTGCGAGCGTCCCGGCGAGAGCGCCAGCACGCGCTCCATCACGTTCTGCAGCTGCCGGACGTTGCCCGGCCAGTCGTACGCCATCAGCGCCTGCTGGGCGTCCTGCGCGATGGTCATGCGCCCGCGCGGCGGCGTCGCGTCTTTCACGAGTTGATCGAGAAAGTGCTGCGCGAGGAGCGGCACGTCCGATCGCCGCTCGCGCAGCGACGGCACGCGCACGGGGATGACGTTGAGGCGGTAGAAGAGATCCTCGCGGAACTGGCCTTCGGCCACCATCTTCTGCAGGTCGGAGTTCGTGGCCGCGATGATGCGGACGTCGACGCGAATGGTCTGCGAGTCGCCGACGCGCTCGAACTCGCGCGATTGCAGCACGCGAAGCAGCTTCGCCTGCAGCCCGCCGCTCATCGTGCCGACCTCGTCGAGGAACAGACTGCCGCGGTGCGCCTGCTCGACGCGTCCCTGCCGATTCGCCACGGCGCCGGTGAACGCGCCGCGGACGTGACCGAAGAGCTCGGCTTCGAGCAGCGTCTCGGGAATCGCGCTGCAGTTGATCGCGACGAATCGCTGGCTGCGCCGCGAGCTCGCGTCGTGAATCGCGCGCGCGGCGAGCTCCTTGCCCGTGCCGGTCTCGCCGGTGATGAGCACCGTGCTCGACGTGGCGGCCACGGTCTTCAGCAGCTCGAGCAGCTTCACCATCGGCGGCGTCTGCCCGATGATCCCGTCGATGCGGAAGCGGTCGTGGAGCTGCGCCCGCAGGTACGCGTTCTCCGACCGCAGGCGGCGCCGCTCGAGCGCGACGCTCAGCTCGTGCAGCAGCTCTTCGAATTGAAACGGCTTGGTGATGAAGCCCGACGCGCCGAGGCGCGTCACCTCCACGGCCTCGCGCACGGTGCCGAATCCCGTGATCACGATCGCGATGATTTCCGGGTAGCGGGCAAAGGCTTCGTCGAGCACCTGGCGGCCGTCCACACCCGGCAGCCGCAGATCGGTAATCAGGATGTCGAAGGCGAACTCGTTGAGCCGCTCCAGCGCTTCCTCGCCGGATCCGGCCTGTTCGACTCTGAACCCGTGCTCGGCCAGCCGCTCGGCGATGACTTCGCGAAAGGCGGCCTCGTCATCCACCAGGAGGAGGTGCTGGACGGCGTCCATTCAGGGTGACGACATTTTGACACACGACGCAAGCCCCGGTGTTTCGGCCAGACCCTTATGTTTCCGGCCGGGGGGGCCGATAGTTTCGGCGTCAGGTCATGAGGCTCGTGCGGACGCGCTAAGCCCAGCGCGTCATTGCCGGACGCGCTCTCGCGGGGCGCGTCAAGCCGGGAGAACACTGAGCATGGTTACGCTGGACCGTAAGACCGTTTCCATCCCCAGAGCGTGCGAACTGGTCGGCGTCAGTCGCCGGACGATCTACAACTGGATCGCGGGCGGCAAGGTCGAATACGTCCGGACCGCCGGTGGATCCGTGCGGATCTTCGCGGATACGCTGTGGCGCGAGCCGGAACAGACGAAGTCCGACGAGGCCTGGTCGGAAGGTCTCCGGCGTGGCGCCTGAAGATCTGTCCGGCCTCTTCCACCAGCTGAACAACCAGTTGGGCGTGATTCTGGCCAACGCCGAGCTGCTCGAGCGTCGTCTCTCCGACCACCATCGAGCGCGGGCGGGCCAGCTCGTCACGAGCGCGGTCGACGCCATCGCGACCGCGCAGCGCATTCGCCGGCTCGCCGAAGCCGATCGGACCAGCGTCTAAACCATTCCGGGTGCATGCGCTCCCGGAATCATCCGTCGCCCCCTGTCGGGCCACTGACAGATTCGACGGCCGCTGTCAAAGAACCGACGCTTTTTGCCCCATCCGTCACGGTCTTTCTCAATCCTGCACTCGGATCCGCATGTGAGCTAAGTGACTGCTAGATCAGTCACTTAGTGCCACGGAATGCAGTCGCTGCCAACGTCGGGCAAGCCAACGACGAAATTGGCACCGACGTTGCCTTTGATTCCTGCGCTCGGCCATTGGCCGGGCCCGACGGCCGGTAGGGCCGAAGGACACAGGAGGAATCATGCACCGCGCACCACTCGCCACCCACCAGCAGGATCGCGTCGCGACCGGCCTGCCGTTCGTGGAGTCACTCGCCCGCCGCATGGCGTCCACCATGCCGCACTCGATCGATCTGGGCGACCTGGTGCAGGACGGCGTGCTCGGTCTCATCGACGCCGCGCACCGCTTCGACGAGGCACGTGGCATCAAGTTCGAGACCTTCGCGGAGCGCCGGGTCCGCGGCGCCATGATCGACGCGCTGCGCCGCGACGCCTGGCCGCGCGGCGTCCGCCGCGTGCGCCGCGAGCTCGAAGCCGCGCGCGAGCAGCTGCGCCGCGAGCTCGGCGCCGAGCCGACGCTCTCCGACCTCGCGCGCCGCGTGGGATCGGACGAGGCGCGCCTCGAGCGCACCATTCTCCGCATCAACACGATCGAGTCGACCTCGCCCATCGCGAACCTCGAAGGGCTCGACAACGCCTCGCTGCCGGCCGTGCTCGTGCCGAGCGAGCCGCCGTCACCCGAGCGGGTGTACGAGGAGACCGAGATCCGCGACCGCATGCGCAAGGCCATCGCCGAACTGCCGGCGCGCGAGCGCAGGATCGTGACGCTCTACTACTTCCAGGACGCGACGATGAAGCAGATCGGCGACGCGATCGGCGTGAACGAATCGCGCGTGTCGCAGCTGCATGCGCGCGCCATCGATCGCCTGCGGCGGATCCTCGCGGCGGCGAGCGTGCCGCCGGCCGAAGCGCCGCGTCCGCGTCTCGCGACGAGCTCGCCGAAGAAGCGCAAGGTCACGATGCGGCCCGTGCGCGTCAACGACGACCGGGCGGTGGCGTAGGAAGGCTTAAGGCTCAAGGCTTAGGGCTCAAGGCCGGTATTCTGAGATCCAGGGCGACCCCCGCGCTCCAGGTCTCGGATGTCGAGCTGGCCTTAAGCCCTGAGCCTTGAGCCTTAAGCCTCGAGCTCACCGCAACGTCTCTTTCGCCACCCTCACCAGATCCTTCAACCTGAACGGCTTCGGCAGCCAGCGACACCCTGATTCCTCGAGGAATCGTTCGGTCTCCGTGCCGGCGACATCGCCGGTGACGAAGACGACACGTCGCGCGAGCTGAGGACGCTCGGCCGATGCCCGCCTGAAGAACGTCATGCCGTCCACCGTCGGCATCTTCAAATCGCAAATCACGACGTCATAGACGCGTTCGGCAATGCGCGCGAGCGCCTGCTCGCCGTCGGAGGCGCGATCGACGAGGAATCCCTCGTCCTTGAGCGCGTCGGCGACGGCCTCGCCGAGCGCCTGCTCGTCCTCGATCACCAGCGCGCGGGTGCCGCGCGGCACGACCGGCGCCTGCGTCGTCGGCCGCGCGTCGGGCAGGCGGACATTCGAGCCGCCCACGGGAAGTTCGAACACGAACGACGCGCCGCGATTCGGCGAGGACGAGACGCTGATGCGGCCGCCGTGCTCGTGGGCGATGGCATAGGCGACCGACAGACCGAGGCCCGTGCCTTTGCCGACGGGCTTCGTCGTGAAAAAGGGGTCGAAAATCCGCGGCTGCAGGTCGTCCGGCACGCCCGGGCCGTCGTCATGCACCTCGAGCAGGACGGCGTCGCGCTCGGCGTCGTGCCACGACCGCAGGACGAGCGTGCCGCGGCCGTGCGCTCCGAGCATGGCCTGCTCGGCGTTCACGATGAGGTTGAGCAGGACCTGCTGAATCTGGTGCGGGTCGGCGAACACCGGCGGCAAGCCGCCCGCGAGCGCCTGCAGAATGACGATGTTGCTGACGCGCTGCTCGTAGGTCCTGAGCGTCAGCGTCTCGCGCACGACGTGGTTGAGGTCGACCATCGTACGGGTCGTGTGGCGCTTGCGCGCGAACGTCTGCAGGTTGCGGACGATTCGGGCCGCGCGATCGGCGGCGTTGTGGATGGCGTCGAGATCGCGCTTCGTCTGGTCGGCGTGCGGATGCGAGGTCAGGCGCTCGGCGCACGCGAGGATCGTGGCGAGCGGGTTGTTCAGCTCGTGCGCCACGCCCGACATCGTCTGGCCGAGCGTCGCGAGCTTTTCGGCCTGTGACAGCTCGTGGTAGAGCTCGCGCGCGCGATCCTGCAGCTTCTGCCGCTCGTTGACGTCCCGCACGATGGCCTCGATGCGGAGCGCGCCCGTCGCCGGAATCTGGTCCGCCTGGGCGGTGACCTCGACCCAGGTCGCCGAGTCGTCCGCGCGCCGGAGCCGCAGCAGGTAGGCATCGGCCGAACCGTCTCGCGTCAGCTGCTGGAAGAAGCTCGTGCGCGCCTGCTCGTCGACGAAGCGCGCGCGATCGAAGGGCCGCGCCTCGGCGGCCGGCAGGTCGTCGGGCCAGCCGAAAATCAGACGCAGGTGCCGGTTCGCGGCGATCGTGACGGTCGTGTCGGCCGAGACGAGCCCGATGTAGACGCCCTCGTGCAGGTTCTCGAAGAATCGCGCGTAGGCGTCGGGCGCCAGCTCGGCGTCAGGCGAGGCCGGCGCCGCGGGTCGCGGGCGATGGGCCAGAGGCGACCTCAGTGTCCGCCGGCGTGGGGCGGCATCGGCGTGTTGGTGTGCGAGCCGTTCGGTGTCGTCCACTTCGTGTCGATGGCGCGCCGGATCTGTTCGACCGACGCGCCCGTATTGTGCATCTGCATCGCTTCGTGCGCGACGTCGAGGCACACCTCGCAGATCACGCCATGCGGCTGCCACTCGAGGACCTGTCCCGTGCCGCTGCGGCGCGCGATGAAGCACTCGTCGTTCGCGTGATGGCCCATGCGCTCGCATCCGCAGAAGCACGGGACATATTTCAGGAGATCGGCGTTGTGCGCCGCGAATTTGTACACCGTCCGGACGTAGTCGGCCGGGCGCGGCGAATAGCCGAGGTTGTCCGGCAGCGGCGGCAGATCGGCCTCGACGAAGTGCGGGTCGTTCGGGCCGATCACGATCGGCGACATCGCCTGCGGGGCCGGGGAGGAGACGGGCGCCGCGCTCGATGCCGGCGCCGGCGACTGGGCCAGGGCCGCAGGCGGCGCGGAGTTCGCGGCCTGATCCGATGACGAGCAGGCCGCGACGGCGGCCGCCAGGGCGCCGGCCATCGCGAGCGAAGTCATCCGCATAGACCGCGATCTTAGCATCGGGTCTCGAGGCATCGCCACGGAGGACGCGGCGCGCACGGAGGTCTCCTCGTGCGGAACCCGCGGTACACTGGCTGACCGCCCATGGCCCGCCTGCCGAAGATTGCCGAGATCGTCGCCGCCTCGAATGGCACCGGTTTTTTCCTGTGCGTGCGCAAGGAGCGCCGGAACGGCGCGAAAGGTCCCTTTCTCGCGATCGTGCTGCAGGACGTGTCGGGTGAAATCGGCGCCAAGGTCTTCACCGACGTCGACGTCGCCGATCAGCAGTTCGACGTCGGCGAGTTCGTGGCCGTCCAGGGCCGGGGCAACCTGTTCCACGACCGGCTCGAGCTGATCCTCGACAAGATTCGGCGCGTCATTCCGAGCGACGCCGCGCTCGGCTTCAGGGAAGAAGACTGCATTCGCGCCTCGCCGCGGCCCATCGACGAGATGTGGCAGGAACTCGACGGCCGCATCCGCTCCGTCCGGGATCCGGCGCTGCAGGATCTCCTGATGCGGATCGTCACGGCGCAGGAAGCCAAACTCCGCATCTGGCCCGCCGGCGTGAAAGTGCACCACGACTATCGCAGCGGCCTGCTCGAGCACGTGCTGAAGATTATCGAGATCTCGACGCTCGTCGCCGACGCCTACGGCGCCCGCCGCGACCTGCTCATTGCCGGCGCGATTCTGCACGACATCGGCAAGCTGCAGGAGCTGTCCTACGCGCTCGCGACCGAATATACGGTCGAGGGCAACCTCGTCGGGCACATGGCGATCGGCGTCGGCATCCTCCGCGAGACCGCCGCGGCCATGCCGGACTTTCCGCCGGATCTGCTGCTCGAGCTGACGCACCTGATCCTGTCGCACCACGGCTCGAAGGAGCTGGGCTCGCCGGTCGAGCCGATGACGGTCGAAGCCTTCATCCTCGCCGCGTGCGACGATCTCGACTCGAAGATTCATCAGATCCGCCGGCACCTGGCCGACGACGACACGGACGGACGGTTCACCACCTATCACCCGCGGCTGAAGCGCGTCCTGCTGAAGCCGTCCGGGTCGTGACGGCCGCGCGAACGGAGCGGGGCTCCGGGGCCCCCGCGAGTGAGCGCGTCAGGGGGTCCGCGGGGGCGGAGCCCCCCGGACCAAGAACGACCCGGCTGGCTTGGGCCGCGTGGACGGCGGTCTGCCTCATCTGGGGCACGACGTATCTCGCGATCAAGGTCGCGCTCGACACCGTGCCGCCGTTCCTCATGGGCGGATTTCGCTACGCCGCCGGCGGCGCCATTCTCGCGGGCATCCTCCGCATGCGGGGCCACGCGCTGCCGGCCCGATCCGAGTGGAAGACGCTCGCGGTCCTCGGCATCTTCATGCTGCTGCTCGGCAACGGCGGCGTCGTCTGGGGCGAGCAGTACGTGCCGAGCGGCCTCACCGCCGTGCTCATCGCGACGAGTCCGTTCTGGATGGTGAGCGTCGACGCGATGGTGCGGACCGGGAAGCAGCTGCACCCGCGCCAGTGGGCCGGCCTCGTCATCGGCTTCCTCGGCATCCTGCTGCTGGTCTGGCCGGACCTCGTGGCGCCGGGAGCGCGCGACCCTTCGACGACGGCCGCCGGATCGCGCTGGGGCTTCTTCGCCGGGCTCGTCGCGGTGCAAATCGCCTGCGCCGGCTGGGCAGTCGGATCGAGCTACACGCGCCTGCACGTCGTGCCGAAGGACGTGCTCGGATCGGCGGCGCTGCAGATGATGTTCGGCGGCGGGTACATGCTGCTCACCGGCACGCTGCTCGGTGAGTGGCACGCGCTGTCGTTCACGATGCGAACGGGCCTCGCCTTGAGCTACCTCTGCCTCGCGGGCTCCGTCGTCGCGTTCGCCTGCTATTCCTATGCGCTGCAGCACCTCGACATCGCCGTCGTGTCGCTCTATACCTACATCAACCCGATCATCGCGGTGGCGCTGGGCACGCTGCTGCTCGGCGAGCCGTTCTCGATGCGGATGGTCTACGCCGGCGCGGTGATCGTCGTGGGGATCCTCGTTGTCGGCAAGCCCCGGTAGCCGTCCGCCGACAGCCTATCGAGGCACGAGCGTCCACGTCCCGCCCGACGGCGAGCAGAGGATCGGATCGATCGTGGACTCGAGCCAGACCTGACCGTCGATCGAACCCGCCGCTATGTTGTGGCCGGTGATCGTTCCCACCACGCGGGCCCTGGGCGTCGAGGTGCCGCCGATCGAGAACATCCCGATTTCGCCGCCCTGGATCGTGCCGCCCAGACGTACGAACGCCTTCGTCGCGAGCGTCATCTGCAGGTTGTATCCGTTCGTGATCGTGACAGGCGACTGACCCAGATCCTGCGAGGCAAAGACCGGCACCTGAAAGGCTCGACCGCAGCCCGCGTTGTGACCGGCGCTCGAGACTGTCATGGTCAACGGGACGGATTTCGCCGCGACGACCGCTAGAAGGCCGTAGAGATCGTTTCCCGTCACGCCATTCGCCGTGTCGACGACGTGCACGTCGATCGCGTACACGACGCCGACCGGCAACTCGAACGGCACGGTCCATGACGTCTGACCTGATGGATCTTCCGGCACCGTCGACGTCGCCACCATCGCGGACCGAATCGGCGACTGGCCCGTGTAAAGTGAAAACGCATAGGCGAGGGGCCCGACGCTTCCGGTCCGCGCGAGGTTGGCGACCGTGAGGGTGACCGGGTTCGGCGTGCCATCTCCCAACCCGGCCGGCGAAATCAGTTGGTAGATGTCGAGATTCTCCTTGACGACCTGGAACGGGATCGCCGGCGAGAACGGTCCGTGCAGACCACTCGCCAGACTCGACGCGTTCTTCGGAATCACCACGGCCTGCGCTCGCCAGAAGTACGCGCCTGGCGGCAGCAGCATCGCGCAGGAGGCGACCGGGTCGACGACGCCCGCCGTCGCCACACAGGGCGACACATTGCGATCGAACGAGGCGCTCGGAGAGACCTGGATCTCGTAGCCGTCGACCATCGGCGTCCCGTTCGGTGGCCGCACGATGAATGTCGCGCTGATGTTCTCGGTTTGCCCTTGTGCGGGAGAGACGAGTTGGGGTGGTCCAGGAGCGGTCGGCGCGGGTCCGGTGTCGGGTCCGATGTCGAAGGTCGCGGTGGCTGAATAGGGTCCGATGTCTTCGCCGGCGCGCGCGCGGGTGCGCCAGTAATAGGTCGACCCGATCGTGGCGCCGGCGGACACGGCGAACGTGGCGGTTGTCGTGTCGCCATCGGCTTGAGCGACGGTCCGTGTACTCGTGTACGTCGGGTCGAACGCCGACGACGATGAGAACTCGAACGTCACGTAGACGGGAGCCGCCGTCAGCGCGATCGTGTTCCTGACGGTGAGCGAAATGCCTCCGTTCGTCCGGGAGATCCGCGCCCCGCCCACAGGTGAGGATGGCGTCGGCACGCCGACGATGCCGCTCAGCATCGTCCGAAACGGCGAGGGCGCGCCTGGCGACGATGCGCAGGCCACCGTGGCGAGCGCCAGCATGATGGAACCGGCCGCGAGCCGGGCCGCCATCTCAGCCCTCGTTCCTGCCCAGCTCCGTCTGCGTCTTCGATCCGAGCGCGAACGTCATCGTGCCGTGGCAGACGACGACGCCGTTGACGCGGGCGGCGCCGGAGAGCACGCCCATGCGGCTGCGCAGGCGCTTGACGACTGCCTCAATCTCGACGACGTCGCCCGGATAGACGGAGCGGCGGAACCGCACGCGCTCGATGCCCATGAAAAACGGCAGCTTGTTGCGGTTTTCGGGCTTCGACAGAATCAGAATCGCACCGACCTGCGCGACCACCTCGGTCAGGATCGGCGGCGGCAGCGTCGGGCGTTCGCCCGCCTGGTGCGACAGGTAGCGCTCGTTCAGCGACACGTTCTTGATGCCGACAATGCGCTTGTCGGGCTCGAGCTCGGTCACGCGATCCACGAGGAGAAACGGGTACCGGTGGGGCAGGATGCGTTCGATGGCGGTGTAATCGAGCGGCAGCGTCCAGGACATGTGGGTCCGAGCCAGTATAATCGGTTGGTTCACCCCGTCCGTCTTTCATGAGCCAGCCGCCGTCACCACCCGCCGCGTCGCCGAAACCCGTGTGGGCCGGCTCGACCGAGCGCGAAATCCTCCTCACGCTCTTCGATCTCGGCCGCCAGGTGGCGTCCGTCATCGAATTCGACGAGCTGCTCGAACGGATTCCGGATCTGATCCGCCGGCTGATCCAGTTCGACGCGTTCGCGGTCTATCTGTTCGACGAGCGCCACAACACCCTGAGCGTCGCCTACGCGGTCGGCTATCCGACCCTCCAGAATTTCAAGCTGATGACGAACGAGGGCATCATCGGCCGCGTCGTCACCACGCAGCAGACCGTGGTCATCGGCGACGTCGACCTCGACCCGCGCTACATCGCCGTGGTGCCGGGCATGAAGTCGACCATCGCCGTGCCGCTGGTCCACAAGGCGAAATCGATCGGCGCGCTGAACATCCTCAGCCGCGAGCGCGATCGGTACACGGATCGCGACGCCAACATCCTCTGGCAGTTCGCCGCGATGGTGGCGGCGGGCCTGGTGAACGCGCGCCTGTTCGAGCAGCAGCGCCTCGACGCCGGTGCGTTCGAGACGCTCGCGCGCATCGGCCGCGAGGTCGCCGCCGTCCTCGACCTCGATGACGTCCTCTCGCACGTCGTCGAGCTCACGCGGCACGTCATCGACTACCGGACGTTCGGCATCCTGCTGCTCAACGACGAGACGAAGGAGCTCGAGATCAAGGTCGCCGTCCAGTACGGCGAGAAGGTCGTCGTGCCCAAGGTGCCGCTCGGCGAGGGCCTGGTCGGCTACGCCGCGCTCCATCGCGAAGCGGTGAACGTGCCCGACGTCTCGCAGGACCCGCGCTACATCAAGATCGTGGACGACGTCCGATCCGAGCTCGCGGTCCCGATGCTGCTCAAGGATCGCTGCATCGGCGTGTTCGACCTCGAAAGCCCCGAGCTCGACGCCTTCAGCAAGCGCGACGTCGAGATCCTGACGCTGCTCGCCAGCCAGGTCGCGGTGGCGATCGAAAATGCGAGGCTGTACGAGTCCGTCTCCGCGACCGAGGCCCGACTCGAGAAGGAGCTGAAATTCGCCCAGCGCGTGCAGGCGGCGCTGCTGCCGTCGCAGCTGCCGAAGCGGCTGAAGGGCGTCGACATCGCCGGATCGTTCACGCCGGCGCGCGAGCTGGGCGGCGACTTCCACGATTTCCTGGTGCCCGAGTCGAACACGCTGATCGTCGCGCTCGGCGACGTCTCAGGCAAAGGTGTGCCGGCCGCGCTCTACAGCGTCTTTGCCGGGGAGCTGGTGCGCGGCCGCACGTTCCGCCGCCGCTACCTGCCGGAGCGATCGTCGCCCGCGAACGTGCTGCAGTCGATCAACACGATCCTCCACGAGCGCCAGCTCGAGGAATACTACTGCACGCTCTGCTACGCGATTTTCGACCTGAAGCGGAAGACGGTGACGATGGCCAACTCGGGCGTGCCGTATCCCGTGCGCGTGACGGGCGACCAGTGCGCGCTCATCGAGCTCCCCGGCGTGCCGCTCGGATCGTTTTTCGGCGTGACCTACGACGAGGTCACGCTGCCGCTCGCCAACGACGACGTGTTCGTCTTCTGCTCGGACGGCGTCTCAGAAGCGATGACGCGCCACGGTGAGGAGTTCGGATCGGCGCGCCTGCTCGAGGTCGTTCGGCGCACCCGCGGCCTCACCGCCCGCGAGATCGTCCAGGCCATCGTCGCGGCGGTCGAAGATCACCGCGCCGGCTTCCCCTCGAACGACGACACGACTGTCGTCGCGCTCAAGCTCAGCCAACTGGCCACGTAGTGCGGTTAGGGGATAAAGCCGCCCGGTGAGTCGGACCTGGAGCGAACGGGATGCGGCGATGCCAGCGCCTGCCTGTCGATTGTTGACGCATCCCGCTGACTACCGAGCGGCTTCAGCCTGCCATTAATCAAGAGA
>Ga0134128_10004771_pt1 | contig 16526 bp, 13 predicted proteins | sample KB31754_FD_96462 | JGI IMG/M metagenome (GOLD analysis project Ga0134128, IMG submission 96462) | Terrestrial soil microbial communities with excess Nitrogen fertilizer from Kellogg Biological Station, Michigan, USA - KB3-175-4 | ecosystem: Environmental > Terrestrial > Soil > Unclassified ...
GGCGCGCATTGAAGGCGCGCCAGCCGGCATCAAGGGCGTGTCGCTGTTCGTGGTGCCGAAATTTCTGGTCAATGCCGACGGCTCAGTGGGCGCGCGCAATGGCGTCACTTGCGGCTCGATCGAGCACAAGATGGGCATTCACGGCAATTCGACCTGCGTAATGAACTACGACAACGCCACCGGCTGGCTGATCGGCGAAGAGAACAAGGGCATGCAAGGCATGTTCGTGATGATGAACGAGGCCCGGCTTGGCGTCGCCGTGCAGGGCCTCGCCCAGTCGGAGGTCGCCTATCAGAACGCGGCCGCCTACGCCCGTGACCGCATGCAGGGCCGCGCGCTGACGGGGCCGAAGGCGCCGGACAAGCCGGCCGATCCCATCATCGTGCATCCGGACGTGCGCCGTACGCTGCTCACGATCCGCGCCTTCAACGAGGCGGCGCGCGCCATGGTGGTCTGGGCGGCGCTCAAGAGCGACGTCGCGCATCGCTCGTCTGATCCCAAGGATCGCCAGGAGGCTGACGATCACATGGGCTTGATGACGCCGGTGCTGAAAGGCTTCCTCACCGACACCGGCTTTGCCAATGCGGTGCAGGCCCAGCAGATCTACGGCGGCCACGGCTACATCGCCGAGCAGGGCATGGAGCAGTTCGTGCGCGATGCGCGCATCGCCATGATCTATGAGGGCGCCAACGGCATCCAGGCGCTCGACCTGGTCGGCCGCAAGCTGCCGCGTGACGGCGGCCGCGCCATCATGTCGTTCTTTTCCGAGCTCGGCGCCTACTGCAAGGAGAACGGCGGCAATGAGGCGATGAAGCCCTACATCGTCCCGCTGTCGGCCGCGCTCGGCCATCTGCAGCAGGCCACCACCTGGCTGATGCAGAACGCCATGATGAAGCCCGACAATGCCGGCGCCGCCGCCACCGATTACCTGCAGCTGTTCGGCTTCGTCACGCTCGGCTACATGTGGGCGCGGATGGCCAAAGTCGCCCTCGACAAGATTGCGGCCGGTGGCGAGACGGCCTATCTGAAGACCAAGCTCGTGACCGGCCGGTTCTTCATGGAGCGGATGCTGCCGGAGACGGCGCTGCATCTGGCGCGCATCCAGACCGGCAGCAACACCACGATGGAACTGGCGGCGGAAGCCTTCTAGGGCATGAACCGGAAAAGTGGGCACCGGTTCTCCCTCGCGTCAAACGCGGAACGCGTTTGCGCGGAGATCGTGCCCGAGGAGTTCTGCTTTCGCCGATCCCTGCAATCCGTTATCATATGACGAATATCATCTTTAGGAGAGCGTCATGCCTGAGGCCTTTATCTACGATCACGTTCGCACCCCCCGCGGCCGCGGCAAGCCGGACGGCGCCCTGCACGAGGTGACCGCGCTTGCACTCGCCACCGTGCCTCTGAAGGCGCTGAAGGACCGCAACAACCTCCCGGAACATTCCGTCGACGATGTCGTGCTCGGCGTGGTCGATCCCGTCGGCGAAGCCGGCTCCGACATCGCCCGCTTTGCCGCGCTGCAGGCCGGCCTTGGCGAGAAGGTGCCGGGCGTGCAGATCAGTCGCTTCTGTGCCTCCGGCCTCGATGCCGTGAATTTCGCCGCGGCCCAGATCATGAGCGGGCAACATGAACTCGTGATCGGGGGCGGCGCCGAGTCCATGAGCCGCGTCGGCATCGGCTCGTCCGGCGGCGCCTGGCCGATGGATCCCTCGATTGCGGTACCCGCCTACTTCATGCCGCAGGGCGTCTCGGCCGATCTGATCGCCACCAAATATGGCTTTTCGCGCGATGATGTCGATGCGTACGCGGTGCAGAGCCAGCAGCGCGCCGGCAAGGCCTGGGACGAGGGCCGCTTCAACAAGTCGGTGGTGCCGGTCAAGGACGGCAACGGACTTACATTGCTGGCCAAGGACGAACACATGCGTCCGACCACCACCATGCAGTCGCTGGCCTCGCTGAAACCGTCATTTGCCGACGTCGCGCAGATGGGCGGGTTCGATGGGGTTGCGATCCAGTCGCACCCGGAGATCGAGCGCGTCAACTACGTGCATCACGCCGGCAATTCGTCCGGTATTGTCGACGGCGCGGGCGCCGTGCTGCTCGGCAGCAAGGAGGCGGGCGCAAAACATGGGCTCAAGCCGCGGGCGAAAATTCGTGCCTTTGCCAATATCGGCTCGGAGCCCGCGATGATGCTGACGGGCCCGGTCGACGTCACCGAAAAGCTGTTCGAGCGCTCCGGCATGAAGAAGTCGGACATCGATCTGTTCGAGCTCAACGAGGCCTTTGCCTCGGTGGTGCTGCGCTATATCCAGGCCTTCGACATCGACAACGCCACGATCAACGTCAATGGCGGCGCGATCGCGCTCGGCCATCCGCTCGGCGCCACCGGCGCGATGATCCTCGGCACCGTGCTCGATGAATTGGAGCGCACCAACAAGCAAACTGCGCTGGTGACCCTGTGCATCGGCGGCGGCATGGGCACCGCGACGATCATCGAACGGGTGTGACGGCGTAGCGTGGGCAAAGGCGCGTTTGCGCCGTGCTCACCGTTCCAACAGCAAGGCGGTGGGCACGCTTCGCTCTGCCCACCCTACGAAATCGAGAATCAACCGACGGCGTCTTTTCAGCGGCCGATATGGAGGGAGCATCACATGGCTTTCAAGAATTTCAAAATCGAAACCGACGCCGACGGCATTGCCCTCGTCACCTGGGACATTCCCGGCCGCTCGATGAACGTGCTGGACCAAACCTCGATCGAGGAGCTCGAGGCGATCGTGAAGCAGACCACCGAGGACGCCGCCGTGAAGGGCGTCGTCATCACCTCCTCCAAGGACGCGTTCTGCGCGGGCGCCGATCTTTCGATGCTCGAGGGCATGAACCATGCTTATGCGAAGACGCTGAAGGAGAGGGGCGAGGTCGCGGCGAACCAGATGCTGTTCGACCAGAGCCGGCGGTTCTCGCTGGCGTTCCGCGCCATCGAAACCTCAGGCAAGCCGTGGGTGGCCGCGATCAATGGACTGGCACTCGGCGGCGGCTTCGAGCTGACGCTGTCCTGCCACTACCGTCTCGCCGCAGACAATCCGAAGACGCGTCTCGGCCTGCCCGAGATCAAGGTCGGCCTGTTCCCCGGCGCGGGCGGCACCCAGCGCGTGCCGCGCATCGTGCAGCCGCAGGACGCGATGCAGATCCTGCTCAAGGGCGAGGCCATCAAGCTCGATCGCGCCAAGGCGCTGAACCTGATCCACGCCATCGTTCCCGCCACTGACATGATCAAGGCGGCGAAGGACTGGATCAAGGGCGGCGGCAAGGCGGTCGCGCCCTGGGACGAGAAGGGTTTCAGGCTGCCGGGCGGGCCGGTGTTCTCCAAGGCCGGCATGATGATGTTTCCGGCCGGCAACGCCATCTATCGCCGCGAGACCTACGACAATTATCCGGCGGCGCGCGCCGTCATGAGCTGCGTCTATGAGGGCCTGCAGCTGCCGATCGATGCGGCGCTGCGCGTCGAATCGCGCTACTTCACGCAAGTGTTGCGTTCGAAGGAAGCGGCCGCGATGATCCGCTCGCTGTTCCTGTCGATGCAGGAATTGAACAAGGGCGCGCGGCGTCCGCAAGGCGTGCCGCCGACGAAAGTGAAGAAGCTCGCGGTGATCGGCGCCGGCTTCATGGGTGCCAGCGTCGGCTATGTCTCGGCGCGTGCCGGCATCGATGTCGTGCTGATCGATCGCGACCAGGCCTCTGCCGACAAGGGCAGGGCCCACGCGGAATCCGTGATCGGCGATCTCGTCAAGAAGGGCCGCGCCTCCGAGAAGGAGCGCGAGGCCACGCTGTCGCGCATCACCGCAACCGCGGACTATGGCGCCATCAGGGATTGCGATCTCGTCATCGAGGCGGTGTTCGAGGACCGCAAGGTCAAGGCCGAGACCTACGCCAAGGCGCAGCCGCTGCTCAAGCAGGGTGCGATCTTCGCTTCCAACACCTCGACGCTGCCGATCAATTCGCTGGCGGAAGAGTTCAAGGACCAGGCGAAATTCATCGGCATCCATTTCTTCTCGCCGGTCGAGAAGATGATGCTGACCGAGATCATCCTCGGCAGGAACACCAGCGATGTCGCCATCGCGACCGCGCTCGATTATGTCCGCCAGATCGGCAAGACGCCCATTGTCGTGAACGATTCCCGCGGCTTCTACGCCAACCGCTGCGTGCTGCGCTTCACCGCCGAGGGACTCGAAATGCTGATGGAAGGCGTGCCGCCGGCGATGATCGAGAACACCGCCAGGATGGCCGGCATGCCGGTCGGTCCGCTCTCGCTGTCGGATGAAGTGGCGCTCGATCTCGTCCTGAAGATCATGAAGGCGACCGAAGCCGATCTCGGCCCCAACGCGATCGATCAGGCGCAGAAGAAGCTGATGGTCGAGATGGTCGAGAAGCAGGGCCGCTTCGGCCGCAAGAACGGCAAGGGCTTTTACGACTATCCGGAGAAAGGCAAGGGCCAGAAGAGCCTGTGGGCCGGCATTGCGGCGCTGCAGCCGAAGCATCTCGACCCCGATACGCTCGATGTCGAGGAGCTCAAGCAGCGCTTCCTCGTGGTGCAGGCCGTGGAAGCCGCGCGCACGGTCGAGGATCACGTCATCGTCGACCCGCGCGAGGCCGACATCGGCTCGATCCTCGGATTCGGCTTTGCGCCGTTCACTGGCGGCACGCTGTCCTATATCGACTTCATGGGGACGAAAAACTTCGTCGAGCTCTGCCGCAAGCTCGAGGCCAAATACGGCTCGCGCTTCACGCCGCCGAAGCTTCTCGAAGAGATGGCCGCCAAGGGCGAAACCTTCTACGGCCGCTTTGCGCCGAAGAAGCCGGCCGCGCAGGCGGCGGAGTAGGTCTCGCCATCCTTTGAGGGGAGATCGGCGGCCTTGCGCCGCCGGTCTGCGAATAGCACCCGAACGGGTATAGTCGAACCCGCCTGTACCGCCCAAACATCCGTACTCGAATTGAGGACTCGGCATCTCGCTCGCCGAGGTGACATTCTGTGCCTGAAAACGTCCGTCCAGTCGGCGTCAATCGATTCAGGTCAGGGGACATCGGCCATGGCTCTTCGGCATCTTTCGGATGGCTTTCAATTGAGCCAAAGGGTTATCGACCACGCGAGCTCATCAGGATGGCTTTCGACAGACTCCCTGCCATTTTCGATTGACACCGGCGACAACGGCGCCGGCAATGGTGGCGACGGCTCTTTCTCGGGTTACATGATCGACAGCCCCTATGCGGCGTTCGAGCCGCAAAATGTGGCGCAGGCGGGCGATCACGGATCGGCCGTCGCCGATCAGACCAACGTCGCGCTTCTTGACCAGTCTGCGACGCAGATCGCCGGGATTGGCGGTGACGGCGGCGATGGCAACGCCGCCATCGGCGGAAGCGTCGGCGGCTCCGCGTCGGGCGGCTCCGGCGCCATCGCGACCGGTGACAACAGCGCCGGCGATGGCGGGGGCGGCACCTTCCAGGGCGCCATGGTGCATGCTCCCGTCGCGGTATTCGATCCGGTCAACATCGCGGTGGCAGGCTCTCATGCCAATGCCGATGCTCATCAGTCCAACTCGGTTCAATTCTCTCAACCTGCGTTCCAGTTTGCCGGGGGCGGCGGCAGCGGCGGGAATGGCAATGTGGCAGTTGGCGGGGATGTGTCGAGCGAGGGCACGAACTCTCATGGCAATGCCGCACTCGGTACGATGTCTCCTCCGTTCGGCAGCACGGGGCTCGATTCATTCACCAGCGGCGACAATCACGCCGGCGATGGCGGCAACGGGTATTTTTCCGGCAGCATGGTCCAGAGCTCCATCGTCGTGTACGACCCGATCAACATCGCAGTCGCGGGATACGATTCCACCAGCCATGCCGATCAATCGAACAATGCGCTGTTCGATCAATCCGCGGTTCAGATGGCAGGCATCGGCGGCCACGGCGGAAACGGCAACGCTGCGGTCGGCGGCGACGCTGCCGGGTCCTCCGCGATCCTGGGGCTGATCGGCTCGGACGTGATTGCGACCGGCGGCAACAATGCCGGCAATGGGGGCGAGGGCCACTTCGCAGGCAACCTCATTGACCTCAACATTGCCGTCTATGCGCCGATCAACATCGCAGTCGCCGGACCCGGCTCCACGGCCGACGCACACCAGACCAACAATGTCGAGTTCGATCAAGGCGCGATCCAGATCGCCGGCGTCGGCGGGGACGGCGGTCATGGCAACATAGCTGTCAGCGGCGATGCCGCCCTGCATCTACTGTCGGATCTTCATTTGACCGGTCACGCCTGAAGCACTGCATCCGGTTCGTTGCCGGCTCGTTCCTCCTCTCCCGCGGCGGGCGAGGAGACTTTCGTTCCGCGTCTGCAAACTTGGATCGCAGGAGCCTGCTGCTGCATCTTGTCCTACGCCTTTTTGGGCGTACCCGTTGCTCAAATCGGTGGCACCAATTTTGGCAGCTTGGCCGACGGGATGCGCAAAACCAAGATCGGCGGCGTCCACATTGGGCCGCATGCTGCGCAAAGCTAACCAGGGAGCCTTCAAATGCCAATTCACATCCCCACCGATGTTATCCACTTCGACTCCATCTCGACCGGCGGCAACAGTGCCGGAAACGGCGGAGCCGGTGTCAGCACGGGAAATATCTCCGCCAGTGCGAGCATCGCCTTCAACCCGCTCAACACCGCCAACGGTGCCGACGTGAACGTCAACACTGGCGACCATCTGCATCAGACCGCCAATGGTGCGATCTCCAATTCGAGTGCCGAGGCCTCCACCGTTCACACCGATACGACCGCCTACCAGACCAATTTCCTCGCGGCGGACATGTCCCAGAGCGTGCTGGCCGGCATCGGAGGAAACGGCGGCGACGGTAACAATGCCGTCGGTGGCGACGTGCATGTGCATGCCTGAGTGATCTGCATGACAAGGGCCGGCGGCCGGGGCCGCCGGTTCTGCTTATCTTTGCGAAACCCGCGACGATAAGGCGCAAGGTAAGACGTAAGGCCGGACTTCCAAAATTCTCGCGGGGGACCGCAATGCTGATGCCGCCGTCCCGGCCGACCATGATGCCGGCGTCCCAGACGCCGCTCTCGGTGGCGCTGCGTGCCTGCGCAGGATCGCTCGGCCTCGTCTTCGTCTACGGTTGCAGCTACAATCTGCTGCTTCTGGCGCCTTCGATCTATCTGCTTCAGATCTATGATCGCGTGCTGTCGAGCCGCAGTGCCGATACGCTGATCATGCTTACGCTCATCGTCGCCTTTGCCGTCATGGTCGGCGGCGTCCTTGATGCATTGCGCCGCTCCATGCTGGGCCGGATCGGCGCCTGGCTCGACGACAGGCTGCGGCCGGCCGTGCTCTCCGCCTGCCTCGAATATGCCTATCGATCCGATCCGGCTTGCGCATCGGAGGCGTATCGCGATCTTTCGACGTTGCGCCAGTTCGCCGAGTCCGGCGCATGCCCGATGCTGTTCGACGTGCTGTGGTCGCCGGTTTTCCTCTTCGTGCTTTTCCTCGTGCATCCCTGTCTGGGGATGATCGGCGCGGCCACAGCGGTGGCCCTGCTCGGCCTCGGATTTGCCGGCGATTGCCTCACGCAAAGCCCGCTGACGCGGTCGATGGCCGCGCTGACGCGGAGCCACGGGCGGTTCGGGCTCGCCGTTGGCAACGTCCACGTCATCAAGGCCATGGGAATGCTCGATGGCGCCGCGCGGCTGGTTCAGCAGGCGGCGCAGGATTCCAGGTACGAGCATGACGTCGCCCAGCGTCGCGGCGAGATCGTGATGCTGATCTCAAAACCGCTGCGGGCCCTGGCGCAGGTGCTGATCATGGGCGCTGCCGCCTGGCTCGTGCTCGAACAGCAGAGAAGCCCCGGCATCATCTTTGCGACGAGCCTGTTGTTCGGACGCGCGCTCGCGCCGATCGAAGGCGCGATGGCAGGCTGGAAGGCCTTCGCGATGGCGCTCGCTGCCTTCCGGCGGCTCAACGGCGTGATGGCTGCCGTCAGGCGAGCCGCGACCATGGAGGACTTCACAGAACGGCCGAAGGGCAGCCTCGTCGTCCATAATGTCGGCGCTGCCTTTCCGGGAACGGGTCATCTGATGTTGAAGGGCATCTCGTTCCGTCTTGCGCCCGGCGAATGCCTGGGCATCATTGGTCCGTCCGGCTCGGGCAAGTCCACGCTCGGCAGGATCATCGCCGGCGTTTGTGCGCCGACCGTCGGCTCGGTCCGGCTCGACAACACCGATGTCCTGTCCGTGCGCGACGCGGCCGGCTGGCGCCTTGGCTATCTGCCGCAAGACATCGATCTGTTCGGCGAGACCGTCAAGGACATCATTGCGCGGCTCGACGGCGCGGATTTGCAGAAGGTCATCGCCGCTGCAAAACTCACGGGGCTTCACGAGCCGATCCTCAGCCTGCCGCAAGCCTATGATACGGTCGTCGGCGGCGGAGGGACCAGTCTCTCGCGCGGTTTCCGCCAGCGGCTCGGGCTGGCGCGGGCGTTCTACGGCGACCCGCATCTGGTGGTGCTCGACGAGCCCAACGCCAGCCTGGATTCTCTCGGCGAGCGTATGCTGTTCGATGCCATCGAGGAAATGAAGGCGGCGAGTACCACGGTGGTGATCATCACGCACCGGATCGGGATCCTCGCCGCGACCGACAAGATCGCCATCATGCAGGGCGGCACGATCAGCGCCTTCGGCGACAGCGAGGACATCTACGAGAGATTTCTGGCCCGACCGCAACTCGGCTCGCACGAGCCGTCGCAACACGAGCAGGCGCCGTGATGTCCGAACAGCGCCGGCGCCTCACCATGACCGATCTTGCGATGATCTGTATCCAGCCCGTCCGCGCTCTCTTCGAGGGGTGGCGCAGTCTTGCGATCATGGCATGCATTCGCCTCGAAAGCCGGAGGAGCCCGCCATGTTCAGAGCAGGCGCTGGCACTTGGCGACCGGCTCCGCGGTCTGACCCGGACCGGAAACCTGCTGGTCGGCGGCTTTGTCGTCGGCCTCGGGACCTGGTCGGCCGTTGCGCCGCTCGAAAGCGCTGCGATTGCCTTCGGCAGTGTCGAATCCGAGTCGAGCCGAAAAACCATCCAGCACCTCGAGGGCGGCATCATCAGGGACATCCTGGTTGCCGATGGCGACGTCGTCCACGCCGGACAAAACCTGATTCTCCTGGAAGACACCAAGGCGAGTGCCGAGGTCGAGAGCCTGAAGGGCCAGTTGTGGGATTCGATGGCGCGCGAAGCGCGGCTGGTCGCTGAACAGCGTGGGGAGGAGCGGGTGTCGTTTCCGCCCGAGCTCGTGGCCGCCAACAAGAAGAGTCCATCGATGGTGGGGACCGTTCTGACGGGCCAGCAAAACATCTTCGAGACGCGACGGCAGGTGTTTCAGTCGCAAGTTGCCATCAATCGCGAAAAGAGGTCGCAAGTCGAAAAAGAGATCGAGGGCCTCAAGGCTCAGGCGCAAGCGGCCACCAATCGCGTTGGAATCGTCCGCGAGGAAGCGGCGACCGTCGCCACCCTCGTGGAGAAGGGCCTCGAGCGGCGTCCGCGCCTTCTCAATCTCGAGCGGGAAGCGGCCGACATCGAGGGCAGGCGGGGCGAGATCACCGCGCAGATTTCCCGCGCCGAGCAGGTCATCAGCGAATCGCGCACCGACCTCCTGAAGCTGCAGAACGACCGGCAAAACGAAATCTCGCAGTCGCTGCGCGAGGTGCAGAACCAGATTTTCCAGATACGCGAGCGACTGCAGACGGCCAATGACCAACTCTCCCGAACAGCGGTCAAGGCGCCCGAGGACGGAGTGATTACCGATCTCAAGGTGCACACTCCCGGCGGGGTGATCGGAGCCGGCGCGCCGCTGATGGATCTGGTTCCCCGGCAGGACCGCCTCGTCATCACGGCGCGTGTCAGGCCCGAGGACATCGACGTGGTTCGTCCCGGCCTTGAGGCCGACGTGAATCTTTTGCCCTACAACCAGCGCCGTGTCGCACCGCTGCATGGCACGGTGATGCGCGTTTCCGCGGACCGTCTGCTCGATAGGCGTACCGACCAACCTTATTATGCCACGAAGATTCGCGTGCAGGATCCGCGTGCCGTCGGACACGACGCGATCAAGATCATTCCGGGAATGCCGGCCGAGGTGTTCATCAAGACCGGTCGCGGCACCGTGGCGCTCTACGCCCTCAAGCCGCTGCTTGACAGCTTCAACAGCGCATTCCGTGAGGATTGATCGGCCGCGAAATCGCCTATGCGGGAGGTTTCACGAGGGCAGGTGGCCGTTGGATCGTCCGCTCCAGCGCAGGACCGCCTCGGTGCGGTTGCGGGCGCGACACTTTCGCATGATGTGCTGGATGTGCATTTTGACGGTGTTTTCCGAAAGGTTGAGCTTGAGGGCAATCAGCTTGTTGGGGAGGCCAAGCTTCAGCGCCGCCAGCACGTGCTGCTCGCGCGGCGTCAGGTCGGCCCGCATTTTCTCCGGCATAAGGTTGGCAAAGCCGTCATTTGCGCGGACTGTCGACGGCCCCGAAGGTGCGGCGCATTCCGGAAGCGAACAGTGCTGCTTGACGATCGGCAGCGGTCGGTACACGCCGCCGGCGAGAACAAGGCGCAAACCTGCGACCGCGACCTCGACCGGAATCGAGCTCGGAAGAAAACCGCGGATGCCCCGTTGCATCGCGGCCGTGGCGGTGGCCTCGTCGTCGCGATTCGAGAGCAGCGCCACATGCGCGTTGGGGCACAACTCCTCGATCAGCGACAGACGGTCCTCCACCGAAGGATCGGTGATCACTGCGTCCCCCAAATTGAATGCGATCAGGCGAACGTCCCTTCCCGAAACTTTATTCAGATCGGCCGTCGTTGCCATCTCGGCGATTTCGAATCCGGCAAACTCCCGCTTCAGGATATTGACAATGCAGCTGCGCGGCAGGACTTGATCATTGATGATCACGATCACCGGAAATTTTTGCGATCCGCCGCGAGATAGAGCTAGATCGTCCATGGGGTTTCCCGCATTCAGAGAAATGTGGCCAATCTTCAAAACTCGTCAGTCGCAAATATTCCGATATGCCGTCGACGCCGCCGAAGCAGGCGAAGCATCGGCGACATACGCTTCATCGTCCTTCACGAGGTACAGAAACGGCCTGTCGACGATGTCCTCGCCGGATGCCGTCCTGCTCTTGACGTGTCCGCAGATCGTATCGACGGATTGTCCCAGGGTATTTTTTCGCATGGCCCGGTTCATCTCGCTGAAGGCGGCGGACGCCGGGTTCTCCAGTTTGACGATCACCGCGATCTTCGCCCTGTCATTGACCGGATCGATTGCGTCAGGCTGCTTTCCGGCCGCCGCGGGCTCGACCTTCGCGACGCCGGTGGTCCCGGACTTTTCCGCTCTGCTCGCATGACTGGTTTTGCCGCCCGCCTGAGCCGACGACGGTTTTGGCGTCCTCGCCGCGGGCGCTGTTTTTTTCCTTGGCGTTATGTTGCCCGGGTCCGATGCGGATTCGGGCTCGGTCTTCTGACTGAGACGACCGACAGCAGCATTCCGGTCGAAACAGGCGAACCCGCTTCCGTCCGCGCCGGTGCAGGCTTCAACGCCTGACTCGGGGGAAACAAAACAACTACAGCCGACAAGGGTTGCGGCCAACGCACCGACAACAAGCGTTCTCATGCAACCCCTCCCTGGAGGTTGAACTACGCCCGCAGTTCTTGCTGCGTGATGATGATGGTGGTTGCGCTGGCCCGCTAACACTCGCGTGAATGTATTAAGCACGCATTAAGCCTGCCCGCTCGACTCCGCGAAGCCCTTTCTTGGTTAACATCGGTGTAAAGCGATTTCGCCGCTGCCATCGCGAAGACAAAAAAAGGCCGGATCGATGTCCGGCCTTTCGACTGTTTCGAAGTCCGTGAAACCCTACGCCGCCTGCAGCAGACCTTCCTTCTTCAGCGCTTCCTGCACCTTCGGGCGCGCGGCAACGCGGGCCTTGTAGGCCATGAGGTTCGGCAGCGAGGAGAGATCGAATTTCAGCCGGTCGATGGCCCACATCAGCATGGTGAAGAGATAGCCGTCGGCGACCGTGAATTGCTTGCCCATCAGGTAATCGCGCCCAGCAAGCTGCGTCTCCAGATACTTGAACTTGCCCATGGTGCGGTCCTTGAAGAAGGCTTTGGTATCGTCGGACAGCACGGGCGAGAACATGGCACCCAAATTCTTGTGCAACTCGCTTGTGATGTAGTTCAGCCATTCGAGCAGCTTGTAGCGCTCGTCGGAGTCGCGGGCAGGCGCCAGGTGCTTGTCTTTGACCTTGTCAGCGACCATCTGCACGATGATGGGTCCTTCGGTGACCAGTTCGCCGGAATCGAGCGCCAGCGCCGGCACCTGGCCCTTCGGATTGACCTTCCAGAAATCGTCGCCATTTTCGAGCTTCTTGGCGCGCAAATCCACCTTGACCAGGTCATAGGGGAGGCCGGCCTCGAGAAGGGCGATATGGGGCGAAAGCGAGCAGGCGCCGGGGGCGTAATAGAGCTTCATCGGGATTCTCCTTCTCGTCGGTTCTTGGTGGTTCTTGGGTGGTTCTTGGGGTGATTCTTTGGGGTGATCATTGGGATTTGAGGCCGGATGACTAAATGCATCTGCATGGAATAGTCAAGATTGATGCAGATGCATTCAGTGCGGTAGACTTCGCCGTGAGAGATATGGACCAGATCATATCGTGAAGCGCAAACCATCGACCGAGGCGACGGCCGCCTGGATCCGCCTGATGCGGGTTCAGACGAGGGTGCTGGACGCCGTCGAGCAGGAGCTGAAGAAGGCGGGCTTCCCGCCGCTCGCCTGGTACGACGCGCTGCTCGAGCTCTCGCGCGCGCCATCCGGCGAGCTGCGCCCCGTCGAATTGGAGCGGCAGATGTTGTTGCCGCAATATTCCACCTCGCGGCTGATCGACCGTCTTGTCGATGAAGGACTCGCCGCGCGGCGGGAATGCAAGATCGACAAGCGCGGCCAGTTCGTCGAGATCACCGAGGCCGGTCGCGAATTGCAGAAGAAAATGTGGGGTGCCTATTCGGCCGCCATCGAAAAGCATGTCGGTTCCAAGCTCTCGGACGCCGATGCGGCGAAGCTTTGCGGCCTGCTCGACCGGCTGGGTTGCTCCTGCAGCGATGCGCAATCGCCTGCGATTGGCGAGGGCGCGCCCGCCCGATGACCTCATTCTCTGCTCTCGCGTCCGCGTGCGCTTGCCGCGCGGACATTCCCGCTACCCCGCGCGCGTCCCTATCCGCGCGCAATGGACTGAAGAATTTTCATGGCGCGTGACCAGATCGATATGACGCCGCTGCATTCGCACGACGAACTCGTCGCGTGGATCGCGGAGGGCGTGAAACCTCCGTCCGAGTTCCGGATCGGCACCGAGCACGAGAAGACGCCGTTCACGCTCGAGGACCATCGCCCCGTGCCGTATGAAGGCGCGCGCGGCATCAACGCGCTGCTCGAAGGCATGAAGCTCCTGCTCGGTTGGGAGCCGATCCTGGAGCGCGGCAACATTATCGGCCTTTATGACGTGACGGGCGGCGGCGCGATCTCGCTTGAGCCGGGCGGACAGTTCGAATTGTCCGGCGCGCCGCTCGAGACCGTGCACCAGACCCAAGGCGAGCTGATGGCGCATCTGGCGCAGGTGCGCGAGATCGCGACCCCCCTCGGCATCGGCTTCCTCGCGCTTGGCATGACGCCGTCCTGGTCGCGCAGCGAGATCCCTGTCATGCCCAAGGGCCGCTACAAGATCATGACCAACTACATGCCGAAGGTCGGCAGATACGGCCTCGACATGATGTATCGGACCTGCACCGTGCAGACCAATCTCGACTTCTCCTCCGAGGCCGACATGGTGAAGAAGCTGCGCGTCTCGCTCGCGCTGCAGCCGGTCGCGACCGCGCTGTTCGCCAATTCGCCGTTCACCGAAGGCAAACCGAACGGCTTCCTCTCCTTCCGCTCGGAGATCTGGCGCGACACCGACAACGCCCGCTCGGGCATGCTGCCCTTCGCGTTCGAGAAGGGCATGGGCTTTGAGCGTTATGTCGACTATGCGCTCGACGTGCCGATGTATTTCGTCAAGCGCGGCGATGACTACATCGACGTCTCCGGCTCTTCCTTCCGTGCCTTCTTTGAAGGGAGAAATAACCGCCTGCCCGGCCAGCGCCCGACCCTGTCCGACTGGGCCAATCATCTCTCGACGATCTTCCCCGAAGTGCGGCTGAAGCGATATCTGGAGATGCGGGGTTCCGACGGTGGACCCTGGAGCCGGCTGCCGGCGCTGCCGGCCTTCTGGGTCGGCCTGCTCTATGATGATGTCAGCCTCGATGCTGCCTGGGATATCGCCAAGCGCTGGAATGCCCATGAACGCCAGGCGCTCCGTGACGACGTGCCGCGGCTCGGCTTCAAGGCGCGGATCCGCGACCGCTTTTTGTTCGAGATTGCCAAGGAATGCCTTGCGCTCGCGCATGCGGGCTTGCGCCGGCGTGCTCGCATCGATCATTTTGGGCGGGACGAGACCCGGCACCTCGAACCGCTCGACCGCATCATCGATGCGGGTAAGACTCCGGCCGAAGAGCTGCTGGACAAATTCAACGGTCCGTGGCGCGGCTCGGTCGAGCCGGCCTATTCGGAATACGCCTTCGAGACCAAAAACGCATAGAAGATGACCCGGCCCGGCGCAGCCACGTGAGCGCAACGCGGAAACGGGCTTGCCGAAAGGCAAGGCCTCCGACTTGGTCCGACCGATCATGCTCCAACAAAAAAGATGCGCGCGATGACAATTTGCAGACATGTCAGCGCGTTCTGCGCCTTCAAGTCATTTTGCGCATGAAGGTTTTTCGGCGCGTTCATCCGCCGTACAGGTTCATGGCGATCAAATGGCGGCCGAAGCACGATCCGGAACAGGCCTGCCCCCGCATGGTTGGACAACGGGGTGGGCGCCGGTTTTCCGAAAAGATCATGCTCCAAACGAGAGATCGCGCGCATCTTCGAAAGTAATCGCATGGAAAGGGGCCGCCTGCTTGGGGCGTATTTGATGACGCTCACCGTGCTCGCGGCCTTGCTGGTTGCGCAGCCTGCGGCTGCCCAGAGCAATTTCGACCGGCCGGGCGGCGATTATCTGAGTCTGCCGGTGCTTTCGGGCGATCCGGGGGATTGCGCGCTGCTCTGCGAGCGCGACCGCCGCTGTCGCGCCTGGAGCTTCAATTACCCGACCGATCCCGCGGTCGGCGCGGTATGCTGGCTGAAGAGCAGCCTGCCGCCCCGCGTGAAGGACAATTGCTGCGTCTCGGGCGTGCGCGGCGCTGGCGTGGTTGAGCCGCACAGCGGTACTGAGGAATTCTCGATCGACCGCCCCGGCGGCGACTACAAGGGCTTTGAAGTCAAGAAGGGCGAGGGGGAGGGGGCCTGCAAGGCGGCCTGCACGGCCGACAACAAATGCCGCGCCTGGACCTATGTGCGTGCCGGCTACGTCGGCAAGGAGGCGCATTGCTTCCTGAAAAAAGAGATCAAACCACCGCGGCGTCGGGCCGGATATTCTTCGGGCGTGGTCAGGTAACAATCGGTTCCTGGCTTGCGTATTTGAAGCGAGTCGCCCGGTCGCCTGCGTTGCATCGAGGCCTTTGGGCAGCGCGGAGCCAGAGAGGTCACCCATGATTTTGACGCGCAGACTGTTCAACGGGGCGATGATCGCTGCAGCGCTGGCGACAGCCAGCCTGTTCTCGCCGGTATCGGCCAGATCACCGGTTCCCTTCACGGACGAGGCCTTCAAGGCGGCGCAGGTGTCCGGCAGCCCGATCCTGATCGAGATCCATGCGGACTGGTGCCCGACCTGCAAGGCGCAGCAGCCGATCCTCGACAAGCTGACCTCTGAGCCCAAATTCAAGGATCTGAAGATCTTCCGGGTCGACTTCGATTCCATGAAGCCGCAGGTGAAGGCGTTCGGTGCGCAGATGCAGTCGACCCTGATCGTGTTCAAGGGCACAACCGAACAGGGCCGCTCGGTCGGCGACACCAGGGAAGACTCGATCGCCGCTCTTCTCGACAAGAGCCTCTAAAGCATGATGTTTTTAGATAGAACCACACGCTCGTCATGGCCGGACTTGTTCCGGCCATCCACGTCTTTGTTTTGCCTGGGATTTAAGGCGTGGATGCCCGCGACCCGTCTACGCCAAGGCTTCGCCGGGCCACGAACTCACTCGGCCGGCGTAGCTTTGGCGAAGACGGCAAGCGCGGGCATGACGATTCCATCAAATCTCATCGCGCTCTAGGATCCGGAAGTGATCGCGATTGTGCTTGCCTTTCTGGCCGGCTGCCTGTCGATCCTGTCGCCCTGCGTGTTACCGCTGGTGCCGATCGTGCTTGGCACGGCGGTAGCGGCGCACCCGCTCGGCGCGGTGGCGCTGGCGGTGGGACTGGCGACATCGTTCACCGGCCTCGGCCTTTTCCTCGCTCTGGTCGGATTTGGCGCGGGGCTTGATCCC
>Ga0134128_10004775_pt1 | contig 16517 bp, 12 predicted proteins | sample KB31754_FD_96462 | JGI IMG/M metagenome (GOLD analysis project Ga0134128, IMG submission 96462) | Terrestrial soil microbial communities with excess Nitrogen fertilizer from Kellogg Biological Station, Michigan, USA - KB3-175-4 | ecosystem: Environmental > Terrestrial > Soil > Unclassified ...
ACTTCTCCTCGCCGCCGAGCAAGCCTCCTTCTCCCGCGTGCGGGTTAAGGCCGCACAGAGCCATGCGCGGGCGCGCCTTGCCCAAAAGACGCAGCGCCTCGTTCAAGGCGCGCGCGGCGCCCGAGATCGAGGCCGCGTCGAGGCGCCGCGCCGCTTCTTTTAAAGGGAGGTGGCGCGTCGCGAGCGCGCACCACGCCCCGCGCGACGGCACGCCGAGCACCATCTCGGCGCGGCCGGACGCCGCGCAGAGCGCGAGACGCTCGGTGTGGTCGCGGAACGGATAGCCCGCCGCGGACCAGGAGTCCTTGGCGATGGGCGCGGTGACGATCCCGGCGACGAGCCCGCGCGCGGCCAGAGTCAGCGCCGCCTCGAACGACGCGGCGGAGACGCGCCCCCCCGCGGCGTCCGGGACGCCGGGCCGGGAAGGCCGCGCGCCGAGACGCGTATCGAGGACCGGGCCGTCGGACGCGCGCCAGCCGGCGCCGCGCCAGACCTCGCGCTCGCCGACCAGCAGGGGCGAGACGTCCCGCGGCAGGGCGCCCGCGCGCAGGGCGGCCAGCGCGGCGCGCGGGCCGACGCCCGCGGGGTCGCCGCAGGTGAAGGCGAGGACCTTAGGCGGGCGGGAGATGGCGCTCAATGACGGCTTGGTCGCGCAGGCCCTTCACGTACGCTTCGAGCTTCTTGTGCAGGGCCACGTTGCCGAGGAAATTCATCAGGTCGTCCTTGAACTGGTCGAAATCCGGCGCCTGCGCGGCGCGCTTCTCGGTCACGCGGATCACGTTGTAGCCGGTCTCGGTCAGGATCGGATCGCTGTTCTGACCGACCTCCATCGAGAACGCGGCCTTGTCCAGCTCGGGAGACGCGACGCCGTGGAGCACGTAGCCGATGTCTCCGCCGCGCGCGGCGCTCTCGGGGTCCTCGGACTCCTCCTTGGCGATCTTGGCGAAGTCCTCGCCCTGGTCGAGGCGCTTCTTGATCTCGGCCGCCGTCTTCTGCGCGCGCTTGCGCTCGTTCTCCGACGCGCCCGGGGACAGCCGGATCAGGATGCGCTCGACCCGGACGCGCTCGGAGCTCAGCGCCTTGACCTGCTGCGCGGCCTCGCGCAGCGCCTGGCCGTCGTCCTCGTCCATCCCGGCGGGAGTGTCGGTGCTCTTGGAGGCGATATAGGCCTTGATCTTGTCGAAGTAGGCGCGCGCGTCCTGCTCCGTCGGAGGAGCGACCTTCGCCTTGACGTTCTCGTCGATCGTCTTCTTCGCCATGATCTGGCGCGTCAGGCGGTCGCGGAACTGCCCGTAGTCGATGCCCTCCGCCTTGAGCTGGTCGTTGAAGGCCTTCTCGGCCTCGGCGTCGTCGAGCGGGCGTCCGGTGGCCTCGTCCTTCTTGAAGCGGCCGCGGATCTCCTCGACGGCGTTGTCGAGCTCGCGCGGCCGGACCTTCAGCTTGTCGCGCTCGGCCTGCTGGACGAGCAGCTCGCGCGTGATCAGCTCCTCGAGCACGCTCTCGCGGATCTTGCGGACGTTGGCCGGATCGGAGAGCGCCGCGGGGTTGGTCTTGCTCCAGTAGTCCAGCGACGTCGCGGCTTCCTTTTGATATTCGGAGAGCAGGATCGGCTGCCCGTTGACCACGGCCACCGTGTCCTCCATGGTCGTCGTCGCGGGAGCGGGGGCGGCGGGCGCCGTCGCGGCGGCCGCGGGAAGCGAGGCGGCCGCGAGCAGCGCGGTCAGCGCGGCGGCCCTACTTGAATTGATCATCGACGACCTCCACCGGGAACATTTCCTGCTTCTGCTGCAGGTAGGCGTCCAGTTTCTGCTTCTCGAGCAGGTGCTCCACGCGCTCGCGCGTCTCCGCCGAGTCGGCGGAGAGGCGATGCTCGGAGTCCTTCTTGACCACGTGATAGCCGAACTTGCTCTTCAGAGGCCCGCCGATCTCGCCGACGCGCATCTTGAAGACGACTTCCTCGAGCTCCGGGATGACCTCGCCGTACATCAGCGGCGGGAAGCGCCCCCCCTGGGAGGCGGTCGACGCGTCGAGGGAGTCCTCCTGGGCGATCTTGGCGAAGTTCGCCCCGGCGCGGAGCTTCTTGGCGACCTCCTCGGCCTTGGCCGGCGTCGCCAGCAGGACGTGCCGGATCTCGACCTCGACCGGGTACTTCGCGATGTAGTCGCGGACCTCGTCGTCGGTCACCTTCAGCACGCCCTTGTTGCGCAGGTCCTCGATCCACATGCTCGTCAGCAGCGCCTCGCCGCCGTCGCGCACGCGGTCCTCCTCGTCCTTGCGGAGCTGCTCCAGGCGGGAGCGATAGTCCGCGGCGCGCGGCACGTCGGAGTGCTGGGCCGCGGCCAGGACGAGCTTCTCGCGGATGAGGACGTCGAGGAACTGCCGGCGGCCGCTGGGCGTCAGCACGTAGTCCTGGTAGCCCGCGGAGACCTCGGTCAGCTTGCGCTGGAACTCGGACTGGGTGATCTTGAGCTTGCCGACCCGCGCCAGCACCGGATCCTTGTCCCGGCAGGCGGAGAAGACCAGCGCGGCGGCCGATAAGAGTAGTGCCCGTCTCATCCCGGCCATAATAACATTTCGCGACGCCGGCGGTCCCGGCGGCGGCCTTCAGCCCCCAGCGCGCTCGGTGAACATCAACACGGCTCCCGTCGGCAGCCCCCGGTGGTCGCGCAAGGGGACCGCGCTGACGTTGAGGTGGTAGCCGTTGGGCCGAAACGGCGTCCGGAAGAAGACGCGCTCGCCGCGCACGGTCTCGCCCTTCAGCGCCCGCCCGAACGGGTCGTCGCCGGAAGCGAAAGGCGTCTTCCCGTCCTCGCGCATGGCGGTCAGGTTGCCGGCGCGAGAGAGCCGCTCGATCTCGTCGCGCCAGGCGCCGTGGATGCGCTCGGCGGCGACGTTGTACAGCGAGATGGCCCCGCTCGCGTCGGCCACGACGATGCCGACGTCCACGTGGTCGAGCACGGCGCTGAGCCGCTCTCCGAGCTTCTCCGCCTCGGCCTGCGCGACGCGGCGGCCCTCCGCCGCCTCGAGGGCCTGATCCCGGGAACGGCGCAGCGCGTCCTCGATCTTCTCGCGCTGCCCCATGTCCCCGAGCAGGGCCAGAAGAGCCAAGGCGAGGACCGCGCCCCGCGCGACGCTCGTGATCAGCTGGAGGCGGTTGAGGCTCTCCGCCTCGGCGGCGGCTTGCGCGGAGCCGGCGGCCGTCCGGGACTCTTCGGTGATGCGGGTGACGGTGCGCCGGATCTGGAAGGTGAACGCGCCGAGCAGGGCGAAGGCGAGGCCGAAAGCGGCCAAGACCTTCAGGCGCGCGTTGCGCCGCCGGACGGATAGGCGCTCGGCCTCTTCGGACCGCGGGGAAACGGGTGTCATCGCTGGGGTCAGCGGGATTCTATCAGATCAGCGCGGCAGAGACGGCGCGATCGCGCGCGCGCGCTCGGCCGGAGTCCCGGCGCTCTTGCGGATCAGGTATTCGCGCAGGTTGGCGGCGTAGGCGGCGAAGACGACGGCCTGGTGCAGGCGCAGACCCTCGGGCGAGGAGAACTCCGGTCTGGCCTCGACCGCGCGGTAGCCTCGCGACGAGGGCCGGTAGCGGGCCTGCGGCGGGACCTCGGTCCCCAGGAACGCCTCGCCGTCCGCCACGATGGGCCTCAAGCGCCCGAGCTCCTCGTCGAGCCGCGTCCACGCCTCGTCCCATTGCCGCGAGCCTCGCACGGCGCGCGGGTCGCGCAGCCCCTCGCGCAGGTACGCGGTCAGGCCGTCCACGTTCTTGAGCACCGGCGCGCTGCCGGCCAGGAAGCCGGCGAGCCGCGCGGCGGGCTCGACGGCGGGACGGCGCGGCGGCTCGGCCGCCAGCTTCGGGTACAGCATCTCCAGGCGCATGCGCGCGAGCTGGCCCGGGAACTGCTCCGGGGTGGCGGTGTAGGACTCGCCCCCCGTCTGCGCCGAGAGGGGCGCCGCCAGCAGGACGGCGGCGAGAAAGGCCTTCATCTCCCCTCAGGATAGACCCGGAACGCTCCGGAGCGCGAGGAAATTTTCGGTTAACGGAAGAGACTTCGGTCACACCCCCCGCCCTAGGCGGCGAGGAACTCGCGCACGGCCTGGGCGGCGGGCCGGCCCTCGAGGGCGAGGCGCACCGCGTCGCCCTCGCTCGAGGGCACGAAGGAGACGCGCTCGCCGAAGGCCTTGAGCCAGCGCGCCGGGGCGCCGGGGTCGGGCGGCGCGTCGGGGCGGAAGCGGATCTCGACGGCCTTGTCCTGCTCGACGATGGAGTCCACGCGCGCGCGCCGCGCCAGCGCTCGCAGCGCCAGCAGCTCGAACAGGTTCTTGACGGGCTGGGGGGCCGGGCCGGACAAGCGCTCGAGCTCCTCGAGGATCGTTTTCCCCTCCTCGGGCGCGGCCCGCAGGGCGCGCTTGTACAGCTTCAGGCGCTCGATCTCGCCCGGCAGGTAGTCCTCGGGCAGGAAGGCGGGAAGCTTCAAGTCGATCGAGACGATGCGGTCGTCCTCGACCTCCTTGCCGCGCATCTTCATGACCTCGCTCTCGAGCATCTGCGAGTAGTAGTCGGCGCCGACCGCGTTCATGAAGCCGTGCTGCCGCGCGCCGAGAAGGTCGCCGGCGCCGCGGATTTCCAAATCACGCATCGCCAGCTTAATGCCCGCGCCGAGCGCGCCGAACTCCTTGAGCGCGTCCAGGCGCTTGACCGTGTCCTCGGGCAGGTCCTTCAGCTCCGCGTCGGGCGGGTGGAACAGGTAGCAGTACGCGCGCTGGCGCTCGCGGCCGACGCGCCCGCGCAGCTGGTAGAGCTGGGCCAGGCCGAAGTTCTGCGCGTCTTCCACTAAAAGAGTGTTCACGGTGGGGATGTCGAGGCCGGACTCGATGATGGTGGAAGCGACGAGCACGTCGGACTTGCGCTGGGCGAGATCCCACATCGCTTTTTCGATCTCGGCGCCTCGCATTTGCCCATGCACCACGGCGACGCGGGCTCCGCCCGCGAGGCGCTGAATGGTCTGTGCGGCGTCCTTCATGGAACGGACGCGGTTGTGGACGTAATAGACTTGTCCGCCTCGGGCGAGCTCCTCGGCGATAGCGGTGGAGATCACTCGCTCATCCCACGGACCGACGCGCGTCACGATCGGCTGGCGGCCGGTGGGGGCCGTTTCAATGAGAGAAATGCCTCGAAGCCCGGTGAGAGCTTGATGAAGAGACCGCGGAATGGGCGTTGCCGACAGCGAGAGGATATCCGCATTGACTCGCACCTTCTTGAGCTTCTCCTTGTCGCCCACGCCGAAACGGTGCTCCTCGTCGACGATGACGAGTCCCAGGTCGTGGAACTTGACGTCCTTCTGCAGCAGGCGGGCCGTTCCGATGACGACGTCGATCTTGCCGCTCTTCAAATCTTCGAGAGTCTTCTTCTGCTCGGCCTTCGTTTGAAAACGAGTCATGATGGCGAGCTTCACGGGAAAGCCGGCCATGCGCTTGGCGAAGGTGCGGTAGTGCTGGTCGGCGAGGACGGTGGTGGGCGCGAGGACCGCGCACTGCTTGAGGCCCATCGCGCACTTGAACGCGGCGCGCATGGCGACCTCGGTCTTGCCGAAGCCGACGTCGCCGACGACGAGCCGGTCCATCGGCTTGGGCGTCATCATGTCCTCGAGCGTGTCGTGGATGGCCTTGGCCTGGTCCTCGGTGAGCTCGAAGGGAAAGGAGTTGGCGAACTCGCGCTCCATCTCGTTCTCCGGCGGGAACACGTGGCCGGGCTGGGCCGCGCGCTTGGCTTGGAGCTTGAGCAGCTCCTCGGCGAGCTCGCGCACGCCCTCGGCGACCTGTCTCTTGACCTCTTCCCACGTGCGCGTGTCCAGGCTCGACAGCCGCGGGCGCTTCCCTTCCACTCCGGAGTATTTCTGGATCCGGCCGAACTCGGTCAGAGGGACGTAAAGCCGGTCGGAGCCGCGAAACTCCAGCTTGACGCAGTCCTGCGCGCCGTGCCCGGGGACGGACACCGGTTCCATCCCGTCGTAGCGCGCGATGCCGTACTCCTGGTGCACGACGAAGTCGCCGTTCTTGAGCTCGCGCCAGCGCACCGACTGCTCGCCCTTGGCCGCGAAGCGCTTCCAGCGCCCGACGCCGCGCCAGTCGCGCTCGAAGACCTGCGACGTGGCGTACACGGCGAGACCCTCGCCGTCGAGACGGAAGCCCTCGCGCAGGGGGCCGATCAGGAATTGGACCGCGCCGCCGGGGATCTCTTCGGACAGGAGTTCCTGAAGTCGCGCGTCCTCGCCGTTGTTGAGACTGAACAGCAAGACCTTGAGCCCGGCGGCGAGGTCCTTCTTCATCTCGGCCCAGGCGTTCTTCGGGTCTCCGGCGTAAGGCCCGAGCGGCTTCGCGCCGAAATCGACGTCCCCCTCGCCGGCGTGCGCGACGCCCGCGATCACGCGCGCGGCGACACCCTCCGGGACCTGGGTCTCGACGCCCTCGCCGACGAGCCAGGACGCGCCGTCGGCGAGCCAGTCGGCGACGCGGGCGCCGAGCGCGGGCTCCTCGGCGGGCGTGGCCGCGGCCTGCGCGACGACGGCCGACGGCTCCTGCGAGACGGGATCGAACGGCCGGATGGAGGCGACGCGATCCTCGTCGTAGAGCACGCGGTAGGCGATCGCGGGCTCGAGCGCGTGGAAGTCCAGGATGGCGCCGCGCACGGCGAACTCGCCGGGGCTCTCCACGAAATCGACGCGCTGGTAGCCGGCGGCGGCGAGAGCCTCGATGGCGCTGTCGCGAGGGCTGCGGTCTCCGGCGCGGAAGCGGACGGTGCGGGCCGAGAAATCGGCCCGCGCCGGGGCCGGCGCCTGCAGGCCCTCGGGCGTGGCCAGCGCCAGGCGCGCGCCCGCGCGCAGGAGCTCGAGGGAAGCCAGGCGCTCCCGCGCGTCGTCGGCGAAGACGGCGACGGGCTCGGACCTCCCCTCGAAGAGCGGCGCCAGGGCTTTGACGGCGTCGGCCATGTCCTCGACGGCGTCGGCGTCGGGCAGGACGAAGACGAGCGGCCCATTCGGCGCGCTCAAGCCGGCCGGAGACGTTCCCGCCAGCAGGCGGCGGGCGAGGAGGGCTCGCGCCCCGGAGCCGGGGGCGCCGACGACTTTCTTCATCGCGCCTTGGCTTGGGCGGCCAAGTCGGCGATGAACGCCTCGCGGCGCGCGACGTCGCCGCACAAGCCGGCGACGCGCTTGCCGATTTTCTCGCCGTCGAGAGCGAGGAATCCTTCGAAGAGAACCCCGCCGGACTGGAGGCGGGCGTAGGCGCCGACGGGCGACCCGCAGCCGCCGTCGACGGCGGCCAAGAAGGCGCGCTCGAACTCGACGCAGGCGCGCGTGGGCGCGTGGTCGAGCTTGGCAACGATGCCGGCGACGTCCTTTCGGTCCGAGCGGATCTCGAGGGCCAACGCGCCCTGCGCGGGAGCGGGGAGCATGATCTTGACGTCGAGAGGCTCGTGGGGGACGTCGCCGCGGCCGAGACGCTTGAGCCCGGCGACGGCGATGACCATGGCGTCGAATTCCCCATCCTTCAGCTTGCGCAGGCGCGTGTCGACGTTGCCGCGCAAGGTCATCAGGTTCACGCCGGGCTTGGCCGCCAAGATCATGAGGTGGCGTCTCAGGGAGGACGTGGCGACCTTCGCGCCGTGGTTCAGCGAGGCCCAGGTCAGGCCGGGTCGCGGGACGAAGGCGTCGCGCGGATCCTCGCGCTCGGGGTAGGCGGCGATGGAGCAGCCGGCGGCGAGGAGCGCGGGCATGTCCTTGCCGCTGTGCGCGGCGAAGTCGACGCGACCGTCCAGCAAAGCCTCCTCGAGCTCCTTGACCCAGAGGCCCTTCGCGCCCTGAGGCAAGTTCTTGGCCACCTCGGGGGTCGGAACGCCGAACTGGTCGCCGCTCGTCTTGATGACGACCGTCTCGACGGTCAATCCGGGATTGAGCTTCTCGAGCGCGCGCGCGGCCTGGCTCGACTGCGCGAGAGCGAGGGCGGAGCCGCGGGTGCCCATCTTGAGCGTCGTCACGAGCCCATTCTACTTTTTTCGATTGGCCACGCAGCTCGACGACACCGTCTCGTCAGCCCCTTTGATAGGGCGTCAGACTTGCGGCGATCACACTCTTACTGTCTCGCAGCTTCGCATCTACCCACTTCTCGAGACTCGTTGACCGAGGAACGCGAAAATCGGCGATTCGAGTGGGGGTGAGCTTCCGGCCGTATGTAAAACGCCACTTCTCAGACCGCAGGCATGCAGCCGCGAGAACGAGATCGGACATTTTGAAATCATCGCTCTTGGGCAAGAGAATGAGGCAGTCGTCATTAACAGCGCAGGGCTCCATCTGCACGAACGCCTCGCCAATGCTGCCAGTCTGCGCGACCGTGACGAAGGGCGCCTTCGCCACGAAAGGGAATTCCAGCCAGCCATAACACCCGTTATATTCCTCCGTCGGGGATATAACCAAGGATTGTCCCGGGACAAACCCCTCGCGGCTGTGCAGTTCCTTCATTCCGTAGTAAATGTCAAATAACGCACCAATGGTTCCCGGCGTCGTTGACATCGCCGCCGCGTTATCGATGCGCTTTTTCGTAACCATTTCCCGGTACGTCTTCATTGTCACGTCGCCCTGCTCGATGACCCGCCGCTGCGTGACGATCTCGGGGGCATAACGCGTGTAGAAAGAAGTAAGGCGGCGAAGCAAGACATCGACGCTCTCCTTGATCTCTTTCTCGTCTGCTGGCGCCGACTCGATGTATGCACCCGGCGCCCATTCATCACTCTTGCCGACGTGCGCCGCTCCCGAAAAGCCCGGGCGCCTCGTGTTATTGAGGATTGCGTCCAATGCTTCCGGAATTTGATTGGGCTCGCTCGGCCGCTCAACTCGAGTCCCTTTCCGCAAAGTCAAACCATCGTGGTGCAACCGGACGAACATGCTCTTGCGGTTCTTGTTGTGAGGAATTCCTTTTTCGACAAGAACAACCGCGGTCGTCGCCGCGGCAAACGGCTGAAACAATTCATCCGGCAGTTGGCATACGCCAATGAGGCTGTTTTTCTCCAACAGCTTTTGGCGCCACTTGCCTTTCGATTTTTTCACGAGGACACTCGCTGGAAGGATGACCGCGAGTCGCCCACGATCCTTCAAGCCTTCCAGTGCACGATCCACAAAGGCTTCACTCGGCCTATCCGTCTTTTCGTGAGGAAAGGGTGGGTTCATAAGCGCGACGGACGCTCTCGCGTCAGGAAACGCGTCCGCGGTGAAGCAATCGTCCCTGTGTACGCCGGTCTTGCCATCACCGCGCAAGATCATATTCGCGACGCACAACGCCGCTGTGATCGGTTCTTCCTCGAAACCGATCAAATGCGTCGGGACATTTTTCATCATCTGTTCACGCGAGACTTTCTGCTTGAGCGTGATCCGCTCCATACAGGCGATCAGGAATCCGCCTGTCCCGCAAGCCGGATCAAGAACGACATCGTCCTTAGTGACCTCGCAGAGGTCGACCATCATGTGAGTGATGTGGCGGGGCGTAAAATACTGACCGATAGTATTCCCCCCCGTGTAGCGAAAGAATGTCTCATACAACTGGCCCAGATAATCGTGTTCGGCTGTTAGAACAGTGACATTAAGTCGTTCGAGGATCGTCACGATGCGCCGAACCTTATCCCTCAACTTGTGATTCTCTTCCTCGATCCGAAGGCTCCTCGCTAGATCTGGTTTGCCCGCGGAGATGAAGGCTTGTTTGCATTCGGCGTTGATATCCCTGAGAATCGCGGCTGGATCCCGACGGATATTCCCTTTTGACTGCCATAAAGCCAGCATGATCGCCCCGACCACTGCGGGGCGTTGACCGTCTTGAATGCGCGACTCGCGAAGTAGTCTGTTTATTTCATCCGCCCGGGCTGCAAGCACTTCCAGCGGCGGGATCGTCGGCCGGATCTCTCTTGGACCGCGGGGAATTGAGATTCGCTCAAGATCGGCGCGTGTCGGTATCCAGCCGATGGGCTCCCCGTCATAGGTGATCGGCTCCCAATTTGTCCCAACGCGCTTGGACACCTGAAGCTTGAACTCGAGGTCCGAAGTGCCCGCGAGCCCGATCGCAAGCGGGTAGGCCCCCCCAAAACCTAATGCGTCGGCGTATCCCTGAGCCTCGACGATCGCCTTGTTTGCATCATTGACTGATCTTTTCGTCTCTATCGCGGCTAACGGAATGGCGGTAGCCCGATCAACGAGCAAGGCCTCGGGTATTCCGTGCCCATCCCCCGTTTTGCTCGCTCTGGATAACGCATCGGTCAGATCGGCGAAGCCACGGTACTCGTTCTGAAAGAGGAGATCGCCCTTCGGAGGCTGGCGCAAATCCCAACCCTGAGAAACGAGTAGGTCGTTTAGAAGATGCTCGGCACGCCGCTCCGACGCCTGCCCCGGGATGCCTGTCGCCATTTCTTTCTCCCGCAGGCTCGAAGGCATGAGGTCTGTGGGACGCGGGCAAATATACAAATTATGCTATAGGAATAAATACTGAATGTTCTTATAGCGTGTTTCATGACTCGGGGAGTTCACCTAGAATGAGCCCGTGGCAGAACCCAAGCAGGACATATACGGCTTCATCGGCACGCGCATCCGGGACATGCGCAAGGTTCGCGGATTGACGCTGGAGGAACTGGCGGGCGCCGCAGGGATGAACACAAGCTTCCTGCAATCCATCGAAAAGAACAAGAAGCGCCCGAGCCTGCGGATGCTCTACAACATCTGCATGGCGCTCGAGATCCCGATGGAAAAGATGTTCAAGGATGCGCCAGTCCCGGCCAAAGAAACGGACGTCTTCGCGCGCAAGGTCAGCTTGCTGGTGCGCGACGCGAGCCCCAAGACGCGGGAGAAAGCTCTCGAGGTCTTAAAGACGCTCATCCGCGCGGACTAGGCCGGCTGTCCCGCCGGGTCCCAGAAGGCCAAGAGATCGATTTTCGGGTCCTCTCCCGGGAGCATTGCATTATTGAGCGCGGCCGCTACACTGTGACTGATGGAACCCGACCGCCTCGCCCGATTCGTCGCGGCTCAGGATCCGGTCTATGGCGCGGTCCGGCGCGAGCTGTCGGCCGGCCGGAAAGAGACGCACTGGATCTGGTTCATCTTCCCGCAGCTGGCGGCCCTCGGGCGAAGCGAGACGAGCAAGCGGTACGGCCTCTCCTCGAAATCGGAGGCGCGCGATTATCTCGAGCATCCCGTCCTCGGGCCGCGCCTGAAGGAGTGCGTCCGGCTCATGCTCGACTCGCCGAGCGGCGAGATCGAGTCGATCATGGGCTACCCCGACGACCTCAAGTTCCGCTCCTCGATGACGCTCTTCGCCGCCGCCGTCCCCGAGGAGCCTCTCTTTCAAGCGGCACTGGATAAATTCTTCGCCGGGGAGCAAGATCCGCTCACGCTCCGGCTGATGGCCCATTTCCCCCATGTCGCTCCAGGCCAATTGACCGTCGGAGACCGAGTCCGGAGCGACGCGCGCGGCTCCGCCCCGTCAGTCGGGGGCGCGCGCCGCGTTCCAGCGCAGCAGCCGCTCGGCGAGCGTCTTCGCGACGTCCAGCCGCTCCCGGCGGAGATCGCGCTTCTCCCCCGGATCGCGACGCAGGTCGTAGAGCTCGGAGTCGAGCGTCTCGAAGTCGTAGACGAGCTTCCAGCCGTCGCTCGTGCGCAGCGCGCACTTCTCCGTCTGCAGGAGAAAGGACGTCTCGGCGAACGCGTCGAGCGCCAGCGGCCGGCCGCGCGTCAGGGGGACCAAGCTCGCGCCCTGCATCTGCCGCCGGGTCTGCGAGTCCGCCGACAAACCCAGCCAGTCGACGAGCGTGGGCAGCACGTCGATCAGGCGGACCTGCGCGTCGATCCGCTCCGGCGCGGCGCCTGGAACCCCGATGATCAGCGGAACGCGGAGCAGCTCGTCGTAGAGAGTCATCCCGTGATCGAAGCCGCCGTGCTCTCCGAACTGCTCGCCGTGGTCGCCCATGATCACGACGACCGTCCGCGAGGAGACCGCGAGCGCGCCGAACTCCTTCCAGAAGCGCCCGAACCGCTCGTCGGCGCGCAGCGTCTGCTCGTCGTAGCGGTCCCGCCAGAAGCGGGCGTCACCCGTGGAGATCGAGATCGGTTCGCCCTTGATCGTCTTCATGCGCAGGTCCAGGAACTCGCTCTCGGCGCCCGTGAACGGGCCGCGATAGGCGGGATCGGCGAAGCGGCTGCGGAAGCCGGCCGGCAGCGGGAATTGGCCGTGGACGTCGTAGCCGTGGATGAAGAGGAAGAACTTGCGGTCCGAATGGTCCTTGAGCCAATTCAGGGCGAGCGGGAACGTCGTGTCGAAGCCGCCGAAGGAGACCGAGTCGAAGTAGACGTCGAAGCCGCGGCCGAAGCCGAACTCCGACCCGACGCCGGCGTCCCCGGTGAAGCCGGCCGTGGCGTAGCCGCTGCGCCGGAACACCTCCGCCATCGTCGAGAACCGGCTCGGCAGCCGCGCCAGCTCCTTGCGGTCCTCGCTGAACACCGCGTACTTGTTGAGAACGCCGTGCTGATGCGGGTAAAGCGACGTGAAGAAGGACATCGTCGAGGGCAGCGTCCAGGGCGCCTGGGCCACGGCCGTGGTGAAGCGGAAGGAGCGCGCCGCGAGCGCGTCGAGATTCGGGGTCAGCCCGCGGGGATTCTCGAGCGCGTCGGCGCGCAGCGTATCGAAATCGACGACGATGACGTTGTCGCCCGCCAGGCTCGCCGCCGCGGCGCGCGAGGGAGTCGCCGCGAAAAGAAGAACGAGACAAAGACGGAGCGGCGCGCGCATGCTTAAGAGGATTATAGGTCATTCGCTCGCGCCGCGCCGCGCCGCCCGCTCGGGAGCGCGCTCTCTGTGTTAAGATAGGTCCGTGAAGGATCTCAAGTGGGTCGAGATCGACCTCTCCGCGGTCGCGCACAACGCGCGCTGGGTCGTCTCGCGCCTCGAGGGCGCCAAGCTCATGGCCGTGGTCAAGGCCGACGCGTACGGCCACGGCGCCGTCGAGGTCGCGAAGGTCGCGCTGAAGGCCGGCGCGTCCTCGCTGGGAGTCCGCGACCTGCCGGAGGCCGCCGAGCTGCGCCGGGCCGGCATCAAGGCCCCCGTCCATCTGCTGTTCCCGATCCTGCCCGAGCAGGCGCCCGACGCCGTCCGCCTCGGCGTCAGCGTCACGGTCGACGACGCCGCTCAGGCGCGCGCGCTGAACGCCGCCGCCAAGAGCAAGGTCGGCGTGCACGTCGACGTAGACTCCGGACTCGGACGCTGGGGCGTCTCCCCGCGCGACCTGCCCGAGCTCATGCGCGCCCTCGCGGCCTTGAAGAAGGTGCGCGTCGAGGGGCTCTCCACCCACATCGACTACGTGCCGGGCAAGAACGCGGTCGAGGCCGAGGAGAAGCTCGGCGCGTTCAAGCGCCTGGCCGAGCCGTACAAGAAGAGCCGCCCGGAGCTCTTGGTCCACGCGGCGAACAGCTCGGTGTTCATGGACTTTCCGCACCACCGCTTCGATCTCGCCTGCGTCGGCAACCTCCTCTACGGAATCAACCCTTCCGGCCGTCCGGCGCCGCTCAAGAGCGCCTGGAAGTTCTGCGCGCGCATCCTCTCCCTGCGCGACGTCCGCAAGGGCGCCTCGGTGGGCTACGCGAGCGAGTACCTGGCCCCGCGCCGCATGCGCGTCGCCACCTTGCCCGTCGGCTACGCGGACGGCCTCACCATGGAGCCGGCCGAGCGCCTGATCGGCTTCGGCGGCGGCTTCCGCTACTGGGGCATGCGCAAGGGCGTGAAGCTCCCGTTCATCGGCCGCGCGGGCATCGCCCACGTCCTCGTCGACGCGACCGACGTTCCCAAGGTCGAGATCGGCGACGTCGTGACGCTCCCCGTGCGCCGCACCGCCGCGCGCCACCTCGACCGCGTCTACCGATGACGAAGGCCGCCATCCTCGCCGCCCTTCTGCTCCTTCCCGCGGCGGCTCGCGCGACGCCGGCGATCTACGGCTTCACGTTCCCGTCGTGGTGGAAGGATTCCTACGATCAGCCCGCCGCCAAGACCAGCCTCGCGAACCTCGCCAAGACCGGCGCCAAGTGGGTCGCCCTGATCCCGGTCCAGTACATGAAGAGGAAGGACAGCACGACGTTCGACGTCACCGACCAGACCGCGTCCGACGAGTCCTTGCGCCGGACCATCCGCGACGCCAAGGCTCTCGGGCTTTCGGTGGTCCTCAAGCCGCACGTCAACTGCGCGGACGGCACGCCGACGGCCGTCATCCGCCCGCGCGACGAGCGCGCGTGGTTCGCGAGCTATCGGGAGTTCCTGCTGCATTACGCGACGATCGCGCGCGAGGAGCGCGTCGAGCTCTTCGTCGTCGGCACCGAGCTGTTCTCGATGGCCGCGGGCCCGGTCCATGAGCGCGAGTGGCAGGAGCTGATCGGCGGCGTCCGCGCCGTCTACCCCGGCAAGCTCACCTACGCCGCCAACTGGTACGACTTCGCGCTGATCCCGTTCTGGCGCTCGCTCGACTACGTCGGCATCGACGGCTACTTCCCCGCCGTCGGCGGGAAGCATCCGAGGCTCATGGCGGCCAGTCTGCGCGCCTATCTCCCCGCCATCCGCGCCGTCGTCCATGCCTCCGGCAAGCCCCTGCTGTTCACCGAGGTCGGCATCGCGAGCCAAAGGGGCGCCAACCGAAAGCCGTGGTCCTACCGCGATTTCGGTCCCGTCGACGCCGGGGTGCAGAAGGCTTACTTCGAGGCCTTCCTCGACGCGTTCTCGCGCGAGCGCTCCTTCGCCGGCTTCATCCAATGGTGCTGGGACTTGAACCCGGACGCCGGCGGGCCGAACGACAAGAGCATGACCGTCCAGGGCAAGCCCGCGCTCGACGTTTTGGAGAAGTACTTCGCCGGGCTCAACGCTCCCGCGCTCGATGCCCGCGCGGCCGAGACGGCGGGCGCGGCTCGCAAGGCGCTGGCCGTCGTCGAAGCCGGGGTCCCGGTCGAGTGACGAAGATGATCTCCATACTAACGGCGATTCTCGGGATCGCGCTCGCGGTCCCGGCAGCGGCGGCGCCCCGACTGTCCGCCTCCGCGGGCATGGTGTTCCGCCAAAGAGAGAACTCCTCGTCTTTGGACAACGTCGCCGTCGGCGCCGTCCTCGCGAAGGGCGACGGCATCCGCACCGGCGCCGATTCACGCGCCGCGATCGTCTTCGACGACCGTTCCCGCGTCGAGGTCGGACCCAAGTCCTTGTTCGTCCTGGAGGAGGCGGAAACGAAGGCGGCCGCGATGCGGCTGACGTTCGGCTCCCTGCGCGCGTGGGTGGAGAAGATCCCCTCGCGCCGCTTCGAGGTGCGCACGCCGACCGCCGTCTGCGCCGTGCGCGGCACCGAGTTCGCGATCGACGTCGACGCGCGCGGCCACACCGGCGTGCGGATGTTCACCGGCCTCATGTCCGTGTCGGACGGGCACGGCCGCGAGGCGATGGTCAAGGGAGGCCAGAGCATCCGCGTGACCGACAAAGGACTCGGCCCCATCCAGGGTCAGGCGGCGCGCGGCGCTTCGCCGAGCCCGGCCGCGGCCCCCGCGACGGCCGCGCCTCAAGACTCGATGTCCCTGATCAGGGGCGGCGGCGATTACTCCGGGAACGGGGAAAGCGGCGGCTCGTCCTCCGCTGCCGGCGACGGGGCGCAAGGGCGGGCGCGAGCCGTTCAACAGGCGGAACCCGATTGCCGGGACAACGCTTGCTGCTACCGGAAATGCCTGGCGGCGGGAGGTCGGTGGCGGGGCGAACCGTGGCAGGGCGACTCCTGCATCATCGCGGACGTCGACAAGATGCACAGGATCGGCTGCGGAGCGTATAAGCCGCCGTAAGCCGCAGCCGCGACGAACGGCTCGGCTTACAGGCGCGTGACGTGCCGCGAGATCGTGGTCTGGTTGCCCTTGCCGTCGGAGACGGTCACGCTGACCGAGTTGCCGCCGACCTGCGTCTTGAGCACCATCGAGAAGTTTCCCTCGTCGTCGATGCGGACGGGATGGCCGTTGATCTCCAGCTTGAGCCGATCGTCGCGCAGGATCCCGGAGACGCGGACCGTGTCGCCGACCTCGGCGTCCTGCTCGGGGGTGATCAGGTTCACCATGCTCGCCAAGCGCTCGTTCTCCGGGTCGACCTTGATGCCGACCGTGTAGTAGCGCGGCGCGTGGAACGCGCCCTCGGTGCCGAGCAGGTCGACGGCCGCGACGCGCCACCAGTACGCCCCGGGCTTGAGCCCGGCCTCGTCGGCGGAGAAGCGGTCGTCCGTGCCGTACTTGCGGTCGAAGACCGTCCGGTGGAAATCCCTGTCCTTGGACGCCTGCACGTGGAAGCCGAGGATCGGCTGGCCGATCTTGAGGACTTGGATGTCGCTGCGCAGGCTGTCGGCGTCGGCTTCCGGCTCCGGCTGAGGCGGCGGGACCTTGGGGTCCGGCGCGGCGCCGCCGCCCACCGTCGAGGCGGACATGAACTCCTGG
>Ga0134128_10004776_pt1 | contig 16516 bp, 14 predicted proteins | sample KB31754_FD_96462 | JGI IMG/M metagenome (GOLD analysis project Ga0134128, IMG submission 96462) | Terrestrial soil microbial communities with excess Nitrogen fertilizer from Kellogg Biological Station, Michigan, USA - KB3-175-4 | ecosystem: Environmental > Terrestrial > Soil > Unclassified ...
ACGACCCGGCGCATGCCTTCGGGCCGCCGAACGCCCTTGCCGTGCAACTGGCGGGCACCGACATGCTGCAACCCGGCACGCGCGCCGCGCCGTCGTTGAAATATCTGCAGGCCGTGCCGCCCTTCACCCAACATTTCTTTGAGTCCGAGGACGACGCTGACGAGAGCATCGACAACGGCCCGACCGGCGGCCTGACTTGGGACGGACGCTCCGATCGCGGCCGCGACCAGGCGGGGTTTCCGCTGATGTCGGCGTTCGAGATGGGCAACAAGGATCAGGCGGAAGTCGCCGGCCGCGTCCTCGCCGGCGGCTATGGCGAACGCATCGCCGCCATCGCCGGACCGGGAGCCGCCACCGACCCCGCCCTCGTCTATCGGACGGCGGTCGACGCGCTCGAAGCCTACGAGCAGGACTACAAGACCTTTTATCCCTACAGCAGCAAGTATGACGCGTTTCTGGCCGGCAAGGCCAAACTGACGCCGGAGGAGGCGCGGGGCCTCGCCCTCTTCAACGCCCCGGACAAGGGCAATTGCGCCTCCTGCCACATCAGCGAGCGAGGCCTCGACGGCACCCCGCCGCAGTTCACCGATTATGGGCTGATCGCGCTGGGTGTGCCGAGAAATCCCGACATCCCGGCCAACAAGGACCCGAATTACTTCGATCTTGGCCTCTGCGGCCCGCTGCGCACCGATTTTCTCGGGCGGCACGAATATTGCGGGCTGTTCCGGACGCCGACGTTACGCAACGTGGCGCTGCGGCAGACCTTCTTCCACAACGGCGTCTTCCACACGCTGCGGCAGGCGGTGGAATTCTACGTCGAGCGGGAGACCGATCCGGCCCGCTGGTACTCGAAAAAGCCCGATGGCACGGTCAACAAATATGACGACCTGCCGGATTACGCCAAGGCCAACGTCAACACCGATCCGCCCTTCGACCGGAAGCCCGGCGAGGCTCCGGCGCTGAGTTCCTCAGAGGTGGATGATGTTGTGGCGTTCCTCGGCACCCTGACCGACGGCTATACGCCGCCCGCGCAGCCCTAGCCTCGCGTCCGGGCGCGATGGATCGTGGCCTTTGCGGCCTTGGCCGGCTTTTTTGCCGGCAGGCCCAGCGCCCGCTCCACAGCGTCGACGCCTTTGCCCGAACTCGTGAGCTTGCCGCTGTCGAGCACCTCGACGAGCGCGCCGTTCGAAAAGCTCAGGCGCCACGCCTTGCCGTCGGGCGCCCGGCGGCGGTCGGTGAGTTCGATTCCGGCTGCGGTGATCAGCGCAATCGCCTTGTCGGCATCCATCGGGTCGCTCCTGAACCGGCGTTGATCCACGCACTATCGTCTTGGGGAATGCGAGCCGTCAAGCAACGGCGGTCCTGCTGGAGCGGGCTGGAATATGACAGTGGATCGTGCGCCATGTCGCAAATTGGTCATGCAAGTGTTTGGAGGACGGATTTTGGCGCGCAAACCTGATCGTGAAGAGCTGCAGCAGACGCTGCTGTGGCTGGCGAAGCCGAAAATGTCGCCCAAGGAGTTGCTAAAAGAGACCCGCAAGGTCCATCCGGAGGCAGGCAAGAAGGATATCGTCCGCGCCGCCTTCGCCTCATTGATCGCGGTGGCCGACCAGGACGGCGAAAAGGCCCTCACGCTGCAGGATCTGGCGATCGCCGAACGCGGCTCCGACGAGGGCTGAGCGTGGGGTCTTGGCGCCTGCGAGGGCTTGAGCCTTTGGCCCACCCCTCATCCGTCTCGGCCTTCGGCCGATCCACCTTCTCCCACAAGGGGAGAAGGATAGCCGTGGTGCGGCCTTGCCCACTTTCTTCCTTCTCCCCTTGTGGGAGAAGGTGGCGCGAAGCGCTGGATGAGGGGTAGGCCACTAACACTGGCTACGCAAAGGCCGGCGAACCTCGTCCGCCTGCCCAATTGATCTTACGCTGCCACAACCGCTCAGCGCGCGTCCTGGATGGCCGAGAGCTGCCAGGCGCCGCCGTTTTCGCGCACGAAGGTCCATAGCTCGCGGGCATCGGCGGGTTTGTCCGTATCGCCTTTCACCACCGCGCCAGTCTGGCGGTCGCGCATCACGTCGATCGCCGTCCAGTGCATTGCAACGGTCGCGTAGTCGCGGTTGCCCTCGCGCCAGGCTTCCGACAGCTCGCCCTCGATAAACTTGAGGTCGGTCACGTCATTGCGCATGCCGTGCGTGGCGTTGTCGGCCAGTTCCTCCGAGAGGTACGAAACCATTTCGGGCGTGGTGTAGCGGCGCAGGCCCTGATGGTCCTCGCGCGAAAAGGCCTGCTGCACGTCGCCGAGGATGTGCTCGAAGGTTTCGAGATCGGTATTTGTGATGCCGATCTCGTCGCGATTGCCCGAGCCGGAGGCAGCGTTGCCGCCGTAGCCGGCCTGGCCCGAGCCATAGTCCGGGCCGCCGCCGAGCGGAAAGCCGCTGCCGGTGCCGTAGCCGCGCGGGGCAGCCGGCTGCTGCTGGTTGCGGAACCAGCGGAAGGCGAACCAGATCAGGCCGCCGATCAGGATGATCTGGAACAGCGAGCTGATGCCGCCGCCGAGACCGCCAAAACCGTAGCCCATCATCGAGCCGAAGAGGCCGTGGAACAGCAGGCCACCAAGCATGCCGCCCACAATGCCGCCGCCAAGGCCGCTGAAGAAGCCGCCGCGATTGAAGCCGGGGTTGGCATAGCCATTGTTATAGCCGGACGTGCCGACAGCGCCGGTATTGGGCGTCCCGGTATTCGGGGTCATCGAGCGCTGGATCGGCGAGATCGTATTGGGTGCGATCTGCGTGATCGACGGCGAGGAGAAGGTGCGCATGCCGCGGCTGCCAAAGCTGCCGCCCATACGGGCCTCGGCCGCGCCGGCAAAGGCGAGCGAGCCAACCATCAGCAGGGCGGCAAACAGGCTGCCCAGCTTGACAAACCGGGACGTGAACACGGGCGTTCTCCATCAAAGGGCGATGGAGGCGATGTAAGAGGCCAAAAACACCGATGTTAGGCAAAAAATGCGACACGTCGCCGCTTGAATTGGCGCGAGGGATTACTAGCGGGCAATCGGCAGTAGGCAATCGGCAGTCGGGCAATAGCCGTCCCATTGGCGCCAGATTGCCCATTGCCGATCAGGTCCGCGGCACAAAACCATCCTTGCCCACGGTGATGAAAGCCGCATTGACCTTGCCGTCGGCGGCTTTGATGCCGCGCACGAGCACATGCGCGCCGGCCACCAGCGCCGTCTTGTCGGCGACGGCAAAGGTGGTGAGCGGCGTACCGTCGGGAATGGTCACCTTCTGCTGTCCGCCCTTGTAAGTCACCGTCAGGACGCGGTCGCTGGTGCCGACGACCTGCGAAACGGTGCCGTTGGTCATGGTCGAATTGGGGCCCTGATCCCATTTGTGGAACCCCTCGCCAAGCCCGCGCGCCGATTCGGGAAAGACCGTGATCTCGACGGCCGTATTGCCGCCCTTGCCGTCGGCCTGGGCGCCGGCGCCGATGAAACTGCCCGGCTTGATGTCGTCGATCGCGATCGGCATCGTCAGGGCAATCCGGCTCTTGTCGCCGAGCATCACCACATCCTTGGTGCCGTCGGTAGCGGTGATGTCGATCTCGTCGCCGGCGACCGCCGTCACCACCCCGCTGATCTTTTCGACCGGCATTCGCGCCTGCATCGACTGGGCGAAGGCTGGTCCCGCGACGGCAATAAAGCCGGCGGCGGCCAGCAAAGCGAACTTCTGCATGTGATGATCTCCCGCAGCGTCGAACCCGGAAGCGCCGGCCCGACGGGCGCGCGCACTCTGCCCCGCCCACCGCCCGGTTGGAATTCACGCCCGCTACACTTTCTCGGGAGGCAGGCGTTGAGCGGCGAGCGTGGCGGGGGCGATGGGACCGCCAAGTCACGCCAAAAACGCGGTGTCACCCCGGCGAAGGCCGGGGTCCATCCTGAGGCCTTGCCACAACGTCAGCGGTCGCGGGGAGGCATCAGGATGGATACCGGCCTCCGCCGGTATGACAGCGGTTGGGCATAGGCGTCGCCACCAAGAACCGCTGGCGTTTGCCCACGCGCACTTACTTCCCGCGCTTCAGCCCAACCTCTTCGAGCAAGCCGAGGCGCCGGGCGTCGTAGTAGTAGCCGGTGGCGTAAAAGCTTATCGCCTTTTCGGGATCGCCGTGGGCGACGATATAGGCGCCGGCGAGATATTTTGCGCCGTAGCGCAGATTGGTATCGGCGCTGAGGAGGCCCGCGGGCGAGCCCTGATAGCCCATCGAACGGGCAGTGTCGTAGCGGATCTGCATCAGGCCCCAATAGGGGCCGTGGCGGGCGCCTGCGTTATAGTTGCTCTCGCGCACGATGATGCGGCGGATCAGCGATTCCGGGACGTGATAAAGCGCGGCGTAGCGGCCGATTTCGACATTGAGGCCGCCGTCCGGGCTATCCATGATCACATCCGGCGCAACGGCCTGCTGCCCCGGCATGGCCATGTGGGATTCGAGCTGGCAGGCGGCAAGCACCGCCGCCAGGGCAGCAAGAACGGCGAGGCGCGGCAGCGCGTGAAGCGAAGAGGAAATACTGGTCACTCCTTGGCGGGCAAAGCGCCCTCGATCGACTGGCTGCGCGTTCGATCCCCGGATCAAGTCCGGGGAGGAAAAGCGGGATCCACTTTTCCTCAACGCGCTCCGATAACCGGCAGATCGGGGTCGCCGGCCGATGCGCCAAGGACAAAGCCCTCGGCGCGGGAGAGCCGGCGGACGCTTCCTCCGAGCGCCGGTGGGGCGCCTCCTAGCACGGCTTGCCGCGCTCGTTAAGCCCCCCGGCGCGGTGACAACCCGCGAGCCTGCCGGTCACGATCGCGCCAATCGAGTGAAAAGATTAACGAGATCAAAACGAAATCCCTGCCACAGTCGTCTCACGGTGTGGTCACGGTGGGGGCCGACCACCGCATCGCGTTCGCCGAGGGAGAGTTTGGCCTTGACCCAGTCCGCCGCCGATCTGTCGCAGGCCATGCTCGACCTCGCGCCGGTGTCGCTGTGGCTCGAGGATTATCGCGACCTCAAGGCGCTGTTCGCCCGCTGGCGCGCCGCGGGCATTTCCGATCTCGGGGCGTTGTTCAAGGCGGAGCCCGCCAGAATTCGGGAATGTGCCGACCAGATCCGCATCCTCGACGTCAACGCCAAGACGCACGAACTGTTCGAATCCCGCGATCTCGACCACCTGACCGGCAATCTCGCCCTGATCTTTCGCGACGACATGATGGATACCCATGGCGAGGAGATGATCCAGCTCTGGGAAGGCCAGCTCGAATTCTCCAACATCTCGGTCAACTACAGCCTGTCCGGCCGCCGCATCGATATCCAGATGACGGGCCGGGTGCTGCCCGGTTTTGAGGAGAACTGGGACCGCGTGCTCGTCGCCATCGAGGATGTCACGGCGCGCGAAACGGCGCGCCGGCGCGAAGCGGAATTGGCGCGCTACGCCGAGGGCCTGTTCGAGCATTCGCCGGTCTCCCTTTGGGTCGAGGATTTTTCGCGCATAAAACTGCTGCTCGACGAAGTGCGCGAGCAGGGCATCACGGACCTGCGCGTCTTCACCGACGTGCATCCCGAATTCGTCGAGCGCTGCATGGCGGAAATCGGCGTGCTCGATGTCAACAGGCAGACGCTGCTGATGCTCGGGGCGACCGACAAGCGCAAACTGCTCAATCGCCTCGGCGAAATTTTCCGTGACGACATGCTCGCCCATTTTCGCGAGCAGCTCATCGACCTGTGGGCCGGAAAGCTGTTCCAGACGCGCGAGGTGATCAATTACAGCCTCACTGGCGAGGTCATCCATGTGCTGCTGCAGTTCTCGGTGCTGCCCGGGCACGAGGCGGACTGGTCGCTGGTGCAGGTGGCGCTGACCGACATCACGGCGCGCAAGAAAGCGGAGGCCTATCTCGAATTTCTGGGCAAGCACGACGAGCTGACCAAACTCTACAACCGGTCGTTCTATGTCGACGAGCTTAACCGCATGGAGCGCAAGAACATCCGCCCGGCCTCGGTGATCATGATCGACGTCAACGGGCTCAAATCGGCCAACGACATGTGGGGGCACGCGGCCGGCGACGCGCTGCTCAGGCGGACCGGCGAAGTGCTGGCCAAGGCAGTCGAAAAGCCCTGTTGCGCCGCCCGCATCGGCGGCGACGAGTTCGCCCTGCTGCTGCCGGGCATGGACGAGGCGGGCGCCGAACTGGTGCTCGAGCAGGTGAACCAGTTGCTGGCCGTCAACAACCAGTACTATCCCGGCGCGATGCTGAGCCTGGCGACAGGCGCCGCGACGCGCCAGCCGGGGGAGAATTTCGAGGACACGATCAAGCGCGCCGACCTGCTGATGTACCGCGCCAAGAACGACTACCACAGCCGCTCCGCCGAGGATTTGCGGGCCGCGCAGGAAGAGTTCGAAGCCTGGCGCCGGGCGATTTAGGGAGCGCAAAAAGGGCGGCCAGCGTGCCGGGCTACCCCTCACCGGCCTGCCGGCCACCCTCTCCCCAGAGGGGCGAGGTCAGGGTGAGGGGTAGCCAAGTTCACTAGTTTTGCCCTTCCCCACCCAAGCTGATATGAGCGCGCCATGCTCGATCCGCTGCCCAAAACCTTCAGCTACCATCCCCCGCTGGAGCCATATCTCTCTGTGGTTTATGTCGATGACGACATTCTTGTCCTCGATAAACCGAGCGGGCTGCTGAGCGTTCCCGGCAAGGACCCCGCTCTCGCCGACTGCCTCGCGGCGCGGGCAGGCGAGGCGTACCCCGGTGCGCGCATCGTGCATCGGCTCGACAAGGATACGTCGGGCGTCATGGTGCTGGGGCGCAGCAAGCGGGCGATCTCGGGGCTCGGCATCCAGTTCGAGAAGCGGCAGACCAAGAAGGCCTACGTGGCGCGGGTGTTCGGCGAGATCGCCGACGAAGGCGGGCGGGTCGATCTGCCGCTAGCGGTCGACTGGGAGAACAAGCCGCGTCAGCGGGTCGATTTCGAGCATGGGCGGCCGGCGCAAACCGACTGGAGCGTACTCGGCCGCGAGCCCGGCGTGACGCGGGTGAAGCTGCTCCCGCGCACCGGGAGGACGCACCAGTTGCGCGTCCACATGCTGGCCATCGGCCACCCGATCCTCGGCGACCAGTTTTATGCGACGGGGGAGGCGCTGGCGGGTGCGAACCGGCTACAGCTCCACGCGGAGGAGCTGAGCTTTTCGCACCCCGCCGACGGCAAGATGCGCGATTTCATCGTGCCCGCGCCGTTCTAGGAAGCTTCGCTAGGAAGCTTCGTCCGCGGCTTTCGGCAGCGCGTCAAAACTCGCGGTGAGCTGCTTTTCGAGCGCGACCAGATCGTCGGGCAGCGGCATGCCGGTAGCCCGCATCTCATTGAGCTTCGACAATAGTTGCTGGTGCATTTCGTGCATGTCCTGCGGCTCCTCGATGGAGCCTTCGAGGAGCGCGCGAATTTCTGTCTTGATCGCTTCGAAGGCCATGCTGGTTCTCCCCGGTTGACGCTTCGATTCAACGTGGCATTGGGCGGCCGGCAATTCAACGGGCATCGGCCGCAAACGCGCGGAACCAGCGCGGTGAACAGCGCTCGCCACCACAATTTCTCCCAACAATGACCTTGAAGACAGCAAGAAGCGGTCATTGCCGACCGTCATGTTCGCCCCGTTGGACGCGAAAACCTTCACAGCAAGCGGGGATAATCCATGAGCAGGGGTTCGGCTTTTGCACGGGTGATCGGGATGACCAAATCCCTGTCGCCGCTTTCCTTCGATCGCAACCGCAAGGATGACGGCCACGAGGCGGACGAAACCGCTGCCGATTCCGCGGCAGGCACGGCCGACGATTCGCCGTCGCTGCCACCGGCCCAGATCGGCGCGGCGGCTGATTTCGCCATGGGCGCCGGCAAGGGTGACGACGTACCGGCCGACGATATGCTGCATGCCGTCGAAGAGGCGATGAAGGAGGAGGACGCGAGACCAGTGTCCGGCACCGTCACGCCGTTTCCGGCTCCGGCACTTGCGAGGGTAACGGTGGTCGCCAACGCTGCGCCATCCGCTGAGATTGCCCCCGAGACGCCGCAGCTGGATCAGCCGGAGGCGGAAATTTCGGGGGACATGATCGAGGCGATCGAAACCGATATCGCCTCACTGCTCGCCTCGCTCAATCGCCTCGATGATGCCGCGCCACCCGAAACCGCACCCATGGATGCGGCCGGCGATTGGCTGGAGGAGGACGAGGCGGAAGGGGACCAGACACTCGCTCTGCTGTCCGAACTCAACCGCATGTGGCTGGCCGACCCCGTCGTGTCGAGCGAGCCCGCCTAGCAGGAGTGTCAGCCGGCGAGTGCTACCCGCGGCGCTTCGTGGGCGAAGAATTTCGCCCGGAAGGCGTCGCCCGCCATCGCCTTGCCATATAGATAACCCTGGCCGATGTCGCAGCCGAGGGCAGCCAGCAGTTCGGCCTGCGGTTCGGTTTCGATGCCCTCCGCAACCGTCGTCTTGCCGAGAGAGCGGGCGAGGGTCAGCACGGTGGTGACGAGCGCCCTTGCATCGCGGTCGCCGGGCAGACCTGTGACGAAACTGCGGTCGACCTTGAGCTTGTCGAGCGGCAGCCGGCCGAGATAGCTCAGCGATGAATAGCCCGTGCCGAAATCGTCGAGCGCCACCCCAACGCCCAGCCCGCGCAATTGCGCAAGCGCCACATTGGCGGGATGCCCCCGCCCCACGAACAGCCCTTCCGTAATTTCGACATCGAGCCGGCCGGCGCCGAGCCGTGCCATGGCCAGCGCCGTCGAGACCTCGGCCACCACGTCGCCCAGCTCAAACTGCACCGGGGAGATGTTGACGGCAACCTTCACGGGTTCGGGCCATGTGGACAGCTCGCGGCAGGCCTCGCGCAGCGCAAACCGGCCGAGATCGAGGATGAGGCCGGTTTCCTCGGCGATGGGGATGAAGAGGGCCGGTGAGATGTTGCCGAGCACAGGGTGACGCCAGCGCATCAACGCTTCGGCGCCGACCAGCGCGCCGGTCGAAAGGCTCATCTGCGGCTGATAGTGAATTTCGATTTCACCCCGCGACAGCGCCTGGCGCAGCGCGGCCTCGAGCTCCTGCCTTTCCGTGAGGCGCTCGGTCATCGCGGCGACGAATATCTCGGCGCCGTTGCCCGCCCGGGTCTTGGCAACCGAAAGGGCCATATCGGCGTGGGTGAGCAGCGTATCGCCGGTCACGCCGGAGACGGCTGACGTGGTGACGCCGGCATGGGCCGACAGCATGGCGCGGCGATCGTCGATGCTGTAGGCGCCGGCGATGGTGTCGATCAGGGCCTGGCCGAAGTTCTTGGCCTCGACGGCGTTGAGCGCGCCGCGGCGGGCAATGGCAAAACTGTCGCCGCCGATGCGGCCGACGGCAAATGGCTTCTGGGCCTCAAGCCGCCGCACCACCTGACGCATCACTTCGTCGCCGAAGGCGTGACCAAACATGTCGTTGATCTGCCGGAACCGGCCAAGATCGACGATCGCAACGGTCAGGCCAAAATCGCGGCCCGGCCCATCGGCAATGGCGGTCTCCATCGCTTCGACGAAGGAGAGGCGGGACAGCGCGCCGGTGAGGGCATCGTGGCTGGCGAGGAAAGCGAGGCGCTGCTCGTTGCGCCGGCGCTCGCTGACATCGCGAAAGGTCAGGCAGACGACCCGGCGGGTCGCGCCGTCGGCGGCGGTGATCTCGGAGCGGGTGACCGCATATTCTAAAGTTCGGCGGGCGCCGGCGAGGTCCACCGACAGTTCGGCAGGCGTCGCCGTTTGCGCCGCGGCAGAGGCAGCAGCGGCTACTGCCGCGCCGAGGCCTTCCGGCAGAATTTTGGCAGCGGCACGGCCTTCGAGCCCGGTCCCGTTGCCAAGCAATTGCTCCGCCGTATGGCTCGCCGCCAGCACTTTGCCGGTCTCGTCGATGACCACGACGCCGTCGAAATTGTCGGCGATGACCTGATCGAGGATGCGCCTTGTGGCGTCGCGCTCATGCGATGCGGCGGCGTGCTGGCGCCGCTTGATCGTCAGTTCCTGCAGCAGCGCTACCGCCATCGAGCCGAGCACCGCCACATCGGCAGGGCCGGTCGGCAGCAGGAAGCCGCCAAAAGCCTGCAAGGCCAGCGCCAATCCCTCGACGGCGACAAGCGTGCCGACGGTCGCCGCGGCGAGCAGCCGGAGCGGCGCGCTGGTCCGCACCAGCAGGAGCAGGCCGGCCAGCAAGGTAACGAGCGCCAGCGCCGGCAGCCGCCCGCCGCTGTCGAGCGCGCGGTGCTGCTTCAGCGTCTCGGCGGCCAGAATCTGGAGCATAGCGCCGGGTACGGCACCGAAACGCGGGGCGAGGAACATATCACGCAATTCCTGCGCGCTGGCGCCGATCACCACCTGTTTGCCGGCGATACGGGCCGGATCGACCGTGCCGGCCAGCACATCGCCGATGGGAATGCGGTCGACGGCGGAAAGATCGATGCCATAGTCGAGGTGCAGACCGGCATCAGGCGCGAGAGGCACTCCCGAAAGCGCGGAGGCGAGCGATGGGTAGCTCTTGCCGCCAAAGGTGAAGCCACCGGGATAGCGCCGGATGATACCATCCTGTTCGCCCACGGCATTCACCGTGACGGCATCGGCGGCGGCGAGGAAACGCAGCAGCGGCAGGGTAATATCCACCTGCCCGGTGGCGGGGGAAAGCTGCCGGAACGCGGCGAGCAGCGCATAGCCGCCCGAGCGCTGCAATGCGGCCTCAAGGGCCGCATCCTCGGGTTCTGACGACGTCGAGCTGAAGTCGACGTCGAACGCGGTTTCCGCCGCGCCCATCGCCATCAGCCGGTCGAGCGCGTCGGCATAGATGTGGCGCGGCCACGGCCAGACGCCGATCCGTTTCAGGCTGGCGGAGTCGATTTCAACGAAAACGATGCTGCCGGTCGGCGCACGGGTCGCCACTTCGAAGCGGCGGTCGGTGAGCCAGTTGTCGAGCGGCCGGAAGAAGCCGAGCAACGTTGCCCCGCCGACGAGCAGGACAACGGCGAGAGCCGCCGCGGCGCGGCCAAGACCGCCCGCGCCACTACCTATGTCGCGCCCCCCGGCCACCCTGTCAGAGGCCGAGGTGTTTCAGCGTGCCGCCCAACGCGCCGCCGACTGTGTTTCCAACGCTGCTGACTGTCGTGCCGACGGTGCCGCCAACAGTGCTTACCGTGCTGCCGACGAGCCCGCCTGCCGCATCGCCGACCGCGCCGGTGACATTGCCCAAGGTCGAGCCGAGATCGCCGGTTGTATTGGAGAGCAGGTTGCCGACGTCTGACACCGTTCCATCGACAACACCGTCAACGCTTGCATCCTCGACCACGCCGTTGACCACGGGATGGGTGAGCGCGGCGTTCGGCGTGCCAGTCACGGTTGGGTCGCCGCTTGCGCCTTCCTGCACCTGCTGGCCGGCGGGCACCATCAGCGTTTTGTTATTGGCGAGATCGGTAACGGCGACGAGGCCGCGCGACACCAAAACGCGGCTCGCGTGCTTGTCGGTGACCACCGAGAACATGGTGCCCTTGACGACGGCGACGAGGAACGGCGTCTGCACGGCAAAATGCTGCACCTGCTTGGCCTCGGCCTCGATGGCGACGGCGCCGAACTGCTGCACGACGGTGGTATAGAGCTTGCCGGTACGATCGACGATCTCGCCCTGCGAATTGGGGCCGAAGGCGATGGTTTCGGCGCCGCGGGTGAACTCGACATTGCCGCTCTGGAGGGTGCGGATGGCGCGGGCGTCGGAGACGACATCGCCGCGCTTGAGGTGCTGCCATGGGCCGTTGCCGGCGGTGTCGGCGCTGACGAGAACGGTGCCGCGCAGCTTGCTTGCGGTCCAATCATCGGCAAGCGCCGGCATGGCGATGAAGGACGGGAGTATAAAAAGAAGCGGGAGAAAATGACTGCGCATCGAAATACAAGAGCCCCTGTTGTGTTCCAGGCCGCCGCCACGGCCCGGTTGACCAGCGGCTGTCTTACGATTGCCGTTCGCTAACAACAGTTAAACGCGATTATTGATGGAGAGCTGCAGTGAGCGCCCGGTTGACAGGCCGCTTTGCATTGCGAGGTCCGGATAAAGGAAGAGTACACGATGAAACCGGCGACCGGTTAGGGCAGATGGCTACGCCCAACCACTCACCCTCTCCGTCGTCATTGCCGGGCGCGACCCGGCCCAGCCGGACGAGCTGCCGCCGGTGATCCTCGTGGTTCGACAAGCTCACCATGAGGATCATTGGGATTTGGCCCAAAATGATGACCGTCCCTGTCGATTCCATGACGAGCAGCCACTTGGACGCGCAGGCATTGCTTGCCGCGTCCACTAGCCTCATGGTGAGCTTGCCGAACCACGAGGGCAGGCCGCTGCTTCAGCGCTTCAGCCCGTAATAGGTCAAGAACATGTCGACGCCTTTGTTGACGTTTTTGGCGACTGCTTCAGCTGTCGGCTCCTCCTGCATGTTGCCGAAGAGGCGCTTCTTGAAGAAGCCGGACATGGCGAGATCCAGCAACTGCCGGCCGGCGAGATCGGTGTCATCGATGAACAGTTCGCCGCTCGCAACCTTCTCGTCTAGATAACTCTTGACGAGAACGAGGCCGGAAAACGGTTCGGGCCCGAAGAAATTGGCGGCGAGTTTTGGAAACTTGTCGGCCACGCCCAGCACCATCCGCTGCGCCTTGATGACATGATCGGAGGTCATCCGGGTCACCAGCACAATGCCGAAGCGGGTAAGCGCGTCACGCACAGTCGTCGCGGCATCAAGTTCCTGCTTGGCAAAATCCATCGTCTTGGCCCGCTCCGACCGGCAGAGCTCCTTGAACAGGTCCTCCTTGTCGGAGAAATAGACGTAGATCGTGCCCTTCGAGACCCCGGCCTCGGCGGTGATCTCGTTCATGCTCGTCGCCTCGAACCCATCGCGCATGAAACAGATGCGCGCGGCATCGATGATCTGCTGCCGTTTTTGGGGGTCCTGGCCTGCTACACGGCCGCGGGCCTCGCTCCTGCCGGACCCGTCCGCAACCGCCAGACCCGAACCATGCATTTCCCGATTGGCTGCCATTCCAGTTTCCCCGTCAAATTCGAACCAATCAGTTCGATTTATGCTTGATATGGCCCAGGCATGGGTCTATGTCAATTCGAACCGAACGGTTCAGTCTAGTTATCTTAGGAGCTTGGGCTCATGGCTGCTTCAGAGAATTCCACCGCAGAAATCCGAAATTTCCCGATCAAGGGGCAGCCCGGCGACGAGCATGCGGCGCCTCGCGCCGAGGCGCCGCAGCCTACCCATGAAGCACCCCGGACCACGCCGCACCCGGTTGCGCCGCCCGCCGCGGCCAACTCGCCGACGGCCCCGAAGGCCAAGACTGGCGGGCGCCGCCGGGTCATTGTCTCGGTGATCGCGCTCCTCGCTGTCGCCGGGGCCGGCTGGTTTGGCTACAATTACTACGCGGTCGGCCGCTTCATGGTTTCGACCGACGATGCCTATGTCGGCGGCGATATCGCAACCATCTCGCCAAAAGTTTCCGGCTATGTGGCCAAGGTCAACGTCGTCGCCAACCAGAAGGTCAAGGCCGGCGATACGCTGGTGACGCTGGACGATGGCGACTACACCATTGCCCGCGACCAGGCGCAGGCGACGATCGACACCGCCGGTGTGACCCTGAAGCGGATCGACGCGCAGATCGCCGGCAGCAAGGCCGCCGTGATCGAGGCCGAGGCGCAGAGAACCTCGGCGGTTGCGGCGCAGAAGAATGCCGAACTGGCGCAACAGCGGGCCAAGTCGCTAACGGCGCAATCCGTCGGCACGCAGGCAACGCTCGATGCCGCCAACGCCGCACTCGACCAGGCCAATGCCAACGTGACCTCGGCCGATGCCGCGATTACCGCGGCCAACGCCAATGTCGACGTGCTTGTTGGCCAGCGGGCGGAGGCCGTGAGCGGGATCAAATCCGACCAGCTGGCGCTCGACAAGGCCAATCGCGATCTTGGCTTCACCGTGCTCAAGGCGCCCTATGACGGCGTCGTCGGCAACCTTGCGGTGCAGCAGGGCGATCTCGTTGCAACCGGGGTGCGGCTCGCTGCGCTGGTGCCGACGAGCAAGCTCTATGTCGATGCCAACTTCAAGGAGACGCAACTCGCCCAGCTCGTGCCGGGTGAGAAGGTGCTGATCCATGTCGATGCCGACGACGCGGACCCGATCCACGGCACCGTCGAGTCGCTGGCCCCGGCTTCGGGCTCGGTGTTCTCGCTGCTGCCGGCGCAGAACGCCACCGGCAACTTCACCAAGGTAGTGCAGCGGGTACCGGTGCGCATCGCCATCCCACAGGATGTGCTCGACAGCGGCCGGCTGCGTGCCGGCCTCAGTGTGGTGGTCGATGCCGATACGCGGACGATCCCCGCCGGGGCGAAGAGCTAGGGTCGCACCAATCGCCTTCCTTCTCCCTTTGCGGGAGAAGGCGGCGCGTCAGCGCCGGATGAGGGGTGAGCCCCAAGCTCAGAGTCAGCCGCTCACCCCTCATTCGTCCCGGCCATTCGGCCGATCCACCTTCTCCAGCAATGGGAGAAGGGAGACCTGCGGCTCCTCCCGCTCGACATACGACTGATCCTCAAGGGAGGATGATATGGCAGACGCAACGATTGGCAGCATACCGGCCCGGCCGGCCGATTACATCGAACCACGGAAGATCTTCGCCTTCATCGCGATGGTCTTTGGCATGTTCATGGCGATCCTCGACATCCAGGTGGTGTCGGCCTCACTCAGCGACATTCAGGCCGGTCTCGGCGCCGGCTCCGACGAAATTTCGTGGGTGCAGACGGCGTATCTCATCGCCGAAGTCATCATGATCCCGCTGTCCGGCACGCTCGGCCGGATCATGTCGACACGCGTGCTGTTCACCATCTCGGCCGCGGGCTTCACCTTCGCCAGCTTCCTTTGCTCGACGGCGACCAATATCGACCAGATGATCGTCTATCGGGCGTTGCAGGGCTTTATCGGCGGCGGCATGATCCCCTCGGTGTTCGCCGCGGCGTTCACCATCTTCCCGCCGTCGCGGCGCAACATTGTTTCGCCCATCATCGGCCTTGTCGCGACACTCGCCCCAACCATTGGACCGACCGTCGGCGGCTATCTCACCAGCGTCCTTTCCTGGCACTGGCTGTTCCTCATCAATGTCGGTCCCGGCATTCTTGTCTCGATCGCCGCGTGGCTGCTGATCGACTTCGACAAACCCGAACCGGGCCTGATGAAGAAGTTCGACTGGTGGGGCCTTGTCGCGATGGCGGCGATGCTCGGCGGCCTCGAATACGTGCTCGAAGAAGGCCCGAACAACGATTGGCTCAATGACACGGCGGTGTTTTACACCGCGATCGTGTCGGTGTTCGGCGGCATCGTGTTCTTCTGGCGCGCCTTCAGGGTCGAGTTCCCGATCGTCGACCTCAGGGCCTTCGCCAATATCAACTTCTCGCTCGGGGCAGTCTTCTCGTTCGTGCTCGGCATCGGGCTCTATGGGCTCACCTATCTCTATCCGATCTATCTGGGGCGTATCCGCGGCTACGATTCGATGATGATCGGCGAGACGCTGTTCATTTCGGGCCTCGCCATGTTCATCACCGCCCCGATTGCCGGCGCGCTGTCGAACAAGGTGGACTTGCGGGTGATGATGATGATCGGCTTTTTCGCCTTCGCTGTCGGCACCTGGCAGGCGACGCAGCTCACCGCCGACTGGAGCTTTGCCGAGCTGCTGATGCCGCAGATCTTCCGCGGCTTCGGGCTGATGCTCTGCATGGTGCCGATCAACAACCTGGCGCTCGGAACGATGCCGGTACAAAAGCTGAAAGGCGCCTCGGGCCTCTTCAACCTGACCCGCAATCTCGGCGGCGCCGTTGGCCTGGCGCTCATCAACACCGTGCTGATCAGCCGCACGGCGCTCCACACCGAGCGGCTCGCCGAGGGCGTCAACTGGGGCAACCGGACCGCCACCGACCAGCTCAACAACATGGCGCAGAACAACGCGCTCAGCGGGCTCGACGGGGTGGCCAGCGCCACCCAGCAACTGATGAACATGGTAACGCAGCAGGCCAACGTGATGAGCTTCATCGACGTGTTCATGCTGCTGACCGTGCTGTTCGGCGGCCTCGGCCTCTTCTCGCTGCTGATGAAGAAGCCGGCGCCGGCTGGCGGCGGGGGTGGCGGCGGGCATTGACCGCCACCACAGCTTTCCTCACGGTTTTCCTCCCGCGTGAGGGGAGGGAAGACGGTGGAGGGCGATCCAGTTGTAGAGTGTTGCTGATCGCCCTCCGCCCAACTACCGGCACGCCGGTTGGCTCGTTACTCGGGGCCGCTCCACATCGTCTCCCTCCCCCTTGAGGGCAGGGCTATCGCATATGGGTTAGGGCATGGATGAGGTAGTCGTCGTTCCAGGCGCATTTTTTGATGCGGTGACGGATTGGGACTTTGCCGGGCTCGGCGTTTCTGAG
>Ga0134128_10004777_pt1 | contig 16514 bp, 14 predicted proteins | sample KB31754_FD_96462 | JGI IMG/M metagenome (GOLD analysis project Ga0134128, IMG submission 96462) | Terrestrial soil microbial communities with excess Nitrogen fertilizer from Kellogg Biological Station, Michigan, USA - KB3-175-4 | ecosystem: Environmental > Terrestrial > Soil > Unclassified ...
GAGCCCGGTCCCGTGATAGAAATGCTCGGTCACGCCCGAGACCGAGTACGGCATGCTGAAGGATACCGTAGCCAACGAGGGCGCGAGCGCCGTGAGTCGCGGATCCCGATACTTGGGGAAGCGCGTCGAGCTCACCGGATCGGGGCTGGGAGCCGGGCCGGCCGCGAGCGGCGTGCACGGCCAGGTGCCGAGAGCGTCGTCGCGCACGCAGTAGTCCGCCGGGTACCAAAGACGATCCATGCGGAAGACGCCGAGCTGACTGCTGTTGGGATCATCCACGGTCGCGAATCGGACGTTGGCGTAACTGCCGCCGGCGAGATGACTCAGCGCCCGGCGAAAATCCGCGAGATCGTCCACGGCCACGGAGTCGACGCTGCTGATCACCGCGCCGCGCGGAATGCCCGCGGCACCGAACACATAGCCGGCATTGGCGACGAACACGCCGCGCGGCGGCACGTTGAGCTGGCGTGCCTCCTGGTAGGAGAGCGTGTTGACCACCGCGTCGCCGAACTGCACGTAACTGCTCGGCGTGATGGCGTTCAGGTCGCCGACGGGCAGGGTGACCGAAACCGGCTTGCCACCGCGCTCGAGGTCCAACCTGATCTGCCGCCCGACCGCGGAGTCGAGCGTCTGCTCGAGCGGATCGAAGGTGGTGACATAACGATCGTTGACCCGCAGCAGGATATCGCCCGGCTGCAGGGCGAGCGCACTCGGGGTCCCCGGCAACACGCCCGAGACCACCAGCATGCCGGTACGCTGCGGGAACTGCTTGCGCACGGCCGCCTCGATCCCCGGCTCCAGGCCCAGCCGCTCGAGCTCGTCATAGGGCGTGTAGCTGAAGACCGTGTACAGCGTGCCGCGGGTGACCGGCTTGCCCTCCTGGATGAGCTTCAGCGCGCGCTGCACGCGATCGAGCGGCAGGTAGAAGCTCGATGCGGAGTTGTCGGCGCCGCCGGCATTGAGGGCGACGACGCGACCCCGAATGTCGATGACCGGCGAGCCGGAAGATCCGCCGGAGGTCCCGGAGGCGGCCTGCAGATAGAAGGTGTTGAAGTCGTTGTACTTGCCGAAGCCGTAGTCTGGCGCCTCCCGATCGAGGCGGGCGAGCGTTCCGGCGAGGATGGAGAGCTGCTCGCCGGCATTGTTGCCGACCACCCGGATCTCGCGGCCGACCTCCGCGCCCTGCGGATACAGATCGAGCGCCTTCGGCTGGATATAGCGCAGCTTCTTCGGGTCGTATCGATAGAAGCCGAAATCGTGCACCGGATCGCGGTAGATGGGCTCGAGCTGCACCACCTCCCGATCGAGGAACACCGCCTCGGCGGTGACCGGCCCCGGCGTCACGACGTGACGGTTGGTCAGGATGATGCCGCGCTTCGCATCCACGACGAAGCCGGTCGCCTGCGCGGTCTCGTTCCAATCGGTGTCGAAGGCGCGAACCTCATCGACGTTGATGGAGACCACGCTGCTCGCGATGCGCTCGAGAGTGGCCGCCCAGGTGGGATTGGCCTCCCCGGCCACGGCCTGCCGGGCGAGGTGCGCCGCCTGGGGCGTCCCCCCGGGGAGCCGCCCTCGCCGGTGAGGCGGTAGCGGCACTCGCGGCGGCCGCTCCCGCGCCGGCTTCGCCGGGCCCGGCGGCGGCAGCGGCACGGCGCCGGGCGGTGCCGACTGGGCGACGGTGGCGGGTGAGGCGGCCTGTTGGCCGGCGGCGAGGCTGAGGGGCGCACAGGCGCCGAGCAGGCAGAGGCTAAGAAGTCGCGGGAGTCGCATGGGCTGCGGTCGGCTTCCAGGTGAGGTCCAGGTGCTTGGCCGCCCGAACGTCATCCAGGCGCCGTACCGGCATGGTATGCGGAGCGCCGGTGACGCGCTCGGGTTCTTTGGCGGCTTCCGCCAGGATCTCCGTCATGGCGGCGACGAAGGCATCCAGCGCCGCCTTGCTCTCCGTCTCGGTCGGCTCGATGAGGAAGCACTCCGGTACCAGGAGCGGGAAATAGGTGGTCGGCGCGTGCATGCCGTGATCGAGCAGCCGCTTGGCGAAATCCATCGCCGTGACGCCGAGCTCCTTCGCCTGGCGCCTCAAGGTGATGATGAACTCGTGACTGGCCCGGCGCCCTGGATAAGCCGCATCGAAACCCGCGCTGCGCAACCGCGCGAGAAGATAGTTGGCGTTGAGGGTGGCGTGCTCGCTCACCTTCGCCATCCCCTCGCGGCCGAGCATGCGCATGTAGATGTAGGCGCGCAGCAGGACCCCGGCATTGCCCATGTAACCCGATAGCCGGCCGATCGACTGCGGCAGGTCGCGCTCGGTCAGCAGGCAGTACCGCTCGCCGCGCCGCCCGACCACCGGCACCGGCAGGAAGGGCGCGAGCCGCGCGCTGACGCCGACCGGACCTGCGCCCGGGCCGCCGCCGCCGTGAGGCGTGGAAAAGGTCTTGTGCAGGTTGACGTGGATGACGTCGAACCCCATGTCGCCCGGGCGCACCTTGCCGAGGATCGCATTGAGGTTGGCGCCGTCGTAGTAGAGGAGGCCCCCGGCGGCGTGCACCGTGCGGGCCACCTCCTCTATGCGCCGCTCGAACACGCCGAGGGTGGATGGGTTGGTGAGCATGATGCCGGCGGTCTTGGGGCCGACGGCGGCCTTCAGCGCGTGCGTGTCGACGTCGCCGTCGGCGTTGACCGGCACCTCACGCACGACACAGCCGCACATCGTCGCCGTCGCGGGATTGGTGCCGTGGGCCGCCTCCGGCACGATGATCTCGTTGCGCTCGAGGTCCCCCCGCGCGCGGTGATAGGCGCGGATCATGGCAACGCCGGCGAATTCGCCCTGGGCGCCGGCCATGGGGCTCAACGCCACGGCCTGCATCCCGGTCACCGCCTTGAGCATCTCCTGCAGCTCGTGCATGCAGGCGAGAAAGCCCTGGCCCACGCTCTCCGGCGCGAGCGGATGACGCGCCAGGAACTCCGGCAGCATCGCCAGGCTGTTACAGGCCTTCGGGTTGTACTTCATCGTGCACGACCCGAGCGGGTAGAAGTGCGTGTCGATGGAGAAGTTGAGCTGCGAGAGACGGGTGAAGTGCCGCACGGCCTCGAGCTCGCCGACCTCGGGCAGGAGCGGCCGGCCGCGGCGGCGCAACGCCGCCGGCAGGTCGTCGGTGGCGCCCGGGCCGGGATCGCGCGGCCACTGATCCTCGGCGCCGCGGCCGGGGACGGAATGCTCGAAGATGGGTTTCTCGAGTCGGGTGGTCATGATGGAGCCTCAGGCGGCGCGCGCTTCGCGCAGGCACTCGGCGAGCGCGCTCGCATAGCGCTCGATGTCGGCGGATGTCTTGGTCTCGGTGGCGCAGACGAGGAGCGCGCAGCCGAGCTCGGGATGATGCTCGGCGAGGTCGAGTCCGCCGAGGATGCCGCGCGCGGCCAGCTTCTCCAGCACCGGCGCGACCGGGCGGTCGAGGGCGATCGCCTCCTCGTGGAAAACCGGACCGCGGAAGAGACGCCGCACGCCCGGCAGGCGGGTGAGCGCGGCCACGAGCTCGCGCGTGCGCGCATGCGATGCGGCGGCGACCCGCTCGAGGCCCGCGGGCCCCATGAGCGAGAGGTAGATCGTCGCCGCCGTCACCAGCAGTCCCTGGTTGGTGCAGATGTTGGAAGTCGCCTTGGCGCGGCGGATGTGCTGCTCCCGCGCCTGCAGCGTCAGCGTGAAGCCGGCGCGGCCGGCCGCATCCATGGTGCGCCCGACGATCCGGCCCGGCATCTGGCGCACGTGCTCCATGCGCGCGGTCATGAAGCCGAAGTACGGCCCGCCCGAGGAGAGCGGCACCCCGAGCGGCTGGCCCTCCCCGACCGCGATGTCCGCGCCGCGCGCGCCCCACTGGCCCGGCGGCTTCAACAGCGCGAGCGAGGTCGGGTTGACGACGGCGACCACCAGGATGTTGCGCGCGTGCGCCCAGTCACAAAGCGCATCGACGTCCTCCAGCCGCCCGAAGAAGTTGGGCTGCTGGATGACGAGCGCGGTGATGTCCTGCCCGTCGTAGCGATCGAGCGCCCCGGCGGGAATACAACCCTCCTCCGTGCAATAGGGCACGTCCTCGAAGACGAGCCCCTGGTTGCCGGCGACCGCCCTGGCGGTCGCCCGGTAATGCGGATGCACGGTCGTGGGCACGAGAATGCGCTGGGAGCGCGACTTGCGGTTGGCGCGCACCGCCATCAGGCACGCTTCTCCCATCGCGCTGGCGCCGTCGTAGAGCGAAGCGTTCGAGACCTCCAGACCGGTCAGGCTCGCCATCATGGTCTGGTATTCGTAGAGGAGCTGCAGCGTGCCCTGGCTCGCTTCCGCCTGATAAGGCGTGTAGGCGCTGTAGAACTCGCCGCGCGTGGCGACGGCCCACACGGCCGCGGGGATGTGGTGCTCGTAGGCGCCCGCGCCGATGAAGCAGAGCGGGCGGCCGTCGAGCCGCGCCCGCTCGGCCATGAGGCGCCCGATCTCCATCTCGGTCGCGGCTTCCGGCACGCCGGCGAGGCTCGGCAAGCGCAGGTTGGCGGGGATCTCATCGAAGAGCCGCTCGATACCGTCGACACCGATGGCCGCGAGCATCGCCTGGACGTCCTCGCGGGTGTGCGGGATGAAGGCCATCAGCCGCCCTCCGCCGCGATCAGCTTCTCGTACTCCGCGGCGGTGAGGAATGGAGTGGACGGGGCTCCGGCGGCCGGCCGCAGTCGCATCAGCCAGCCCTTGCCGTAGGCGTCGGAGTTGATGGCCTCCGGCTCGGAGGCGAGCGCGGGGTTGCCGGCGGTCACCTCGCCCGCGATCGGGGAGTAGACGTCGGAGGCCGCCTTGACCGACTCCACGACGGCGAAAGGCTCGCCGGCGGCGAGCTTGCGGCCGCTCTCCGGCACTTCGGCGAAGACGAGATCCCCGAGCGCATGCTGAGCATGATCGGTGATGCCGACTTCCACCGTGCCGTCGGGCAGGGTCCGCAGCCACTCGTGGGTTCTGGTGTACTTCAGATCGGAAGGAACGTTGCTCATGCGGCGCTCCGGATGCGGTCAACTGACCAATGCCTTGCCGTGACGGACGAACGGCGGCCGCACGATGCGCGCTTCGTGCAGCTTGCCGCGAATGTCCACGTGTACGCTGGCGCTCGCCACGGCCGGCACTCGGGCCAGCGCGATCGAGCGCTCCAGGGTGGGGGAAAAGGTACCGCTCGTGATCTCGCCCTCGCCGTGCCCGCCGCCGCCTGCGGGGAGGAGCACCTTCTGGTGCGAGCGCAAGACGCCGCGCCCTTCGAGCAGCAGACCCACGAGCTTGCGCTGCGGCCCGCGCGCGCGAATCGCTTCGAGCGCATTGCGGCCGATGAAGTCGCGCTCGCGCGGCTCGAGCGCCACGGTCCAGCCGAGCCCTGACTCGAAGGGATGGGTGCTCTCGTCCATGTCGCTGCCGTAGAGGTTCATGCCGGCTTCGAGGCGCAGCGTATCGCGGGCGCCGAGACCGCAGGAAGTCACCCCGGCGGAATTCAACGCGTTCCACACGCGCTGCGCTTCGGTGCCAGGCAACATGATCTCGAAGCCGTCTTCGCCAGTGTAGCCGGTGCGCGCGATGAACCAGCCGTCTATCTCGCGTCCGAAGAACGCCTCGAGAGCGAGTGCGGCCGTCGAGCCCGCGGGCGAGAGCAAGGCCGCCGCCTTGCGGCGGGCCTCAGGCCCCTGGACCGCGAGCATGGCGAGGTCGGTGCGCTCGATGACTTCGACGCCGAACTGGGCCGCATGTTGGCGGATCCACGCGAGATCCTTGTCGCGCGTGCCGGCGTTGACGACCGCGCGGAACCAGGACTCGGCAAGAAAGTAGACGATGAGGTCATCGATGACGCCGCCCGTCTCATTGAGCATGCAGCCGTAGAGCGCCTTGCCGGGCGTCTTCAGCTTGCCGACGTCGTTGGCGAGGAGCCGCTGGAGGAAAGATCTCGTGCGTGCGCCCTCGAGGTCGACGACGCACATGTGGGAGACATCGAAGACACCGGCGCCGCGGCGCACGGCATGGTGCTCCGCAATCTGCGAGCCGTACTGCAGCGGCATGTCCCAACCGCCGAAGTCGACCATCCTGGCGCCGAGCTTTCGGTGCAGGTCGTGTAGCGGAGTTTCGCGGGTCACAGGTACTCCGGAATCCAATGACGAACGGCAGGCGCAGAACGCCCTTGCCGCCCTCTGTCCGGTAACCTGAGAGATCGGGCGCCGACGGCGCCGCTCCCCTTCGGTGGGTGGCCGCCAGGCGTCCACCTCTCTCCAGAGACCCCGCGATCTGCCGTTCGTGTGCCTGAGCGTTTCCGGGCGGAGCTTGCGCCTTCGGCGTTCCGGCGGTAGCCGGACCCTCTCCGGACAGACCGATTATGGGGTGCGTGGATCATACCATGTAAAATGTCCGGTCCCAGGAACCATTGAGCAGCCCATGTCCTCCATTCAGCGTCGCAAATCCGTACAGGTGTCCATCGGTCCCGTCCGCGTGGGCGGGACGGCGCCGATCGTCGTGCAATCGATGACGAACACCGATACGGCGGATATCGAAGGCACGACGCAGCAGGTGAGGTCGCTGGCCCGTGCGGGCTCGGAGTTGGTCCGCATTACGGTAAACACGGCGGAAGCCGCGGAGGCCGTGCCGCACATCCGCAACCGGCTGGACCAGCTCGGGGTGGCGGTGCCGCTGATCGGCGACTTTCACTTCAACGGCCACAAGCTCTTGCGGGAGCACCCGGGCTGCGCCGAGGCGCTGGCCAAGTACCGCATCAATCCCGGCAACGTGGGGCGCGGCAGCAAGCGCGATCCGCAGTTCGCGGAGATGATCGAGACGGCCTGCCGCTACGGCAAGCCGGTACGCATCGGCGTCAACTGGGGCAGCCTGGACCAGGACCTGCTCACGCGGCTCATGGACGAGAATTCCTCGCAGGCGGAGCCGTTGAGCGCCCAGCAGATCATGCGCAACGCGGTGGTGCTCTCGGCGCTGGAAAGCGCGCGGCGGGCCGAGGCGCTGGGGATGGCTCACGACCGCATCATTCTCTCGGCCAAGGTGAGCGGGGTGCAGGACCTGATTGCGATCTACGCCGATCTGGGTGCCCGCTGCGACTATCCGTTGCACCTGGGCCTGACGGAGGCGGGTATGGGCTCGAAGGGCATCGTCGCCTCGACCGCCGGCATGGCGGTGCTGTTGCAGCAGGGGATCGGCGACACGATCCGCGTTTCCCTCACGCCTGAGCCGGGCGGAGATCGGACGCAGGAGGTCATCGTCGCGCAGGAGATCCTGCAGACCATGGGACTGCGCTCATTCCTGCCGCTGGTGACGGCATGCCCGGGGTGCGGGCGCACGACCAGCACGGTGTTCCAGGAGCTCGCTCAAAGCATCCAGACGCACATCCGGCATCGGATGCCGCAGTGGCGCCGGGAATACGACGGCGTCGAGGATATGACGGTGGCGGTGATGGGCTGCGTCGTCAATGGGCCGGGGGAAAGCAAGCACGCCAACATCGGGATCAGCCTGCCGGGGACTGGCGAGCGGCCGGTGGCGCCTGTCTACGAGGATGGGGAAAAGACGGTCACGCTGAAAGGAGACCGGATCGCCGAGGAGTTTCAGGAATTGCTGGAGCGGTATGTGGCCAGGAGGTTCAACAGGAAGAATGTTGCTTCCGGCGCTGCTGTGGCTTGAGGAGACATCAATGAGCGAGCTCTCGGACAAGAAATGCAAGCCTTGTGAAGGTGGCGTAGCGCCCTATTCGCGCGAGCAGGCCGAGAAGCTCATGAAGCAGCTCTCCGGTCAATGGGTGCTCTCGAAGGAGGGGCCGTATTTGCGGCGGGAGTTCAAGTTCAAGGACTTCTATCGGACCATGAGCTTCGTCAACGCGCTCGCGCACGTCGCCAACATCGAGGACCATCATCCGGACCTCGAGGTGGGATACAACTACTGCCGCGTGCAGTACACGACCCACGCGATCAAGGGACTGTCGGAGAACGACTTCATCTGCGCGGCGAAGATCGATGCGATTGCGCTGAGCTGAGCTGAGCCGGGGAGGAGCAGGGGCAGGGCGAGCCTCACGGCTCGCGCGATGCGGCATAGGCGGGCGAGCGCCCGGCTATGGCGGCATGAGCCGCCGGCTCACATCACGCGGATGACTCCCATCATACCGTGATCCTCGTGATAGAGCATGTGGCAATGGAACACGAAGGTGCCGCGTGGCACGTGCCGGAAGTCGAGGATCACCCTGGTGATGCTCGGTTTGATCAGTGGAAAGTTCGGGTCGTGAGGATTCGGCAGCACCTTGCCGATGGGCAGAAAGACGGTGTCCACGGTAACCGGTATCCCGGTGTGGTTGCGCTCCTGCACGAACGCCATCTGGTGGATGTGGAAAGCGTGCGTCTCGAGCGTGGTGTTGATCAGATACCACACCTCGATGGTCCCCTGCTTGACCACGATGTCCGGATTCGACGGGACCGTCGCTCCGCGACGATATACCGGCCAGAACGAATGCTCGTGGAAGTGCGGACGGGTGGTATCGGTGATGTAAAAGCCTTCGTGCCGCGGAATATCGCCGCGCTTGGGGAAGACATACTCGGTGAAGGTGATCGCTCGCCGGTGCACGCGCGAGGGCTGAGCGCGGACGTAGGCGAGGAGCCGCGCCGCAGGCGTATCGCTGACGGCGATCGGCGTGGAGTGCAGCCTCTGCACCGGGTCGGCGGTGCTGCTGACGGCAATGATCTGCAGCAGATCATGATGCATCTCGAGAAAGGTCCCGTTGCAGTAGGGCTCGCTGGAGAGGATGAGCGTGGCGCCCGAAGGTGCACGCACGAGGATGCCGGCTCGCGACATCGGCGAGAGCATCAACTCCTTCATCGATAGGTAATGAGCGAGCGGATGCTGCATGTCGCCCGACACGGGCACTCCGTCGCGCTCCACGACCCGGAACGGCAGCCCGCGGCCGTGCGCGTCACGGATACGCAGGAGCTTGGAGCTGTCGGATGTGGCGTTGATGATGCGCAGCAATTGCGTGCGGCCGCCCGGGATGCGCAGCGCCGCCGGCGTGTCCGTGCCATCGACGCTCAGCAGCGATTCCGGGATGGGGCCGTTGCACCCCGAGGAGTCCATTGCGATGCCGCCGGTGCTCATCGGCCAGGTTTCCGGCCACGGAAGCGGATTGAATGGATCGTAGTGGACGGGTGGCGCAGGCCTCAAAGCCGCTTCATGCGCGGTCGCCGCCGCAAAGTAAGCGTGCACGTCGGTGTCGAAGTGGGCGGGATAGGGTCTGTCGGGGGGTTGCGATAGGCGGTAACTCAACACCAGCACGTGCTGGTCGGCACGTGCAACCTGCGGCGTCCCCGGATCAACCACCCATACGCCGATCAGCCCATCGCCCAGCTCTTCGTCCGAGGATCCGTGCGAATGAGGATGGTAGAGATACGTACCCGGCGGTTGTGTGCGCGGAATCGTGAGGCGATATTCGCAGGCGTGCATCGGCGTGCTCAAGGTCGAGAGGAAGACATTCTCCTCGGACGCCGGGCCCTCGAAACCGTGCAGGTGCAGATTGGTGTCCATCGCCGGAACGTGGAAATAGCGGTCCTCGATGACGTGATTGAGATAACCCAGCCAGTGCTGTGCGGGCGCCGCCCCCATGCGCATCGGCTTGCAGGCAGGGATTGCGGTGGAGGGGACGTTTTCTCCCGGGCTCTGACCGGCGATGTCGTTCACTACCCGGATTGCGAGGCGCTCGCCGCGCCGCACGTGAATCACCGGGGCGACGGTATGCACGACGCCATGCCAGCGGTAGCGATAGCAGAAGCGATCGCCGTCGCGGTGCACGGCGAGGATGAGCTCGTGGTCGCCCGAGGCATCGAGCGGCGCCTCCCGCATATCTACGTCCTGTGGAGGAACGATCACGTTGTGCGGGCTCGCGATGGGCCCGCACGCGCCGGTAACGACCGGCGCAGCGGCGGCCAGGGCGACGGGCGGCAGCAGGCCGGCCGCAAGGAGGTTCGAGAGCGCCAGCGTCCCCGAAGCAAGCAAGCGCCGAGCGCCCTTGCGTTGCGATTTAGGCCCGACGGGAGCCCTGCGCCGGCAACGCGCGGCGCGGCGCAAAACGGTCGACATTTGCAACGGCTAGCCTCGTCAGATCGGAGCGGAAGGCCCGCAGCATACGCAGGCGGGCAATCGTCGCTTTGCCGCCCGTCTCAACGGAGCCGACGGGACGGCAGCGACGGCGCCGAAGCAATCAACCGATCAGGACTTTGACGGGTGCCGGTGGGTGAGAGACTCAACCCAACTCAGGCCGGGTCGGAAGTCAATTCGGGCATCCTGGTGCGGCGAGACCGCGAAGCGAAGGCGTACGCCGGAACACACGCGGAAGGAAAAAGAAGAGCGGTAACGCCCGAGCGCCAATCCTCGACGATGGCCGCCACGAGAAAGCTCATCGTGCCGGCGAGCACGACCAGAGTCGAGAAGTGATAGCCCAACGCGGACGCGCGACGGTCACCTATGAGGCCGCATGTGGCCTGGACTCGTTCCCGATTGTCACCCCTGGCAGGGTGCGGTCGGAGATTGTGGCGACACGCCCGCCGCAGACTTTGCCGTTCGTCTCAGCGGGAGTACACTCGCAGCCGCGCGGTGTCGCATCCGCCGCGCCGCGGAGAAGAAGATCAAAACCTTGCGCGCCGTCGGGTCACGGCAGGCCGCCACCGTCGCAGTGCGTCTGAAGAAGGCCTCGTGGGAGGTGCAGGGGTCGCTGCGCCGCGCGGAGCTCGATTCCATGAAGCGCCTCGTCGAGCGGCACCTCGACTCCCCCCAGCTCTCGGTTGATTTCATCTGCGCGCGCTCCGGCTGGTCGCGCGCGACGGTCTACCGGCTCTTCGAAACCGAAGGCGGCCTCGCCCGCTACATCCGGCGGCGGCACCTGCTGACGGCCCTGCGAGAGCTCTTGTCCGGGCAGCACGCTCACCGGCGTATCCTCGATCTTGCAGTCTCGCACCAATTCTCGAGCGAGGCGGCCTTCAATCGCGCCTTCCGCCGCACCTTCGGCCTCCCGCCGGGCAAGGTCCGTGACCTGGCGGCACGCTCGCGCTCGGCAGCGTCCTGAAAGCTCTTGGCAGATAGGTCCCGTGCTCGGCACGCTCAGGGCATCAGGAAAGGGCCCCGCCGTGCCGAGCGACTTTGGGCAGCTCGCCGTCCAGGCCCAGCGCGCGGGTGATGAAGAAGCGCTTGGCCTCATCGCTCCGGTTGACCAGGGCGAGGCCGTGCTGCGCGATGCGTGATAGCGGGCCGAGGCCGTGCGCGAGGTAGCGGTTGAAGCCGTCGATGGCGAGGGCGATGGGCTCGATCTCGCTTTTCCGCCAGCGCTCGTAGCGGCGCAGGACAGTCTGGGCGCCGGGTTCTTCGCGCATACGGGAAGCAGCGCAGATCAGCTCGCAGAGTGCCGCGGCATCCAATAGGCCCAGGTTGACACCCTGCCCTGCCAACGGGTGCACGACATGTGCGGCGTCACCGATCAATGCACAGCGGTGCGCGGTGAAACGATGCGCAGTCAGCTTGCGAAGCGGAAAAGACTGGCGGTCCGTCCGTAATTTTACGGCGCCCAACACAGCGTCCGATTGGCGCAGCAGCTCTTGCTCGAAGGCAGTGACCGACATGCCCAAGAGCGGTGCCGCTGCGGAGTCATCCGCCGACCAGACGATGGAACTGCACCCGTCGGCGAGCGGCAGGAATGCGAGCGTCCCGGTACGAAGGAAGCGCTGCCATGCGGTGCGCTCGTGGGGCAGCTCCGTGCGGACATTCGCGACGATCGCGGTCTGATGGTAGCTGGACGTTTCCGCGGAAAGGCCGATCGCCTCGCGCACCGAAGAGCGCGCGCCGTCGGCGCCCACTACGAGCTTGCACGCGAAGGTGCCGGCGCTGGTCTCGAGGTCCACGTGATGATCGTGGACGCGCAACCGCGAGAGCTCACCCGCGATCACTTTGCCGCCTGCGGTTTCGAAGGCCGTCAGCGCCGCCGTCTGCACTAAACGATTCTCGATGATGTAACCGAGGTTCGGCTCACCCGCGTATGCGGCGTCGAATTCCAACACGTCGCGGCTTCGCGGTTTGACACTCTCGTGCCAAACGCGCATGCGCTCGTACGGCTGCATGCGCGAGGCAGGAATCAGAGACCAGGCGCCGATCGCCGTCAGGATGCGCTCGCTCGCCCGCGAGAGCGCGGAGACGCGGGAATCGAGCGGAGCGTCGGACGGCAAAGCGGCGGGTCTATTCGATTCGAGGACGGCGACGCGAAGAGGATGACGGGCATCCTTCGTAGACACCTGCAGCAACGCTGCCGCACTGGCCCCGACGGGGCCGCCGCCGACGATGAGCACATCGAGGGACTCACTCGCCGCTGTCGGGGGCGTTCCATTTGCCGCAGAGGTCATCGGAGCGGTCATTGCAACGGGAGTCCGCGCGCCAGGCGCGGCGTCGGTCCGCCGAATCCCAGGCTGACTCTGGCGAGCGCGCGCTTGGCGGGCGGCGCGAGATCGAATGCCACCAGGCCGAGATTGCGCAGCAGCCCGAGGCCGGGCGTCCGGCTGCCGAAGAGCCTCACCAGGCCGTCGGTGAAGCGCACGACGCCGCCGCGGTCGGCCGCGCGCCAGTCGGAGAACTTCTTCAGCAGCTCCGCCGACCCCACATCGCCGGCGGCGCCGGCGACGACCTCGGCGAGCAGAGCCGCATCGCGCAGACCCAGGTTGAATCCTTGGCCCGCGATCGGGTGCAGCGCCTGGGCGGCGTTACCGATGAGGACGGTACGGCGCGCAACCGTGGTCGCCGCGCGAGTCAGCTTCAGGGGGTACGATGCGCGGCGGCCGATGCGCCGGAATCGGCCGGCGCGCCAGCCGAAACGGCTCTGCAACTGATCCAGGTAGGCGTCATCCGCAAGCGCCAATAGCTCCGTCGCACGCTGCGGAGTGCACGACCAGATCGTCCCATAGCCGCCGCCGTGAAGCGGCAGCACGGCCACGGGACCCGACGGCGTGAAGCGCTCGTAGGCGGTGCCATCGTGAGCACGATCGCCCGCGACGGCGGCCGTGATCGCGATCTGGTCGTAATCTTCGACGCCGGCCGGAATGCCTGCCGCCGCACGTACGACGGAATGTGCGCCATCGGCTGCGACCAGGAGCGCGGCCGATGCCACCTCACGCGCCCCTGCGGCAGCGACCACCGTGAAGTAGGCCCGCTCCGTCGTAATGTCGACGTCCTCGACGGTGGCGGGTACGCGGACTTCGATGCCCTTTGCATCGCAGAGGCGGCGCCACAGCGCCGCGCCCATCACTCTGTTGGGGACGACGTAACCGAGCGCATCGATCCCCTGCTCGGCCGCCTGCAACCGCGCGAATCCGAAGCGGCCGGCATCGGAAATGTGAATGGCGCGAATCGCCGCCGCTTCCCGCGACACGTCGTCCCAGACGCCGAGGCCCTGGAAGATGCGCCGGCTGGCGTTGCCGAGAGCGGTGGTGCGCTCATCGAAACTGGGCTGCGCCGCGGAGTCGGGTGCAACGCCTTCGATGAGCAGCACCCGCACGCCCGTACCGGCGAGGCCGAGCGCCAGGCTCGCGCCCACCAGGCCCCCGCCCACGATGGCGACGTCGACTTCCCGCAACGCCGCGCGCGAGGAAGGGGCCGCCGGACGCTCCGACTCAGGCATGCACCGCACTCGACATCAATTTCTCGATAGCATGGACGTCCTTGGGAGCTCCGTCCGTCAGGACCTCGACACCGGTCTTGGTGACCATCACGTCATCTTCGATGCGCACTCCGATGCGCTGAAACCGTTTCGGTACGCCGCGAGCCCTTGCAGGGATGTAGATACCCGGCTCGATGGTGAGCGCCATGCCCGGCTCGAGCACCCGCCACTCGTCGCCGATCTTGTAGTCACCGACATCGTGCACGTCCATGCCGAGCCAATGCCCGGTACGATGCATGAAGAAACGCCGGTAGGCGCCATCCCGTTCCAGCTTTGCGGGCCGGCCTTTCAGCAGTCCGAGCCTCACCAGGCCGTGCGTGACGGCGCGGACCGCCGCCTCGTGCGGCTCGTTCCAGTGGTTGCCCGGGCGCACCTTGGCGATGGCCGCGCGATTCGCCTCGAGCACGATCTCATACACGGCACGCTGTTCCGGGGTGAAGCGTCCGCTCACCGGGAAAGTGCGCGTGATATCGGAGGCATACGACTCGTACTCGCAGCCGGCATCGACCAGGAGCATGTCGCCTGCCTTCAGCGGCTGATCGTTTTCGCGGTAATGCAGGATGCAGCTGTTGTCGCCGCCGCCGACGATGGGGTGGTATGAGGTATCCGCGTTGTGCAGGCGGAACTCGTGGATGATCTCGGCCATCACCTCGTATTCCTTGAGCCCCGGGCGGCAGAACCGCATCGCGCGCACGTGCGCGGCGGCGGCGATCCGCGCGGCTTCGCGCATCAGCCCGATCTCGACGCGGGATTTGTAGAGGCGCATGTCGTGCAGGAAGTGATCGAGCGCGACGATTTCGTGCGGCGGATGGCGGCCGTTCCGTGCCTGCGTGCGCAGGCCGTTCACCCAACCGACGACCCGCTGGTCGAACTCCGGATACATGCCCATGGAATAGAACACCTTGGTGCGGTTCTCCATGAGTCCGGGGAGGATCTCGTCGATGTCCGCGATCGGGAACGCATCGTCCGCGCCGAAGGTGCGCCGCGCTCCCGCGGGACCGGCTCGTCGCCCGTCCCAGATCTCGCGCGCGGGATCGCGCTCGCGCACGAACAGGATGTATTCGGCGTGATCGCGGCCCGGAACCAGGACCGCCACCGACTCCGGCTCGTCGAAGCCGGTGAGATAATGGAAATCGCTGTCCTGCCGGTAAGCGTACTCGACGTCATTGTTGCGGTGGCGCACCGGCGCGGAGGGCAGGATGGCGATGGAATCCCGGCCCATGAGCTTGACGAGCGCGCGTCTGCGGCGCGCGAACTCGTTGCGCAGGTCCTGGCGGACCGTGCTCGAGGAGCGGGAGACGTGGCGGGGTGCCGCGCCTCGGGCGGCGGTTCTAGGGCGGATCAATGAAGAGATGCTCCGGGTGAGGAGGGCTGAGCCCGCAGGGGCTCGAGCTCCTCGAAGACTACCTGCACGCTCACGCGCACGAACTCCACGAGCTCCGCATAAGCGTTCTCGTTCGACTCCTCCGTCTGGGCGATATCAACGCCGACACGGCTGATTTCCGTGAGATCGCGGACGATCTCTCCAACGTCACCCGGGAGGCTAGCGGCATCCTGCACCGCACCAGAGCCGAGCCCGTAGAGGAACCCCTGACACCATTGGGCGAGCGCCGAGGCGCGGGCATCGATCGACTGCGCTTCCTCCGGTAACAGAAGATCGAACTCCATGTCGGGCGCCCGCAAGGACCCGGCGGTCTCGGAATAGACCTCCCGCAAGGTCGCGGCGGCGAGCGGCTGCGCCCGCCCCTCCGGCAGGATCTCGAGCAGCCAGTCCTCGAAGCGATAACCGCCGGCGCACAGGGAGCCGGCAAGCGTGCCGTGCGCCTCGGCGGCATCGGCCAATGCGCGCTCGTCCGTGAGGACGCGCTGAATGTCCGTGTAGTTCGCTTGGATCATGGACATCGACATTATATGCCTCGGCAATCCCGGCGGCCCGCCAACTCAGATTGACCCCGTCGAGATCGCGGCTCTATAGTCGCAGGCACCATGAGCGACACCGTCAAATCACAGCTCGATCTCGAGCTGGCGCGCCTCGCGCGACGTATCGAAGAGCTGGTGACCACCGTGGATCATCTGCGGGAGGAGAACCGGGCGCTGCGTCAGCGGCACGAGTCGCTGGCGACGGAGCGCGCTGCGCTCCTCTCGAAGAACGAGCAGGTCCGGACCCGCGTCGAGGCCATGATCGGCAGGCTGAAAACCCTGGAGCATGGCGCATGAGCAGTCAGGATCAGGCGCGCGTCAGCGTGCGCATCATGGAGAAAGAGTACGTCATCTCCTGCCCCTATGACGAGCGCTCGGCGCTCCTCGATGCGGCGGAGTACCTGAACGGCCGCATGCGTGAGATCCGCGACAGCGGCAAGGTCGTCGGGCTCGATCGCATCGCGGTCATGGTGGCGCTCAACATGGCGCATGAGCTGCTGCAGATGCGGGGACGGGACGCCAAGCTCGAGAGCGAGGCCGGCGGCAAGGTCCGGACGCTGCGCGAGCGGGTCGAGACAGCGCTCGAGCGCGCGCAGCAACTCGAGCTGTGACGCCATCGATCGCCACAACCGCGCGGCCTTGGTGTAGAGTGGTTCCCGGCGTCGCCTGCGGTGTTCGACAAGCGGGCCGGGTTACCTCGGACCCTAATTGAAACACCCAAGGGGCAGGGCTCGTCGGCAGCACTGTGCAAGTCCGCCATGAGCGGAAAGCCTTACCTGTCACAGCTCGTCCCACCTGTTGCTCTGGTTCGAGAGCAACGGTCCGCACCGGCACAGGCGGGTGGCGCTTCCTGATTCCAGC
>Ga0134128_10004778_pt1 | contig 16512 bp, 19 predicted proteins | sample KB31754_FD_96462 | JGI IMG/M metagenome (GOLD analysis project Ga0134128, IMG submission 96462) | Terrestrial soil microbial communities with excess Nitrogen fertilizer from Kellogg Biological Station, Michigan, USA - KB3-175-4 | ecosystem: Environmental > Terrestrial > Soil > Unclassified ...
AAAATTGTCCTCCCGAGTTTTGCTGCCACGACAGGGCCAATCAAGTTCGACGCTGCGCCCAATGACGTGCTGTCGGCAATCCAAGCTGCCGTGCCGATTGCGAACCACAGCGATTTCGCGGTCTCGGCCGTGCAATCCAACACCACCACCGCACAGACGTTCGCGGTGACCTACCAGGGCAGCCTGGCGCTATTGGAAATACCTGTGGCGGTAGTTGATGTCTCGGGCATGAAGCCGGCCACAGGCGACACCGTGTTGCCCTATTCCGCGCGGGCAGCGCTCGGGTCGCGCACCGGGCGCAATGAAATCATCACGGCCACGATCAACAACAATCCCACCGGCGGCACATTCGGACTGAACGGCACGCTAGCCAACGGCAATGTCATTTCCGCCACGGGCGTGGCCTTCAGCGCTTCGGCGTCCACGCTTCAAGCGGCATTCCCAAGCGGCACAGTCAGCATCAGCGGCAGCGCGGGCGGACCCTACACGATTGAAGCCGTGGGCGAAGCCGGGGCGCAGAAAGTGGTCTGGTCCGCCACGAGCAGCCCGTCCGGGTCCGGTGGCGCGACCGGCTCTCCGCCGGCCAGCAACACTACTGGACTGCCGGCGCCCGGCGGTCTGCAAGTCCAGGGATCGTCGCAGGGAGCGGTCGGTATGGGCGCGCTCTCGGTCGGCACGACCTATTACTGGGTCGTCACCGCGACCAACGGCAGCGGCGAAACGACGCGCAGTGCTGAAGTCTCGTTCACGGCAACCACCACAGACACCGCAGTCTCGTTGACCTGGAGCGCGGTTGCCGGGGCCACGGGCTACAAAGTGTATCGTGGCGTTTCTTCGTCCAATGAAAATCTCTTGGTTGGAACGCTCAGCGGACAGACCAGCACGCAATTTATTGACAGCGGCCCGGCGGTCTCATCGGCCACGCCTTCGGGTTCAAGCGAACCGGCACTCAATCTTTCTGCCTCTTCAAGAGGCGCTGGCGAGCTATCCGCCGGAACCTACTATTACCAAATCAAGCAGACCGGACTCAGTTCAGAAGTCAGCGCGATACTCACCGGCGGCCCCACCAGCAGTGCGGTGCTTTTGAGCTGGGTGGTTGATGGCACTGTGAACCCGATACAGATTTATCGCGGCACATCCAGCGGTGGCGAAAACGTTTTGATTGCCACAGTGCCCTACACAAACAGCCAAAGCTTTTTCTTTGACGCCGGCGGCACGAGCACATCAACCACGCCGCCCGCCTCAAACACCACCGGCATCGCCGCTCCGGTGCAAAGCGTCCCTAGCACGTCGGCCAGCGGCGGCAACTTGGCGACGAACACCTATTACTACGAAGTCACCGCAACCAACGCGGTGGGCGAGACCACGGCCAGCAACGAAAAGTCGATCGCCATCACCGGACCCACCGGCGAGGTCACCGTCAACTGGGCGACAGTCACCGGGGCCACCGGCTACAAAATTTACCGCGGCACGGCCGCTTCTGGGGAAAACATTCTGGCCGGAGTGGTTACCGGCGGCTCGACCACGAGTTTTACCGACACTGGCGCAGTCAGTGGATTATTGTCGGTCACCGAACTGGCGGCAGGCCTGACCAGCCTAAACGACACCCAGGCGCTCACGATCACCAACGCGGGGGGCGGAACATTCTCGCTCACGCTCCAAGGCGCTTCGACCGGGGAATTGCCGTGGAACATCACCGGATCGGTATTGCAAGCGGCCATCGGTGCGCTGCCTGGAGTGGGCACCCAGAATGTCACGGTCTCATCCAGTATCACCAACGGTCAATCGGCATTCACGGTCACATTTGTCGGCGCTCTGGCCGGCAAGTCGCAAGGGCTCCTGCTCGCTTCCGGCATTGGGGTGTCCTTTCCTCCTGCGGTCAATAATTCCTTCGTTTCTCCGCCCACCGGGCTTTTCGCGGCTCTGGAATTTGGCGGAAACTTGGCGCAGGGCACCTATTACTATGTCGTCACGGCGGTGTCTGGCGGAATTGAAACAACTGTCAGCAATGAGGCGTTCGCCACGACGCTTGGACCCAGCAGCGCGCAACGGAGCATTGGGCTTACCTGGACAGGCGTAGATGGCGCCGCGGCATATCGCGTCTACCGCGGAATTGCTCCAGGCGCCGAAAACGAATTGATCGGGACCGTGGGCATCGATGGAAGTGGATTCAAGGACGATGGCACAACTAACCCGCAGTCTACGCTCTTGGGTGGAGGTGCGTATTCCGTGGCCGTCACGGGAACGGACTTTTTTACACTGAGCTTCAACGGCCAAACCACCGCGACCCCCCTGGTCTGGAACGCATCGGCCTCAACGATCCAATCAGAATTGGATGCCCTGTCTTCGATTGGCGCAAACAACGCCACGGTAACTGGCAGCGGGCCTTGGACAGTATCGCTGGCACAAGCGATCGTTCCCACGGGCACGCTCAGTGGACAGCTGACGTCGCAAACGACCGTCAGTGCGGCAACCACGCTCATCTACAGCCTGACGATTAAAGACGCCACCGGCGGCACGTTTTCCGTAACGGCTGGAGGTGAAAGCGCAATCCTGCCGTATAATGCCACAGCCAGCCAACTCCAAGCAGCGCTGAGCGGTCTATCGGCGATCGGAAGCGGAAATGTCACGGTCGCGGGAAGCGGTCCCTGGGTGATTACCATCACACCCGCCGCACAGAGCGCGAGTCTGATACTTACGGTTGACGGCTCGGCATTGACCGGAAAAACGGGCTCGCTAGCGGTCTATCCGCGCATCTTCTGCGAGGCGATCGGTCTTAGCTTTTACGATGCGCCGGCGAACTGGGCCGACGGCTCGCCCCCTTCGGTTTACCTGCCGCCGCCCACAATGAATTCCGTGGTGCCAATACCGACCGACGCGACGCTCGCCGAGGCGACGCACGGTTCGCTCACGTCCGGCCAGGCCTATTACTACAAGGTCACCGCCACGAACGCCAACGGCGAGACGAACCCCAGTGGCGAAGGTTCGGCAGTGGCTTTCGCCGGTGCCAACATTTACCTCAACGGCCCTACGGCTGGCACGTACACGCTGAGTTACGGCGGTCAGACGACCGGCACAATCGCCTTCAACGCGAGCGCAGCGACGATTGCTGGCGATCTGAATGGATTGTCGTCCATCAACGCCAACGGCGGCAGTTGCACGGTCACCGGCCTGGGCACTCAGGCCAGCCCATTTGCGTTCAGTCTCGCTGGCACGTTGGCTGGCACTGCGCCAACCACCCTGACGGCAAACTCCAGCGGATTGACTGGGGGAACTGTCAGCGTCGAAAACCTCGACACTCGCTCGCTGGCTGTGTCATGGAACGAGGTCTACGGTGCCACAGGATACAGGGTCTATCGGGGCGCGTCGGCTGGTGGGGAGAACGTTCTGGTCGCCACGCTCACCAGCCCTGACCAAACGACGTTCATTGATGACGGCACCTACACCACCACCGTAGCCAGCCCACCGGCCGGCGCAAACAACTACAACACCGCGGTGGGCGACGATGTGCATTTCACCAACAGCGCCGTGTCATGCCTGTACAACATCGCGGCGTCGGTGGTCAACGGTTATTCGGTTCACGGCGGGTTCAACGGCTCGAACTATTCGCAGGTCAACTCGCTGACAATTGACGCGAGCTATACAGGATTTATCGGGCCGCCAGCCATCAACCCAGCCGGCTACACCGAATACCGGCCCACGCTCTTGCAGATTCAGGGACCGCCATCAGCGGCCTTCGTTATTGCGATCGGCAACGGCGCAGGGAGCGGCTCCGCCAACATTGGCCTCGATACCGGCACATCGCAAATCTCCATGTCGATCGCCACGTTGGCCACACCCACCGGAACCCTACCTGTGGCTCTGAATTGGATCGGCACGAACGCAGCCAGTGAAATCGACCTATTCTTCGGCACGGTCGGCATTGCGATTTATGCCGGACAGACGGCTCAGTTGGGCACCGTGCGACAGGCTTATCAGACGAACGAAAACTCTGACACGACACTGATTGTTGGGTCCGGCTGCGCGGCCATTCCAAGCTTTTACAAGAGCGGTGGAGCGACCACGCTATTCGCCAACGTGACCACATTGCAAGGTAAGGGCGGAACCGTCAATCAACAGGGCGGCGCGGTCACCGGTACGCTCAATTTGGTGAATTGCACCTACGTCAGCCAATCCACCACGGCAATGGGCACCATCAATGTATCGAGCGGCGGCGTGTTCGATCGCACCCAAGACAGTCGTCCCCTGCAAGTCGGCGCGGCCAACGTCTATGCCGGCAGCGTTTACAACGACCCACACGGAGCGACCTACAACACAGTTGTAGGCCAGATGGAGGTTGGCGCGGTGCAATGCGGACTGCAACCAGGCGACCCGAATGGGGCGTGGGTTGATCTAGGCCGCAACATCACCGTGCTGCGAACGGATAACTAACCAATCTATGCCGGCAACCTCGCCCTACCCGCAAGGCACGTTCTCATTCTCAGGCGGCATTCCAGAGGATGCGGTGCTGTCGTTTCGCGTCACGCAAAACCACGGCATCACGCCAGCCATCTTCAAGGTGCGCATGAACATGCTGCCCGAAGTGCCTGACAAGAACGGCGACGTGACTATCAAATATGGGTCATTCAAGCGGACTTTCAAAAACTGCACAATCGACTTAATCGATCGGCCTGACGGGGCGCAACTTGTCTGGGACGTGACGATTCTCGACCGTCGCTGGAAATGGCAATTCCCTACTATTGACGGTGCCTATAATCAGCGGTGGAAAAACGGCACCGAGCTGCGCGACGAAACGAAAAAGACCCCCAGCCAACTGGTGGCCCTTTGCCTTTTGGCGATGGGCGAAAAGAATTACGACATTGCGCCGCTCAAGGACTTCGATCAGCTCGATTGGCCCGAAACAACCTGGGACAATGCGAATGCGGCCAACGCGGCACAAGAGATCTGCGAGCGATACGGCTGTCGATTGCTATGCGTGTTCGACCGAGCGATCGTCGTCAAGGTGGGCGACGGTCAAGGGTTCGACAGCTCACTCGACCACCTGATTCTCGAAGACAGCGAGACATTCGACCCGCCAGAGAAGCCAGGCAAGATTGTATTGCGATGCGGACCGACCAGCGTCCAAGGTGACTTGCCCTTATACGCCGTGGCGGTCGATACCGACGGCACGATTAGGCCGATGCACAAAGTGAGCTACGCCCCAGGCAGCCCCACGTTCTTGCAAGGTCAGCCGGTTGATTTCACGAACGGCAGCTATGTTGACAAGGCCATCGGCTTCTGGAATGCGCTGGGGCAGGATTTCCACGGCTTGCCAGCGCCCTACCTGCGCCATTTGGCCCGAGAAAATATCTTTCGGCTCTTTCGGATTCATCCGCCTGCACAATTCTATTCCTTGAACGAAGCCTGGGGCGATTCAAAAAACACCAAGCCGGACCTGGAGTCGTTTCCCGATGTGTCGCAAGATTCGGCCCATAGCTGGCTGTGGCGCATCGCGCTGCAAAACGAACAGAACGACCGCGTCGACCGATTTGCAGATCCGCTCAATACTAAATTCGACGAATACAACAAGGAGGTAGCTTCGTCGGCTATGCCGGCATGGGTTTATGGATACTATTGGTCGTCGCAATCTTATGGCAACGCGCCACGTGACGACCAGGATAGCCAGGGCAATGTCACAAAGCTTGGTGTGCTCAAGCTCGATCCGTCGGTAGTGTTCAGCCCCCAGAAGCTCAATGCGTCTATCGAACCGGGCGAAGATGCGCCGACGACCGTGAGCTACAAGGTGCTTGATAGCGGTTTTTACCTTGGTGGCTTTTCGATCGATCCTCAGTGGGGGGTCGTCAAGTTCTCGGAGCCGGTGTTTCAGAACCTGCCGCCCAAGCAAAGCGGCGTCACCGCCAAATACGCCAACGGCGCGCCGCTGCCGAACGGCGTCACTCGCTTTCCCCCAACTCTCTGGCTGAGAACCAGGTTTCTGTTGCGTGACCCGGACACGCGTGGGTGGGTGCGTGCGGAGCGGGTGCGCGTCCTCGACCAGAACAATCCGACCACGCGGTATGTCACCCGTGACGATTTGGTATTGAAGCTGACCTACCGCTACAAGGGACCACCGAACATCACAACGTACCCGGCGCGGTTCACCAGTCTGAGCATGATTGAGAACTGGGACGTCATCAGCAAGGCCGCTGATGCCTACCTGGACGAAATCGAGAAGGAATACCAGACAGTCGATCCGCATTCAGTAACCTATGGCGAATTCGTTCCCTACAAGATCGATGGTGCGATCCGTGAGGTGACCTGGTATGTCGGAGAGGACGGATATGCCAGAACGCGGGTGTGCCGCAACACGGACTATCTTGTCTGGCATCAGGATTACGCCGAGCGGCGACTGGCCGAGAGAATAAAGAATCGACTCGACGACGCGGCCAGCAGAGATATCTCTAACGACCAATTGGTGGCGATGCGCGCGGCGGTCGAAAGGCCATTGGTGTTTTGACCATGCCTGGACCGCGATATGAACATCTCGTCTGGAACCGCACCGACCTGACGGTATCAAAAGGCAACCTCCAAGTCGCCTACCAGAACGCGGTCCCGCCTTTGGTGCATGACAGTTTTCCGCCTGATAATTATCAGGGAGAGACGATCCCGCCATATGCGGTAATGCGCGTGATAAGCAATCCTGTGCTTTACAAGGAACGCATATGCTGGCTGGTCGGCAGGCCAGATGACGCCAGCATGTCAGAACAAGCAGCGGGAGTACACTTCTTCAATGGGCCTTGCCCGATTCCCGTGAAAGGATTCGGCGAAGGCACAAATGAACTGCCAGCGCCGGTGCTGATTGACCTCACGGTTGATACGCAAACGACGCCCTATGGCAACCTCAATGGTCCCGTCTCTTCGAGCGCTTCAGCGGATGACACCGGTTGGTTGATGGGTTATGCTTCTGGCTCCTGGGCCCTGCACCCCGGCGCTGATATCGTGAATTTTGGCGGCAATAATCTCTTGAAGATTGGCGGTTCTCTCATACCATCAGGATCCGTCACTCTCAGCGCAGTTACGATGCCGTATGTGATCCTGGGCCGCCATCCCGTTCAATCGAGCGGAAAGATCGCCGGCCCTACCGATTCTCCGGAAGTTGAGTATCTTTATTCAAACCAGATTTTCTGGGTTGGCGCCGGCGCGCTTGGATTTGGAGCGGCGGCGGCTACCGCGAACTAAGCGAGCCAAGTGGACGGATGCGGACAAGATCGAAAACTGGCCAACGAAGAGTTGCTAAAACGCCTCAACCGAAGATTGATCCAAACTGGCTGGCGCTCACCGACACGGAACGCGCGGAGGTGGTGGCCAAGGCCACTCGGTCGCGCCGCGGCACGGAACGGCAGCGCCTGAAGCGAATTGAGCAAGATGTAGCGGCCAAGGCTCGGGCGCCGAGACCGATGCAAAAACCGTCTCTAGAGGTCTTCGTCGTCGGCCATGACTGGCCGAAACTACAGGCAATCCCTGCGGCGCCGTACCTTCGAAAGGTTTACCTGCCGAGCATCGAGCTCAGCGGCCTTGCGGAGAATCGCATTTACCGTTCCGACAAGCTGCTGGAGTGTCGTGCCGACTATATCGGCCTGGCCAGCATGTCCTGGAACGCCAAATACGATGGCAAAACGGTCTGGCACGGTCGCCGCTGGCCGCATTGTCTGCCCACAGAGCGTCTGCACGAACTCGCACTCTCTCCGTCGGCGGTGTGGTGCGCGGCGATCACCGACAACGCATTCTGGGCGCGCGAGCTAGATGCAATATTTCCGGGAATCGCACCGTTGATCGGAGAAATCGTTGAACACTTCGGATTTCGCCATTCTCTGCGACTGGGGCCGCTGGCCAACAACTACGTCGCGCATTGGACGGCGGTGCATGCGCTGACTCGATTCATGCGCTCGGCGATGGGCTATCTCGACGGCAAATACGGCCCGGCGTGGCCGGTCAGCCCCGATCGGCTTTCGCTGTTTACCGACCGGCTGCCCGCCTTCATGGGCGAGGCGCTTTCGATTCTCTGGTGGGCGCAGCAAACCGATTTGACACTCAAGCAGATCCCAAAACCATGATCGTCGAAGGAAATCAAAACCCGGGGGTTGCATGCGGCAATGCGTGGCAGCCAGACGCCAACCCAGGTGGGTGGATCGTAGGTTGGTCGGAATGCTTGCGGCCGATTCCGCTGCTGTGGATGCCCGACGACCAGCTCGCCGGCGGTGTGTGCATCAAATGGTTTCAGCACCTGGCGGGCGATCCAAACGGCAAAAACAAGCCCATAAGCGCCGGCCGCTCGATCTCGATCCTTACAAGCACCGACAGTGAATTGCTGCTGAGGTTTTGGCGGCCAGGAGACGACGACCGGCTCACTGTCAGGTTGACCGAACCCGGAGACTTTGCGGCCTGGGCTGATGGTCTCGTGCACGAATGGGAGGTGCCAAAAGATTCCACCGTGATCACCATACGCTGGAGGCCCGTGGCGTGAAGGCGATTGTGATCCCCTCGAATCGAGCGCATTGCCTCGACGCTTTTCTCGCAGCCTGGGAAAAAAGCGGACAGGCCGATTGGGACTTCGTGGTCTTGTCGGAAGACTCGGACACCAGGCAGATGCAGCCTAAATGCGCGTGGCCATTACATCATTTCAGTCATGCGGAAGTCCACGAGCGGCTCGGGGACAATGCCTGGATTATCAGCCGAGGCGATTCCGCCAGGCGGTGCTTTGGATTCTTGATGGCGCGGGAACTTGGCGCCGATTGGATCCTGACGCTCGACGACGATTGCTATCCGCGGCCCAACGGGCGATCGATCTGCACAGCGCATCTCGAGGCCATGCGCTCACACGTCGTCTGCCAGCCAACCGCCGGCTGCCGGACGCGAGGTCTTCCCTATCGGCAGCTTGGCCAAATCACGAGCCAGCTCAACATGGGCCTGTGGTCGAACGTCGCCGACCTCGACGGTCCCCAGGGATTGACCCCACAGCCCTATTTCACTCCGCCCGCCGGCAATAGGCTCGCAGATCCGCGGCTGCGCTACCCGCTTTGCGGAATGAACGTCTTTTTCTCGGCTGCACTTTTGCCTGCCCTGTATTTCCCACTGATGGGCGACGGCCAGCCATTCAGGAGATTCGACGATATTTGGTGGGGTTGGATTTTTCAGAAGGTGGCGGAGCGTTGCGGCATCGCCTGGTCCTTCGGCGAGCCGTGGATCGAACACGTTCGGGCCAGCGATCCATTCGTCAACCTGGTGAAAGAGGCGCCGGGCATCGCGGCCAATGAAACTATCTGGGAACGAATCAATTCGGTCGCACTAGCCGCCGGGGGCCTAGTTGACGCCGTCGCCGAGTTGGCCGACGACCTGATGGGAGACGCAGACGCCTATATCTCGAGGCTCGGTAGGGCCTTGGCGATTTGGGCCCGGGTTACCTCGCAAGCTGTAACCCAGGAATGCCGCGAAGCCGGGTGATCCGGCGACCAAAAAAAACGGTCCGCCTGGCTCGGGCGGACCGTTCTAATGCAAACCAACTCCCTCAAGAGCATCTCTTTCCGGGTGGCAATGACCAACCGGCACTCACAAATCTATCAACTTGAACACGGTTAGGCCGTCAAGCGCCGGGATCTACATCAAATCCCTGGTATGCCCTTTCAGCCTTTTCAGCCGCAAGCATTGTATCTGGGTCATAGCGGCCGCCTTTTTCGTCGCTTTCGATGTCGGCTTGCGTTTTCTTAAGAAGGGAGATCCGGTCTTCGACCGCCTGGGGATCGAGCGACGGCGCTTTTTCGTACAGGTCGTACCATTCGTTTGCCAGCTCGTTCCACCGGCCGATAAACACGGTGTCTTCGCTAGACCACTCCGTAAACGGCCAAATGAACGGGGCAACCGTCACCGCAAGGGCCACCGCCCCGACCCCATACCAAACATACTTCCAGCGTTTTTTCTCGTAGACGTAGGGGCCGGCCAGCGACAGGATCGCCAAGAGCACAACAGCGCCCCTTGAAATTTTGTCATACCGGTCCCATTCACGCGCCTCGATTGTGTGATAGCGAAGGTTGATCCTTGCGTGCCAGAATCCATCCCAAATTTGAAGCTGCTGCGGTCGATGTTCCGGGGGCGGGGGAGCCTGCGCCACGTCCTGTGCGGCTGAAAAACTGGGCAACAGGATAAGGCAGGCAATCGCTCTGATTGCAAACATTTTCATCTTCTCGGCCCTCCGGGCGGTGGCTTGGGTGGTGGCGGTGTTTCGCCCTGGTAACCGGCTTGGTAGCCACCCTCATATTCTAACTGCATCGACAAATCCAAGCCATCGGAGTCGATAGCGACGTCTCGGCCTTCCAGGATTTCCGTTTTGAGGACCACGCCGCCGTTCTGTGACGTTTGGTATACCGGCCTTTTGGCATAGCGATAAAGGTTCAGTTGCCGAACTTGCTGGGCGCCAGTGGCGATCGCTTTGAGGCTGACGCGTGACTGTTGCTCATAGATCCATGCCCCTCCCCCCGCGTAGCGGCAGATAACGAAATCGAATGGATCGGACGATCGCAGGATGGCGTATCCCGCCTGTCTCGGTTGAATCTTGATCTTGCTCCACTTGCGATTGCGGTCGCTGGCGCGAATCCAAAACTCGATGTATTGATCGCTATTGTTTTCGATCCAAAACCGCGGGGCCTGCTGGGCCTGCTGGGCCTGCTGGGCACGCGTCATTGCCGTTGAAGTGACGGAGCTGGCGGACTCGCGCTGGCGGGTGCCCTCGCAAAAAGCAGAAATCAAAAACACAGCGCTCCACATGGCATCCTCCACCTTGACGGACTAGACTGCCCGGATACCATGAAGTTGCACAGTTCATGGGCCGAACGGCTCAACGAATAACGGCCACCAGTTTCCGCTGGTGGCCGTTTTATTTTAGCGGCGGATCGTTGGTTTGCCACGGCCTGGCCGGGTGGAGATCCGCGGGCGACAGTTCCTTGCCCGATTCTCCTTTGCCGCTACATTGAACCCGTCGCGGCGACCTCGTGTCGCCTTCTTCGCCGTGCTGGCGAGTCACCCTGGAGATTTATTGATGACCATCCGCGCGCCAATGCTCGTTCAGACCGATCAGCGGCCGTTCCACGCTTCGACGCCGCGGGACGATGACCACGAACGACGCGAGATCCTCAATGACCTGGCGGCCAGGCTCGAATCGCTGCCGCCTGATGATCGGCGCTGGCTGCTAGCGCGGTTTGTGGAACGGGACGATCTGCGGTAGGACCACCTATCGCCAGAGCAACAGCCAAAGCGCGAAGGCGCGGGCGGGTATCCGGCCAACGGTGGAGGGGCCTGCCGGCCGTCACCGCCAAAGCATCTGCTCTACGCTGCATCCTTTGGCGGTGGTGCCTGCCGGTCATCGCCATCGTCTAGCGGCGGCGGCGTCGGCGATTCACGCTGAACGATCGACGGGTCGATGTAGTGCTTCTCCGCAAGACCCGGCGTTTTGTGACCCAGGAACTTGCCGGCCTGCCCCGGATAGTCTCGTTCAACCGCCGACGCCGCGCCCTTGCGGATGCTCTTGAGGCTTCCCTGAAGCCCGGCTTCTTTGCAGACCTGGCGAACCAAGTGAAACAGCTTTTGCCGAGACACCACGCCGCCGAAGATGCGCTGCCGACTTTCTGGGCGAATCGCCGCGATGGCTTTTAGTGTCGATGGGCGCAGCCGGAAGGTAATCGGATTGCCGGTCTTCTTCTGGACAATCGCCCCGCGCCCATCCACGTCAATGTCTGAGAGTTTTAGCCGCATCAGGTCACCCAGCCGTAATCCGCTGTCCCACTTCGTTCGGGCCAGCGCATCGAGGTAGTCAGCTCGGAAGATGCCGCAGCGGTAGCAGCCCTTCACGTTTCTGGCGTGACGGATGAAGAGATTAACCGTCGGCGCGTTCCAGCCGCGCGGGACCGGCAGCGCCGCCTTGATCGGCTTCACGCCCAGCGGCGCATACGTGACGTGCTTTTCCAGGAACGCCCATCGCCAGAGAATTAGCAGCCCGCGGCGGTAGCTCTTGATGGTGATTCTCGAAAGTCGCGCCTCTTCGACCATCACCGAAATCCAGCGGTTCACGCGCGTCGCGCAGAAGTCCTCCATGTCAATCGCGCCTCCCCGGTGCCGCGCGTAACGCCCGACGATGAGCGTCAGCCACGATATGGTTGACCTATCGAGATCATGGGAATCAATGTACGCCTGCAATAACTCAATACCAGACATGGGCCGCCCTTCAAAAGCATAGCCTATGCCTCCTGCGGTGTGGCCTCCGCCGTCCAAATAATCCGAATAACTGATACAAACTTGCCGAAAAAATTTTAGCTCAGTTGGCTAAGACAACCCGGCAAGTACCAAATTTTGGGCGGCTAGCTCATTTGGTTAGAGCGCGTCCCCGACACGGACGAGGTAACAGGTTCGACTCCTGTGCCGCCCACTTAAACACGAAGAAACCAGCCCAGAACCGCTGGCGTCGTGCCAGGAAGTGCCCCAGAGTAATCAGACGTTCCCGAGTGTCAACACTTTTTCTCAAGGGAGTCCGAAATGGCCGAACATCAGATTACGTGCGTGACGAAAGAGACCGTGCAGAGCCCATCGCCACACCAGCATATCGCCTCGGTCGGCACAGCCGATGGAAACCGCTACACCGTCCAGCAGGTCATCGCCAAGATGAACGCCGGAGATACCTTCTACACGAAAACGCCCAGCGCGACGAAGCGCGCAGGGGTCGAATCCTACACTTGCAGCACCTGCAAGGCTCCGATCATCCGCACAAAGCCGGATGCGGAGTTGAGCAACAATCTCGACAATCTGCCCAAGTGCCCCTAAGAGTAAGAGCGATGCCTGAATGGGCATGGACCGATTTCGATGACCCGCCAGTCACCTTCATGCGGAGCGGCCCAGGAATGCGCGCCAGGCGCCGCAAGCTTCGCCGTGCGGCTGTATTGCTGGATAGCGAGGTCCAGGCAGCGAGTCACGTTGGCCGGATGCACAAGGTCGCAAAAGCTATCGGGATTATCACAGAGTTGGTTCCAGAACGTCTTCCATTCGACGCCGAGCATGAACGCCGCATGTGGACTGAGGCCATCGAGTTCATCGCCGGGTGAGCCGTACGCAACGTCGGGGGACGCGAGCAGCGGATTGATCGGCAGTGTATCAGTTTTGGCTGACGCACGCGACACGCGAGAGAACTGAATGGCACCGAAAACGCCGGCTAGCGAAGCGAGAAACTTTCTGCGGAACATGATTGGATCTCCTTAAAGAAACGATGCCCCATTTAGACAGAACAATGCAAGCCATGAAAGCGCCCAGGCGCTATCGCGTCACGGGTTCGGACGATGCAGTACCATCCGCATCGCCCGTATTACTGGGCTTCGTCCACGACCAGTCCGGCTCCATGCAACCAATCAACACGGCATCCTCTTTCAGCGCGTAGGGAATACCACCGACCTTGACCACGCTGCCGGCGAGCGCCGGCCATTCCTTGGAAATGGATTCACTCATGGACACCTACTTTGTTGATTACGACCTGAAGAAAAAACTGGAACACGATTACACCAAGCTCTACGCGGCACTGAAATCATTTGGCGCCGTCCGACTGCTCGAATCGTCCTGGGCCTTGAAGCGGAACGGAACGAGTTGCCGGATGATTTACGATCATCTCAAGCCCTTCACGCACCGTGATGACGCGCTTTCGGTGTCGAAGGTCGAGGACTGGGTGATGATAAACACGCTCGCAATGCCGACGGATATTCGAGGTATCGAGACCAAATAGACGGAAACGCAAAATTCAAAACCCCACGCCCGCCCGAGCTTGGCAGCAAGGGGGATGCGGGAACAACTGCCGCCGAAGCGGCAGAAAGATTGCGATGGAAGAAAACAATGAAAGCGCGTGCAAAATGAGCTTTGAATTTGTCACGATGTCATCGCATACGCTGGAAATCGCAAGACGATTGCGAAATTCTACTGATGCCGATTCCCGGCTTTTGGGCGAGACGGTCATCGATGTCAGCGAGCTATCGGGAGAAACACAGCGGCTACTTGCGCAGGCAGCGAAAAAGGATGGCACATGTGACCTAACTCCATACTTTGACCGCGACATGAGCCGGGCGGTTGAGGCGGCTAATCGGCTTATCCAATCGAACGACTCCGATTTGCGCGACGTTTCTCGTTGCGTTCTTGACCAGGCGAAGGCGATTGCGGCTTCGCGGACTTCCTTTCTTGATGACGTTCGCCGGGTTAGCGGGGATGAAGTTGCCGACAAGGTTGGCCGTGGCGAATGGAAGCCCGAGCCGCCGTCATCGTCGCCTACGGAAAGGTAAACAGAATGACACTCGCACAACAATTTGCCAGCTTCATTAAAAATGTGGGCAAAGGATTCGTCAACGACTTTGGCGACGATCCGCCTTCCTTGATAGGTCAGAGTCATTTGATGTTGCCGTGGGAGTAAACCGTACACGCTGGAGGTCGGCGGATAGGTAACTACCCGCGCGGCCGACATTCCAACCGAACAAACGAGACGCTCGCGGCAACTTTTTGCCGCTACCGCGAGCGCCTCAAATCACCAGCGGCATTTGGAGATTAAGCCATGGCCACCGGCAAAAAAGCAGCCCATATCGCGGGCAAGCTCTTGGAGAAAAAGACCACGAGCAAACCCGTCAAAACCGTTTCGGCATCGGCCCTTTCTGATACGAAAAAGCCGAAGCCAAAAAAGTAACCCCGACTAACTATCGTCTTCCTGTGAGCATTCGATGGCATCATGGGTGATTTGTCCGGCCACAATGTGCAGCACACCAACCGCTTCAGCCGCCGTCATTTTGAATTCCTGACGGCAGTAGTCGAGCGCGGTGTGAATCACATCAGACAAGTAGTTTACGCCCTGAACGCTCACAGACTTTGAAAACCTGAATAAACACGAATTCGGCAGACCACGTCACCCGCGAGGGCCGGAAGGCCAAGTCTTACGCGAATCTTAAAAACCGAGCCATAGGGAAGCTCCTAAACGAAGATTGAAGCAATGATCGACCCTCATGACGCAAACAAGAAACGAAAACGCCCAAAGACCCTGGAGCTGATCCTGCACGTCGATAAGCCGTACTCGTCTGCCAAGTCCATTACGCCGCTGCTGCCGGACGGAACAAGCGACTTCAGCCATATCGTGAATCGCAATGCCTTGATGGCCGAAATCAAGCCAGGCGACACGGTTGAATGCCTCATTACGCGAAAAAGAGAAATCGTCACGGGTGTAGGTGTTTTGGAGTGGTACGACGACTAGGAGATTACGCGATGGCCGCCCTGCATTCATTGACCAATTTCAGCAACTCGCAGCTTGGACCGAAGGTGAGCGTGATGGTTCGCTCGCCGGTGAACTGGTCCTCCGTCCGCACGTGGGGGCGGCGGTCGAAGATGTCCCCAGTTCGCAGCATGGTTTCGATTCGCTCGTTGATTTCTGGCGAGGCGTCCCATGACGGGCGTATCTCGTTCAAGAGCTTTTCGATCAGGGAGATGTCGGCTTTTAGGGTGAACATGATGTTGCCGTGGGAGTAAACCGTACACACTCGGTGTCGGTGTGGGCCTACCGTAAGGCGCCCAAGGCCGAAGCTAACCGCGTCACGCCTGGAAGCGCCGGCACCGAGATATTTCAAAAAACCGAACAACTCCCGCAGTGTGCAGAACCGGCGACGGCTGCAAGGCATTCTCTCAAACGCGAACGCCTCAAGAGCACTGCGGGTTTTGTTCTCTTTACACTGTTCGGGATTCCGATTATAACCGGAGGCATGATCGTGGCAATAGACAGCACGGAGTACGCGAAAGAGCTTGGGGCCACCATCCAGGGCATCAGGGAGGAAAAGGGGATTGGCCTACGGGAACTCGCTAGGCTGTCCGAAATCAGCCCCAGCTATCTCTGCGAGATCGAATCGGGCTTGAACGTGCCGAGCGTCGACAAGGTGCAACGGCTCGCGAAAGCCCTAAAAATCCCGCTTTCTCGGCTGCTTCCGGCCAGCTAAATAATTCTGGCGGAATTCTCGCCCAGGGCTATTGACGTTCGGAATACCGAACGCTAAGATACCGAACACTTGGCCAATCGAGCGTATTTCCGGGTTCGCCGCCGGAATGGCCACTCTTGAAAGTTCGCGTCACGCCGCCTCTGGCGACCTGTCGCACCGAGTTTCAATTAGTGCGTTCCAATGACAAGGCCGTTTCGCCATGCGCGCATACGTGGTCTACGTCTTAATTGATCCCCGCACGAAAGACGTGCGCTACATCGGAAGCACACAGCGCGCTCGCGCAAGATGCACAGCGCACCGAAACATGAGATCGGCTCCAGCCGGAAGTCCGCTCGCCGCATGGTTCGACGAACTTCGTGTCGCTGGAATGCGGCCAAGATTCAAGGTCATCTCCCGCGTCTCTGGATGGAATGCCCGCTCTGCCGCCCGCGGAATCGAGAAAAACGCCATTGCATATTTCTCCAGGGCCAGTGATGGGCATCTCATCCTG
>Ga0134128_10004779_pt1 | contig 16511 bp, 12 predicted proteins | sample KB31754_FD_96462 | JGI IMG/M metagenome (GOLD analysis project Ga0134128, IMG submission 96462) | Terrestrial soil microbial communities with excess Nitrogen fertilizer from Kellogg Biological Station, Michigan, USA - KB3-175-4 | ecosystem: Environmental > Terrestrial > Soil > Unclassified ...
CTTCAAGCGACTGCGGAAGCGGAGCGCGGATTCGGTATTGATCGCATTCTCCAGTGTCAGCTGACTAATATCGCCGATCGGTGGATGAAAGAAACATGGGCGTACCCTTCCATCAACATCAACGACGGCGGAGACCCATGGTGCGTTGCAGATCGGAGCTTTTGGCAAAGTACCTTCAATACGCTCGCGAAAGCGGATCCCAATGCTTCGTAACTTAGCAGCGCTTTCGGCAATGAAGCCCTTGCTGATGTCTACTTGATGAGTTTGAATCAAGAGCTCTATCTCGCTTTCCAATTCGCTTACCTCATTTCGGCTCAGCGAAACTTCAGCTTGGCGGTCAGACGTCCACGGCTCCTCTCGGTTAAACGCTGCAGACGAGATGTCTGCGGCAAGAAAAGAGATAGAGTCGAGTTCAAGTAATCTCGCTGCAGAGATCGTCGCGCGAAGATGTGTATGGTTCAACTTCTGCACGGTGGTTCTGCAGGATATAGGTATTCCGCGCCGGCGTTCACGTATTGCAAACACCCCACGTCGAATCGCCTCAAAGGCACCTGGGACGCGGCGAATGTGATCATGCACGTCTGGAGGTCCGTCGATGGAAAGAATAATGTCGTCGAAACTACTTTCGACGATATCTATTTTCTTGTGCAGCAATAATCCGGTAGTCAGAAGGGTGATGCGAACGCTGAGCTCACGAAAGAATGAACAAATCGCACTCACCTCGTGATTGAGCAACGGTTCACCCCCGGTCATCACAACATGCTTCACTCCAAGCCGGCGAATTGATTCTCGATGCCGCTCGAGATCAGCGGCGTGAAACTCGCGGCCGTCCTTTCGTTTCCAAATATCGCACATAATGCAGCGGCAGTTGCACTGACTGTGAAGATTGAGGAGCAAGATGGGCAGCGTTGTAATCAGCGACCTCTGAAGATCGACCGACGGGGCTGACTGGATCTCATAGAGTTCCGAGATAACGCACCTCTCTTCCCGCCAGCCTCAGTTGTCCCTGACCGAGAACTGCTTCTGACGCTTTGAACAGAGCCTGCAAAGGCGATCGAATCCAGCGCTGGTGACCTGCGACCGTGATGAGTTCCATGCCGGAGCGAAGATTGCACGGCAAGCGCTCGTATAGAAGTGGAGATGCAACCTGAACTCGCCCCCCGACGATGACCAGTTCCACATCGCCAAAAGCCAGGTTCGAAAGGGCGAGGCCGGGCGTGTGATATTTATCAGGGACAGCGATCAGATCGGCCAGGCCGGATTCCGCGATTTGGCCCTGGCCACCTTTTAAATGAAGTATTTCCGCAGAAGTCGTGGTGATCATCCTAAAGATCTTTTCTGGATCGAGGCCGGTTTCCTTATAAAGATGTCGGACCTCGTCGAGAAGATCACCCGCAGCTGTGATCGGCGAGTCGCTTCCAAGTGACACTCGCTCAACGGAAGTAAGCAGTTCGACCGATGGAGTCTTTCCAAAAAGAAAACGGTTCGAAGTCGGACACACCACCAACGAAGCGCTGCGCCGGTTGATGATGGATATCTCCTCAGCAGTGCACGCTAAGCCATGAACGAGCACAGTGCGTTCATCCAGCACCTGCATTCGGTCAAGCTCGGAGACTTCGTTCCTGCTTTCTTGATCGATGCCCTCGGCCGCGTGAAGGATGAACGGTTGCCCTTTCGGCGTGGCACGAAATCTTTCTGCCAGATTCGGAGCGAATGTTAACGAATGCGACCAGCCGAAGCGAGAGACAATGCGCACTGGAAAATCCTGATCAGCCAGTTCCGCATGTAGAGGATTGTGATGGCATATCGTCGTCACGCCGCAAAGGAGATTTCGGATCGCACCCCACCATAGATGGACGGTCTGGGGAATCTGCTTGTAGTGATCGATGACGCCGACGTAGACTCTATGAATTTCATCAGCCCACTCGGAGGAGTTCTGATAGGGCCGAGCACTTGCCGGGCGTCCGAGTCTGGGAAATAGTCCAAACTCCAGATGCTCATGAGCATTGATCAATCCTGGGAGAAGACAATAACCGCTTAAATTGAGTGACTGGCCCATAGTATCTACTTTGTCGAGAATCGCATCGACGCGGCCATCCTCTATTAGAACGGTTCCCTCTCTGAATGTGTCGTGGGTAACGCCCAGTCTCGCATGAGTAAGTTGAAGCCGCTTGACGTGTGAAGATTTGAACGAAGCAGTTGATTTTTGCTTTTGTAACGCCAAGATGTAGATTGCAGCGGATCCCAGGGCCTTTTCATATTCGGCGAGTTTGCCGAGATCTTCGAATAGCTGCTTCTCTGGTTCTTCAAACGATGGTTCAATGAGAGTCCGGTTCTCGAATCCATTCTGTTGAAAAATGTCGATAACCTCCGCCAAGGATCGGGAGTGAGTTTCGACATCGACTCTTTCTCCATCGATACGGAAGCTTCGTGTCCAACCTAGCTTTGCTTCTGTCTCTGGGTGCATGTCAGAGATGAGCATTCGCCCACCTGGTCGGAGAATGCGTGCGCACTCGCGAGCCAATTCCTGAAGATCTTTGACATGGCTGAGCAGGAAGGAGGCCACGACAAAGTTGTACGAACCGTCTTTGCCAGGCAGTGTAGAGCCGTCGGCACGCTCAAGTTTTGTTGTCGTACGAACTTTCGCACGAGCACGCTCCAACATGACCGAGGAGCAATCGACGCCGATGATTGAGGCTGGGCCAAGTGCTTCCAGATGAGTGAGCCAGCGACCTGTTCCACAGCCAACATCCAAAACGTCGGCGTCGGATATAAGTGGCAGAAGTGGAGTTGCCTTCCGCACTTCCAACGACAACAAGGGGTTCTGCTGTGCATCATAGACTTGCGCCCAGCGATCGAAAACGCGAGGGTCCTGTTGACGGGGAGACGCGAGCGCCGCTCCACTGCCTGCATTCATAGGCTCTCCCGCTTGGGCTTTCGCAGAGCGATAAACTGGTGAGCGAGTTGAAGCTCGAACGGACAATCATAGAAGTGCAGGGCATAGCGCCAGGCACTCAGAACTCGCAGAAATATACGACTCCAGCGCGGAGCACAAATATCCTGGACCGTGGGCCAGCGCGAGCCAACGACGATCTCGAAATTGTCTATAAGTTTCTTGGTTCGGCGTTTGAGCCACGGTGCATGTGTATCGATGCGTAGAGTGAAGTTCATCCATTCCTTTGTCGCCCATCCAGCCGGCGAATCCGGAAAGGAAACATCGACCTTTCCGTACATCTCTCCGCCCGCGTCGTGTGTTTGGGGAGTTGGGGTATAGTGCTGGATGATGATCTCCGAGTCTGGATTGATGCGCTTGATCCGACGAATGAATCGCATCGTCTCTTTGGTGTCGCGATCAGGGTCATTTGGGTTTCCAATGACGAAGGAGAATTCAGGAATGATGCCGAATTCACGGGTTCTCCGGGCGATTTCGAGAGTTTGCTGTGTGGTGATGCCCTTCTGCATTTCCTTTAGCACCCAGTCTGAACCGGATTCGGCGCCAAAAAAGATCATTGCGCATCCAGCGCGTTTGATTGCAGCAAACGTTTCATCTGAGTATCGGGACATGATGTCGACGCGCGCTTCGCACCACCAGCGTAGATTCAAATGTGCCATGCGATCGCAGAGTTCCCGTGCGTGATCCTCGCGGAGGAAGAAATTCATGTCATAGAACTGAACTGAATCCGCGCCATAGCGCTCGACAAGATGCGTCAAGATGGCGACCGTTCGATCCGGCGATTCCATCTTCTCCTTGTTCCCATAGGCTGCATGAACACCGCAGAAGCTGCAATTAAATGGACATCCAATGCTGGCATGATGAACGGCGGTGCGCTTTCCGAAAAATGACGGACGAAGATAAGCTTCAACGGGAAGACGATGAAAGGGAGACCATGGGAACGCATCCGGACCTTTCATTGGCCGTTCCCCATTGTCGCGGCGCAGCCCGAACATATCCTTATACAGCAAGCCTTTCACTGAATCGAGGGAGCGAATGCCGCGAAGCGCATCGAGCAGTTCTAAAAGCGTGTCTTCACCTTGCCCGCGAACAACAAAATCCACGTAGCGCGCATTCAGGGCCGCGTCAGGGTAAATGGATGGGAAGTAGCCGCCCCAGCAGATAGGCACCTGGGGCCGAAGGCGGCGAATATCGCTGGACGTTTCCATCGCCGCCACCATCTGGGGGCCCGGCATCGCAGAGACCCCCAGCAACTCAACCTTGTGCCGGTCGATGAGTTCGAGGATGCGAGCGGTCGGGTCATTTTCCAGGTTGCCGTCGATGATCTCGTACTCCTCTTTTCCTTCGAGTACCGCGGCGAGAGCAAGAACGGCAAGAGGCAGCCTTCGATTCTTGGGCTTCGTAGCACGTGGGTGATAGAGGATGATCATGCGCTCACCTGTGCCACATAAATGTGGAATTGCGATGGAGGACGGCGGCGTTTGAGCCTCGCGCGGACCGGACGAAGAGCCCATCGAAAGCCATAAAAGGGCCGGATGCAGCTCCACTTCAACCCGAACGCCTTTTGCAGCCGGTGCAGACGGTCAGGAGTGAGATATTCAAGACTTGGCACAGAGTCAGAGGGAAATCCATATATCGAGGCAAATCGATCATGCTTCTCCGCCACCATTCTTTTGCCGCTATCTTCCTCCTCGTACCATGGCGTGTCCGCGATCACGACGCTGCCACCCGGGCGAATACATCGCAGTGCTTCCGCAAAGGTCCGTTGATAATCCTCGGAGTAATGGAACGACGCGTTAAAGATCGCGACGTCGAAGCTTGACGATGCGAAAGGGATCCAGTCGAGCTCCGCTTGAATGCGCGGGAACAGAGGGTGGATTTGGGTGCTGTAATGAATGGCTGCCCCGAGACCGTCGAAGCTGTTGGTTAGTAGATCGACGGCAATCGGAAAGTGTCCGCGAATCGCCAGACGGTAACTCATCCAACCGTTGCCCGCGCCCAAATCGAGAATCCTGAGAGGGCGTCCGTTGAGCTTAGCAAGCGGCGTCAGGATGCGCTTCTCGATCATTTGAAAGGTATGCGCTCGAATGTTCCACTGGTCGCTATTCCGGCCGGAAAGGTCCTCGTACGGCAGGCTGAGGTAGTACTCCGCTTGCGTACTCCCACGCCCCTCGGCTGCGCGGATGAATTGGTATTCGCCGATGAACTTGCGAAAGTGTTCGAACCTATGTGGAGGGAGCGCGCACCAGATGCCGTCTTTGAGATGTGTCTTGTTCATGCAGTTGGCGCAAACTCGCATGCCTGAACTCATGCGGGTGTCCGCGGTCATTTCCGCGAGCGTGACACCGCAATGCCAGCAGAGGAGCATCTCTGCGGGGTGCGCCTGCAATTCCTTCGTACTCCCTGTTGCATCGACTTGCGCCATATTCATATCGACACCTTTTCGAAGCAGAGCAGTACATGATCCCCCGTGCTGCGCAGGATGGGACATTTGGCGAGTGGCTCTTCCAATCGGCCGAGGATGCGAAATAGCGCGGGATGCTTTCGAGCCCAACCTTCGAGATAAGACGGAGGCACTGTTACTCCGATTCCGGTGCAGGAGTAAAGGCGGAAGTCTGCTGCAAACGCTCGCCGTATCGTCGGAATGGTCGGATAGTAGACCGTAAACCGGGCATTGCCGAGTGTGACTTGAGTCGATCCGCTGCAACGCCGCCCCGCTTTGCGCCATTGTCCGAGAGCGAGTAAATAAAGGATTTCGATCAGGCAGAAGCGCGTGGAAAAGCAGAGCACGAGGCGGCCACCCTGCTTTACGAGGTTCGCGAGCGAAGCGGCCACCGCCTCGAGATCGGCTATGCAGTTCAGACCGGAAAAGTTTGAAAAGGCGCCGTCAAATTGTGTTTCAGGATTAATCTCTCCAATGCGCTCTGTGCATAACTCTCGGAAGAACACTGGGACTTGAGTTGTCATTTGCCGGAGGCGATGTTCAGCCCTGGCGATCATTTGTGCTGAAGCGTCGCAAGCAAAGACAGAAATATCATTGCCAGCTAGAAAAATGGCATCTTCGCCAGTGCCACAGTTCAACTCGAGAATTCTGTCCTTTTTCTTAAAAGTTCTTGTGAGCACCGTCCATACCGCATTTCTCTGCGCGCGGCCAATGACCGAATTTGTGAAGATTTGATCGTAATCCAGAGCAATGTGGTCGAAGGCAGCACCTGCAGTGGATCCGGAATAGCTGCCAAGCGGGAGTGTTCGCTCGGCGGTCATACCTCCACCTCGTTTTGGGTAGTCGCAAGTCCTTCCCGCGAGGCTCGAATGTTGATTTTCAACTCATCGAGAAGCGAAGAACTCACCGCCGGGTCGTCGCTCAGGCGTGCAAACTGAACTTCATCGCGAAGCAGCTTATCAGCATGCGCGTAGTAAGCTCGCGAATGGCGGCCCGCGATCTTGATTTCGCGATCGGAGGTCTCAGCCCATGGCTTCAGCTGAACCAGTTTATTCTCGATCTGTTGGTAGTAAGGCGTGCCCTTGATGGGATATGAGACGGTGGTGAAAAAGATGTCGGGCTTCGTCTTGCTGACATGCTGGATCGTGGCCTCGATGTCTTCCATCTCCTCGCCTTCGTAGCCCCACATGAGAAACATCCCACTTTGAATTTTCCGTGCACGGCTCATCTCGACGGCCCGCTGCACTTGCTCCACCTTCACACCTCGCTGCATCGAATCGAGCAGTCTCTGCGAACCACTCTCGGAGCCGATCCAGACCCGAAAACAACCGAGTTCTGCGAGCAAATCAAGCATCTCTTCGTTAAGACGGTCAGCGCGCGAGATGCATTCGAATGGAATACGGAGGCTGCGTCGGCGCATTTCCGCGGCGTACTTCCGAATCCATTCATGGTTAATGGTGAAAACATCGTCCGACACCCATGCGATATCCGGGCTGTACTCGGTGAGCAGCCACTCCAACTCGTCCACGACCTTGATGGGGTCGCGACGGCGATGAGTCTGGCCGTAGACTTGATGGCTACACCAGCGGCATTTATAGGGACATCCACGCGCGGTGATGAAGTTCACCGAGCCTTGTTGGTGGTGTGTTCGCCAGGTATTGATGTAGCGGCGCAGGTCAATTGCCTGGCGGGCAGGCCACGGTTGCGCGTCAAGGTCGGCAATCTGGGAGCGCGGCGGATTCTGATGAATTTCTCCTTCGTCGTCGAGATATGCCATGCCCGCGATCTTCGATTTCCAATCGCAACCGGATTTGTCTGAGCCGTCACGGATGGCGGTCAATAGCTCCTGCATCGTGGATTCCCCTTCGCCGAGGACCACGATGTCAGCGCCAGACTTCAAAAATTCCCGGGCATATGCGCCTGGTTCGGGCCCACCGACTACAACACGCCACCCGGCCTCGCGGGCCACTCGGATAATTTGCACTACATTGCTGCGGGTCATCAGGTTGGCGTAAATGCCCAGCGTGGATGGTTTTTCAGTCTGCAGGTGACGAATGAGCGTTTCACGGCTCGAGAATGTCGTATCGAATACATCCACGTCGAAGCCGTGCTGTCGGAGGTGTGAGCAGAGATATAGGATTCCCAAAGGCGCATAGGGCTTCATGATCTGCATCTCTTTGGGGTCTTCGTAGAGGAAGTAGCCATGCGTAAGGAGTAGATCTCGCATCAGAATCTCCTCGCTCCAACAGATAATTCCTGTAAAGGCACGAATGCGCCCTGAACGCTGCCAGGGGCTGGGTCTGGCGGCAGTGAAAGGACGTTTGCGTTTCGGCTGATTGGCTCCATGTCGTGCACGCGCCGCCAGAGAACTTCGCACCTGCGCGAATCGGATGAACTTGCGGAAGTGGACCAACTGCATACCTCTGCGTGCAATGCATCGCGAAGAGCGTGGTAGAAGTCATCGTTGTAGCTGGCTATGTGGATGGTGCAAAGATCGTCGCTGTCGTCCCAATTGCGCTTTTTTCCAAACTGCGCTTGAACCCGATCGTAGAAGCCAGTCCCGGGCAGCGGGTAAGAGAGAGAGACTCCGATATCATTGGGCCGCGTGTTTCGCACTAGTTGCACTGTCTCGCAGATCTCGGACCACCCTTCCCCGGGATAGCCAAATTGAAGAAAGTAGCACGCGCGAATTCCCGCAGTTGCGAGTCTCTGCCGAGCGGCATAAACGGCGGAGAGCTTCAGGCCCTTTTTCATCGAGTCGAGGATCAGTTGCGAGCCGGACTCGACCCCCATCCATACCTCGGAACAACCAGCTCGCCTCAAAGCCGAAACGGTCGCGTCACTCATGAGATCGGCGCGCGACTGAATCTTGAATGAGATAGCTTCACCGTAAGCTTGGACGGCGTCTGCAAATTCCTCTACCCAATGCCGATCCAATGCAAATACATCGTCCCCGAACCAAATGTGCTGAACCCCGAATAGGGTCTTGAGGTCATGAATCTCCGCCGCAACCTCCGCTGGCCCGCGTAACTGGAAGCGGTTGCCGGAGATTGGCTTGGCGCACCAGTTGCAACTGTAGGGACAGCCGCGGCTCGCCACCACGTTCGTGGAGAAGTAGCCGTGCGCTTCGGTCCAGGCCCGCCGATATGGCTCCAGGTCGATAAGGTCTCTTGCAGGCGGCGGCAAATTGGCCCATGACGGATTGGTCGGTGCAGGTAGCAGCCTCTCCAGAGTGCCGTCGGCCTCGGAGTATCGAACCAGTCCTGGAATCCCTTGGAGATTCAATAACTGAAGGCTCGCCAAACAGAGTTCAGTCAGGCTCCTTTCCACTTCTCCGTTAAGGATATAGTCGACGCCGTTATCGAGATACTCTCTGGGGTTATCAGTGGCATCCGATCCATGCGTGATTACGGTGGCTCCGGCGGAGCGGGCAATCGAGGCGAGATCTTTTGCCAGTTCGCGCATGTGCATCAGGCACATCTTGGTTACAAAATTGTAGTCGTCCTCGTAGATGACAACGATCTTCGGCTTATGTTCCATAAGTGCCGCCGACAATGAGGACAGGGGGTCAGTGAACATTGTGTCACAGACAGCGACGGAGATACCTTGAGACTTCAGGGCCGTCGCGGCATACAGGGTACCGAGGGGTGGGTATACCTGCATCTTCCTGAATTGCTTCGCATCATAGGCGAGGTGGTACGAGTGCGTCAGCAGCACATCAGCCATTGGCCGCCTCCATTCGAATCTATTTCAGCAGACATTGGCGGGCTCCACGGGAAGCGCCTGACCTGTGACAAGGGAACGGCGTTTGACGACGTGCTGAGACCGCTTTGCGAGCCACATTTCCCAAGGGAAGGAAAAGAAGCTCGAGTCCAGCCGCCAGCGAATTGGTGCCTGAATAAGAAACCTGGTGACCTTTTGAGCGAAAGTGGTGATCTGCGACCGGCGAATCTGGTTGAGTAATAGAAAATATCCGAGCATTCGATCGAGACGGGCTAGCTCGCGGCCTCTAAGCCAAGGCAACAGGTTGGCTCCAAGTGGCATTGTCATCCAATCCGCCAGCGTCTGTGGCTCGATGACTCCGAGTTCTCGAAGCTGGGGCCAGATCGGGATGCCTGGATAGGGAGTAAAGATATTAGGCGAGAAGCGCACATTATTAAAGCGGCGTCCAATGTCACTCATGGTTCTAAAGGTGAGAAGCCTGTCGGCTTCGGTTTCACCGGGGTAACCGAGAATGAGATTGAATGTGATGCGGATACCGGCGAGGTTTGCCTTACGTACGGTCTCGTACATCTCATCGACCCGCTGATGACGTTTGTTCATCATCTTGAGCACCGTCGGAGAGGTAGACTCGGTCCCGAAGCCCATATAACTTACACCGCTGTCGGCAAGCAATTGAACTTCCTCTTGGCTCATACGGCAAATAAAGTCGGTCGACGCCTGGAAGGTCCATGTAAATTTCACGCCGGAATCACGTATGCCTTTTGCGATGGCGATTGCGCGATTCAAATCGACAGGAAAGTTGGAATCGAGGAGAGCTACATTTGAGATGCGATAGCGGAGGACGAGGTCAGTCAGTTCCGCGACTACATGTTCTGCCGTGTAGGCGTTGAAACGGCGTTTGTACACCACCATATCGGTACAGTAATTGCACGCGTACGGGCAACCCACGCTCGTTGCATATGCCAGCTCGCGCTTCCCCGAGACACGTTCGTAGGCGTCGAAGTCGGTCATGTCGAAAGCAGGGGGAACGAAAGTGTCAATGGGCTGAACGCGCCGTTCGAAGTTTTGAATCAGCCGCCCATGCTTTTTCCAGGAGATACCCGCAATCAGGTCAAGAGGCTGCTTGTTAGCGAGCGCGGTCGCGAGTTCGACGATGGTAATTTCACCCTGTCCGCGCACTACGACGTCTACATACGGTTCACGCAGTGTCGACTCTGGACAAAGCGTGGGATGCCAGCCTCCGAAGACAACGCACACTTCTGGGGCATTGGTCTTGACGAAGTTTGCCGCCTCGATCGCCCCGCGAATCATCGGACCGGTTAGCACGGAAATGCCGAAACACAGTGCCGACTTGCACTCTTGCGCGATGCGATCCATGTACTTTGGTTCAATCGCGGCATCTATGAGCACAACCTCAAAGCTGGCGTGCCGCAGAGTACCGGCCAGTGACAGGAGCGAAAGCGGTGCTCCAAGCGGAGGCCCGTCGTAAGGCGGGTAGAAAAGGACAACCTTGCCACGCGTCAGCACGCTGCCTCCGCCGGCGTGTTGGCTAGCCTTTTGGCATCGACTGCAGGTCTGCTGGCAGCCATTCGTTTCTTCAGGTTGTTGTTCAGCCAAATTTCGACGGGATACTTGTAGACATCGTGGTCGAGGCGCCAGCGGGCCGGTAGGGAGATCGTTTTCTGGACAATTCGCGCGATGGGTCCGCGAGTATCAGCCGCAATGGGAATCCTGTTGAATGCCAAGCGAAGATAATCACGCATGATCTGAAGCCGTTCATGATCGCGGCCTTTAAGCCAGGGCAGCGTGGTGTAGCGCGGGAAGAAGCCGGCCCAATCTTCAAGGCTCTTTGGCGGCTCAATGCCAAGTTCTGCGCAATGATCGAAGATCGGGGATCCGGGATACGGTGTGAAGATGTTGGTCCAGAATTCAGCTCCAGGGAACCGCCGGCAAACGTCCATCATAAAACTGACTGTCTCTCTGCGCTCTTTGGGGCCTTCTCCTGGGAACGCGAAGATGATATTGAACGAAGGGCGGATATTGGCGGCGAGACATCGAGCCGCGCTCTCGTAGATTTGGTCGAAGTCCTGAAAGGTTTTGTTCATTAACTGGAGGATTTTGGGCGAGCCTGAATCCACACCCTGGCAGATTTGGTGCAAGCCCGCGCGCCGAAGCAGTTTGAGATCTTCGGGGGTGAGACGCGCAACCATATTGGTCGTCGCCTGAATGCTCCATTTGAATTGCGAGCCTACGCGTACTAGCCCTTCAGCTATACCGCGCGCGCGGTCGAGATCGACCATGAAATTGTCATCCACCACCCACAGCATCTCGAGACGATAACGCCTGGTAAGATCGACGGTCTCCTCGACAAACTGTTCCGGAGGCAATGCGTTCCATTTGCGTCCATATACTCCTGAATTAGTGCAATACGCACAGTTGAACGGGCATGCAAGACTCGATGTGTACATGGCCCATCTCTTGCCGCAGCCACGTTCATACGCATCGAAATCGGCGATGTGGTATGCCTTGGGCGGCATATCGACCAAAGCCTTCAACGGACGCTCTGGCGTAAAGATCAGTTTGCCGCCGCGCTTGAAGCCTATACCCGCAATGAAATCGGGTGCAGACCTTGTTTCAATATGTCGCACCAACTCCAGCAAGGCGTCTTCGCCTTGCCCACGCACTACGTAGTCGACGCATTCAGCCTGCAAGGTTTGATCGGGGAGCAGCGAAGGATGCCATCCGCCGAGAATAATGGGAAAATCCGGATTCCATTCTTTCACTGCACGAGAGATCTCGACCGTCTCGCGGATCATGGGTCCCGTGACGAGGGAGATGCCGAGACAGACCGCATCACGGACTTCTTCGAGAACACGTTTCTTGTAGTCAGGCGTAATCGTCGAATCGACGAGGGTGACTTGGTATCCGGCACGGATCAGCGGTGTGGCAACCGCTAATACCCCGAGTGGGGCCGTCGCTTCGGAACTCGCAAACGACGGAAAGAAAAACACCACTTTCTTTGCCGTTGAACTAGACGTTCCATAGGTCACTTTGGGAACACGCTCTCACGTAGGGTGCCCCATCGCCCAACTGGACGTGTCAGGCTACCGTCCTCAAATTGTCATCGGATTGTCGTTGCCGACCGCCATTATTCCAATCCGGCTAAGTTGTTGCTAAGCCGCCCGTTATTTTCCGCCGCCCCTTATGCAATTGGTTCGTTCAAAGCGAGAATTTTCTCGCAATCGGGCTGCGTGACACGCCGGTGACAACTGCGTTCGAGGCCTGCGGTACACTTGCTGCAAATTTGTGGTGGATCTGATGCGGGCCAAACGAGACAACTTTTCGATACCCGCATGGAGCGGTGATCAGCTCGACTCTCCATCTCCGCCAGAGCATGAGGCCCCCTACTTTGACAGTGATCTTGGAGCCTGGGTGCTCAGCAGATACGTAGATGTTCTAGCTGCGTTCCATGCACCGAGTCTCGCGCCAGCCGACCCCCGGAGCACGAAGAATTGTCAATCACCTGACGAGAGTGGCCGTTTAAAGATGCGAGCGGAGGCTATGGATGCACTCTCTCCCGCACAGTTACGGGTGTGGCGCGGGCAAATAGCAGCCGAAGGGCATTCGCTGGCAGGAAAGTTGCCCGCCGGTGAGCGAGTAGACCTTATGAATGAGTACGCCCGGCCACTTTGTCTTGCTTTGGCCGCGGTGGTAACGGGCATCTCGCGAAGCACTGCCGAATCAATACTTGAACAAGCAGAGCAGGTGTCAGCCTCTGCCGCGGAACCCTTCGACCCAAGTCTCCGGAATGGTGCGGAATCAGCCAGCACGATGCTGAGGAGCCACTTCCATTCCGGCCCCGAGGCCTTGCGCGATTCTGGCTTCGTAGCACTGTCGCAAACGATGCCCGGCATACTTGGAAATGCGTGGTTCGCCATGATGCAACATCCGCAGGAATGGACTCTGCTTCATCAAGAGCCAGAACTGATGGAGCAGGCGATTGAGGAGTTGCTGCGGCGTGCTGGGCTGGTGCGCATTCTTAGCAGGCGGGCCACGGCGGACGTCAACATCAATGGCGTTTCCATCCGCAGGGAGCAGTGCGTCATCCTGAGGATTGTCGCGGCAAACTGTGATCCTGAACGTTTTTCCTGCCCAGACAAGGTCGATGTGAAGCGCCGCGATGCGGGACATCTCGCATTGGGAGCAGGTACACACGCTTGTGTGGCCGCCAGCCTGATTCGCATGGCAACTGCTGCGATTACCAGTCCATTAGTGCGGCGGTTTGCATCGGCGATTCCGACAAGCCCGGTGGAATGGCAGGGCGGATCCGTTTTTCGCTCACCTAAATCGCTATGGGCATGTTTGACCACAGCAGATGCGGAATAGTGAATCGGCAACAGCTTCGGCTGGAATGGCTAAAACTTGCGTTTGGGCTCGGATGCGACTTTAGGTCGAGATCGGTGTTGCCTCTCTGTATCAAGAAGCATGAGAGTCACAACCGCTCGTCACCGACCCAACTTCTTTGCTCAATTTGTCCGAATTCAAGCCCGCGGTGGAGTGTTAGCCTAAATGAAGATTTGCGAGTGGAAAACTCCTTCGAACGACCATCGTGTCTTCCTTTCAGCGTCTGTCAGACGTTGAAAGACAAATTTGCCGGCTGCGCCGCTGTCCAAGATTCTCTTTAGCATGATGGCTGAAAACCTTCTAAACGAGGTCCGTGAATAAAATGCGAGTCGTTTCCTTCTTGCCGGCTGCCTCCGAAATGATGTTTGCACTGGGTCTCGGTGACCAACTCGTTGGTGTCTCGCATGAGTGCGACTTCCCATCGGAAGCAAAGGGGAAGCCCGTCGTCGTACGGCCCGCTCTCGAGTTGGATAAGATGACCCTGCGCGAAATTGACGTTGCAGTTACGGAGCGTGTTCGCAGCGGGCTGAGCCTTTACCAGGTAGACGAAAATCTCCTATGTCAACTCAAGCCGGATTTGATACTGACGCAGAACTTGTGTCAGGTGTGTGCCACGTCTGGTAACGATTTGGCAGCCGCATTAAAATTACTTCATCCCGTTCCGGAGATTTTGTGGATGACACCGCACTCGCTGACCGGAATATTTGAAAACATCCGCGAATTAGGCTTGGCCACTAAACGCTCGAGCGTAGCGGAGGCATTCATCCGTGAACGCCGAGAGCAATTGAGAAAAATCGCAAGGCGAACAGAGACCATATCTCGTCGACCACGCGTGTTCTGCATGGAATGGGCCGATCCAGTCTATTGTGCAGGACATTGGGTGCCGGAAATGGTTGAACTTGCAGGCGGCATTGATGAACTGGCCCGCAAGGAGTCTGATTCCGTACGTATTGCCTGGACGGACGTGTTGAAGTGGTCGCCCGAGGTCATCATCTTCTCACCGTGTGGATTTAATCTTGAGAAAGCGCTTGAACAGGTCGCCCATTTAGAAAGGCTCCCCGGATGGGCAGAACTTACAGCGGTTCGCAACCAGCGTGCGTATGCAGTGGATGCAAATTCATATTTCGCGCGTCCTGGCCCGCGCGTCGTTGAGGGAACCGAGTTGTTGGCCCACTTGATCCATCCGGAGCTATTTGACTGGAATGGTCCGGCAAATGCCTTTCGACAAATTTCTGGATCAAATACCAGCGCGCAACAACCTCGTATGAAAACTTGTTTTGAATGCGGCAACACTTTCGAGTGCAAAATGGGCGGCTGTTGGTGCGAGAGTTTCCCGCCGCTGCAGCCATCAAAGGCGGCTGGTGCCGATTGCTTCTGCCCAGCTTGTTTAGCGAAAGCAACTAATCCTCTCACTGTAAATGCAAGCCGATAATCTTCGCTACAGGCATCTCCTCCTTCAGTCCTTTCGCTGTGGGGCGGACGGACAGCAGCGGGGTAGCCTCTGCGACGTTTGCCGAATAGAGAATATATTTGAACGGGTCGGCGTTCGGGTACTTCTCCATTAGTTTCTGACAGGCCGAACAGCCTGATCGGCGAAATGGCGGTTACCGTCATACTTTTTGGCGGCTTCGCTTGGCTCGAAAATGTCGTCGTTTCCCTCCGAGAGAAACAGCAAACCGTCACTGCTTAGGGAAAGCTGCGATGCGTGTTATTTCACTCCTCGCCGGTGGAACAGAGATCGTCTGTGCGCTGCGGCGGCAGAACGGGCGAAAGGTTGACGCGCGGCGTACTCGGCAGCGAGCCCACCGGCCTTGCCTGTCCACTTAAAACCGCGGCCGGCACATGCCGACTCGGCAGCTCAATTCCTTGCTGACCCTGAGCTGAAAAAATGAACAAAGCAAACGCTGAGAGGATACCGAACAGCCACCCCTTCCTCGTTTGCACAGGGCCCCTGTCGCCGAAAAATAGCGCTCCAAGCATCCTATCGGCATTCGGCACAGTTTTCAGAACCTAAAAGACAATCCATGTGTGAGTTGGACCACAACTCCATCGCAGCGCCACGCACGAATGATCTCGTGAGTTGACCCTAGATTTGCAGTAACCTGCACGGCAGGTATTTCCTGCGTGCAGGGCGCCACCAGATATGAAATCACACGATTTCTGCACTTGCTGCTGGCGTGACCCACGCCTTGGCGACCCTCCGCTTTCAAACGTCATTCGTCATCGTAATCACATGACGCTGCGGGACGCGTATTGAGTCATCGCTAAAACCCAAATAAGAGGAATGGATCGGTGCCGACTTGCCGAGAGTACGTCGGTAATCTCTTAGCCGTTTATTAACTGCCGAAGTAATAGCTTTGACGCAACGAAGACTATTGAATCGCATGCAATGCCGGGCCTGTAGTGCTGAGATTCCCGATGGAATACGATTCTGTCGAATGTGCGGAGCCCCCGCGGGTGTAGCCGTACAACCGACTTTGGTAACCTCTCCTTCCCCAGTTCCGCCGGCGACCAAGGAGGCATCCGACCGGAAGTGCAAAGCGTGTGGTGCGTCTGTGAAAGAAGGCAAGCGATTCTGCGGCGGATGCGGTACGCCTGCCAAACCCGGTTCTTCATCCACGGATCCGGAACAAGCCAAGAAAAGCAGTCTGGAAAGAGAGACACCAAGCGCACAGCCGCTTACCGGAGCGCCAGCCGCATTCGCGTCAGCAAGCGCTACCTCACCACGCCCGTGGTCCACAGCTTCCCCGTCGAGTTGCGCCAGGTGTTTCTCAACCTGATTGGGAACGCGGTGCAGGCCATTCCCACCGGTGGCACGCTCGGCGTGCACCTGCGCGAGATCACCGACTGGTCGCGCCATCGCCGCGGCACCGCAATTTCCATCCTCGATACCGGCATCGGCATCCAGCCCGACGACCTCAAGCGCCTGTTCCAGCAGTTCTTCTCCACCAAGTCGACCAAAGGCACAGGACTGGGGCTCTGGATCTC
>Ga0134128_10004780_pt1 | contig 16509 bp, 17 predicted proteins | sample KB31754_FD_96462 | JGI IMG/M metagenome (GOLD analysis project Ga0134128, IMG submission 96462) | Terrestrial soil microbial communities with excess Nitrogen fertilizer from Kellogg Biological Station, Michigan, USA - KB3-175-4 | ecosystem: Environmental > Terrestrial > Soil > Unclassified ...
TCAACAGCGTCTTCATCGGCGCGTCGAACGAAGTGGGCGAGTTCCGCGCGGGGATGGCGGCGGCCTGGCTTGGCGCGGTGCCTGCCGTCGTCGTCGGTGGCATTGCGACCATCGCGGTCTCGGCGATCTGGAGCCGCACCTTCCCCGGTCTGCGCAACCAGCAGTCGCTGGCCCACCGGATGGTCGGCGATAGCGAGCCGGTGCCGGCCGAATAGCCGAAACGCCCACGTGGCTTGACTTGCCAAGCCTCCCACTATAACACCCGCGCAACCTGACGGGGATAACTCCCCGTGAGGCGCACCCGGGATCTCTCGATATTTTGAGGTCTGTCGGCTCTCTCGGGAAACCGGAGGGCAGAGGAGGGCGCAAGCCTTTTCAACCGTTCCTGAAAGGACTGGCGATGACGAAGCGCCATGAAGTTAAATACAAGATCGATCGCCGCCTCGGCGAAAACCTCTGGGGCCGGCCGAAAAGCCCGCTCAACAACCGCGCCTATGGCCCGGGCCAGCATGGCCAGCGCCGCAAGGGCAAGACGTCGGATTACGGCCTGCAGCTCAAGGCCAAGCAGAAGCTCAAGGGCTATTACGGCTCGATCACCGAAAAGGCGTTCAAGCGCCTCTACACCGAAGCCGCCCGCATCAAGGGCGATACCGGCGAGCGTCTGATCGGCCTGCTCGAGAGCCGTCTCGATGCCATCGTTTACCGCGCCAAATTCGTGCCGACCGTGTTCGCGGCCCGCCAGTTCGTGAGCCACGGCCACGTCAAGGTGAACGGCAAGCGGGTCAATATCCCGTCCTACCAGGTCAAGGCCGGCGACAAGATCGAGCTCCGCGACCGCTCCAAGCAGCTCGGGATCGTGCTCGAAGCCGCCCAGCTCGCCGAGCGTGACGTGCCCGAATATATCGAGGTCGATCACTCGAAGGGCGTCGCGACCTATGTCCGCGTCCCGGCGCTCACCGATGTGCCCTATCCGGTGCAGATGGAACCCAACCTCGTGGTGGAATTCTACTCGCGCTGATCTTCGGCGCGTCATCGAATTAAAAAGGCCGCCCAGTGGGCGGCCTTTTTGTTTTCCCCACCAGTACCTTAACCCCGGCGTCATTCCCGCGAACGCGGGAATCCATCTTTGCGGTGGCGAACGGCCGCGTCGCCCGTGTACGCGGCCCGGAAATGGATTCCCGCGTTCGCGGGAATGACGCCGGGGAAGCCGCCTATATCCCTGCCTCGGCTGCCGGCAGCGGAGCCTCGCGTTCGATGACGGCGTCATGCGGGATATGGCTTTCGAACAGCACCAGACGTTTGCGGATCGACAATAGCTCGACAATCGTCGACCACGCCCGCGCGAAGAACTGGAATGAGCTCGACACCTGGTCGAAGGCGTTCTGCACCTGCTGATAGAGGCCGAGCGTCAAGGCCCCGGCGAGAATGGACGGCGCCATCGCCAGCAGCGGCACGTAGCCGACCATGTTGAGGTAGATATATTTCGCCAGGTTGAAATACGTGTAGTTGAAGTAGATGCGGAAGTAGTTTTTCTGCACGTTGGAAAAGAGCTGGCGAACAGTCGGCGGCTCGGCCCGGTCGGCATGGTCCTCGCCGTAAACCAGCTCCTTGCGATACGCGGCCTCGACCCGCTGATTGTTGAAGTTCAGTCCCGGCAGCCTGACGCCGACGACGGCGAGCAGCAGCGTGCCGCCGATGGCGGCAAGCAGGGCAACCCAGACCAGGCTTCCCGGAATATCCCCGACGATCGGGATTTGCGTGATGTGGGCGGAAAGGCCCCACAGGATCGGCAGGAAGACGACGAGCGTGATCAGCGAAGAGAAGAAGCTCGTGCCGAGGTCTTCGAGTGTTGAGGCGAAGCGCATCGTGTCTTCCTGCACGCGCTGCGCGGCACCTTCGACCGTGCGGATGGTCGGCCAATGTTGCATGTAGAAGGCGTTCATCGCCTTGCGCCAGCGGAAGATGTAGTGCGAGGTGAAGAAATCGAGCAGCACCAGTACGGCAATGTTGGGCATCAGGACCGCGAACAGCACCAGAATCTGGCCGTAAAACTGTTCGGGCGACACCGATTTCGGCTTGCTCAACGCCTGCTGCAGCAAGTCGAAGAAGCTTCCCTGCCAGTCGTTGATCCAGGCGCTGATCTGCACGTTGAAATAGATGATCAGCAGGATCGCCGTCGAGCCCACGACGCTCCACCAGTACCACTGGTTGCGGTGGTAGAAATACCAGAAGGCGCAGAACAGGACTGCGATCAGCAGCACATATTCGTAGAGCCAGACCCGGTCGCCGCTGAGGAACCGTGTGTCGTCGGGCGCAAGGCAATTTGCGGCGGCGGCCGCGGGCGCCGTTGCCGCGGCGGTGGGTGTTGAGGCTGCGGCACCGGCGGCCCCTGCCGCAGTATTGGCGGGCGTTACGGCCGGTGCGCCGGCACTCGTCGTTGATCCTGCGGCATCCGCCGTACTGCCCGCCGCTCCTGATTGCGCCGAACCGCTGCCGGCGGCCCCTGCCGGAGCCGCTGCGTTGGCCGGCGTGGGAGCCGCGGCGCAGATGGGGGGCACGACGAACCGATCGATACTGATCGCCTGCCGTACGCCGGAGCCGACCGTGAACCACACCACGACTGCCAGCAGCAGCCACACGACAACGGAACTAAAGAACAGGCGCGGTACTGGAAAGAACGAGCGGAACACGTTGGTTCTCCGATTTTGTCTTTGTGACAGGCTTATCTGCGATCAGCGGATTCGGCTAATGACGATCCAGTAAGGAGTGATCGTCTTTCCCAGCAACGGGAGCTATGTGGCAAAATCGCGTTGCGCCGCGATCCTGCCAACGCCGCCGCCCTTTCGCTACCGCCTCAATCCGCGCTATCAGCGGGCAGGAGCTTTGCCATGAACGACATGATCCCGCCCGTTATCGCCGATGCCGAAGACGCCACCGGCACGCATCCGATGTTCCGTGCGGTGCCGCAATCGGTCGAGTTCAACAAGCTCAGGAAGCGCCTGATCCGGCTGACGCGCGAGGCACTCGACACGTTTGCCATGGTGAAACCCGGCACACGCTGGCTGGTAGCGCTGTCGGGCGGCAAGGACTCTTATGGGCTCCTCGCGCTGCTGCTCGACCTGAAATGGCGCGGCTTGCTGCCGGTCGAACTGCTGGCCTGCAATCTCGATCAGGGCCAGCCGAATTTCCCAAAACACATCCTGCCGGAATATCTCAAGGCGCTCGGCGTCGAACACCGGATCGAGTATCAGGACACCTATTCGATCGTGACCGACAAGCTGCCCGAGGGCGCGACCTATTGCTCGCTTTGCTCGCGGCTGAGGCGCGGCCATCTCTACCGCATCGCGCGGGAGGAGGGCTGTTCGGCGCTCGTCCTCGGCCACCATCGCGAGGATTCGCTCGAAACCTTCTTCATGAACCTCTTCCACGGCGGCAAACTCGCGGCGATGCCGGCAAAGCTCCTCAACGACGAAGGCGATGTCGAAGTGCTGCGGCCGCTGATCTATTGCGCCGAGCCCGATCTCGCCCGCTTCGCTGAAGTCATGCAGTTCCCGATCATTCCCTGCGATCTCTGCGGCTCGCAGGAGGGCCTCCAGCGCAACGCCATGAAGGCGATGCTGGAGGGATTCGAGAAGCAGATGCCCGGCCGCAAGGACGTAATGATCCGTGCGCTCGGTAACGCGCGGCCGAGCCACCTACTCGACCCAAAGCTGTTCGACTTCGCCGGGCTGAATACTGCTGCCGAGTAAGGGGCTGGCGAACGCGGGGAACCACCCCGCCGATTGTTGCGCTATAGTCGCCTTGGGATGATCGGTTGATGCCTGTTTCGCCGCAGAGCGGACGGCACCGAAACGCCGGTTGGGGAACAGGAGATGGCAGGGGGACGCGGTGGACTTCGACCAATATTGGGCGATTGCCGAACAGGATATTGAAATTCAGAACCCGGCCACGGACCGGAAACTAAAACTTCTCGATGATTATTGCGATATTCGCGACGGGCTGAGCGTACTCGATGTCGGCTGCGGCAAGGCCTGGGTGATGCGCCGCTGGGCCGACCGTTTCGGCATCACCGGCATCGGGCTCGATACCAACCGGCATTTCCTCGATTTCGCGCGCTCGAAGCCGCCGGCGCAGGGCGCCATCAGCTATGTCGAGGGGCCGGCGCAGCGCTATCAGGCTGCCCCGGACAGCTTCGACATCGTCATGTGCCTTGGCGCGACTTTCGCCCTGGGGGACCTGGTGCAGGCGATCGACTGGTCGGTGGCTGCGACCCGGCCCGGCGGCTACGCCGTCATCGGCGAAATGACCCTGAAGCACCGGCCGCTTTCGGCCCAGGGCGAGATTTTGCCGCATGATGCGCTGGACACCATCGGCATCATCGAGCGCCACGGCGCCGAGGTTTCGGCGACGATCAGCGCCTCGGACGCCGATTTCGAGCGTTACGTCAGTCATCATCGCCACGCGACGCTGCGCTGGGGCCGGCAGCATACGGGACACCCGAACCAGGCCGAAATCCTCGCCAAAAGCCGCGCCGACTGGATGCACTACCTGAAATGGATCCGGCCCTATCTCGGCTGGACCATTTTCGTTGCGCGCAAGACCGGCGGGTGAGAGGAGGGTACGCCTTACTCCGCGAACACCGGCTCGGCGTTTTCCTTGTACTGCTCGCCGAGGCCGAAGAGTTTGCCCTTTTCGGCGATGAGGATGCCGATCAGCGTCAGGATGCCGACGACGAGATAGCCGAGAGCGACCGGCGTGATGGTGCCGTCGAAATGCTGGCCGGTATAGCTGCCGATCACCGCGCCGCCGACCGTCTGCATGAACCCGAACACCGACGAGGCGGTGCCGGCGACCTCGCCCAGCGGCTCCATCGACAGTGAATTGATGTTGTTGGGGGCAAAACCGTAGAGGAAGAGGATCGCCGTGAGCAGGCAGAAGAACGCGACGAATGGTGGCGTGCCGAAATGGCTCCAGACCACGAGCGCCGCGGCAAAGCCGATGATCAGCAGCACGGCGGTGTGGGAAATCCGGCGCTGGCCCAAATGCTGCACGATGCGCGCGTTGAGGAAGTTCGAGCCCATCATCAGGCCCGCCGTGACGGCGAAGGCAATCGGGAAATACGCCCCGAGCCCATAGACTTCGACATAGAGCTGCTGGGCACTCGAAATGTAGCCGAACATGCCGCCGAACAGGAACATGCCGCAAAGGCCATAAAACAGCGCCACGCGATTGGTCAGCACGATCTTGAAGCCGTCGGTGATCGCCGAGAGCGACAGCGGCCGCCGATGCTCGCGCGCCAAGGTTTCCGGCATCCGGAAATAGGCCCAGATGCCGATGACCGTCGCCAGAACGCTCATGAACACGAAGATGTAGTGCCACGAGCCGATGAAGAGGAAGGCCTGTCCGATGCTTGGTGCAACCACCGGCAGCGCCATGAACACCATGAACGCAAAGGACATGACCTGTGCCATGTCGCGGCCGACGAAGCGGTCGCGCACCGCCGAGATCGCCACAACGCGGGTCGCGGCGGCGCCGACGCCCTGGATCACCCGGAACAGCAGCAGCAGCCCGAAATTCGGCACCAGCACGGCGCAGAAGGCGGCGAGGACGTAGATGACGATGCCGACGAGAAGCGGCCCGCGCCGCCCGAATCGGTCGGAAATCGGCCCGAAGCCGAGCTGCGCCACACCAAAGCCGATCATGTAGGCGGCGATGACGTATTGGCGCTCGTTCTCGCTGGCAACGCCGAGCGAGGTGCCGATGGCCGGCAGCGCCGGCAGCATCACGTCGATCGCCAGGGAATTGAGGGCCATCAGCGCGGCCACAAGGGCAATGAACTCGGGGCGGGAGATGACCCGCTCCGTCAGCGAAACCGGCATGGGATCAGTCCGAAAGCGGCCGCTGGAGGGAGAGGCGGCAACAATTGGCTTATTGAACCCGCCATTGGGCGTTGGCAAGGCGGCAATACGAATACCCGCCATAACAAAAGCCGCGCTTTGCGGGCGCGGCAAACAAATCCTTGTGAAGGCAGGCGAGGGGGCGGTCAGGCGGTCTGCTTGACCGCGATGCCCTGCTCGGCGAGATGGGTCTGCAACTCGCCCGACTGGAACATCTCGCGCACGATATCGGCGCCGCCGATGAACTCGCCCTTGATGTAGAGCTGCGGGATCGTCGGCCAGTTGGAATAGGCCTTGATGCCTTCGCGCAGTTCCTGGTCGGCCAGCACATTGGCGCTTTTGAAGTCGACGCCAAGATAATTGAGGACCTGGATCACCTGATTCGAGAAGCCGCACTGCGGAAAATCCGGCGTGCCCTTCATGAACAGGAAGATGTCGTTGCTCTTAACCGAGCTGTCGATGAATTCGTTGATGTCAGCCATTTTGGCGCGCCTTTCGTCGGCCGGGTTCAAGGCCCGGATTGTGTCAGCCCTAGATATGCCTTTCAGGTGCCAGTGTCGAGACCAGCATCGTCAACTGGCGATGGTCGTCGGCGTCATTTGGCTGCCAAGGCGCTGAGTTGCGCCTTGACCCAAGGGTGCTGGTGGCAGTCGCGGGTTTCGTCGAACTGCACGGCTTCCCAGCCGAAGGCATTGGCGGCGTGGATCACGGCGTCATAATCGTCGAACATCAGCGGCTTTTCGGCCTGCGGGCCGAGGCGCTTGTCGATCGCCGCGAAGAACGCCGGGTCGGGCTTGGCTGCGCCAAGCCGCGCGGCATAAAAGATGTCGTCGAAGAGATGCTGCAGCCCGAGATTGCTCCACAGGTGATAGGCCCGCACATCCTCCTGATTGGTGGCGATATAGACGCGCGCCGCGCCGGTCTCGCGGAGTTTCTTGATGACATCCAGCAGCGGATGGTTGAGCTGCGTATCGCGGCCCATCCAGTAGCTGATGATGTTCATCGGGGAGCCGGTATAGCCGAGCGCGGGCAGGGCCTCTTCGAGTGCGTTGACCAGCGATTTTTGCCGGGTGATCACCTCGGGAATGAAGATCGGCTTGATGAACTTCTCGTAGAACACCGTCGGCTCGATGCCGAGATCGGCGGCAAGGAACTGGTCCCAGCGCCGCTGCCGTTCGGGACGGTAGTGCATGCCGTGAACCAGCACGCCGTCGACATCGAACAGAACGGCGCGGGTCAACGGCGGCGCCGGTAGGGGTAGGGAGGGGCCTCGCCAAGGCCGTTGAGCACGACGGGTGGAATACCCAGGTCGGCGATCACATCGATATGCCGCCGGAAGCCGATCAGCTCGCGTTGCACGAAATAGGCCCAGACAGCATAGCGGGCGGCCTTGAGCGGTTCGGCGCGCTCGGCTTCCGGGGCGGTCCGCCATGCCGCGATAGTGGCAATCGCCTTCTGCTCGGCGGCGCGTAGCGAAGAGGCGCGTTCCGCCTCGATTTCGTGCCGCAGCGCCTCATGGCCGGCTTCGGGCTTTACCGCCCGGATCAGGTCGAGGGAATCACGCAGCGACATCGGCTACTCCGGCACGCTCGTCTGCAGGGCGAGGGCATGCAGCGCGCCACCCATATCCGGCTGCAGCGCCGCATACACAAGCTGGTGCTGCTGCACGCGCGACTTGCCGCGGAACTGCTCGGAAATCACCGTCGCGGCCCAATGGTCGCCGTCGCCGGCGAGGTCGCGGATTTCGATCGTCGCGTCGGGAAGGGCCGCCTTGATGCGGCGTTCGATTTCGGCGGCGGGCATGGGCATGTGGACCTCCGTCGGCCAATTCATCTCGACAAGCATATGGGGCCGCGGCCGGTGGGCGTCAATCTGCGCCCCTCTTTCTCCCTACCCTGAGGGTAGGGAGAGGGTTGGAAGCTTAGGCTCTGACGTCATCCTAACCACGGCCTGATACCGGCGGAGGCCGGTATCCATCCTGAAGACTCTCCGTAACCTTTGACGTTTGTGGCACGCGGGATGGACCCCGGCCTCCGCCGGGGTGACGCTGTGATTGGGGATGGGCTTTAGGACTCCCCGTCCCCCCGACCCTATCGAGCCACCCTCCCCACAAGGAGGAGGGAGAAACCAGCCCTAGAACTTATAGCCGATCCTTATGCCGGTGTAGTTGAGGCCCTGGTTGTTGCTCCAGCCGCAAAGGCCGCCCTGCGAGGCGTGCTGCTCGGTGGCCATGATGTTCCAGTGATCGCTGATCTGGTAGCCGACATTGAAGCCGATATAGAACAGCGCCGGGCAGCCGAGATTGCGGAACGGCGCCGTCTGGTCCTTGAGCTGCCCATCGTGCAGCGCCCCGCCAAACTCGGCCTCGGCGAAAAACCCGGTCTTGGCGATCGGCAGGTGCCAGTTCAGCGCCGCGTGCACCATGCTTTCGTGCTTGAAGTTCAAGTCGATGCCGATGACTGGGCGCGGCGACCCCATCCACTGGAAAACGCCGATCTTGGGTGTGCGGAACAACACGTCGAAAGACAGCGTGCCGAGATTGTCGATATTGATGGTGTTGGGGTAGGGCACCCACCAGATCGGCGCCGTGCTGTGCAGCTCGAAATCGTCGATCATCACGCCTGCCCGGAGCTCGGAGATGCCAAGATCACCCCCGGCAATTGCCGGTGTGGCCATCGCCAGCGCCGCAGCAAAACACACAACGAACTTCATAGTGGACCCGCTAGAAGGCAGTGAGGCTACCGACCGTCCAGCCTCAAAACACCACCATTATGAAGAAAAAGCGGTGGCACTGTAAATGACTCGGGTGCATCGCGGCGAGCCTACCTGCCATGCCTGCGTCGAATGACGGCGCGCCGGTCAGGCGATCACCGTGCCGCCGGCGTCGAAGCGATAGATATGCCTTGGCTCGGCGCTGGCATAAAGCGTCGCACCCGCCTCGAACTGGACTTCGCCGAACAGCCGCGCCGTAATGGTGCCGGCCTGCTCGGTGTCGAGGTAGATGTTGGTGTCGGGGCCAAGGTGCTCGACATGCACCGCCGTCCCCTTCCAGTCGCCGGATTCGGCGCTGATTGAAATATGCTCGGGCCGGACGCCAATCGTGGCCGCATCGCTCCGGCCCAGGCGGTCGGCGGGGATGAAATTCATCTGCGGCGAGCCGATGAACCCCGCGACGAACATGTTGGCCGGCCGGTTGTAGAGCTCCATCGGCGAGCCGACCTGCTCGATCCGCCCGGCATTCATGACTACGATGCGGTCGGCCAGCGTCATCGCCTCGACCTGGTCGTGCGTGACGTAGATCATCGTCGCCTTGAGGTCGTGGTGGAGACGGGCGATTTCGAGGCGCGTATTGACACGAAGCGCCGCATCGAGGTTCGACAGCGGCTCGTCGAACAGGAAAAGCTTTGGTTCGCGCACGATGGCGCGGCCGATGGCCACGCGCTGCCGCTGCCCGCCCGACAGTTCCGCCGGCCGGCGCTTCAGATAGTCATCGAGCGACAGCATGTTGGAAGCAGTAGCGATGCGGCCGTCGATCAGTTCCTTCGGCTCGCCCGCCTGCTTGAGGCCGAGCCCCATATTGTCGCGGACGGTGAGGTGCGGATAAAGCGCGTAGGTCTGAAACACCATGGCAATGCCGCGTTTCGCCGGGGGTGTAACGTTGACGTTCTGCCCATCGATCAGCACATCGCCGCCGCTTGAATCCTCAAGGCCGGCAATAATGCGCAGCAGCGTCGATTTCCCACAGCCCGATGGGCCGACGAAAATCACGAATTCGCCGTCATTAACGGAAAGATCGATGCCATGCAGGACCTTGGTCGCGCCGAACGACTTGGTGATGGCGGAGAGTTGCAGCGATCCCATTCAGGTTTCCTGGTTCAAAATGTCGAGGCCGGTGCTTGTGGCCCGCCCCCTCATCCGCCCTTCGGGCACCTTCTCCCACAAGGGGAGAAGGGGGCGGCGCGGTCGTGCCTCGTCCTTCCTTCGCCCCTTGTGGGAGAAGGTGGCTCGACCGCAGGTCGAGACGGATGAGGGGTGGGCAACGCCAAACAAATCCATCATCCGAGACGCACCGCCTTGCCGCTTCTCACGCTCTCGTCCGCCGCGAGGCAAATCCTGAGCGATTGCACGGCGTCGTCCATGTGGCGGGTGAGGTCGATATTTTCGGTGATGGCCTTGAGCACATAGGCCTGTTCAAGATCGCAGAGCCCCTGATGACCGGGCTCACCGGCCATCGACAGCCACTCGTCTGGCCTGGCGAATTTGCCATCCGGCCCAAGCGCGCCGCGATGCAGTTTTATCCGGCTGGTCTTGGTGTGGGTGTCGAGATCGGAGGACTTGCTGCCTTCCTCGACGATGATTGACACAGAGCCCTTCGGCGACATCACGTCCTTCACGAAGAACGCCGTCTCCGAAATCATCGGGCCCCAGCTTGCCTCATACCAGCCCACCGAACCGTCATCGAACAGTATCTGGAAGTGGCCGTAATTATACATGCCGGGCGAAATCTCTTCGGTCATGCGCAAGCCCATGCCCCGCACTTCAACGCATCTGGCGTCGGTGATCTGGCACATCACATCGACATAATGGACGCCGCAATCGACGATCGGCGAGGTGGTCTGCATCAGCGCCTTGTGGACGCCCCAGGCCGCACCGCTCGATTGCTGGTTGAGGTTCATCCGGAAGACATACGGCCCGCCCAGCGCCCGCGCCTCGGCGATCAGCCGCATCCACGAGGGATGATGGCGGAGGATATAGCCGACGACAAGTTTGCGCCCGTTCGCCTTGGCTGCCGCAACAACGCGCTCGGCATCAGCGACCGTTGTCGCCAGGGGCTTCTCCACGAACACATGCGCGCCCTGTTCGAGCGCCGCCACTGCGTAATCGGCGTGACTGTCCGAATACGTGTTGATCGAGGCGAGGTCGGGCTTCGTATCGCGCAGCGCGGCCAGAAATTCCGGCAGGATCGCATAGCCGGATAGCTCCGGATCGAGGCCCTTCGGCGCGGAGCGATTGACCAGCCCCACAAGCTCGAAGCCTGGATTGCGATGATAGGCGAGGGCATGGCTGCGGCCCATATTGCCGAGCCCCGCAGCCAGAACACGCACCGTCATTTCACGGCTCCCGAGGTGATGCCGCGGATGAGCTGGCGCGAAAAGATGATGTAGAGCGCGAGGATCGGCACGATCGCCAGCGTCAGCGAGGCCAGCACCGCGTTCCAGTCGACGGTGAACTCACCGATGAACACCTGGGCGCCGAGCGTCACGGTTTTCGTGGCTTCGCCTGGCGCCAGGATCAGCGGGAACCAGAGATCGTTCCACACGGGAATCATGGTGAACACCGCGACCGTCGCCAGCGCCGGGCGGATCAGCGGAAATACCAGCCGGAAGAAGATTTTGTATTCGCTGAGGCCATCGATACGGCCGGCATTCTTGAGGTCGTCCGAAACCTGCCGCATGAACTCCGAGAGGATGAAGATCGAGAGCGGCAGGCCGGCGGCGGTATAGACGAGGATCAGCGCCCAGAGCGTGTTGATGATGCCCGTGGCGACCATGATCTGGAGGATGGCGACCGTGCCGAGCCGGATCGGGATCATGATGCCGATAGCAAGATAAAGGCCAAGCACGGTGTTGAGCCGGTAGCGGTATTCCGACAGCGCGAAAGCCGCCATGGCGCCGAACAGCAGCACCAGTACCACCGACGCCACTGTCACGATGAAGCTGTTGGCGAAGTACATCGGAAAATTGCCGCGGCCGAACACCGTGTTGTAGCCGATCAGCGAGAACGTCGAGGGCGCCGGCGGCATCAGCGGCTGGAGGAAGATCGCGGATTTGGCTTTGAACGAATTCATCACCACGACGATGACGGGCGCCAGCGCGATGAAGGTGTAGAGCCCGAGGATCGCGTGGCTGGCGATGCTGCGGCCGATCGAGGTGCGGGCGTTGCTCATGACGCCCTCAGAACTGGTAGCGGCGGAGCCGCGTCTGCACGAGGAACAGATAGACGCATACGCCGCCCAGAATGATGAGGAACATCACCGTCGCCACCGCCGAGCCCATATTTGGATCGCCCAGCTGCAACTGGTTGCCGAAGAAGGTGCGGTAGAGGAATGTGCCGAGGAGGTCTGTCGAGAAATTCGGCCCTGCCACGGCGCCCTGCGCCACATAGACCAGGTCGAACGCGTTGAAGTTGCCGACGAAGGTCAGGATCGAAATGATTCCGAGCGTTGGCAAAATCAGCGGCAGCTGGATCTTCCAGAACTGCGACCAGCCGGTGATGCCGTCACACTCCGCCGCTTCCAGCACCTCGTCGGGAATCGACAGCAGCGCCGCATAGACCAGCATCATCGGGATGCCGACATACTGCCAGACCGAGATCAGGCTCAGCGCCGTCAGGGCATATTGCTCCTTGCCGAGCCACGCCTGGAAATACTGCCCGGCGTGGAAGAATTTGAGGATCGTTGGCGCGACGCCCCAGATCGGCGACAGCAGCAGTTTCCAGACGAACCCGACGATCACGAAGCTCAGGATCGTCGGAATGAAAATCGCGGTCCGATAAAAGCCGCGCAGCCGCAAGGTAGGGCTGGAGAGCAGGGCGGCGAGCAGGATGCCGATCGGGTTCTGCACCACCATGTTGATGAAGAAGAAATAGATGTTGTTTCGGAGCGCGTTCCAGAACGCCGACGACCAGCGGGGATCGGTGAACAGTTCGACGAAATTGCCAAGGCCGATAAAGGCCCGATGCGTCAGATCGCCCGTCATCGTCGACTGCTGCAGCGTCGAGATCAGCGGAATGATCATCAGGATCGTGTAGATCAGCACCGCCGGCGCAAGGAACACCGCGATATGCCAGCGGATGGCGCGGCGCTGGGGTTTGGCGGGAGCCGCGGATGTCATCGCCGCGTCAGTCATGAACGGCCCTCGCCGGATGTGCGTGCTGCTCGTTGCAATAACTGGCGAGGATGCCGCTTGTGGCCACCCCCTCCCGCAAGGGGGAGGGGGTTCTTTGTGGCAAGGCCGTTCCCCAAGTCCACCTTCCCCCTTGCGGGGGAGGATGGGTGGGGGGAAGCCACGGACTCTACGCTCACGACATATCCACTCGTCATTCCCGCGAAAGCGGGAATCTCCGTTTCGTCCGAAACACCGCGCTTGCAATCAAACAGAGATTCCCGCTTTCGCGGGAATGACCCGGTGATAAATGGCTTGGTCGAGTGTGACGGCATACGGCGGCTATCCCGGTGCGCGAATGGGTGAGAAGAACGTCCGTGGCCCCACGCCATTCGAGCATAGCTCTCATGGCCTTCTTGGCTTAAATCGCTCCACCGGAGCGAAGCCCCTCATCCGTCTCGGCCTTTGGCCGATCCACCTTCTCCCGCAGGGGGGAGAAGGAAGGTCTGGGCGCCATCCGTTCCACCGTCTTCCTTCTTCCCTTGTGGGAGAAGGTGCCCGAAGGGCGGATGAGGGGAGGCCACGAGGACGGCCTCTCCCTCGCTTTGCTTACATCGCGCCGGGCTTGTACCAGCTATCGAGGCCGTCCTGGAGCTTCTTGGCTGCCGCCTCGGGCGTATCGGTGCCGTTGATGACGTTGGCGGCTTCCGTCCAGGTGTCGTTCTCGAGGTTCGGCGTGCCGCGGCTCAGGATCTGGTAGGTCGCGCGGATCGTGCCCTTGCAGGTCTGGCGCCAGGCCACGAACTGCTGGGCGATCGGATCGTTGATGGCGATTGTGTGGCTCGACAGCGGGAAGAAGCCCGGCAGCGAGTTGGCATAAAGGCCCTGGAACTCGTCCGAGGCCACCCAGGTCAGGAAGGTCTTGGCGGCGTCCTGGTTCTTGGACGCGGCGTTGAGCCCCATGCCGATATCGACGTGGTCGGAGATATAGCACTGGTCGCCGGCCTTCTCGAGCGGCGGCGGGAAGGCCGCCATCTTGAGGTCGGGGTTCTGCTCGAAGCTGGTGATCGCCCACGAGCCGGCCGGATAGATCGCCGCCTTGCCGGTCTGGAACAGGGTCGTCGAATCCGAGTCGGTCTGCGACTCGAAGCCGTCGGCGAGGTAGGGCTTCCATTTGGCGAGCTGCTTGAACGGCTCGACCCAGTCGGCGTCGGTCAGCTTCTGGGTGCCGGCGATCAGCGCCTTGCGGCCGTCCTCGCCCTTCCAGTAGTTCGGCCCGATATTCTCCCAGCCCATGGTCGCCGCCTCCCACTGGTCATGCGTGCCGATGTCGAGCGGGATGTAGGTGCCGTCGGCCTTGATCTTGTCGAGGTCGGCGTAGAACTCGTCCCAGGTCTTGGGCGGCTCGGTGATGCCGACCTTGGCGAACGCGTCCTTGTTGTAGATGAAGCCGTGCAGCACCGATGCCATCGGCACGCAGAAGGTCTGCTTGCCGTCATCGGTCGACCAGGCGACCTTGGCGGTGTCGGAGAAATTCTCCATCCCCGGCAGGCTGGTCAGGTCGTCGAGCTGCTTGGCCTTGAACAGGGCGAGCGAGGCGTCGAACGGCCGGCAGGTGATGATATCGCCGGCGCTGCCGCCCTGCAGCTTGGTGTTGAGCGCGGCATTGTACTGTGTCGAGTCCGTCGGCGAGAACACCACCTTGATATCGGGATGCTCTTTCATGAACACTGGCAGGATCTTGTCCTGCCAGATCGGCAGGTCGTCGGAGCGCCAGCTCTCGATCGTCAGCGTCGTGTCCGCATAGGCCATGCCAGCGGAACCGAGCACCGTCGTCGCGAGCAGGACGCTTGCGAGCAATGACTTGGACATCAGTCGTCTCCCCTTGATACGCCTTACGAGGCGTTGCGTTGCGCGGCGTTCGCGCTTGTTCCGAGCATTGAGAGCGCTGGCCGGAGGCGGCCGTGGGCGCGCTCGAGCAGTAAATTTGCGACATCGGGGCCTTCGGCGCCGGCCGCGATCAGAATGGCCGCCTTGACCGACCCCTGGGCCCGGTCGAGTGCAGCCGAAGCTTCATCCTCATCCACTTCGGCCACCGCCGCAATGATCCGCCGGGCCCGCTGCTTCAATTTGAGGTTATCGGCGTTGAGGTTGACCATATAGCCGTCGTGGACGTGGCCGAGGCGCGTCGCCATCATCGTCGACAGCATATTGAGCGCGATCTTTTGCGCGGTGCCTGCACCCATCCGCGTCGAGCCGGAAATGACCTCTGGCGGCGTCGGCAGGCAAATGGCGATGTCAGCCTCCTCGAGCAGCGCCGTGCCGGCATTGTTGGCGATGCCGATGACGGTCGCCCCGCGCGCCCTGCCGGCCTTCGCCGCGGCCACCGCGTAAGGGGTCGTGCCGCTGGCGGCGAGCGCGATCAGCACGTCGCCCGTCCTGATGCCGGCCTCCGCGACTTCGCGCGCCGCCAGCCCTTCGTCGTCCTCGGGGCCGCCCGCGAATTCCGGCAGGCCGGCGAAGCCGCCCGCAATGAGGATTTTGATGCGGTCCTTCGGGATGCCGTAGGTGCCGGGAAGTTCGAGACCATCGGCCATCGCCATCAGCGCCGAACTGCCCGCCGCGGCGTAGGCCAGATTGCCGCCCGCCGCGATGGCATCCGCCATGGCCTCGGCGGCCCGGACGATATCGTGCAGCGCCGAACGGACCGACCACGCGGCGCTCATCTGCGCCGTGACAAGGATATCCAGCGCCTCATAGGAGGGACGGAGGTCGAAGCCTTTGGCGCTGACATGCGTCTTTTCGGTCCCGGCTAGCCCCATGCGGATACCCCTCCTGCGGCAGATATAATGCCAAAAACATACCACTTGTCCAGCGTCCGTTAAGACATTAGTCGCCGATAGCTCGTCTCTGAGAAAAATCGCCTGCAAATTCATGAAATTATGAATTGTTTGCAGCCGGGCTGATCTTTGGCTTTGTAAATGGTCTCTCATTGGTATTATGGTCGCTGGCGTGCGATCGGGCCGAAAATTAAGCCGGCAAACGGCCAAGATCGGCCAAATGCCGGCAGGATGAGGAAGCAATGGCGGATACTTCCGGAGGTATTTTTGCGGCCGACCCGGTGCTCTCGCCGCGCGGCGGGCCGCTCTATCTCCAGTTGAAGCGCTGGATCGAGAATGCGGTTCGCGATGGCGCGGCCAGGCCCGGCGACGCGCTGCCGTCCGAACGCGATCTCGCGATCAAGGCCGACGTGTCGCGCGTCACTGTTCGCAAGGCGGTGCAGGATTTGGTGCGCGATGGTGTGCTGGTGCAGCGGCATGGCTCGGGCACATTCGTTGCCGGCCGCGCACAGCGCGTCGAGCAGCCGCTGTCGCAATTGACCTCGTTCACCGAGGATATGGCCCGGCGCGGCATGTCGGTGCGCGCCATCTGGCTCGATCGCGGCCTCTATCCGCCATCGCCCGAGGAAACCGTGACGCTCGGCCTCTCCGCCGGCGACCGGGCGGCGCGGGTCGGGCGCCTGCGGCTTTCCGGCGATATCCCGCTTGCCATCGAAAGGGCGTCGTTGTCCTCTCAAATATTGCCCGATCCCGAAGCGATCGAAAGCTCGCTCTATGCCCACCTCGAAAAGAGCGGCAACCGGCCGGTGCGGGCGATCCAGCGCATCCGCGCCGCCAACCTTGGCATGGAGGATGCGAAACTGCTCGAAGTGCCGGCGGGCGCCGCGA
>Ga0134128_10004782_pt1 | contig 16504 bp, 11 predicted proteins | sample KB31754_FD_96462 | JGI IMG/M metagenome (GOLD analysis project Ga0134128, IMG submission 96462) | Terrestrial soil microbial communities with excess Nitrogen fertilizer from Kellogg Biological Station, Michigan, USA - KB3-175-4 | ecosystem: Environmental > Terrestrial > Soil > Unclassified ...
CAGCGCCGTAGCCAACTGGATTTCGACCTCTTCCCCCAACAGGCTGAGTGTCTGCGCGATTGTCTTTATTTTCGGCGGAAGCCGTTGCAGCCGCGCGTGAATCACCGACTCGACGCTCTGAGGCAGCGATCGTTCGCTCGTTGCGTCCGTCGCGTCCGCTGACCGCAAAAACTCCTCCAGAATGAAGGGCACACCGTCGGCGCGATCGATTGCTCTGGCAAGCACCGTCGGAGATCGATTTTCCGGCCACAACTGGCGCCCCAAAGCCTCCATATTGGCTGTCGACAGCGGTTGCAGATGAATGATCGATTCAACGATGTCGGCGACCTGGCTTGACGATTCCGGACGCCCGGTCAGCAATATGCAAAGCGGCTGCGGCGCATTTGCGCGCGCGAGCAACTTCAGGAAATGACGACTTTCGGCGTCGATCCACTGAATATCTTCGATCAGCAGCAGGGTGGGCCTGCTGAGCGCCAAGGCGAGGAACGCGTTGACAAGCGCACGCGCAATTTGCGTTTGCGTATTGTCGTTCAACCTTTGGCGCGAGCGCGATTTTCCAACGACGAACAGGGTTTCAAGCGTCCTGCGATCGCTTGTCTCGATGTCCAATCCCGCGAGCGCCTCGTGAAACGGGCCATCCGACAGGCTATTTGCAGCGATCAGGTCGCTGACCAGGGCGCGAGCGGCGGCAAATGCCGTAACGCGCCTTTGTGCGGCGCCAAAAAAGATACAGCATCTCACGTCCGACGTCAGCGCATCGGTCATCGCGGCTGCAGCAAGGCGGCTCTTGCCGATTCCAGGCTCGCCGATCAAGGCCAGGGAAGCGCTCCTGCCGCCAGGCCGCGGGAGCAGATCACGCAGGGCTGCAAGCTCGTCCGCCCGACCGACAATCGGATTTTGATAGCGGCGGGCCACGACGTTGTGATCAACGTCTCTTGGTCGGGCATTCAGCCGGTACACTTCGACGGCCTGGCTCAAGGCTTTGCCATGCGGCGTGAGCTCCAGAGGCGATCTGCACAACCTGGCCGTCTCGGCAGTAAGGCGGACCTCACCCGGAGATGCTTCCTGCTGCAGCTTGGCGGCGACATGCACCGTCGATCCGGCAACGTCAAAGCGGTAGATCGCGTTGCGGCCGCCCTTGCGCAAGCCCACCAGGCCGGAGTGAACGCCGACGCGAAATTTGACGGGATGCCCGCCCGGCCCGGTTGCCGAGCTGTGCCCCTGAATGTCCCAGGCCGCGATGCAGGCGCGATCCGCGTGATCTTCATACGCGCTGGGCCAGCCGAAGATGGCAATGCCGCCGTCCCCGGCATAGTGGACGATCTGTCCTCCGACGCGCTCCACCGAGGTGCGGATGTGGTCCAGCCAGTGGTCCAGAAACGATTGCGCCTCATCAGGATCGCAGGCGGCGATATGGCGCGTCGACCCCACCATATCGACGGCGAGGACCGTTATGATGTTGCGCTCCGCAGTCGTGACGCTGCCAGCGGCCATATCTCGCCCCGGATACTCTACTGTGGAAGCAGATTAACACGGCACCATGGAAGCAGATTAACACGGCGAGCCAATGTACCACCATCCGCCGGATTTGGCTCGTGTCCGCGATTTCGGGTCACAAGCGGCTTTGTGCCCCAAAAACATCAAGCGCTTACCGGCGCGGTCGCACGAAAGCCACGGCCATTGCGAACGACGACCACAAGGCGAGCGCAATTTCGCTCAGGCTACGAGCCGCGCACGCCCCAGGCAACGACACCATATTGACCGCAAATCACACGCAGTTCGGCGAGATCCTGGGAGAGGCGGGCGGCATCGGGCTTCGTCTCCGCAAGCAGCCGCGCCCTCAAACCGAGGCATTCCACGGTCATCCATGGGTTCTTGACGGTCCGGGCGATGGCAAGGGCGCGATCGAGCGTATCCAGCCCGCGCTCTGATTCGCCACTTCGAACGAGCGCCTCGGCATAGCCAGCATAGAGATAAACCACCTCGATCTGGCCCGTCCGCAGATGCATGCCGCTTTCGATAAGGGCCTCTACCAAGCCGACGGCCTGATGCGCTTTGCCCGTCCGCGCCAGGGCGGTCGCTATGGCTCCGGTCAGGTTCGCCTTGATCGTGTCGTAACCGTCGCGCTCGACAATCTCGCGGGCAATCGACAGACATTCCACAGCCTCGTCGTTTCGGTGAAGCATGAGGAGATTGCGCCCCATCGCAATGCGGGACAGCACTTCGCCGTACAAATCCTGTTCGCGAGCGGCGAGTGACAATGCACGGGATGCAAATTCAAGTGCCTGCCCATATTGACCCGTTGCATTCATGAACCAGCTCCTGAATGCAAGGACCGTGCATTTTGGACTCGCCGGGGTCCCGAGCCGGGCAGTTTCGAGTTCGCCCACAAGCAGTTCGTTCAGTTCATCCAGCTCGGCAATCGCACGATCGATATGGCCCATGGCAAATAATACATTCGCCATCACGGTTTGATTGGAAAAAACCAGCGCGGGCGATCCCAACGCGCGGGCCACTTTCAATCCCTCGCTCGTTACCTGAAGCCCTTCCTCGTACCGTCCCTCAAACCAGTAAATCATCCCAAGCTGCGACTGAACACTGCACACCTGCGCGGCCCTGCCCTGGCGCTGCGCCAGCTCCATGGTGCGCGGCAGATGCATGTTCACCTTGTCGAACTCGCCGAGTTGCAACATCGAAGCAAAGCACATCCGACCGAAATCGACGTATTTTTCCTCCGCAGCCTTCCCAAGACGCTCGATCAGCCTCAGCGCCCGATCATAGATCAGGCTGACTGACGAGGCGGCGGCGTTCCGGCGCGCCGCCACGGCGGCGTCCCAGAGATAGCCGAGCGAGGCGTCAATATCTCCGGCTTCCTCGGCATGGAAGGCCAGCCGTTCGTGCTGACCGTGCAGATTCGGGTAACGGCGGGTGATGGCCTGGATCGCGGTCCGATGGATTTCCCGGCGCTGATCGCGCGGTATCGTGTTTGCACAGGCTTCGGCGATGATCTGATGCCTGAAGCGCACCGAGTTGCCGGCAAGCGGGTGGATGAATGAAAATCGGTCGAGCTCGAACAACGCATTCAACAGCTCGCCAACATCCACGCCCAGCACCTCAGTAGCCAGATGGATTTCAACCTCCTCTCCCAGCAGGCTGAGCGTCTGTGCGAATGTCTTTATTTTCGGCGGAAGCCGCTGCAGCCGCGCATGAATTACGGACTCGACGCTCTGAGGCAGCGATCGTTCGCTTTTTGCGTTCGTCGCGTCCGCCGAGCGCAAAAACTCTTCCAATATGAAAGGTACACCGTCGGCGCGATCGATCGCTCTGGCAAGCACAGCCGGAGATCTATCCTTCGGCCACAACTGGTGACCCAAAGCCCTCATATTGGCTGGCGACAGCGGCTGCAGATGAATGATCGTTTCAACGATGTCGGCGACCTGGTTCGACGATTCCGGTCGTCCGGTCAGCAATATGCAAAGCGGCTGCGGAGCATTTGCGCGCGCGAGCAATTTCAGGAAATGACGGCTTTCCGCGTCGATCCACTGCAGGTCTTCGATCAGCAAAAGAGTTGGCCGGCTGAGCGCCAATACCAGGAAGGCATTGACAAGCGCGCGCGCAATTTGCGTTTGCGTATTGTCGTTCAATCTCTGGCGCGAGCGCGATTTTTCAACGATGAACAGGGTTTCAAGCGTCCTGCGATCGCCTGTCTCGAGGTCCAATTCCGCGAGCGTCTCGCGAAATTGGGCATCCGACGAGAAGCTGTTTGCAGCGAGCAGTTCGCCCACCAGGGCGAGGGCGGCGGCAAATGCAGTGACACGCCTCTGTGCAGCGCCATTGAAGACGCAGCATCTCACATCCGACGCCAGCGCATCGGTCATCGCGGCCGCAGCAAGACGGCTTTTGCCAATGCCTGGTTCACCGATCACGGCGATGGAAGCGCTCTTGCCGTCCGGCCTCGGGAGTCGTTCACGCACGGTTTCAAGCTCGTCCGCGCGACCGACCATCGGATTTTGATAGCGGTGGACGACGTCGTTGTGATCGACGTCTTTCGGCCGGGCGTTCAGCCGGTAGACTTCGACGACCCGATCCGATGAGTGGTCGTATGGCGTCAGCTCAAGCGGCGATCTGCACAGTCTGGCCGTCTCGGCAGTAAGGCGGACCTCGCCGGGAGATGCTTCCTGCTGCAGCTTGGCGGCGACGTGCACGGTCGAGCCGGCAACATCAAAGCGGTAGATCGCGTTGCGGCCGCCCTTGCGCAAACCGACCAGGCCGGAATGAACGCCGACACGAAAGTTGACGGGATGTCCGCCCGGCCCGGTCGCAGCGCTGTGCCCCTGAATGTCCCAAGCCGCAACGCAGGCACGATCCGCATGATCCTCATACGCGCTCGGCCAGCCGAATATGGCAATACCGCCATCGCCGGCATAGTGGACGATCTGTCCCCCGACACGCTCCACCGAGCTGCGGATATGATCCAGCCAGTGATCCAGAAATGATTGCGCCTCATCGGGATCGATGGCGGCAATATGGCGGCTTGAAGCCACCATATCCACGGCGAGAACCGTGATGATGTTGCGCTCGGCAGTTGTGGCACTGCCACCGGCCATCGCTCGCTCCGGATACGCTACTGTGGGAACAGATTAGCACGGCGAGCCGATGTACCGCTATCCGTGCCCGCGACTTCAAGTCACAAGCGGCTTTGTATCCTGTCTGTCGCCAAAGATATCAAGTGCTTACCGGCGCGGAAACGCGATGACATCGGGAAAGAAACATCATTGGGCTGTAGCTATTGTTTGCCTACGATCTTTAGTTGAATCCGGGAGCGGGCAGCACCACAACAGACCGCCAGTCCCGTCAGCGGTGGTTCCCATCGACATGCTCCAACAGCGCCAGCAGTCCCTTCAGCAGCGCTGTCGGCGATGGCGGGCAGCCGGGAATGTGCAAATCGACGGGCAAGATGGCGGCGACGCCGCCCTCGCAGGCGTAGCTTCCCTTGAAAATACCACCATCGGCGGCGCAGCCGCCGACCGCGACGACCCATTTTGGATCGGGCGTCGCGTCGTGGGTGCGGAGCAGCGCCTCACGCATGTTCTTGGTCACGGGTCCCGTCACCATCAGCACATCGGCGTGACGCGGCGAGGCCACGAAGCGTAGGCCGAAGCGCTCCAGGTCGTAGAAGGCATTACTGAGCGCATGGATTTCGAGCTCACAAGCATTGCACGAGCCGGCATCGACCTCCCGAATAGACAGCGAACGGCCGAGCCGCGCTTGCGCCGCCTTCTCGACATTCCGCGCGAGTTCCGCGAGCCCGGCCTCGTCTGGCGCAGGCGGCAGCTCGGTGAGCGGACCGCGGGTCAGGCTTTCGATCAGGGTTCTTCGCATCCCGATGCCTCTCAGAGATCCGCGCCGGAATAGGCACAGTTGAACGATCTGTTGCAGAGCGGGAGGTCGGCGACGATGTTGCCTTCGATCGCGGCCTCCAGCAGCGGCCACTGAAACCAGGACGGATCGCGGAGATGGCAACGGCTCACGTGGCCTTCGCCGTCAAGGCGGAGCCAGACCAGCACATCGCCCCGAAAGGATTCGGTCACCGCCATGCCCTCGCAGGCCACGCCGCTCGGTTTGGGCGGCGTCATGATCGCACCATTCGGCAGCCGATCGAGGATTTGATCGATCAGCGACAGAGATTGCTCGATCTCACGAATGTGGATCCAGACGCGCGCGTTGACGTCACCGGCTTCGAGCACCGGCACCTCGAACGACAACTGGCCGTAGGGCGCGTAGGCCAGGTCGCGCCGCGCGTCGAAGGCGCGACCGGCGGCTCGGCCGACATAGCCGCCGGCGCCGAATTTTTTTGCATGGTCGCATTTCACGATGCCGGTCGTGACGGTGCGGTCCTGCAACGACGCCGTATTGTCATAGAGCTCGACGAGGCGCGGAAAGACTTTCCGTATTTCTGCGAGCAGCGCGCGGATCACGGCAGATCCTTCGGGGGCGATGTCGCGGGCAAGGCCGCCGGGCACGATCACGTCCATCATCAGCCGATGGCCGAAACTCGCGTCGGACGCACGCAACACCCGCTCGCGCAGGATGCCGGTTTGGGCGAGCATCAATGGAAACGATGCGTCGTTGCAGATCCCACCGATATCGCCCAGATGATTGGCGAGCCGCTCCAGCTCCGCCATCAGCGCACGAAGCAGCGTCGCGCGCGGCGCAACGTCGATCTGCAAGGCCGCTTCGGCCGCACGCGCAAAGCTGAACGAATATGCCACCGTACTGTCACCCGAGGTGCGGCCGGCCAGTCGTGCAGCCGCGTCGAGCGTGGCGCCTGCCATCAGCGACTCGATGCCCTTGTGGGTATAGCCGAACCGCTGCTCGAGCCGCACGATATGCTCACCATTGGCGGTGATGCGGAAATGGCCGGGCTCGATGGTTCCCGCGTGCACCGGGCCGACCGCGACCTGATGCAACCCCTCGCCCTCGCTCGGCAAAAAGGGATAGTCGCCGCCATCGCGCGGCGCAGCGAACCTGCCGAGCGGAGCCGTCCTGCCCCACACGCCGTGATCGAGCCAAGGCCGTGTATCGGGCGCACTGCTCGCCTCCAGGCCGAACAGGTCACGGATAGCACGCTCAAGCCGAAGCGCCGGCGCGTGGCGCGCGGCGACGCTCGGAAATTTGCCGTTGGCGCATTCCAGGCTGACGACAGCGACCTCGCCGCTCGTCCCGAGCAGGGCCAGATGCACGGCCGACGCTTCGCCCCAGAAGCCGAACAGCGTAACCTCATCCGAGGCAAGCAGCTCGATCGCCTTGAGCCAGCCCTCTTCACCGACCTCGGCACGCGGCCATGGCCGGTGGGCGGCGAGGACTTCACGATGCGGGATTAGGGCGAGCAGGCTCATCGCGTCTCACCCCAGCAGCTTCGCGACGTTGGAAAAGCTCGCCACCAGTGCGGGCGGCAGGTAGATGCCGGCCATGAGCACCAGCGCGAAATGGGTGAACATCGGCACGTAAGACGCTTCCGCCGGCGCGGTCTGTCCCTTCGGATCGCCGAACACGACCACATTGAGCCGCAAGAACAATCCGCCCAGCGCTATCAAAATCCCCAGGACCAGGATCGCCGCCAGCCAGGGCTGACGCGCGAATGTCGAGGTGATGACCAGAAACTCGCTCGTAAAGATGCCTAGCGGCGGCAGGCCGGCGATGGCGACCACGCCGAGCACGAGGCCCCAGCCGAGCACCGGATTTGTCACGGTCAGCCCGCCGATATCGGCTACTTTCTGTGTGCCCTTTACCTGCGCGATATGGCCGACGGAAAAGAAGATCGCAGACTTGGTCAGCGAGTGCATGGTCATGTGCAACAGGCCGGCGAAATTCGCGAGCGGCCCGCCCATGCCGAAGGCGAACACGATGATGCCCATATGCTCGATGGAGGAATAGGCGAACATGCGCTTGATGTCGCGCCGGCGATAGAGCATCAGCGATGCGAAGATCACCGAAATCAGGCCCATCACCACCATCAGCGGACCCGGGGCAATGGCGCCTGCGCAGGCTGCCATGATCATCTTGAATCGCAACAATGCATAGAGCGCGACATTGAGGAGCAGGCCCGACAGCACGGCCGAGATCGGCGTCGGACCTTCCGCATGCGCGTCAGGCAGCCAGGCATGCAGGGGAGCGAGCCCCACCTTTGTGCCGTAGCCAAGGAGCAGAAACACGAAGGCGACATCGAGCAGGTCCGGATCGAACTGCCGGGCGCGCGTGACGAGCACGGTCCAGACCATGGCATCGGTCCCCTCGCCGATCACTGGCCGTGCTGCCATGTAAACCAGAATGGTGCCGAACAAGGCCAGAGCGATGCCGACGCTGCCGAGGATAAAATATTTCCAGGCCGCTTCCAGCGCCTCATGGGTTCGGTAGATGCCGACCATCAGCACGGTGGTGAGCGTCGCGACTTCGATGGCGACCCACATCAGCCCGATATTGTTGGCGACAAGCGCGAGATTCATCGCCAACATCAGAGTCTGATACATAGCGTGATAGAAGCGCACGTAGGCCGGCGTCAGGCGGCCAATATCGATCTCATGGCCGATATAACTTGCACTGAACACGCTCGTCGTGAAGCCGACGAAGGTGGTGAGAACGATGAACACCTTGTTGAGATCGTCGACCAGCAGATATTGTCCCGAGACCGGCTCGACCACAAACAGCGAGATCGCGGTCAGCAGCGTGAGGAATGCCGCGAGCACGTTCAGTACGGCAGTGACGCGATAGTCCGGCAGCAAAGCTAGGATTGCCGCCGCAAACGCCGGGATCGCGAGCAGGGCCGTCAGCGCATCGAACGTCATCGCCGCTCTCCCCGGAAACGGTCGAGCGCGGCGATATCGACGCTATCGAAGCGCTCCCGGATGCGGAACAGGAAGATGCCGATCACGATGAAAGCGATCAGCACGGAGAATGCGACACTGATCTCGACCACCAGCGGCATTCCCTTGGCGCCGGTCGCAGCCAGCACCAGACCGTTTTCCATCGACATGAAACCGACCACCTGGCTCACCGCGTTGCGGCGGGTGACCATGATCAGAAGGCCAAGCAAGACCACCGACAGTGCAAAAGCGAGATCCTCGCGCGCCAGCGGGTCGGCGCCGGGCGTCACGCGCAACATCACCACCATCGACAGCGCGACAAGGCCGATACCGCCCATCATGGTCAGTCCGACACCGAGAGCAGTCTCGATTTCGCGATGAATGCCCAGCCTCACGATGATGCGGTGAAGTGCGACCGGTATGATGATGGCCTTGAAGATCAGAGCAATCGACGCAGTAACGTAAAGATGCGGCGCATGCTGGACAAAGGCCTGCCATGCGACCGATAGCGACAGCACGAACGCATGCAGGGCATAGACATTGAGCAGCGCGTAGAGCCGGTCCTGATAGAGCAGCATGAAGCTCGCAAGCACGAGGGAGCCGGCAAGCAGATGGGCGACGTCGAATTCGAGACCGTGCATGCTACAGGCTCCCCGACACAAAGCGCAAAAGCGTGGCAAGCAGCGCAAGCATCAACGCCGCCCCCAGAAACTCCGGGATGCGGAACACCCGCATCTTGGCGATCGAGGTTTCGAACACGGCGAGAAGAACGCCGCAGGTCGCGAGCTTGCCGATATAGGCGGCGGCGCCCACCGCATGCGCCAGCACACCGGTGCCAGGCCCGGCCGCGCCCCATGGCATGAACATGCACGCAATCAGGGAGACATAGACCAGAAGCTTCAATTCCGAGGTGAGATCGATCAACGCGAGATGCCGCCCTGAATATTCCAGCACCATGGCTTCATGCACCATGGTGAGCTCGAGATGGGTAGCCGGATTGTCGACGGGGATACGGCTGTTCTCGGCGACCGCGACGATGATCAGGGCGATCAGCGCTAGCCCGAGAGACACGCGCAGGCCGACCGCGCTCGATCCCATAAATTCCGCGATGGTCGAGAGTTGGGTCGAGCCGGCAATCATCGCGATTGCGAATACCGTGATGAGGATCGCAGGCTCCGCGAGCGAGGCAATCATCACCTCGCGGCTGGAGCCGATGCCGCCAAAGGCAGTGCCGACGTCCATGCCCGCCAACGCCAGGAAGAAACGCGCGCTGCCAAGCAGCGCGATGATGGCGATCAGGTCCGCTGACCACGAGAACAACAGCCCGCTGCCGAAGGTCGGCACCAGCGACGCCGCCACCCAGGTGCCGGCGAAGGTGATGTAGGGGATGACGCGAAAGAGCCACGAAGCGTTCTCCGCCAGCACGACGTCCTTTCGCATCAGGCGATTCAGGTCGCGATAGGGCTGCAACAACGACGGGCCCCTGCGGCGCAACAACTGCGCCTTCAGCTTGCGGATGAAGCCGGTGAGCAGCGGTGCTAGCGCCAGCACCAGCAGCATCTGCACACCTTGCGAGATGAGATCGCGGACGAGCGTCATATCGCAAGCACCAGGAGCAGAAGCACCAGCGCCATGAACACCAGGGTGAGATAGCGGCGGATCGTGAGGAATTGCAGGACATTGATGCGCTCGGTCGCAAAGGCGATGATCCAGCCGATCGGCGCGTAAAGCCTCTCCCAGATCAGGTCGTGCGTCTCGACGACGAGACGCGCAGGCTTTGCCGAACCCGGCGGCGGCATCTCGCCGATCTCGCGGGCGGCGAAGGTGACGGTGCCGAACACGCGGCGGATCGGCTGTGAGAAGCTGTCGGCCGAATACTGGATTACGGGGCTCGGGCTAGGAGCACCGCAATTCCAGATCGGCGCGCGGCGCAGCCGGTCGGACGCAAGCCGATGGATCGCGAGGGCAGCAATCGATCCCGACAGCAACACGAAGGTGAACACGAGAAGACCGTTATAGGAGCTGCGGCTTTCCGCGATCGGCACGATGGTGAGCCACTCCAGGCTCGCCTGGTGCGGCATGCTGTTGCCAACCATGGTCGCGACGGCCGGAGCCAGCGCATCGATGAACAGGCCGGGAAAGATGCCGGCGATCAGGCAAAGCGCCGCTAGGGCGAACATGGCGGCGAGCGAGTAGCGATCGGCCTCCTGCGCTCCGGCGGCGATCGGTGTCCGCGCCCGGCCGAGGAAGCTCACCCCGAAAAGCTTGACGAAACATGCTGCGGCCAAGGCGGCCGCGAGCGCCAGCAGTGCGCCGACCGCGGGAACAATCAGCTTCAACCCCCAGGGCGGCAGTTGTGGGCTGAGCAAGATCGCCTGGAACGTCAGCCATTCCGAGACAAAACCGTTGAAGGGCGGCAATGCCGAGATCGCCACGCAGCCGACCAGTATCGCGAAGGCGGTTTGCGGCATGCGATGGATCAGGCCGCCGAGCTTTTCCAGGTCGCGCTCGCCGGTCGCATTCAGCACGCTGCCGGCACCGAAGAACAACAGGCTTTTGAATGCCATGTGGTTGAAAATGTGCAGGAGCGCCGCGGTGAAGGCGAGTGCGGCGATCAAATTCATCGCTTGCGCCTTGAACGCGAGCGCCAGCCCAAGCCCGACAAAGACGATGCCGACGTTCTCGATCGTCGAATAGGCCAACACGCGTTTGACATCGCGCTGCATCAGCGCATAGAGCACCCCTAACGCCGCCGAGGGAGCGCCGACGCCGAGCACGACCATGCTCCACCACCATTCCGGCGTGCCGAGCAGGTCGAACACGATGCGCACAAAGCCGTAGATCGCGACCTTGGTCATCACGCCGCTCATCAGGCCGGAGACGTGGCTTGGCGCGGCCGGATGCGCAAGCGGCAGCCAGGCATGCAGCGGCACCAGGCCGGCTTTGGAGCCGGCACCGACCAGCGCGAGCAGCAGCACGGCGCTGGCGACGCTTGCCGCAGGATGGACGGCGCGGATCGCGGCGAAATCGTAATGACCGCTGCCACCTGCCAGAACGCCGAAAGCGAGCAGCAGCGCCAGCGTACCGAAGCCGGCCATCAGGAGATAGATATAGCCGGCACGCACATTCTCCGCTTCGCGATGATGCGAGACCACGAGCGCCCAGGAGGTCAGCGACATGAACTCCCAGGCAACGAGAAAGCTGAAAGCATCGTCCGCCAGAACGACGAGGTTCATCGCGGCGAGGTAGGCGGGATAGAATGGCAATACGCGGCCCGGCGAATCTTCATGCCGGCCATAGCCAAGCGCGAACAGGCTCGCCGCGGCGCCGCCAACATTGACGACGACGAGGAAGAAAGCAGCGAGCGGATCGATGCGAAAATGCGCGCCGAGCCAGGGCAAACCGATCGGCAGCGTCGCGCTGAGGACCGGGTGGGCCGGATCGAGCAGGTTGAGAAGGGCAATGGCCGCCAGCGCCGAGGTGACGACGAGGCAGCCGACATACAGCGTCGCCGAGCCTTGCTTCTTCATCGAGAGCGCTATTCCGGCCGGCGCCAGCGCCAACAGCACCGCGACCGACCATAGCGCCGCCTGCATCATGGCCGCTGCCTTGGGTCAGTTGTCGCGTGCGAGATCATCGTCACGTAGCTCGCCCGCCGTTCGGTGACTTCAGCCGCACGCCACGACCGCCCCCGCCGGAGATTGCCCCTTCGCCAATCAGTTCGACGCCCGCGCCGGCCAGTGCGTCGACCAGCTTGACGAGCGAATCGACGTTGCCGCGGATCACGCCTTCGGACGCTTCCATGCGTTGAATGGTCGGCAGGGACAGCCCGCAGCGCTGCGCGAGCTCGCGCTGATCTATCCCTAAGAGCGCGCGTGCGGCGCGCAGTTGCGCAGCGGTGATCATCGCGCTGCCAGTCCACCCCGAATTTCAGAGAATCCAGTTATTGTACCTCTAAACTGATGTGTCAAGCATCAATTAGAAGGTCTTTTGCATCAGTTGGTGAACACGCCAAGCCACCAGGCGCCGGCACGACCGATCGATCCGAAAATCTCACCGGCCCATAAAGAAGCTCCCGGGTGGGCGTCGTGGACCCACCCAGGAGCTTTTACTTGCAGAGCGCTTACGCCGCGTCGCGATGGGCGGCGATGATCTGGTCGGCGGCGCGGCCCGTCACTTCGGCCATGTGGTCGAACTGACGGGTGAAGCTGCCGGCGCCCGCCGTGGCCGAGCGGAGCTCGACGATCAGCTCGCCGATCTCCGCCTCCGGCATCATCGCCCGCACACAATCCCAACCCGGCCAGCCCTCGCGGGTGTCGAAGCCGAGGATCTGCCCGCGCCGCGCCGACAGGATTGCGTTGATCTTGGCCGTTGCATCGTTCGGACAGACGATCTCGACGGTGTGAATCGGCTCCAGCAGCACCGGCTGGCAATTCGGCAGGCCTTCGCTGACGCCGATGCGCGCCGCGGTGCGGAACGCGAGATCGGACGAGTCGACGCTGTGATAGGAGCCGTCGGTCAGCGTCACCTGCACGTCGATGACGGGGAAACCGAGCGGCCCGCGCGCGAGCCCGTCGACCACGCCCTCCTCCACGGCGCCGATATAGTTGCGCGGCACCGCACCGCCGACGACCTTCTCGTGGAACTCGAAGCCGCTGCCGCGCGGCAGCGGCTTGATGTCGAGCACCACGTCGCCGAACTGGCCATGGCCGCCGGACTGCTTCTTGTGCCGGCCGCGCTGGGTGATCGGCTTGCGGATCGTCTCCTGATAGCCGATCGCGGGCGGATGCGATTTGACGTTGACGCCAAAGCGATCCTTGAGCCGCTCCTGCGCCACGCGCAGATGCATCTCGCCCTGTCCCCACAGCACGGTGTCGTGGGTACGCGGGTTCTGCACCATCGTGAGCGAAGGATCCTCCTCGTTGAGGCGCAGCAGTGCCTGGCCGAGCTTGACATCGTCCTTGCGGTCATTGGCAGCAATCGAGATCGACAGCACGCCTGCCGTCGGCTCGATGTGTACCAGCGAGGTGGGTGCGGTCTTGCCGCTGCCGACGGTATCACCGGTCTTGACCGCATCGAGCTTGCCGAGCGCCACCGTATCGCCGACTTCGGCCGAGCCGCGCTTGGTATCATAGGCGCCGTTGACGGCGAGGATGCCGGAGATACGGCCACTGCCACCGGCAGAGGAGTGCAGCGTGGCACCATCGTCGAGATGGCCGGACAACAGGCGCGTCAGCGACAGCTTGCCGCCGTGTTGCAAATGCATGGTCTTGAACACATAGCCCAGCGCGTCCTTCTCCTGCACGCCGAGCCGCATGGCGGTCGCCTCGACGCCGGGCGCTTCGTGGCGCAGCGCCTTCAACAGCCTGAGCACACCATTCTCGCGGATCGCACAGCCGAGCAGCACCGGACAGATCTGCCCCTCGCGCAATTCGCGCGCGAGATCGTCGAACACGGCATCGCGCGGCGGCTGGATGTCTTCGAGCAGCTGCTCCATCAGCGCGTCGTCATGGTCGGCGAGCTTCTCCAGCATCGAGAAACGCGCTTCCTTTTCTCGGTCGAGATTGCCGCCGTTGAGGTCAACCACCTCGGAGGCCTTGTGCTCGCGATAGACAAAGGCGCGCTCCAGCGCGAGATCGACGAAGCCTTCGATCAGCTCGCCGTTCCAGATCGGAATCTGGCGCAGCACCAGCGGCACACGGGACGCCGGCTGCAAGATGGCAAGCGTCTCACGAATGCGCTGGTTGGCGCGATCGATCTTGTTGAGGAACAGAAAACGCGGGATTTGCAGCTCTTCCAGCTCGCGCAGGATGATCTGGAGTTGCGGCAGCTTTTTCTCGTCCGCCTCGCAGACCACGACCGCAGCGTCGACCGCGGGCAGCGCGGCGCGCATGTCATGCGCGAACTCGACCGAGCCCGGACAGTCGATGAAAGTATAATTGTCTCCCATGAAGGTGGTGGTGGCCGCCGTGAGCCCGACGCTCATCTTGTGATGACGCGCTTCAGAACTGGCATCACCGACGGCAGTTCCGGCATCGACGCTGCCGGCTTTGGGGATCGCGCCCGTTCGCGCGAGGATGGCTTCGAGAAGAGTGGTTTTACCGCTTTGGAAAGGGCCCACCAGCGCGATGCACCGTGGACCGCGGGGACTTCTGACGTCTTGTCCCATTCGCCGTCTCCATTGGTTCGGAGCTCGGCCCTTGATTGGGTCGGCAAACGATGATGCTCTGCCTGCGTCCGAGATTTGGCAAGCGAGAAATCGTCGCTGCGATGCGGTGTGATGAAAGGTGCGCTTGTGTCGCCGTCATTGCGAGCGAAGCGAAGCAATCCATGCCCTCTCAGCGGAAACGGCATGGATTGCTTCGTCGCTTCGCTCCTCGCAATGACGAGGAGAGACCTGCTAACGCCCCGGCTGCAGTTCCAGGCTCTCTAAACCGGCAGCGATGTTGACGCCGACCTGGCCTTGCAGGCTGAGCGGCTGCAACGCGATCGAATTGTTGGAGCCGCCGACCAGCACGTTGCCGCCGGCGCCGACGCCGAGCGAGGCGGAGCCCTGCGCGCCGGCATAATTGCCGGAAAGATCGCCCGGCCCGAGTTGCGCGACCGGCGCGTACACGCCCCAGGCGAGCGCAGTTTCCTGGGTGATGCCAAGATCGAGGCCGACTTTCTGGATGGTGGCGATGTAACGGTCTTCCGGCATGCCCTCGATGCGAAGCACGCAGCCGAGATGGGTGACGGAACCCACGATGAAGCCGACGCTGGTGCCGCCGCGGCATTCGAGCACACCGACCTGCACGCGCGCGACGGGCTGCTGTGCGCCCGCGGATGTCAGCGCGCCGAGCAATGTTGCGGCGGAGGCGGCAATGACAAGTGAGCGGCGCATGAAGGAAAACTCCGGATCAAGGCTGTGATGCCAGCGGAGCAGGTGATCCCGCCCCTCGCCTTTCTATGCCACAACCGGTTCCACCGCGCCAAAGAAAAGAGGCCCGCTTGCGCGAGCCTCTGATCGATTCAATTTAATTCGTTCATCAGCCGTGACGGCGGTGATGATGGTGATGCCAATGGCCGCGATGCGGGAAGCCGGCCGGCTCGAGATCGAGACCGGCGATGCCCGCCGCAACGTTGAGGCCGGTCTGGCCCTGCACGCTGATCGGCTGCAACGCATAGGCATTGGCGGGACCGCCGACCAGGAAATTGCCGCCGCCGCCGATGCCGATCGACGCGTTGGCGCCGACGCCGCCATAGGAGCCGGCGAGTTCGCCACGGCCGAGCCGCGTGGTCGGCGCGTTGACGGCCCAGGTGAACTGCGTCTGCGCGGTGACGCCGAGGTCAACGCCGATGCGCCGCACGGTGGCGACATAAGGCTCCGGCCGGTGGCCCGGGCTCTGGAACACGCAGTCGAGGCTGGTGACCGAGCCGACGACGAAGCCGACATTCTGTCCGCCCCGGCATTCGAGCACGCCGGCCTGTACGGAGGCTACCGGGACTGCATTTGCCGTTGCAAACGAGCCCGCGAGCGCCGTGGCGGCGATGATGATGGTTGAAAGTCGCATAGTCCGATCTCCGCGAGACATAAGGTCAAGAAAGCGGAGGGACCATGAAGGAAGCGGCGTGTCCAAAACAAGGCGCTTTGCGAAATTTTGCCGTCAAAAGATCAAGACCATTATGTGGCTTGTAACTTGACAGGCCGCATATTTCGGCGCGCGCCTCGCTCGCGAAAAATTTATCGCAGGTTGCCGCAGAAGCGCTGGATGCGCTTGCAGGCATCTTCGAGGTCGCTGGTTTTGGTGGCGTAGGAGATACGGAACGCCGGTCCCAGCCCGAATGCGGAGCCCTGCACGACCGCGACGCCTTCGGCTTCGAGCAACTCGGTGACGAAATCCTCGTCATTGGCGAGTTTCTTGCCCGACGCCGTTGTCTTGCCGATGGTGCCGGCGCAGGACGGATAGACATAGAACGCGCCTTCGGGACGCGGACAGTCGATGCCGCTTGCCTGGTTCAGCATGGAGACCACGAGGTCGCGCCGCTCCTTGAACACCTTGTTGTTCGCCGGGATGAAATCCTGCGGACCGTTGAGTGCCTCCACCGAAGCCCATTGCGCGATCGAGGACGGGTTCGAGGTCGACTGCGACTGGATGGTC
>Ga0134128_10004783_pt1 | contig 16489 bp, 15 predicted proteins | sample KB31754_FD_96462 | JGI IMG/M metagenome (GOLD analysis project Ga0134128, IMG submission 96462) | Terrestrial soil microbial communities with excess Nitrogen fertilizer from Kellogg Biological Station, Michigan, USA - KB3-175-4 | ecosystem: Environmental > Terrestrial > Soil > Unclassified ...
CCGAACGTCGTCTACCCAACCTACCTCCGGGTCGTTGTTCCTTCTGGGGCGACCACCGGTCCGATTACCGTAACCACGTCGACCGGCACACTCACCAGCAACAAAGAGTTCATTGTTCACCAGTAGTCTTTCCCTCAAGCGCGACCGAAGTTCAGCCGAAGCCGGTCGCGGTACGCCAGAACTGCGATGTTACGCAGCGTCAGGCCGGTATTCCAGCCGCCGAGATTTGCCTCGCTTTCCGATTGGGAGACGCTGAACCCATGCGTCACAAGAAGAACGTCGCGCCCTTGAACCTCTTTCAGACGTCAATGAGGCGGCGTCTGCAATTCCAATCATCCCATTCAAGGCGGCTTCTCTTTTACCGGGACAGCTCAGTTTCGCATTCCTGCTGCATATCAATGGGGCACTTATGAGCCACCAAAGCCGCTGCATCTCTGAGGTTGTTTGCTTTTTGAGTATCGCTTTCCGAGGCCGCCGCTTGAGCGAGAGCTCGCACGCCCTCCTTAGGATGATCTCTATAGATCAGCGTCCAAGCCTGAACAGCATTTTCGCGAAATTGCGGTCGCTCCGGCTCGGCGAGAACCGCGATCAGGGGCCTCGCCGCCTTCGTGCCGAGCAGAAACAAGCTTGTCACGGCAGGATATGGCTGCGACTGATGGATGAGAAAGCTCTTCTGCTCCGCCGGCGATGGTTGCCGCCGGTGGCTCAGAAATCGGATGAGAACTGTGACCTGATTGTCCGACAGAACTGCGGTTGGCAGGAGCTTGTTGAGAGCCTCGAACGCCTCATCGATGCACGGGTCGGATTCTGCCGGCTGACGGCCCGCCAAAAAGGAGATGAGAGCAGTTGCGTCTGGATTTTGGAGAAGCGAGCACTCGTACGATTGGAGGGGGATACACGTTGCCAATGATAGAACCAATCCGGCAATGGAACGAGAGATTCTCATGCTGCGCCCTCCTACTGTACCGCACGTAGGCGCCCATCTTGAAGTAGGCCGGCCCTTGCTCGGAAGAGCGCCAGCGAGAAAGCAGCGCCACCCTGACGCCAATCAGGTTGGCTGCTTCCTGTCGCAGAAATTGCGGTATCCTCGTTCCTGCAGCACCCAGGTGTTGCCATCCGGATCGGAGAAGCTAGCGAAGCTTGCATAGTCTCCCTGCGCGGTGTCGAGCCCCTGTGCGAAACCTCCATCCCAGGATCCAACAGGGGGTCTTGTGCCGAGTCGCGCTGACCTCCACCCCTCGTTCGACTAGAGCTCTCCGAGCGGCATCGATGTCGCTGACCACGAGGTAAATGCTGCGGACGGAGGCGGCAGGCGCGTCCGTGAGTCCCCTACCGACCTGGATCGAACAGCTCGATCCCGGTGGAGTGAGTTGCACGACGCGGAAAGTGTCCTTCGGCGAATAATCCACATCAAGAGTGAAGCCGACCTGGTCGACATAGAACCGTACCGCTCGGTCCACATCGCTGACCGGGAGCGGTATTACTTCGATCGAAAACCCCGTTGTCCTCATTGGTCCTGTCCTCCGCGCACGGTGCTCGAGAGTGTGCCCCCTCGATCTCCCCTTTTCCCTCTTCAAGATCTATGGCCTTCACGCTTCACAACTCGATCACGACGTCGCCCCTCGGCTGCGAGCAACAAACAAGAACGTTCCCCTCCGCGGGATTGTCTAAAGGCGCCCGCCCGTAGGCCACCTCGCCTGAGACCAAACCGCTTTCGCAGTTGTGACAAACACCGGTCCTGCACGACCAGCGGACCGGGACACCGCAAGCCTCGGCCAACTCCAAAATGCTTTCGTACGCTGAAGGCTTCCAGTGTGCCGTGATACCGCTACGTGCGAATGACACCAGTGGGCCGGTACTTGCGTCGTCGGCAGGCCGATTCGGAGCCTGCACCGGTGCCTTGACGACACCTGGCGTCAGCGACTCGCCACCGTTAAATACTTCGACGTGGATTCGTTCCGGCACCATGCCCAGGCTTCGGACGGTCACTTTCACGTCAGCGATGAAACCTGTCGGCCCGCCGCACCTTGGGGCCGAGGTGATGGAGCATCATTGTGGACAGCACGACATCGAAGTGGTTATCAGAATAGGGCACAGATTCGGCGACACCTTGACTGAATTCAACCTGAGCGCGCCGACTTGGGCAGACTTTTTCCTTGCGTTCGGAACATTGAACACAAGGAACAGCACGGGAGAACAAACGGCGAAACCCCTGGCAGGCGAGCAGACGGCATAGGGACGAGTAGCCGATAATACGACCATAACTCAATGTGAGCGCAACTGCTCGAATCGAGCAAGAGACCTTAGGCCCCTAATGTCTAGGGTGGCGCGGCACCCTTCCGTTCCGTACAATCAGCGCAACGGAACCATCTGAATTCCTTCTGGGTGATGGTGACACTGACATGGGTTCCACATGCTGTCCCGTCCAGCTTCGGCTTCTGAACTCACATTTCAAATTCATCTCGGTTGGCTTGCTGCTGTTCGCCTTCGGGCCCCGTGTGCTTCGCGGGCAATCTCCGGTCCGCACTCGCCCCGCTGTCCCTAGCGCCCCCGGATACGTTGAAGGACATGTGCTTTGCCGCGATGGGGGATTTCCCGGGCGCGACGCAAAGGTGCACCTCATACCTCTCTCGAAGTTCTTCCAAGATTCCGCCGACAAGAATGCACGAGTTCCGGAGGATAGCGTGACCGACCTGGAGGGCAATTATGTTGTGCCTTCCGTATCGCCCGGCACGTACATCGTCAATGTTGAGAAAGAAGGCTACATCAGCTATATCCCATATTTTCTCGGTGGGCTGGAGCGCTATTCGAGGGACCAGCAGAAGGCGTTTCTGGGCATTCTCCCACAGGTGACCGTCGCGAACGGAGAAGCATCGCGCGCGGACGTCACCCTCCATCGCGGCGGGGCAATCATGGGCCGGGTGAACTTCGATGATGGCGGGCCATTGAGCAAGGGAGAAATTACTGCCACGCTCGTTTCGGCTCACATCGGGGCGCTCGACATGAATGCTGAGCGCCCCTATATCGACAAGTACCAGTTCGAACTGACGACCACAACGGATGACCGAGGTTTCTATCGTCTCGCCGGCCTTCTGCCCGGGACGTACCGTATCGACGCGGAAGTAAGAGAGGGACTGTCTCCAAACGGGCCCGAGGAGTCTCGGGTGGGAAGAATCTGGGTGTATGCACCTGACGCTTTATCCGAATCCGACGCCAGACTGATGGTCCTTGGAGAAGGTGAGGAGATTTCCGATGCAGATATCACCATTCCCATGAGCCGCCTGCATGCGATTGGCGGTCTGATTACGCAGCAAGGAGCGCCCCTGGCGGGGGCTCATGTTAGTGCGCACCGTAAGGGAGACAAGGCAGCCCGTTTTGCTTACAACGCCATTTCAGCCTCTGATGGAACCTATCGCATCGACCTGCTCCCGCCGGGGACATACAACATCAAAGTTGAGTACCTCCAGAAATCGCTTGTCCGCCCTGTCAAGAAGGAAACCACAGTTCAGTCGATGGATGGCGATGTCGCCGATGCCAATGTGGACCTACCTCTTCAGCCAGAAGTGAAGTAGGTCCGTGTCAGAGGCGACTAGCTATTGCTGAACTAGGCGGTTAGGCGACCAGAACAGGCCGCGAGCAAAACAGACTGACGAAAGCGCCTTAGAAACACGGAGGTATTCTCGATACGTGCTCGGCAACTGTCAACGCTAGCCAAGAGCCCTTCGAGCTTCGTCAAGATTCGCTTCTGCTCCGCAGGGGGAGGTAAGGGCAATTCAAAATCCTTCAACGTCTCATATTTGACGCTCTGAACAGTCGTTCCCTCCCTGTTTTGCGCGAGAATGTCTCGGGCGGAAGCCCTTAATGCCATCGCAAACCAGCGGTTCAAAGCGTCGTCCCCTGAATCAAAGCACTTTATGTCTTGGTTAATCGCCGCTTCGCGATCAAGGATGGCAACCGGAAGTGTGTGCTTAAGAATTCCACTCCGAACAACCACAACTACCGAACCAGGCCTACAGAGTTTGGCAGATGAAGCGCGAAGGCCCTTGGTCGAGATCGTAAATGTCGAAGAAGCAATGCGATCCGATTTGATGTCGCCGGAAGACAGCCATGGAATAGTTCCATTCCAGTTCGACGCGACGCTCTTGCTTGGGGTTCCGCCGCTGAAAGACCGAAATAAGCCTTCTATGCGGCTAGTTGTCCATCCCTTTGGAAGCCTCCCGATCATGCTTCTACGCCTTCTTGTTTTTCAACAAGAGCGATGATTTCGCGGAGGTCATCGACTAACGCCTCCAGCTCGGTGACGGCTTCGGTCGCTAATTCCTGCGGATCGGGCAGGTCGCCGCCATCTTCCAGCGATTCATCCTTGAGCCAAGTGATGTCGAGCTTGTTGCCGCGCTCTTTGATGGCCTTGGCGCGAGAACTTGCGGAAGCGTCCGGTCTCTCCCCCCTCCGTTCGCTTGCTCTGCCCGTTCGGATCCTTACCGTATGCCTTTTCAAACGCGGCAAAATGTTCTGTCGTTAGCGGACGATCTTTTTTGGTAATACCGGGAACATTTGAGCGGGCATCGAATATCCAAACAGCCTCCGTTGGATAGCCCTTTTGGAAGAAGATGACGTTTGCTTTTACGCCTTGGCTGTAGGGCGTGAAGGTTCCACGCGGCAGGCGCAGTACGGTATGCAGGTTGCAATCCTGCATGAGAATTTCAAAAACCTCGCCAGCCTTGTCTTCAAACAAGCAATTGTCGGGCAAGACTATCGCGGCACGACCGCCGGGCTTAAGGGTATTCACAACGTGCTGCACGAAGTTCAACTGCTTGTTGCTGGTCTCGATGGTAAAGTCTTCGCGGTCTGGCGCTTGGTTTGCTCCTTTGGTGCCAAACGGCGGATTGGTAAGCACAACATCATAGCGCTCGCCGCGATTCGGCTCATAGAGCGTATCGCCGAGGTAGATGTGCGGCTCAACGCCGTGCAGATAAAGATTCATGAGCGCCAGACGGCGCGGGCGCGCAACAAGATCCTGACCGAAGTATGTCTTGGTCCGAATTCGCTTTGCGTCAGCGCGATCAAAGACGCCTTTACTCTCGGCAACCAACCATTCATAGGCGCAGATCAAAAAACCGCCGGTGCCGCAGGCCGGATCGGCAATCGTAAAGTCTTTCCGACCGCGCGGATCAGGCTTCATCAACCGGCAGATGGTCTGAATGAGAACGCGCGGCGTGAAATATTGCCCAGCGCCTTTCTTCCTTCGCTGGCAGCCTTTTCGAGCAGTCCCTCGAAGGCCGCGCCCTTAACATCCACATCGAGCGACGACCAGTCCTCCTCATCGATCATGTCAATCAGGCGGCGAAGGTTGATCGGATTCGTAAAGCGCGAAGTGGCCTGAGTGAAAATGTCGCCAAGAAGCCCCTCGGCAGAACGCAACTTGCGCAACACTTCGTTGTAGTGGTCAGTGAGGTCGGTTCCAGAGAGTTTCTTCAGAGTGTCCCAGTCACAGCCCTTGGGGATATCAACCCCCTTTTCTTCGGCCATCTTCAAAAAGAGCAAATAGGTAAGCTGCTCGATATAGTCGCCATAATCCACACCGTCATGCCGGAGCGTATGGCAGAACCCCCAAAGTTTTTGGACGATATCACTCATGCTGCGATGGCCTCATTTATTTCCTGCATCAGTGCCGGTAAGCGACCCGCGAACACCTTGGCGGCTCGGCCCCATCCTCCAAAATCACTGAAGATCGGCTGGGTCTCAAAGTCATCCTGATCGATGGAAAGGTTGCCTTGGAGATGTGTGCGAATGCGTTCAATCCACACCAACTGTTCGCTGGTGAATGTTTGCGCCTTTGTGATTGTTTGAATGGCCCGATCAACACGCTCGGACGCTGTGAGCAATGGGCTCTGCGCATCGGCAGCATTCTTCACCATTGAGATAATGTCCGCTAGGGCTTTGTTGCGCCGCAGTTCAAATGCCCTTTGAAGATTCGGCTCGGTAAATCGTTGCGGTGCAGCTGCGAGCTTTTCGCGCAAGGATTTGAGTGCATCGGGGCCCCACTTCTGAGGATGCTTCAAGAGGATCGCGATGGAGTCGATGTCAGTCTGGTGGATACCTACGTATTCCGAGAATGCGGTCAGATAGTCATCGGGCTTGTATTCTTTCCCGTCCAGGCCACGGACAAGCCACTCTGAGAAAACCTCGCCTTGCGTAGTATTCGCCACATAGAAGACGCGCGGCTTGCGCTTGTACTCCTGCAAAAGGCGTTGGAAGTCCTCATTCCGCAGCAAACCCATCGTCGGGACAAAATCTTTATGGAGTGCGGCACCCAGATTCTTCGCGTAGGCCGCAAGATCGCCTTCCGGTATGAACGCGGCGAAATCGGCGCGCGCATCGCCGTGCATTTCTTTGTCGATGCGCCGGAGTCGCTTGGTAAGGCAACGGATGTTGTACTCACGGTCGCGATTCGCCCAGATGTCAGCGATGATTTCCGGAATGGAACGCGTAACTCCGGTTGGCGGATCGGCAGTAATCGCGGTCGCCTGGCGGAAATATTCGAGCAGGGTTCCGTCGAAACAGTCGAAGACAACAAAGTGGGACTTGTCGGGGAACTTCTCCCCTTTTCGGGTGCCACGCCCGAGCATTTGTTCGAACAGAATGCGTGACTTCACCGGGCGCAGGAAAACGATGAATTCCAAATCTGGAATGTCCACGCCGGTGGTCAGCATATCCACCGAAACGACAATGCCCGGATTGGGACGATTGCGGAACTCGCGTATGCGCTGGAGTGGACGGTCAACCGTCGGGCTTCCGGTAATTTTCTGGACAAAGGAATCACCCCGACCAAAAATATCCCGCGCCTGGTCTACTAATTGATCTGCATGGGAAGTGTGCGGCAAGTCGTTCGCGGCGAAGATCAGCGTCTTGGGGAATCGGCCGTATGCCTGCTCATGCTCCTGAGCATAGCTCCTGATCTCTTCGAGAATCTTCTTATTCGAGTCCGGCGCGGTGATTTCTCGCTCAACGGTGGAAGCATCAAATGCGCGCTCGTCCTCTATGCTGTCGAGCTTCTTGGAGCCGGTCTCCGGATTGATGAGGCCCACTTCCTCCCCTTCTTTGAGGAAGACGCCGTTCATGCGAACGTTGGAGCGAACCTTCACCACATCGTAATCAACGAGGAATCCCTCGCGGACAGCCCGATCATATTCGTATCGATAAACCGTGTCCTTGAAATATGCGGTGGTGTGCGCGGCAGGGGTCGCCGTCAATCCAATCTTGATCGCGTCGAAGTGTTCCAACGTCTTGCGCCACAGTGCAACCTCCGAGGAGGTATAGCCGCGATGGCATTCGTCGGCAACAATCAAATCGAAGGCATGAATTGGGATGTCGAGCTTGTCTGCATCTTCATCGATGGCCTCTTCCCCACCTATTACCGCTTCACGCCCATACAGATTGATGGTCATCCGTTGAATCGTGGAAACATAGACGAATGCATTGCCGGGTTTCGGAAACTGCAAATAGGATTGCGGCAAAACCTTAGGGTCGAACTTCTCGTCTTCTCCAAAATCTTCCTTCTGGAATCGTTGGCTGTAGACCTCGTAGATTTTATCGAATTTGAGGCCTTGGTCGGCGTCAAACGATCCGAAAGCACGCACGGCCTGGGCGGCGAGAGCCCTGCGATCTACTAAAAACAGCACCCGCCGAGCAGTGCCTGATTTCATCAGACGATAGATCTCATTCACCATCGTGAATGTCTTCCGGTGATCCGGATTGGTGGAATGCTCAGATTCGATGCGGTCCAGACGGCAAGCTGGCTTCGGGCCAGAACCACTGGGCTGGCGATGAGAAAGGCGGCTTAGAGGCGCGGCAGCCCGGATCATCGGCCTGCCGCATCAATCGGCGAAGCGACCGGTGCGATCGAAGCGGCCGGTAACCTTGGTGTTAATGCGAGGTTCTGCTCAGTCGACGGAAACCTTGCTCGAGCCTTTTGGAACAGCTTAAATCGTCCTACGCAGCTATCTTGGCATCTGCGCCGTCAGCCATAAGTCATGGCCAGCAGGCCGCGTTTTATGACATTCTGCCTACCCCTCACAACGTAACGAGATTCTGACCCCTGGATCAAATGCAGGGAACTCAGGCGCTCCGGTACGCGCCCCGGAGAAAAAGAGACCTACCTGCCGGTTCACCGATTTGAGAAGCGTCAGCCTGTACCGGTCGAGATCTACTTTGACAATTCGCGCAACCGTGCCGCCGTTTACTTGGGGGCCGTGACCTCCGAAGCAATCGAAGGGACAAAAAGACGTGGGATCTCATGCCGCAATCGCGACAGCGAATTGGAAACAGAAGAAGAGCAAGACGTACATAATCGGAGAATCCGCGGAAGCGGGAGCGTCTGCCATCATCCGACCCACAATTTCGGCATTTCGCCACAATCACTGCTCCGGGTTTAGCCCCGCCCTGACAGGCCGTGTGGGGATTAGACGGTGCTAGCCTGCCAAGGGTATGTTGCGAAGCCCATGCTAATACGTGTTCTAAGGATCGTCCGCGGCCCACGCTGTCCCGATCGGCGCTGGAACGTATCCCCCAGATGAACAAATATTCACGTTGCGGCATGCTATCGGATTGCATCTTACCTTGCCAGGTGGGGAATCTCCTGCCTTTCGCAAAATCCAACGGAACTTCCCCCTCCACACACTTCCCGCGGCCGTGCTTCCGTTCCTGACTGCGTATGCACACCAAAGGAAGCGGCAATTTCAGCATCTGGCGTCAGCAAGCGCTTTCAAGGTTTGCTTACGTGCAGGTTAGGGTGTACAGCCATGGCCGAACGGGTTCGAAATCCCTTCCTTGTGAGGCACCCCATCTCGCTCGCGGATGCCCTCGCGGCTTTATTCCGCGCAAAGCCGAAGAGAGCAGTTCCAGCGAAAAACCTAACGAGCTTCCGTCCCGCTCTGGAGCCGGCCGATGCTGGCAGCCCTCAGTTCCAGGCGATGCCGCTCCTAGAGCAGTCCCCTCTCCCAAAAGAATCGCCAGCATTAGTAGCTCCCGGTAGCCCGGCCCAAACTTTCTCCGTAGACGTTCGGCACCAGCCGAGCGGCGGGCGCCGCGGGTTGAGCGTCGGGCTCACTGGTTACTCTGGTGCGGAAGCGGGGCTTGAAACTGAGCGACAAGCATGTTCGTATCGAAGAGAGACCGGGGCCGCGCCTTTCCCGTTTAAAAGTTCTATCCCCTCATAGAAGCCCCATGCTGACACGCGTTCTGGTGGTTGATCCGGAGAAGACTGTCGCCGATGCTGCCGCCATGCTCCTGGAGGCCCGCGGCTACTCGACTCGTGCCGCCTACAACGCTGAGGATGCGATCGCCCGCGCGATGGAGTTCAAGCCGCATGCGCTGGTATCTGACGCGCTGCTGCCTGGAATGGATGGCGCCGGGCTCGCCGAATGGTTCGCGCAGAACATGCCCGGCTGCAAGGTGGTTCTGATCTCGTTCCGTCCGTCGGCCAGGTATCGGGCCGAAGAAGCGAAACGGCGAGGACACGCCGCCTCTTTCATCTCGAAAAGAGAAGATCTGGGTGAGCTGCTCTCGTTCCTGTCGCTGATCAGACCTGAGGGGTGACGGCAGTGAGTCCGCTATGCCTGGCCGCTGCTGGTGGCCGTCCGCCACTGGCCATCTGCCCCCCGAACACAGCGCTGGAGTGGCGAAGACCGTCTCTTGATAAGCTGGCGTCGTGGACCGGCCCATCAAAGATCACATCGCACACCTTGAGCAGAAGATTGAGCAGCTTAAGGCGAAGCTCGCGGACCCGCACCGGACCGATGCGGAGAAAGTGGTCGCGCGCATCGACTTGGGCATCGCCGAGCGAGCCATCACCCATTACCGGAAAGCCCTGGAACTCGAAGGCCAGATTTCAGACTGATCAACCAGCGAGCTTGAGCCAGCAGCTACGCGCACAGACCTGCAGCGGAGGCGCGTAACGAAGGTGACGCTAATTAGGTTTCATTCCTGGCTGCTGCTGAAGATTCTGAAGGAGCTGAAGCGGCCAAACGCGGCTCATGCCGAGCCCGACTTTCTTATCCCGCATTGCCTGACGTTCAGTCCATGGCCTGACGCCAGGCACCGGGGGGAGGCCCACCCACGTCTGGCACCGCGTCATTCCGCTGCAGGACGCGAGACTCTCTCCACCAGTTGGGCGAAGAAGGCTTCGGAGACTGGGTCGTGCGGCGGTGGCATTCCGTGCTCGTGATCCAATACACCGATGGGACGACCCTGTTCTTTGCCGAGCGCATGTGACGACAGGCAAGTGCAGTTTCGGCAAAAGCCCGTGAAGGACTCCTGAGCATCGATGCTTTCCCCAGAGCCTGATGTTTTGTTCTTGGGATTAAGCTGTCAAAGAAAAATTGTCGGAGTGGTCTACAGGTCTCGACGCCCGAAGATGATCTGGGCGATGACGATTGCCGCGAGCGAGTAGATCACGGCATAAATCACCATCGCGTTGTCCGGCACGATGGAACTGCTGAAAGGGCCGATCCCTGCTGCCCCCATGATTGGCGGCTGAACCTTCATAGCCACGCGCCGCCACAGCGCGTCACTGGGCATGACGAGGCTGGCGAGGATGCCTAGATCCACGCACGCCTTGACGTGCCGCAAGGCGCCGAACTGCTCGATCCACCCGCCCAAAAATGCGATGCCGTAGAGCCCCAGGGAACATGCTCCACTAGTCAGCGCGGAAAGGCGTGTGCTGCACAGCATCGTCACCCCGAGGAGCACGACCGCCTGGAGCCCGATCAACCCGAGCGCGGCTCCGGCGTGAGGCGTAGCATGGCGGCCCTCGATCCATCCGATCGCGATTGTTCCGCCTTCAATCAACAGCACATACAGCGCGAGAATTGCGATAAAGCCAATCCACTTGCCCAGCACCAGGCACCACCGGTGCACCGGCTTGGTAGCAATGGCGTGAATGGTGCCGGAAGCAATCTCGCCCGACAGCGTATCGCAGGAAATGAGAGCGGCCATCAGTGAGGTCATCATGCTGCCCGCGTAGAGCACCATCATCGTCATCATGCGTACGCCCTCGAGCCGGGCGACTGGCGTGATATTGGGTGCCATGGATCGCAACATGGAATGGAGCGCTGTCCAGAAGAGTCCCAAAAACGCCACTCCGGCAATGCCGGCAAGCCAAAGGATTTTTCGGCGGGCCGCTTCGAGGAACGTGACCTGCGCCATAATCCATACGGTTCGGAGGGCGCGTGGTCCGCACCTAACCACAATGAGCGAGCCGGCACGGAATTCGCCGCCGGCGCTCTGCGCCAAGCCCTCGTTTGCCGGTCGAAACACCTGGTCGCTCATAATCCTGGGTCCGATCCCATCATTTCCAGAAACAGATCTTCAAGGCTGACGCGCTGGGGAATGACCGAGTAGATCCCGGCTCCGTTCTCAACCAGCACGCGAACCGCCTCGGGCAGGGAGGCTTCATTGGGCACGCGTAAACGCAGCTTGCGGCCAGTGTGCGATTCGACATGTACGCCGTCCATCAGTTCGAGGAGCGCGACCGCGGCGGAACGGATGCCGGTCGCATCGATTTCCGCAGTCGTCTGCTGCTTCTGCCAGGCACCCATGGCGTACTCGCCGATCACCTGACCATTTCGGATGAAGGCCACGCGATCGCAGCTTTGTTCCACTTCGCCGAGCAGGTGAGAGTTGAGGAATACCGTTGCGCCGCGATCGCGCTGTTCGCGCACGATTTCGCGGACAAGCTTTCGTCCGCCGGGGTCCAGCCCTGATGTGGGCTCATCGAGGAACAGAATCTCGGGCTCGTTCACCATGGCCTGCGCCAGCCCCACCCGCTGCATCATGCCTTTGGAATAGCTCCGGATGGGCTTGGAATTGTTCGAGGCAAGACCGACTCGGTCCAGCAGGCGTGGCACGCGCCGCCGGAGGTCATGATCGGGCAGGCCGCACAGCCGGCCGTGCAACATGAGCAGTTCCGGCGCGGAAAGCCAATCGTAGAACCGAAAATGTTCGGGAAGAAATCCGATGCGCGCACGCACATCCCGCGACCCAAGCGGCTGGCCCAGGAGCAGGGCCCGGCCGTTGGTGGGCTTCACCAAGCCGAGCAGCATTTTGATCGAGGTGCTTTTGCCAGCGCCATTGGGGCCGAGAAACCCGAACGCCTCTCCGCGTCCGACTTGCAGAGTCAGATCGCGGACGGCAGTTCGGGTTCCGTAGTCCTTTCTCAGTCCCTCTGCATCGATGGTGAATGCGGCCATGCTTCTTCTCGCCTTTCGCCTGGCGGCGAACTATTCAATCTGCGAAGCCAGGTTGATGGCAGTGGTGTCATCGCCGGTCCCCATAAGGCTGTAGACGATTCCATTGTCCACCCAGAGCAGGTCAAAGCGCCCGGAGGCACCTGCAAGCCTAGGCCGGAGCAAGATGCCCTCGATCCCGTTGACGTTCACGTTCTCATATGTCGTCTGCCCGTGCAGGACCGGCAGCACAAGAGTGGTGGTCCAGTCCACCGTCTGGGTGAAATTGGCGGCCTCCGTCGGGCTCAGGCCCGCAGCCTGCAACCCCACCTGCGCGATCTCGGCCGGATCCACCTCCTGCGGAAAAGAAGCAGTCGGGCTGGGTAATTCACTCAGCTTGGTGCAGGTGTCGTCGGCATGTTGGGACGCCGTCTGGGGTGCTAACCCTAACCGAGCCCCCCAGCCCTTTTCCTTAAATGTCATCTTGACTGGTTCTCCGCAGTTGCCGTAAGAGGCTAGAATGCCGGCCGGCACACGCAATCCGATTATCGCGCCATCTACGGAACCAGGGATGCGGAGATCGTTCCGCCCCGCCTCGTCGACAATCGACTGCAGACGGTCGCGATCGAGTTTCATCTGCGCAATGATGGCATCGCGGACCATGAGCGAATTAGGCGTTTTGCCGGCAATCAGGTGGACGGTAAAACCAGCCAGGCGGGAGGCAGTGGCAGCATCGGCAACCGGCTGCGGCGGTCGCGGGGGCTCGCTGATGGTGACGTTGTCCGACAGAATGTGGCTCATCGCCTGGTTGAAGACCTGATTATTCTCGAGTCCCTGGATGGAGGATGAATTCAGATCGAGCACCGTGACGTGCTCCACGCGGAAGATGGCGAGCAGGTCTTCTGCCCATGCGCGCAAGGGAGCCACGGTCACGACCAGCACAACAGCAACGGACAGCGCGCCTGCAGCCGCCAGAGACCACGCGCGCAGGGGGACGCGGCCATGGGATTCGCGCATGCGACCGCGAAGCCTGTTCCACGCCGCCGACACGTCGGGCTTGCCACCCTGGGGCAATTCATCGAGCAACACTCCGGTATTGATGTCATCCTTTTTCATCATCCCTCCTTGGCTATTTCGAGGCGTGCCGTCCGCTTATCGAGCCGATGCTGCTTCTGGTAAATGGCCGAGAACTCTGCCTCGGCTCGTGCCAGCGTCGTTCCCACCGAAGCCGGCTTAATTTGCATGATCGCGGCGATCTCCTGGTAACTGAGTCCGCTATGGCGGAGCAGCAGGAGTTGCGCTTTCACCGGTTTCAACCGGGCAAGCGCGGAACGGACATCAGCGATGCGTTCGTCGCGCATTAACCGGCTGAGCGGATCGTGGCAGCCATCGTCTGCGCTGGACGCATCCGCGTCGAGTTCCTCCTGTTCCTCTCGCCGCCCCCGGCGCCTGTTTCTTCGCAGGCGGTCGATTGAAGCGCGTGTGGTTACTCGGCACAGCCACGCTCCCACCGCGCCCCCTGCGAGCACGCCCTGCCCGCTCCGGTACAGCTTCAGAAAGGTGTCCGCGCAGACCTCCTCCGCCTCGGCATCGCTGTGCAGGACACGGCGCGCGATGCGGACCAGGCGTTCGAAGTGCTCGCGGAAGACGTTCTCGAAATCGGCTTCAACCCAGGTGCTGGCCATGACCATAGCTCTTACACCTGTATAACGCCGGGCGGGAGTGCTTTGTGACACACGAATCGCGCGCCTTCGGCGAAAAATTCATGTTGACTGTAGATCGGATCAGCGCCACCGGCGTCGCCGAACCGGTGCACCCACGGTTATTTCTCCGCTCGGACTAATGCGATACGCGCTCCCGAGGTTGTGAGTCCATTCGTCTCCGGCAGAGGAATATAAATTGCCCCCTCTGCTCTGGGAGAGCACGCTTGAGGTGCGCATCATCAACGCTGAGGGCAATCCGCCCGTTCTAAACAGCTTTCTTGAAGGTGGTCGCACCCGCCACAGGCACTCGAGCCGAAACCACAGGCTTGCGGAACAGTTCTGGATGCTGCGCGCGGTACCACGCATAGGCCGCGTCCTCGCCCTGCTCCGCCATGATTGTGCAATACGTACAACGGTCGCCTGCCTTCTCGACTACATTGTCGCCGCAGTCGGCACAGTAGACGGGATGGCACTCGTCATAGCATTCCTGAGAGCAGAACACTGTGCCGTTCTGTTCATCAACCACAGCGCCGTCATCGAGGTCGCTGTAGCCCGGATCGCTGAACGTGGCTGCGTGGTCGACTCCGCATTCGGCTCCGCAGTTGGCGCAGTAAACGTAATCTCGGTAACTCATGGAGTGTTCCTCCCGCGACATATCGCGGCCCCGCGAAGGTAATGAGTACTGCCTTCAGGCAGACCTGCGTTTTGCAGGGGCTTTGCTCTGCGCCTTCATCAATGCGAGCTTCCGTGTTAGCGGTTCCTTCTCGGTCTTGGGTGGCTTCTTCGCGGCGCGCGTGTCTTCCCCAATGCTCTTGCGTAGCGCATCCATCAGGTTGATGACTTTGCCTGTCCCCAGCTTCGGAGCTTCCTCAGTCGGGATCGGCATGTTGTTTACTTTTGCATCAACCAATGCCTTCAGCGCGACCTCATAGCCGTCTTCAAACTTGCTGAGATCGAACTTTGCGCTCATGCGCTTGACGAGCGTTTCGGCGAGTTCCAGCGAATCCGGATCAATAGTCGTCGCTTTGATATCGCGGAAATAGTCGTTCTGATTGCGCAGCTCATTCTGATAGCGCAGGGTGTAGGCCATCATTCCGCGTTCGCCTGCCGGCACCACAGCAATGATGTTCTCGCGCCCAGAGAAGGCCACCTTGCCAATTGCAGCCTTCCCGGTCTTTGCAAGCGCTTCCCGGATAACGTTGAAGGACTCGGTCTGGGAATCATTCTCGGGCGTCACGAAGTACGGCTTCTCAACGTATTCAGGGTTGAGGTCCGCTCGGTCGACAAACTGTGACACCGCAATCGTGTGTTTAGAGGGAACGCGGAGATTCTCCAACTCAGAAGGCTCGATGATGACGTATTGGCCTTTCTGGTATTCGTAGCCTTTGACGATCTCGTCCTTCTCCACGGCCGTCGTCGCTTCGTTGTTTTCAACGGCGCTTTCTAGCACTTTCTGGTGCCGGATGCGCTCGCCTGTTCTGCGGCTGATCTGATGAAAAGTAACCCCGCTCTTGCTCTCGGTCGCGGTATAAAGACTCACGCCAAAAGACACGAGGGATATCTGGAGATTTCCCGTCCAGTAGGGACGTGCCATGATATGACCTCCGCGAGTATCTGTGTTCGTACTCAGCGCTGTAGAGTCAAGAGTTTACCGCAAGTGCTGCTGCAATTGAAGAGAAATTCGCTTAGGATTGAGGCCTTCGCCTGGCGTTCGCCTGAGTTGCTCTTGTCCGACAATCTCTATCCCGCGCTTTTTAGGCCCAGCGCGCCCAGCATTTCTCCGGTCAGCCGTTGCGGCGCCTCAAGCATCCCCTTCCATGGATCCCTTCGCAATCGCTTTTGCCACCCACTGAAGTCTGACACATGGAATATCTGCCGAATGGGGGCCTTCAATTCTTTCCAGTCCAGTGGAATTGCGGCCGGTATCCCCGGACGCGCCCGCGTTGAAAACGGCGCGACGGCGGTTGACTCCCGATCATTGCGAAGGTAATCGAGGTAGATCCGATTCCGACGGACGGCCTTCAGCATGTTTGTGGTGTAGAGGCGTGGATTGCTCTTTTCCAACCTGAGGGTCACAGCGTGCGCAAACTGTTTGATCACAGGCCACTCGTGTTCCGGCACGATGGCAACAACGACATGCAATCCCTTCCCGCCCGTGCTCTTCACGAAGCTCGCAAGTCTCATCTGGTTCAGAAGCAATCGAAGCTCCTGCGCAGCGGCGGACAGCGTCTCCCAGCTGATAGCCTCATCGGGATCGAGATCGAAGATGATGCGATCTGGCCTGTCGACGGCACCATTCTTCGATCCCCAAGGATGGATCTCCAGGACCCCGAGCTGTGCCATCCCCAGCAGTCCTTCTGAGGAGTCAATGGTCAGATACTCCTCACTTTTGCCGGTCTTCTTGTTGGCGATGGAGACTGTGTGCACTCCGTTTGGCAGTCCCGCGCTGACGTGCTTCTGAAAGAACGCCTGCTTGCCGATCCCGTCAGGACAGCGCAATACGCTCAGTGGCCGGCTGGCGATGTGGGGTAGCATGTGCTCGGCGACGGCCAGGTAGTACTC
>Ga0134128_10004784_pt1 | contig 16489 bp, 16 predicted proteins | sample KB31754_FD_96462 | JGI IMG/M metagenome (GOLD analysis project Ga0134128, IMG submission 96462) | Terrestrial soil microbial communities with excess Nitrogen fertilizer from Kellogg Biological Station, Michigan, USA - KB3-175-4 | ecosystem: Environmental > Terrestrial > Soil > Unclassified ...
ATAAAGGAGAAAATTGTGGGTGCGAATTTTTTGCATTTCCGAAAATAAATCCAAAAGTTGATGCAGACTTTGCATCATCCCATATGAATCGCTTCTCTGCAGCTATTGGCATAAATTCATCTATTTCTTCTATATTTCCTAACTTTTTCAGTTCCCTTAATGCTTCATTGAACAGTTTTTTTCGAGGTTCATTAAATGTAACATCGTATCCTTCTCTACATAGAACTGCAGATTCATATCCTAGAGTTCCTGAAGCAAATAACACTTTAACCCTATCGTCTTCTCTTATATAGCTGCCGTATTTAGATTGAATAACTTTATTCAAAAACGCTATACTTTTTGGTAATCTTTTTTCTATCCCTTCAATTCTTATCCATGATTCTACTACAAATTCAGGTAATCGATTAGATGTTCCTACATTATGAGTTACCATATTTTTTGACTTGTCTTCCATGTCTTGTACAAATTTTGAAATATTCATTATACCTTCAGTATTAGAATCCTTGTTTTTTACTAAGTCTATAAGAGAATTGATGTATCTTTCTGATGCTCTGTATTCTTTGCTTTGAGGATATGAAATTTGCAATCCTCTTTCATGTTCTGGTGGTTCTTTCTTATTGAACCTAGGTGGATTGTAAAAACATTGTAATACATATTTGTCTTTCCAAAATGAAACGTTAATTGATTTTAGCGGTTCCGGTGCTTCCGCAATATTAACATTTTTTCTTATTCTTTCTGCAATATATGGATCAATTTGCCATAGTTGAACATGATTATCTTGATGCCATTTTACAAATTCTAAAAATTGATCATTATGAGATTTATAAGACGAATACAAAATGCCTTTAGGAATAATCATGAATCTAAAATCATTGTATTTCTTATCTTTAGGTCTATCATTAATAAAATATTGATGGATTTTTAATAAATTGGGAAAATAATATTTATGGTTATGGGGAGAATATGTAGTGGTACCGATATAATTATATGCATTTTTAAACAGAAACGTATAAAGCTGGTTTGCTATATTCAACTTTAATTTGATACCACTTTCACTTTGAAGCTCTTTAATTAAATTATAGTTTTCATTACATAAATAAAGATAGAAATCCTGTAAAGGATTTTCGAGCAATTGAGATTGTTCGATAACAGCCCTATGTTTAACTAAAATATCATTAATAAATTTATTAAATGAATAGGTTTCTCTATCGGTATTTAATGAACGTAATTCTGTCTGGTATAAATCCATTAATTTTTCTGAAATTTCTGCTCTTAAAACTATATTTTCACTCCTTGGGGAACGAGCCAATATGATCTATTTACTCCATAATTAATAGTATTTCACTATTTAAAAATATTTATTACAATACCTTTATATGATATGGTTAAATAAGCCAAAGACTGGTTGTTATTTTTTTTTAGTTATTATGTAACAATATTTAAAATTATTACAATAATTTATGAAGTATTTGAAATACTTATAGGTATTGTGGTTCAACAATTACTACATAAAAATCTTTAATATAGGAACTAAATTATGAAGTAAATAGTATGTTGTCAGGCAGGCTAACATCAAGTGTTGAAATATACAAATTGATAGCAATAGCTGTGATAATGATAACTTTAGCATTCGTATTTTATAAGGGCTGGATTGCACTTCCAATGCCGGTACATAATATTGCATGCAGTATTTTTGCTTCATATTCTATTACTAGTTTGGGAATTAGACTAGTTAAAGCAATTACTGGAATTTAATTCTTCCTTTTTTTTTACCATTGCTATATCAACATAACGAATATATGAAAATAGATATCTAAATTGTAAAATAGTTCAATTTTTTTAATAGGATATTCAAATATACTTATTTATAATTAGTATTTAACTTGCATCCTCCATTGCACAAAATTTGAGTTAAATTATTAGAATTAATTCTTATGACTTAATTACTACTTGCTTATTAAAAACTCACAATGGCGTTTGTAAAAAAGTATTCATAATTATGGCTATAGGCAAAATTCTATAATATTTTATTATATCCTAAATTGAATTTAATATTATAAAATGATGCATTTGATAGATTTTATAAAAAATATCGTTCAAATAATAGTTTTAAACTTTAGAATGTCTGAGATAATTTATCTTCGACTACATTTTTATGTTATTATTAAAGAAACTGAAGGTATATATATTAAAATAAAATTCATTAATTAAATTTCAGCTAAATTTTAAAAAGCATTCATTAATAAAAAAGCCTTGGATTTAGAATGAAGTCGACATTTGTGTTATTGAACAAATATTTTATTTTTTCAAACTAAATGTAATTTATGTCATGGGGTTATACAGGAATAATAACGCTCAATTTTTCAAATAAAATTTGATATATTACAATAGTGTGAAATATTTGATATGGGCAAAAGGTAGATAAATATCCATAGAAAAATCAATAGTATTGCCAAGATCTATTTCTGACATTTCATCAAGGGATTTAAAATTTGCTATATCTAAAATATGTGAAAGAGCAGAATACATTAAAAAGGATTTAGCCGATCTATATGTTGATCCAGATTTACTTCATCTATTAGTTAAACCAAAGAATCAAGTAATCTATGGAAGACGAGGAACAGGCAAAACTCATTTATTTGCTAGAATTAATGAATATTACAGAAAATCTTTTAATGAAAATAAAGTTCTTCCTATTTCAATTAATATATCATCCTTTTATGACCAAACAAATACCGAATCAGACAGTGAAAAGGTTGTTATTGGCATATACATAGCATTAGTTAAAGCGATTATTAAAGAATTAGAGAATTTTGCGCAAGATAATCTTGCTATTTCTTACATTGATAAAGTATTTAGCACGAAAAGGAAGGATAAAATTGGCATCATTGAAGAAAGTGTAAAGGAACTGAAAGCAATTTTAAAAGGAGAACCAGCAGATGAATTAGGAAAATACATTATTGAGCAAACACAAAAATTTTCTTCCGCAAATAATAAAGAAGGTAAACTATCTGTCGATGCAGGTTTAAGTGTTGAAGGTAAGCCTAAATTTGATTTTAGTCTCAAAGATAGTTTATCCCATATAAATTTACAAGACAAGGAAAAAAAAATTCAAATAATAATGGAGGGTTTAAGAAGATTAAATTATAACAAAATTAGCGAACATCTGCATAAGATAATAGATACATTAGATCTTTCATATATTGCAATTTTAATAGATGAATGGTCTCGTTTAAAGATATCTCATCAGCCTTATTTGGCACAAATGTTAAGATCAACTATAATTGGAGGAAAAAAGATATTTCTTAAATTAGCATGCATTCCATTTCATACTCAATTAAGCTTTTATGATATAAATGGACAGCCTTTTGGCTATCCTATCGGACAAGAAATATTTGTTGATGCGGATTTGGATCATATTTATAACTCGCATATAGATCTTTTTGGACTGACTGTATTTTTGGAATTGGTATTGCAGAAACATCTTGGTTATACTATCAAAACCATAATGGATTCTAGTTATGAACAAATCCACAATTATTTTTGCAAAAGTCTATTTGAAAATGAAACCGTAATTATAGAAGCGGTCCATGCATCTGCAGGAATACCGAGAGATTTTTTACGTATCATTATAAAAGCATACCAAAGTAGCAATGGACGATTGCCAATTAGGATTAATAATGTAAGGATTGGTGCTCGTGAATTTTTTCAAAGAGAAAAAAATGATGAATTTTTAAATAATGAGAATGAAACTGCACGATTTTTTGAAAATGTTTTTAACAGAGTATGCATGCCCAATGAAGACAGTCGATTTCTCGTATCTTCAAATAATTCAAATAATCCTATAGTAAGAGAGCTATGGCGCAATAGGATGATTCATTTGATTGCTGAAAAAGTCCCAGGATTTTCAAATGAAGAATATAAAACATATGATATCTATGCAATGGACCTTGGAAAATTCATTGGTCTTACCATATTTGAACGAGGACAAAGATTATTTGACAGAATCCGGATTTCAACAGGGTTTGCATTAAAAATTATTCAGCCAGAAATATCTGATCTTATAGACAAATTATTTTTTTCTAAAATGGAAAAAAAAATAAAAAAGCAATTGGAAACCTTGTATACAAGACGTATTTCCTATAAAATTGATGGTTTAGAAAAAGTTCTCGAAAATACCAAACGCTATAATACAGATAATTGCTTCAAAAGTTAGATAAAACTCATTTTTTTATAATACTTTTGGCAAAAAAAATTTTTTATCAATTCAATACATAATTTTATTTTATGCTTTTAAATGTTTAAGTATCATAAAAAATGTATCAATAAAACTCTATCGGACAATTTCTTTAATTGAATTATAATGATAAATTATTTAATAAAGCAAATCCTTGCTATGATCAATTTTTCTGGTTTAACTACTAGTAATGATTAGAAAATGTTAAAATTAACACATTTATTGATATAGTTAATTGAACCCTTTTACCTACCCCACTCAAACCCCCTTGGGCCCATGATAAATTTGACTATATTTTGGGTTCAGAATATCTTGTTTTGATTACAAGATCATTGTTTTATAATTATTCTTAAAGCTAACTGATACCAGGGATTTGAGTATTAGATATAAGAAATAAGTGTAGACCAAAGCAGCATAAAACCTAAGCATTGTTTCTTTAATGTCTTATGCATGTGCAAAAAGGAGAAAAGAAGTGATAAGAGTTCACAAACGGTTGTCATCACTACCTTCATATCCTACTCCAATTGACATTACGGATTTAGTTTAAAATTTGAAAAATGGTGATTGACCAAAGAACGTCCTATATCCCTAAAAAATTATGGTACAATAGAATGATTAAAAATATAGTCAATAAAAAGAATTTAAATAGAAATTTTATATTTTTATAACATAATGAGTATGAAGAAAAAGAAAAATAACATAGACGTAGAAGAAATACATAATATAATCGAGGGTTGGTTAAAATTCTCTACAAATGTTTCAATTATCCCTTCAAAACCGATTTATTTGTAAATCGTTTCCACATAATAATACATAAGTCTGTTGCATCAGCCAATTTCATTATTGAATGTATAAACTTGTTTCTGGAGAATTCGTCCATATAAACGAATTTAGCTATATGTATCTCTTTTATCTCTTCAATATTTGGAGATATATCCAAATATATTTCCATAATCATAAGATGAACTTTTAGTTCATAGAAAAAATCATATTTTTTAGTAGATAATCTATAACTTTGGCGAAGGTTTTCTGGTATGAGTAAACTATTTTGTATGGTAAGTCTATCAACAGTTTTCTCAATTCCGATAAGGATCTTTTTATCATTCTTTATAGTTACAGTATAAACAAAATAAAAGTTAGGATCATCAATTTTATCAAATGACCATTGCTCATGCGTCATCCATTGTATTATGTCTTTTTCAATAGCAGAGACGTCTAACATTTATTTTCAAAATACATACCACTTTTACAAATAGATATCTCTTTATTTTATATGAATAATATTATAACCTTTTTATAAATTGCTCATAGATATCAAAAATATGAATAAATTTGCAATATTGTTAATATTTATGATAGGCATATCTTTCGGAATTTTATCAATTTTTCATTTATCTTGGTCTCAACAACCAACAACAATTGATATAACAAAGTTAACAGGTAAAGAAAAAATAGAAATTAGTGGAATTATTAACATAAAAAGAGATACGTTTCTTAATAATACTTATGAATTTTCTGACAAACCTTTAATAAAAATGGATGGCCAGCCATTAGACTTTGAATTTGCTGCTGATTTCCCTGATTATATAAGCGTTGATGATTCTTCGATTAGTATTTCAATGAAAATAAAAACACCTTTCTCAAGCACTACATCAAAAGTCTTGAATATCGATCTAAATTCACATTCTGATATTATAAAAGACAATCCGAATGGTTCTAAAACATATGCAAATGAACCTAATAAATCAGGAGAAACTATCAAAATTGGAGATATCGTTTATCGTAATGTCGCATCTATCGCCACTGTTAATGGTTCCATTGGTTTTATCAAGGCCGAAGCAAATAATAATACAAATTCTACAGCCACAATAGAGGAGTTGCCTAAAACTTCAAATACACTAGATAAATTTCTAGTTGCTTATTATAAACTACCAAATTAGAATACTCTATTTGGGTCATGATTATCTGAAAATTCACTACTACTATTGCCATCATCATCATTGTTCCAATTATCCATTGGTGGAAAGATTGCACTTTTAGCGTTTCTGCTTGATATTAGTTCATCTTTCTCGTTTTCGTTGACCAATCTCTTTTCATTATAGGTGATATTTTTATCATTATTAGTGGGAGTTGTAGACATATCCAAAGGTATCATGCTTTTTATTTTGGCTATTATAGGAGGTGCCATACCAAATTCAGCTAGAGTTTTAGAGTTCTCAGCAATGGTCTTTGCTAGCTGATTTATCAAGAATTTGTTCTTTTTTATGTCATCTTCTTTCTTCTCTGATTCTATGACAAATATTTTTATTAAATTCTTCTGGACTAATTCTAATTCTTCAATTCTCCTTCTATAATGTTCTACAAAATGAAATCTGGAATAGTAATCAAGCCACTCTCCCGATTCTCCTCTTTTCTTAATGGCTTCTTTCTTTAATCGGTAGAAAAGAGTTTCTGATATTTTCTCATTGTTTAATTTTCCTAGTTTGACAGAAAGCATGTCTATCATCTCATCGTCTGTAGATCCAAAAAGAGAATAATCATTGATAAGAGAAACCATCATTTGTTTTTCTCTACTAGAATAATCCTTATCGCCTTTCTTTCTAACCAATATTATTAAGGATAAACCAAAGAATTTAGATTTTTACTATAAATCAGCCATAAAAATAGAGATTATATAAGCATCGAGATTTAGAAGTTTTGAAGATATTATCTATTAGTTTACAGAAACGTTTTTGAGTTATTATTTTGTAAGACATGGATATGGCTCTTAAAGATGATATTCAATCTGAAAGTCCATTAACAAACCAGGAATTATTATTTTTTATAAAAGAAGAGAAGATAAAACAGTCCATCCTACGCAATCAAGGATTAGAATTTATTAAAGAGTTATCCAAACAATTATTCCTTTTAATTCTTCCTTCTCCAAATGATTCTCAAAATGATGAAGATTTAAAAAAACTATCAAATTTATCTGGCCGTGCTATTTTATCGAAAGAAAGTTGTTTAAATTATGCTTACTTACTATTCTATTCTGATTTTGTTAATTCTTTTATAGATGACTATGAATTACCTCATGATTGGACGGAGAAGGCTATGAAGAAATATGGTGATGAAAGTTTACTTAAATTTTTGAATGCAAATGTTATAGGGTATTCAATTAATGCAAGATCACATTTATTAGACGACTTAGAAAAATCAAAATCCATAGTTAGAAATCTTATCAAGGAGTCGTTGAGGGATCCAGAAACTATTTTGAATGCCTTAAGAACACAATTTGAAGTATTTGTTTGGTTATTAGAGAATAGTCGAGATATAAGTGAAGCTTATTATGTCGCTTATAATGAAAATGTGGACAAAAATATTTCAGAACAAGACTTAATAAAATTTGTAAAATCATTATGTCATGCCAGGATCGGACGAATATATTCAATTTTATTGGATAGGCATAACCAAGAAATTGAGATAAAAAAATCTCGATCATATTTTGAAAATAATTCTTTTATGTTAGTTCAAATGGCTTTTATGATATTAGACGAAAATCTAAAAGAATCTGAAAAACACTTTAAAAAAGCATTAGAGTTATTAGATACACAATTTGATGGGCTTCAATTACTAAAAAAGAGGTTAAGATTTGAGTCATATTTAGGATTAGGGTATATATACAATAAAAAAGGTCTTTATGAACAATCAGAAAGGCTGTACACTGAAGGAATGAATTATAAATTTGATAATGTTTCAGAAGCACTGTTATATCTTAATAGAGGCAGAAACAAAATCGACAAAGGGGATTTGGTCAGTGCAATTTATGATCTAAATATGGCAATTACCTTAAGCAAGGAAATAAAAGAAACAAAACTCGAAGCTGAGTCACATATTAATTTAGGAATAATATACATAGAACAAGGTCTTTATGAACAAGCTAAAAAGGAATTCACGACCTCAATGGAATTAAATCCTTCTTTGCCACACTCCTATTACAATATGGGCGTATTATACAATTTGGAAGGAAATAAAGATAGAGCAAAAAGATTATTTAAAACTGCAATAGATATGGATACCAATTTCAATGAGGCAAGAGAGGCATTAAGAAAAATAAAAAACGTCACAATAACGGATGCAGGATCAAATTTCTATGATTGGTGGTTTGGTCCAAAAACGTCAAATATGAGAAAGATAGCAGGGATTTTAATAGTGATTGGGATATCATTATTAATATTTAAATCGATTTATAATGTTCTCAATGATTATACAGTTAATCAATCCCTCTATATTATTTTAGCTATTGTTATATTACTTCTAATTTTACCTATAATAACTAGATTGAAATTTGGTCCTGTCGAGATTGATGTTAAAACTAAAGGAGAAAATCCTGAGATAACACTTAATGCCTCAAGTATTAGCATTGCTGTTATATCGTCAGAACAATCCATTGTAGGGGTGGAACAATTATTTTTCCTAAATTTTATAATATATTAAAAATTATCGTTTTGATGTAAGAGCCTATCCCAAAATCCGATAGAAATATGGCTGATTGTTAATCTTTATGGAAGCATAGTGTCTTTCTTTAATCGGTAGAAAAGAGTTTCTGATATTTTCTCATTGTTTAATTTTCTTAGTTTGACAGATAACATTTTTATCATCTCATCGTCTGTAGATCCAAAAAGAGAATAATCATTGATAAGAGAAACCATCATTTGTTTTTCTCTACTAGAATAATCCTTATCGCCTTTCTTTCTAACCACATTAATTTATTCTAAACAAAAAATTTATCTTTTTTTTCTGGTTAATTTTATATGCTATTATTTAAAATATGTTTATAATCAAAAAAATTATAAAAATTATTTTCTATGAGACCGATCACAATACTATCTCGGATGTATATTTTACAATGCTTTCAATGAAGTTGAGGTTAAATTTTCACTAAAACTTTTTATTTCATCTAAATGTTAATTCAATGATCTTGTTGAGAATGAGTGACCACTAGTAAAGGAGAATATATGATAATCCAAAGAACAATTAGATCTAGAATTCTTAACAAAAAGAAAAATACGTTTAATTCTAAAAAGGGATAATTATTGGGTATTTAATTTGTATGATAAAAAATGATATTTTGATTTATATACTATATAGGAAATAGTATTAAGGCTACTGGATTATATATAATAAATTAGTTTTGTTAAACAAGATATGTTATTATATCAGAAATAGAACTAAATGATCAAATATTTTTTATATATATGTTAGGTTAAGAATAAATCGCTATATGATTTGGAATTAAGAAAAACCATCCTTCTCATAGCAGTATTATTAGAAATAGTATCTGCAAACCTCTTGTCATACCACAATACCTTTGCGCAAACATATGATACAATAACAAAACAAATGGATGCTTTTAAAAATAATCCTCAGATTTCAATAGGTAAGGGTGGTTCTAATTCTCATCTAGGTAATTCACCGTTGATATCTATTAATCCATTCTTAAATAAAATTTATGTTGCCAATATTATTTCTAATACTGTTTCTGTAATAAATAGTAATACAGGGAATGTGACAAGTATCCGTGTTGGCATATTACCTAGTGCCTTAGCAATTAATCCAATCTTAAATAAAATCTATGTGGCCAACGAGGGTTCTAATACTGTTTCTGTAATTGAAAATGATAAATTGATAAAAGAGATACGTATTACCGGGTCTCCTGTGACCATAGAATATAATTATAAGAATATTTATGTACTTGGCAAAAACTTAATCAATGAAAATGTGATTGATACTATCTCTGTAATTGATACATCTACTGATAAAGTGATAAAAGAGATACCTATGGGAGAGCTTCCTGATGCTATAGCAATTAATAATTACGGTTCTTTTAATTTTGATTCTCCATATATGGTATATGTAAAAAACACCAATCTTGATGGTTCTGCTCTTAATACAGTCTCTGTAATAGACGGCTCAATAGATAGGATAACAGCAGGAGTTAAGTTTAACATTTATCCATCCAATGCGGGAAGTATCTGGTGCAATAATAAAGAATATCCAATAAACATCTATCTATATGTGGTCAATGGGACAAAGTGTGTAGCAAAACCCAACAAAGATTTTGAGTTCAGCAGTTGGGTTGAGAATTTAAACAACAATTCTACTTTTCCAGTAACTCAATCTACTATTTCTTACTCGCCTTTAAATTCACTTTTAAGTGCTTTAGGGATGATGTCGAAAGACACTTCAGCAACTTTGGATGTTAACAGGTTTGGCACATTTACGGTAAATTTCAAAGCGACTCCTCCTGCAGTTCCTTACGAATATTGGATTCCCTTATACGGCATTGTAGTCAGTACATTATTTGGTTGGTCTATACCAAGTATTATAGGATGGATAAGGGCAAGAATAAAAAGGAAAGGAAGTATAGAGGAATATGATGATATAATTAGTTCCCTCGCTAATGTAACCGACAGAAAGAGTCTTGATAGAATAAAAAATAGAGCTATTCCCGCATATATGAGGGAAAAGATAAATGAATTTCAATATAAAATATTGGAAAAGAAATTATCAGAAAAAAATGATAAAATACATGAGTAATTATGAAACCGACTAATAATAAATCGGCAAATCAACATGATTACATTAGAAGTCCAATCCAAATCAATCTTGTAAATTGTATTTGTATATTCATAATAAACCTATACCCAAGACGATGGTCGGACCTTAATCAATCAAAATGGATGTATTGATTTTAGTATAAAGGTGAAGACTTGATTGAGAAAGTGCCCATATGGTATTTACTTTTTGTTTATTGTTGTATAATTAGATATAAAAATAAATTATAATGTATTATGGTCTTTGGCAAGGATAAGGTGACTTTCAATTACTTCCAAATTTATGTTCTCAAATTTCGGATGCTCTACACAGTAATAGAATGGATGATTATGCTTAATCCTTGGATCTGAAGGTTTTGGACACTTTATACATTGACCTTTAAATCTATCCGCATAATTATTGACTTCTCTATCCGCATCTTCCATAGTATATCTGGATTTGTCTCCGTTGTCTCTGTTGTCTCCGGAGTTGTTAGGTTTCGTGCTCAAATCTTCTATGTCTTCCGGAGACAACAGTTCTTTTTCCGGAGACAAACTATCAGAATCCGGAGACAAGGTGTTACTTTCCGGAGACATTTTATGCTTACCGGAGACAACGGAGACATTTTTCTCTATATTTATTGTAGATGTATTATTTTTTGTATCTCTGTTTATGTTAATCTTTAATCCAAGACCCTTTTCTAAATTGGTTTTAATAACGTTGATTTTTCTAATCAACCATTTTCTATCATTTGTCCATTCTCTGTTATTGGTATTGATCTTTTCTTCTATGGCTATTTTGTTTAAATCATCTAGCAAATCAGATGGTGTTCCTTCAAAAATTGTTTTGGAAGATGAATTTTCTGAAGATAAAGACATGGATGTTGAATATTTATCAACCAATCTTTTTATAGCAAATGCAAGAGGGCTTGACTCTATAACTTCGTTGTTTTGGAAACCAATATTACCATAATATGCAACTAAAAATTCATTTTCATTGTATCCCATCTCTTGAGCTATTGCTTCACCCCAAATAGCATAGTCTGCCATTCTTGGCTTTTTCTTTATCTTTTTTAAAACTTGATCTTTAATTAATATAGCTTTGGCCAATACATCGAATATGTATTTTAGGATAGATGGTCTTAGAGAATAAAACTCTTCAAGTATTTCCTTCTCAGTTCTCCTATTTTCATCGTCTATCGCATCCAAGTGAATGACTATGCTTCTTTCTAATGCATCAGGTTCAGAGAAAGTAATGTTGATGCCATTAAAAACAAGGCAGTGCTTGTATTCATATATTTTATCATCTTCTACTGTATAAAGAATCCTTTTAGTCTGGCCAACTCCTGTAACTGCCTTACACACTTCATCAGATAACCAAGGGGGAACACGTTTCATATTATCATAGGATGATAGATAATTATGCGCTAGCTGTTGTATAAATTCAGAATGATTATCATGTAATGTTAAAAGAGAGGGTTTAGCAGGATCGACAATATTCTTTAACAGTAACTGAAAGGTTGACTTGGCACTTCCTGCACTTCCATGTAATATAATAATAATGTGAGGAATATTTGGAATAAAATGAGTTGCTATTGCTACCTTTACCAAGAGCCTTGTATCTTTATCTTTAATGTTGGTTAGCTTTGAAAGGAACTTTTCAAGAGGATTATTGTCAAAGTCGTATGCAATAGATTGCCATTTTTGATGTTCATTTATGGTATCATTAGTAGTTTCAATCTCATATCTGCTGTCTGTCCTACAGTATTATGGACCGGAAATGGATATCACATATACCTTCCAATACAAGCGACGGTATTAGATCAATATGACCGATTAGCTAAAGACAAATATCCAAGTTTGTTTTCAATGTATAATAGCAAATATTATGGGTATTTTGTATCGGAAATTTTCTTGAAGTTTGCTGAAATCCTTTTTACAGATGGAAAGGCAGACCCACAACATAGACCAAAATTCAAAACCTGCTTGATTCGAATTCCAGATACATATAATTCAAAATGTCTTTCTAAAGGAAAAAGTAATGAAGAATCAAAAATAAAAGTTGTTCAGAAATGGAACGACTGTCGACTACCCATACAACTTTTAACAAAATACTTTTGGAGATGGATAACTCAAGAGGATATAAATCAAAGATTGTTATTGAAAAGAAATGGACGTTCTCAAATCAATAGATTTGATCAATCAATATCCAAAGACTTTCAGATTAACTGGATTGAGCAACTTTTGCAAAAAGGTCTTCCTGATGGTAGAAAAGAAACTTTGAGATTGATTTTAGGACCTTATTTAGCTAAAAGAAAAAACTATGCTGAAGCTGTGGATATCTTACAACAATGGCTTGATAAATGCAATTCTGTAAAACCATTGGAATATGGGTTTAACCCAAAACAAAGAATCAATACTTCACTAAAGAACACCAAGGGATTTTTAAAATTAGAAAGTTTAAAGAATAGATATAGATGGCTATATAATATAATATGTAGTAACATAAGATAATAAATTCCATAACTTTTTTTTGCTCCATAAGGCAGATTTTAATCTTATTAATTAATAAGTTTTGGTTATTTTTTATTGTCTTGTAAAAAATAGTTATATTTATTTTAAGATATTCAATATATTAGAGCAAATTTATTATAAATATTATAATAATTGTGTCTCTAGAGACACTAAAAGTGTAAGAATTTTCCCATAATATACTATATAGCGGATAAGTTTAAAAATAAAATTTAGGAAAACATAAGATATTAGTTTATGATATGACTTTTTATTCCATGTGTGAAAAGTTTCATAATCTAAAGACCATTTAAAAAATTATGTAAAAGAAGGTCTTACCAACGTATCATGTTATCAAAAGATTAGTGACAGCAGTGACAGCAGTGACACTAATAGGAAGGACCCGTTTAATTATTTCTTTTCTTCTGAACCTTCATTGGAGACAGACCCAGTAGAAAAAGATGAAAGCACAACTAGTAGAAACTTGTCAGAGAGAAAAGCTTTTGAAATTACAACTACGTTATAATATCAAAAAAAAGAAATTAGTATTTAAAATCAATTGTATGTATGGAACCAGCATCAATATCAAGGTAATTTAATACTCTATTTTCTCCATTAGGAAATCCCACCATTATAACATAATTTCCTGGGGCTAAATTTTCAAATACATATTTTCCGTTAGTTGGTATGATCGCCATTGTTATTTTTTCAGACCCGCCTTGTTCTATTGCTACTATTGTTGCACCTACAGCGGGCAAACCTGATGGACCCGTTACATGACCGTTGATAGCACCCATGCCCGTTTTATATACTGGCAATGGTTCAAAGATAGATCCGATACCATGTTTAGGTATCAATCCTCCACTGCTAAATAGATAACCTACTATTAAAATGCCTCCAAGTATAGATACGCCTGCAACTATTCCTGTTGTATGTCGTTTCAACATATCTTTGGTTTGGTTTTGTTGAATATTGGTTGATTTTGGTAATAAAGCCATATATCATTAAATATCGGGATTAACTATATAGGCATATGCTAATGAATATTTTAACTTTACAGCATGTTCTATTGAATTCTCGCAACATATTGAAAATGTATTTATGTTTCTTATTGCTTTTGTTATAAGAATTACATATAATGAAGGGTGTACTTGTTCCGTATGGTAAAAATGGTTGAATTATGCCAATGTATTACTAATATTACTAATACATTTGCTTATATAAATATTTTATTCATATAAAACTAAAATAATTTGTTTTCTATCTTGTTTGCTTTTTTATTATATCTTCTATTTATATGTGATTCCACCATAGATATATTTAGGGTAATTATTTGAGACTTCGTGTCACTTGTGATATTTTAGCAACAAGAGACACAGTTGTTAAAACATAAAAAACAGTTCATAAAAACTAAAGACAAACTATGGATTTAAGGCATATGTTTTTAAACCTTCCTTAGCAGATAGTTTCTAATGTTAGGATTGAATCTTTTTGTTCTGAAATATCCAGATATCTTTTCCTTAAAATCTGCAAATGATGCGGCGCCAATTACTGATAAAATATTTGATATAAACCCGTGAATGCAAGTAACGGGTTCAACTCCAAGCCCCTCCATGGTAATTGAGAACATATTTTAAAGAATCAGAATGTAATTTCTATAATGGAGTATGAGAATAGATCAGCTACCCGAGAAATACTCGATGTCTGTAATCAATTGCAAGCAAATTTTGATCCTAATAAAATAGATTGGACAATGGATGAATTGTATCTAAAAATATTTTGCGATCCGAATTTGAATGGAAACAGGCTTAGCTTCGAAAGTTTTGGAGAAGATATGAATTGGATATTAAGCCATGGACTAATCAGTTCTAATGAAGGAAAGCTAAGATTGGATGAATTTGCGGTTAATCTACTTGACAAATATTTTAAGGACCATAGAGAAATCATAGAAAAGTAGAAAAACTATTATTGGATTGTAAGTAATCATCAGAAATCGCCTTTGATATTGATTTATATTATTAGTAACATTATAGACCTTTTATACCATACCTAAATCTAAAACATTCTTCACCAATTAGTGCATACGAAAGCCTATTTTGCATTGCAGCGGCTGGTTAACTTTTTTAGGTAAAGAGGATCTATCAATAAACCAGTTTAAAGTCCAAATCATTCCTGGAGGATATCAATTACTAAATGAGGTCCTATTATATATGCAATTTGAACAATCCTATCTATATTTAATCCATTAATTTAATTTGTTGTAGTAACACTGGCAACAAGAAAAAGCAATAATTAATTGATGCTTATGAATCTTTTATGCTTACACAAATTTTTATACTTTTGTTAAAATGATATTAGATAATTATACTGAAGATAAAAGATAAAAGTTGATGGATGACAAAATACAAATAGACTTGACGCTCTTGGTTTATCTCTTCCAAAACAACTACAATTATCGTCTAATGTTAAAACTCCTCCAACATGGATGCGTATAAGAGGAGATAAAGCATACATTTCAGGCCATGGTCCACAAAATCCTGATGGCTCTATTGCAGGACCTTTTGGAAAGGTAGTAGGTTCTCCAAAATTACCATCAACATCCATCGTCCAAAGAATTAACAATAGAGCAATCTTATCAATCTGCAAAACTTACGGGTCTATCTATTTTAGGAAGTCTTAAACGTAACCTTGGTAATTTAGATAAAGTAACAGCATGGTTGCAAGTTCGGGTAATGATAAATACTGTTCCTGGTTTTACACAAACAACTTATGTTGCTGATGGATTTTCTGATCTAATTATCAAACTATATGGTTCTGAAAGGGGTTTACATGCTCGTTCAGCTATAGGTGTGCAGGCTCTGACATTGGATCTACCTGTTATCATAGATGCTTTAGTAGAAATAGAAAATGATGTTATTAAAGATAAGAGATAAAGTTCAAAAATATCCAAACAAACCATTGGAAGATGCGTTCATGGACAAGTTTAAAGAGGATAATGTTGACAAGTCTAGGAATACTTTCCTATTTGAAAAATAAAAGATAGATTCTTTATTGTTATTATATATTTTTTAATTAATATCAAAAAATATGTAAAGGTATTAATTTATGTTTATTTCGTCAGCTGGTTTTATGTCTTTAACACATACTGCTTGTAATCCGCCTTTAT